>Ga0299907_10000505_pt1 | contig 19111 bp, 25 predicted proteins | sample RVTome_16_FD_198680 | JGI IMG/M metagenome (GOLD analysis project Ga0299907, IMG submission 198680) | Soil microbial communities from uranium-contaminated site in the Upper Colorado River Basin, Wyoming, United States - RVT152D67 (version 2) ...
GAAGGACCGAAGAGGGAAGCCGGTGGGAATCCGGCACGGTCGCGCCACTGTGACCGGGGAGCGAACCCGACACGAACCACTGGGCGATGGCCCGGGAAGGGTCGGGGGAGCGAGGATCCGGGAGTCAGGAGACCTGCCCGAGCGCGAGAGGACCGTCACCTTCGCGTGAAGGGAGACGCGCCATGATTCACCGTCTCATCGGTGGCGCCGCCGCCGTCCTGCTCCTCGCGTCTTGCGGGGAGGCCACCATCCCGCAGGGTCCATCGACCGAGGAACCTTCCTCGACAGCGCCGTTCCCGGTCACGATCGAGGCCGCGAACGGTGAGGTGACGATCGCGCAGCGACCCCGTCGGATCGTCTCGCTCTCGCCTACCTCGACGGAGATGCTCTTCGCGATCGGGGCCGGGGATCAGGTCGAGGCGGTCGACGATCAGTCGAACCATCCGTCCGACGCACCCGTGACCGATCTCTCGGGGTTCGAGCCGAACGTCGAGGCGATCGCCTCGTATGGGCCTGACCTGGTCGTCTATTCGACCGAGCCCGGCGACCTGGACTCCGCACTCGACGGTCTCGGCATCCCGGCGCTCCAGCAGCCGGCAGCGGCGGTGCTCCACGACGTGTACGAGCAGCTCGAGGAGCTCGGTGTCGCGACCGGGAACGTCTCCGAGGCGGAGGTCGTCGTCGACCGGATGCGCGCGGAGATCCGATCGATCGCAGCCTCGATCGAACCGCCGTCGGAACCCGTTACCTACTACCACGAGCTCGATGACACCTATTACTCGGTCACGTCGTCCACGTTCATCGGGCAGCTCTACTCGCTCGTGGGGCTCAGGAACATCGCCGACGAGGCGAAGGGCGCGGGCGGCGGTTATCCGCAGCTCTCGGCCGAATACATCGTGGACGCCGACCCGGATCTGATCTTCCTCGCCGACACGAAGTGCTGCGGCCAGTCACCACGCACCGTCGCGAGGCGTCCGGGGTGGGCTCGCATCGCCGCGGTGGAGAACGGGGGCGTGATCCCGCTGGACGACGACGTGGCGTCGCGGTGGGGACCACGAGTCGTCGACTACCTGCGCCGGATCGCGGAGGCAGTGGCAGACGTTCTGGAGGCGAAGGCGGCGTGAGCCGGAGGACGCGCGCGATCGCGCTCGGCGTGGCGGTGCTGCTCGTATCGATCGTGGTGGGTCTGCTCGTGGGGCCGGTGCACATCTCCCCCGGCGCCGCGCTCCGATGGCTGATCTCCTTCGGAGATCAGCCATCGGGGATGTCCGAACAGCAGGCGGCGATCCTCGCGAACCTCCGCCTCCCCCGGGTGATCGTCGCGGGCCTTGTGGGGGCGTCGCTGTCGGCGTCCGGAGCCGCGTACCAAGCGGTGTTCCGGAACCCGCTCGCGGACCCGTATCTCCTCGGCGCCGCCGCCGGAGCAGGTCTGGGAGCGACGATCGCGGTCGCGTTCGGACCCTCGTCGGCCTTCGCGATCACGGTCCCGCTCGCGGCCTTCATCGGCGCCGTCGCCGGCGTGGGCATGGCGTACGGCCTGGGGCGGTCCAGCCTCGGCGGACGGTCGGCGACGAGCCTGATCCTCGGAGGGATCGCTGTGGCGTCGTTCCTCACCGCCGTACAGACCTTCATCCAGCAGCAGAATGCCGAGACCCTCCGTCAGGTGTACTCCTGGATCCTCGGACGGCTCGGGACTACGGGATGGGACGATGCCCGCGTCGCGTTGCCTTCCGTGATGGTCGCGGTCGCGACCCTGTGGCTGGTTCGCCGGCTCCTCGACGTGATCGAGGTCGGGGATCTCGAGGCCGAGAGCCTCGGCCTCAACGTGGGTCGCCTCCGTCTCGTGGTGGTCGTCGCGGCCTCTCTCGCGACGGCGGCGGCCGTGTCGGTGGCGGGGTTGATCGGCTTCGTAGGGATCATCGTCCCGCACACCGTCCGGTTGCTCGCCGGGAGCTCGTACCGACAGGTCCTGCCACTCTCCGTGCTCTTCGGCGCGGCCTTCCTGATCCTGGTCGACGTGGTGGCGAGGACCGCCGTCGCCCCGGCCGAGATCCCGATCGGCGTCATCACCGCGTTCGTCGGCGCGCCGTTCTTCGTGCTCGCGCTCCGGCGAGGCGGAAGGAGGGTCGCGTGACGACGCTGCCCGATCGCAACGGCCACGCGAGTGCACTCGACGTCGAGGGGCTCGGCGTTCGACTCGGCGGCCACGAGATCCTGCGCGATGTCACGTTCGACGTCACGGCCGGATCGTGGGTGTGCGCGATCGGACCGAACGGGGCCGGGAAGACGACGCTCCTTCATGCTGTCGCTGGCCTCGTTCCTTTCCAGGGTCGCGTGGGTCTCTGGGGGCGAGAGCTCGGGGCCTATCCGCGGCGCGAGCGAGCCCGCCTCGTGGCGCTCGTGACGCAGCAACCGGTGATCCCTGAAGGCGTCACGGTGCATGACTATGTGCTCCTCGGACGGACCCCGCACCTCGGCATGCTCGGCACCGAGCGAAGGTCCGATCTCGCCGCCGTGGAACGGGCGCTCCAGCGGCTCGACCTCGTCTGGGCGGCCGAACGGCGGCTGGACACCCTCTCGGGAGGGGAGCTGCAGCGCGTCGTGCTCGCTCGCGCGCTCGCGCAGGAGGCGCCGCTGCTGCTCCTCGATGAGCCGACGACCGGGCTCGATCTCGGCCACCAGGTCCGTGTCCTCGAGCTGGTGGACGAGCTCCGACGCGAGCACGGCCTGACCGTGCTCTCGACGATGCACGACCTCACGCTCGCGGGTCGGTTCGCGGATCGGTTCGCCCTCCTGTCGCAGGGGCGACTCGTGTCGAAGGGATCCCGGGCGGACGTGCTCGACGCGGCTGTGATCGCCGAGCACTTCGGGGCGAGCGTCCGGGTGATCGGCGACGGGGACATCGGCTGGGCGGTCGTTCCGGTCTCCGAGCGAGGTGGGTCGTGACCCCCGAGGTCGACCAGCCGCCCACCGAACGGCCGACGCGGGCCCCCGAGCGTGTGCCGTCGCGCGTGCTGGTGCACACCGGCGACGGCAAGGGGAAGACGTCGGCGGCGATGGGCATCGTGATGCGTGCGGCCGCCCGCGGTTGGCGCGTGTCCGTGGTGCAGTTCGTCAAGGACGGCCGGTGGAAGACCGGCGAGGAGACGTCGGCCCGCGAGCTCGGTGCCGAGTGGTGGTCGATCGGCGATGGGTTCACGTGGGACTCGACCGACATGGACCGTACCGAGGCGATCGCGCGCGAGGCCTGGGGCGCGGCGCGGAGCCTGATCCTGGCGGGCCAGCACGAGCTCGTGGTGCTGGACGAGATCACTTACCCCATGAACTGGGGATGGATCGACACACAGGACGTGACCGAGACGATCCGAAGCAGGCCGTCTCAGGTGAGCGTTGTCGCGACCGGCCGGGACGCTCCGGATGCACTCTGTGCCGTTGCCGACACCGTGACGGAGATGGCGAGCGTGAAGCATGCGTTCGACGAGGGCGTCGGCGCGATGCGCGGGATCGAGTACTGATGGGTCTGACCGTGCTGCTCGGTGGAGCTCGGAGCGGGAAGTCTGAGCTGTCTTCGAGGCTCGCATCAGCGACCGACCGACCGGTTGTCGTCGTCGTGACCGCCGAGGCTCGTGACGAAGAGATGGCGGAGCGGATCCGAAGGCACCGAGAGGCGCGGCCGGCGCCGTGGATCACCGTCGAGGCACCTCTCGAGCTGGCAACGGCGATCCATGACGCGCCATCCGGAGCCTTCGTCGTGCTGGACTGCCTCTCCCTCTGGGTGTCGAACGCGATGGAAGCGGGGCTCGGCGACGATCGGATCGTCGAGGAGGCGCGCGGGATCGCGACGGCGCTCGCGGGGCGTGAGGCACCTGCTGTCGTCGTCAGCAACGAGGTCGGTCTCGGGATCGTGCCGGTCAACGCGCTCGCACGCCGCTACCGGGACACGCTCGGTCGGGTCAACGCGACCTTCGTCGGCGGGGCGGAACGCGCGTACTTCGTCATCGCCGGCAAGGCGCTCGCGCTCGAGGACGTGTCGCTCGCGTGACCGGCCGGCTCGAGGAGACGGTGTTGCGGATCCGGCCGCCCGATGAGGAGATATGGCGCCGAACCGCCCGGCTGCTCGATGCGAAGACGAAACCACCGGGCAGCCTCGGGAGGCTCGAGGATCTGACCTGCAGGCTCGCGTCGATCCGAGGCGAGGTGCCGTCCAGCAGGTTGGCACCGGCGATCGTCGTCGCCGCGGCGGATCACGGCGTGGTCGACGAGGGGGTCAGCCCGTATCCGCAGGAGGTAACGGGCCAGATGCTCGCGAACTTCGCGAGCGGCGGCGCCGCGGTGTCGGTTCTCGCGAAAGAGGCGGGCGCTCGCCTCGTGGTGGTCGACGCCGGTGTTCTCTCGCCGACGCTCGCGGACGGCGTGCGTTCCGAGATCGTGGACGGCGTCCGCGGCACCGGGAACATCGCGGTCGGTCCGGCGATGACGGTTCCCGTCGGGGTCGTTCTTGTCGAACGAGGGATCGCACTGGCGCACGACCTCGCGGACGACGGGATCGGCGTCGTGGCCGTCGGCGACATGGGCATCGGGAACACCACGGTTGCGAGCGCGTTGTGTGCGGCGCTCCTGCCGGCGGACCCTGCACACACGTGCGGCCCGGGAACGGGGCTCGACGAAGCGGGCGTCGCGCGCAAGGTGGACGTGGTTCGCAGGGCGCTCGTTGAGAACGACCTGCCGGGGAGGAGCATCGACCCGATCGCCGTGCTTGCCTCGGTCGGCGGGCTCGAGATCGCGTTCCTGACGGGTGTGATCCTCGGCGCCGTATCTCGCCGTGTCCCGGTGCTCCTGGACGGCTTCGTGACGGGCGCCGCGGCACTGGTGGCGTCGGCCCTGTCGCCGCACGCGACCGGCTCGCTGGTCGCGGCCACCCGCTCACCGGAGCCAGGGCATGCGCTCGTCCTCCAGCGCCTCGGGCTCGAGCCGCTGTTGGACATCGGACTGCGGCTCGGCGAGGGGTCCGGCGCCGCGCTCGCGTTGCCACTGGTTCGCTCCGCGGTGGCGATCTTGACGGACATGGCGACGTTCGAGGCGGCGGGCGTCAGCCGTGGGTGACGGACTCCGTTCCGCTTTCGCCGCCGTGACCTTCCTCACCGCCGTGCCGATCGGTCGGCGCACCGAGATCGATGCGGCCGATCTCCGCCGCGGTCTGGCGCTGTTCCCTGCCGTCGGCGCGCTGATCGGCGCGCTGACGGCGACCGTCGCGTGGGCCGCGGCGCTCGGGCTCCCTCCGTTCCCGGCGGCCACGCTCGGCGTGGGCGCCGGGGTGGTCATCACCGCCGCCATCCACCTGGATGGGCTCGCCGACACGGCCGACGGCGTGGGCGCGGCGCTCTCGGGCGGGGACCCCTCCACGGCGATGCACGACCCGCGCCTCGGGGTGTTCGGAGGCGCCGCGCTCGGGCTCGATCTCCTCCTCAAGGTCTCGGTGATGAGCGCGCTCGTCGCCGGGCCCCGGTTCCCGATCGAGGCGATCGCGGCGGGCGCCCTGGGGCGGGCCGCCGCGATCGCCCTCATGACTGCTTTCCGTTACGCCAGCCCTGGGTCCGGGACCGGCGGATGGACCCGGGGCGTGGGCCTCGGCGCACCTCTCCTCGGGATCGCATCGGCCGCGGCCCTCGGGATCCTCACCGTCGGACCTGCGTTCGGCGCGATGGCCGCCGCCGCCGTGGTCATCGGGACCCTCGTCGGGCGATGGTCGGGCCGCCGTCTCGGGGGCGTGACCGGAGACTCGCTCGGCGCCGCGGCCGAGCTCACGGAGACGTTGGCGCTGACCGCGGGCCTCGCGTTCCGGTAGGGCCGGCCGGGAACGGATGCCTAGGTCTGCTCCTTCAGGTACCGCTCGATCTCCGTGGCCAGCTCGTCGCCGGTCGGCATCCGTTCCTCGCTCGCGAGTGATTCCAGCCTCGCCAGATACTCTCGCGAGTCGTCGTCCTCGGCGATCGCCGCATCCAGGCGCTGACGCTGCGCGACGGCGTCGTCGCCCAGCGTCCCCAAGGGGATCGTCACACCGAGGCGCCGCTCCAGATGCTGGAGCAGCGCCAGGGTGGCGGGCGCGTACGCCACGGCGCCGATGTAGTGGGGCACCTGCGCGTAGTAGCCGATCGCCGGGATCCCGGCGCCCGTCACGGTCATCTCCACCGCAGAGAGCGCGGCGGCGGGCACTCGCAGGATCCCACCCGGGCCCTGCTGCTCTCCGTCGCGCAAGGATGCACCCGTCGACGCCGTCGCCAGCACCGGCACCGGCCGCGTATGCGGCACCGCCGCCGGGATCGCCCCCAGGCTGATCCATTCGACGACGCCGAGCCGGCGCGCCAACTCCACGAGGTCGTCGCCGAGCTGCTTCCACTTGTAGTCCGGCTCGGGACCGACCAGGACGAGGATGTCGCGGTCGCCCACCCGGATGTGCCTCAGCAAGATGTCCGGCCACTGGATCCGTGCGAGCACTCCGTCCACGACGTCGAGGACCGGCCGTCGGGCCCGATAGTCGTTCAGGGAATCGACGTCGAACGAGGCGACGACACGGCCTTCCTCCGCCACGTGGTTGGCACAGGCGGTCGCCGCGCCCGCCGCGTCGATCCAACCGTCGAACGCCGCGAGCAGGACGGGCGCCGAGAGCATGGGGATCGGGTCCTGGAGTCGGTAGAGGCTCACACTTCGAGCATAGACCTCATCGCCACAGAGCCCCCCCGCAGCGTCTCGACGTACTAGAGACGATGAGCAAGGCGGCATCGCGAAGCAGACCTCGGTTGCGGTTCCTCGCCTTCCCGGTGCTCGCGGGCATCCTCGCTGCCTGTTCGGGCGACGTGATCGGCGAGTTCCCGTCGCCACCCACGCCGGCGATCATCGCGTCTCCGACGCTTGAGCTCGACGAGGGGATCCTTGCCGAGATCGCCGTGGACGGCAGTCCGTGTTCCCTCGCCGAGGCGGCGGGGCGCATCTGGGTCACGGCGTTCGACGGCAACGAGCTCCACGAGATCGATCCCGCGACCAACGAGGTGATCCATACGTACCGGATGCCGGGCGGTCCCTGCGGGATCGTGGAACGCGAGGGCACATTGTGGATCGAGACGCAGAGCGCCGGCGCGCTCGTTGCTTTCGACCCGAAGCGTGGCGAGGTGATCGACCGGGTGCGGGTCCCCGGCGGCGTCTTCGGCGTCAACTCGACCCCGTCGGGGCTCTGGGGCGTCGCGGGACAGGCCGAGCAGGTCGTCCAGATCGATCCCGACTCGAGGCGCGTGGTGGCCAGGGTCGACGTCGAGGGCCCGCTCGGCGGCCTCGCCGCGGACGGCGATCAGATCTGGACGGTCGCCGCCAGGAGCGCGCTCGTCCGGATCGACCCGAGGAGCCACTCGATCGCGGATCGGATCGAGCTCGACTCCTACGAGCCGGAGAGCTTGGCGATCGGCGGGAACTTCCTCTGGGTCTCGAGCTCCTTCGAGGACAACGTCTTGCGAGTCGACCTCCGGACGGGGAAGGTCCGGGACCGCCTCCCCGTCGACGACACCCTCTTCGGTGGCGTCGTGGTCGGAGACTCGTACTGGGTATCCGGGAACAACGGGACGATCTACCGGCTGGATACCGGGAGCGGTGAGGTCCTCGACCAGTTCGATCTCGTCGGCTTCGGCCCCATCCCGGCCGCGGGGAACCTGTGGACCGTCGACTTCGTGGCCAACACCGTCTATCGGCTCGACGAGGACGCGAACTGACTCGGTCGACCCGGGTGTCCTCCACGGTCTCTTGGCCTTGGTCTTTTGGCTGATGTCCACGGCCGGTCCGGGGGATAAGCTCGCGGAACGATGAGCGCTCCCGACGGCAGCTACTACCGTGTGCACCTCGCCGATCCGGGGGGCCGCACCAGCGTGATCGAGGTCCCGAGCGAGGACTTCGAGTCCACGGAACGAGGGATCTCGCTCGGCTCGACGACCATGGTGCCCTGGCACCGGGTGATCCGCTACACGCGCGAGATCTCTCAGCCGATCGATGACGCATTCCTCACGCGTGCCGAGATCCGAGCCTGGCTCGACGACGGCTCCGACGAAGGCGAGCGCATCCTCGTTCGGGCCGATCGGTTCGACTCGGGCTCGTTGACGGCGGACTTCCTCGTCGAGCGGGCGTTGAACGTGGAGGCAGGGATGCTCCACCTCACGAAGATCCACGTGCCGTGGAGCCGGGTCCTCGAGTACGAACGGCTCCCGATCCGTGTCGAAGTGCCGGGCCGCCCCGACTGACGTCGGGGACGATCAACCCTCGGAGCCGAGCACGGTCTTCAACGTGGACATCGCGTTCATCGCCGGCGGGAAGCCCGCGATCGTCGCGGTCTGCAGGATGATCTCTCGCAGCTCGTCGGGAGTGAGGCCGGCCTTGAGCGACGCGCGGAGGTGCTGGGGTATCTGCGAGGAGCGTCCGGTCGCCACCAGCGCGGCGACGGCCGCGATCTCCCGATCGCGCAGCGTGAGCCCGGGCCTCGAGTAGACGTCGCCGTAGGCGAACTCCACGATCGCGCGTCCGAGGTCGCCGAGGCCTTCAACCGTCGCGAGGGCCTTCTCATCGTGCACCTCGAGGAACCGCTCCTGGCCTCGCTCGTACCTGTCCTCGCTCAACGGACGCTCCTTCCTCCGGCCCCGGGCCTACGGACTGACGTGGAGGCCCTCCAGCCCCCGGATGATGTAGTTGGGTTTGAAGCTCGGTTCCTCGAGCAGCTCCAGGCCGGGGAAGCGCTCCAGCAACGTACGGAACGAGATCTGGAGCTCCATTCGGCCGAGGGGGGCGCCGAGACAGAAATGGATCCCGGCGCCGAACGTGAGATGCGGGTTCGGCTTCCGGTCCAAACGGAGGTCGCCCGGGTCGTCGAAGACGTCCTGGTCGCGGTTCGCGGAGTCGAACAGCAACCCGAGCTCGGCCCCCTTCGGGATCGGGACCCCGTGGAGTTCGAACGGTTCCAAGACCCATCGCTCGAACATCGGGAGCGGCGTCTGGAACCGCAGCAGCTCCTCGATCGCGGTCGGCAGCAACGACGGATCGGCACGGAGCTCCTTCAGACGATCGGGGTGCCGGAACAGCGCCCACCACCCGAGCAGCGTGGAGTTCACGGTGGCCTCGTGGCCGGCGTTGAGGAGCAGCACGCACGTGCCCACGAGCTCGTCCTCACTGAGGTGCTCTCCTTGTTCGACGACATGAACGAGCGCCGAGATCAGATCCTCACCGGGATCCGACCGTCGCTCCCGAGCCAGCCCACGCAGGTACTCGGAGAACTCGACGCTTGCCCGGACCGCGTCCTGTTGCGAAGACCGAGGCGGGTCCAGCTCGTACATCTTCACGATGTCGGCGGACCATGGCCGGAGGAGGTGGTGATCGGCCCGGGGGACACCGAGCATGTCGCCGATCACGGTGACGGGCAGCGGCTCGGCCAGCGTCGGAAGCATGTCGAACGCGCCTGTGCCCTCGACCTCATCGACCAGCCCGTCGAAGATCTCCTGCACGCGAGGACGGAGGGCTTCGACGAACCTCGGCGTGAACGCCTTCGACACGAGCTTCCGCACGCGTGTGTGGTCCGGCGGCTCCATGTCGAGGATCCCGGCGTTGATCAGGTCCCAGAACGGCGTGTGCCACTCCGGCGGCGTCGGCCTGCCCATCTCCTCGTGGGACGCCAGGTGCAGATACGTGCGGCCGAACCGGCGATCTCGAAGGAGGGCGTCGACGTCTCGGTATCGCGAGACCAGCCAGTGGTCGGTTGCCTCGTCGTAGACGACGGGAGCGGATCGCCTGAGCTCTTCGTAGTCGGGGTACGGATCCGCGATGAACGCGACGTCGGTCGGTGCGAAGCGCATGGAAGGACGATATCGAGGAAGGCCCGCGAGGAGTAGGGCTGCTCGAGCGCTCTCGCGTCAGCCGACGACGGCGCCTGCCACCGGGCAGGCGAACTGCCACGTGTCGGAGGGAACGTAGGCCGGTGTGGCCGTGAACCACGAAGCCGGAACGGGCGCGGCGAGCGTCGACATCGTGGACAGGTCGGCCTTCCTGTCGATGCGAAGGACGTCGACGCCGAGGTACGCGTCGGCCGTGTAGACGATGCTGCGCGTCGGGTCGGTCGGCGACCAGTACGCCCCCCACGTGGAGCCACTGGCCGGGAGGTAGAAGCCGACCTGCCGGATGTCCCGCGGGTTGTGCACGTCGAGGAAGCGGGTCCCCTGCTCGTACCAGCCGACGGCCACCAGGTCCTTCGAGACCTCGAACCAGTGCGACGAACAGTTCACCGTGGCAGCGGCTTTCGAGTCCGAGCCGTTCAACTCAGTCATCCACGTGTCCAGGGGCTTGAGCCCGCCGACGCTCATGCCGATCGACCACGTCTCGAACTTGCCCTGACCGCGGCAGCCACCAGGCGGCACCTCGTCGGTGTCGACGTAGTCCTCCTCCGTGATGAGCAGTGTGTTCCCGTTCCTCTTGGAGTTGTGAAGGATGAAGTCGTTGTACGGCGAGGGGTTCACAGCCACTGCACCCGTGGACGACACGAGCTTGGGCGCCAGGGGATCCGCCGTGAGCTGGTAGCCGGCCGCGCCGCCGCCCCCGACCGACCAGAGCACACCCTTCGAGTCGCGCTCGGTGTCGTGCGAGACCCGGAAGTTCGCCGACTTGGAGGCCTCGGACTCGAACTTCCCGAGCGACCGCGGCGCGGCGGGGTTCGACATGTCGAAGACCTCGACGCGATCGCCGCCGTCCAGCCACATCTGTGAGCAGTCCGCGCTCACGAAGTTGGCGATGTGTCCGGCGCCGCGCCCGTTGCCGGTGAGACCCACCGGGGTGACCGAGACGAGAGCGGGCCTCGAGGGCGTCGAGATGTCGAACGAGTACAGCACGGATCCGAGGTCCTCTTCGACCCGGTCGTTGGTGATCAGGACCGTGTTCCCGCACAGGTCGACGTCCTCGTTCTCGAAGTGCGGCAGCGGGTGCGCGGCCACGATCGCCGGCGCGGCGGGGATCGCGATGTCGAGGACCGTGAGCCCCTGCGGACCGGTGACGAACGCCCAATGGTCCTTGAAGACCATGCCGAGCGCCGGGCCTGTCGGGACGTTGCCCAGGAGCTGGACGTTGGAGGACTTCGCGAGGGGAGGCAGGCCGGGTGCGAGGGCTTCGGCGGGTTGGACACCGAGGGCGATCACGACGGCCGCCAGCGCTACGAGGGCGCGCATGCGAGATGCCCTGCGTCCGTTCACCGGGTCGGGCATTACCCGCATCGGGCGGGCTCCAAACTCCGGTTGTGTCCACCGTGCGAGGACCGGGTACCGGTGAGATGAGGACCCTCATGGGAGGTGAGGCTCGTGGCGAGCACGAAGCAGGTGCAGGCCGCCAAACGGAACATCAGGAGCGCACAGAAGGCGGCGAAGAGCGAACGAACGATCTCGAAGCTCCCGAAGGCGGTCCGGCAAGACCTGGGGCGACAGGCCGCTGCTGCGAGGCGACGCGGCGGGGCGCCGGGTCGCGCGCTCGAGGACCGGACTCGGGAGCAGCTCTACGAGCAAGCGAAGAAGGAGGGTATCCCCGGCCGGTCCCGGATGGGCAAGTGGGACCTGATCAAAGCCCTTCGGAGATCCCGCTAGAACCAGTCGTCGAAGGCACGCCGGGCGGAGACGGGGAAGCGGTCGGTTCGTTCTCGAACGAACCAGGCCAGCTCCTCGCCGTCTCCGCCTTTCGGAGGGAGAACGCAAGCGCAAGCGAACCGCAAGGCAGCTAGACGGGTGGTCGCTCCGTTCCCGGCCGGTTCGCTTGGCCCGCTTCCTCGTCCAGATCGGCCATGGTCTCGGCTCCGCCCTCGAGCGGCTCGAGCTCGTCTTCGGCCTTGTCGTCGTCGGGCTTCTCGGCCTGTGTCGGCTTCCCCTGCCCCAGCTCCTCATCGGCCAGCTCGGCCTCCTCGGGCTGTCCGAGCATCGCGTCGCGCTCGGATCCTTCGGCGTTCGTCATCGTTGCCTCCTCGGGTCGGTTCCATGACCCACGTACCCGACCGGGCGGGTGCGCACACTCCGGTGCGCCGCCGCTTGTCACGGTGGAGTCATGTGAAGGCATCCGCTAGAGGGACCGGCATAGGCTGTCGCCTTGGATGAGGAGCGTTGCGGGCGATCATGAGGTTCATGCGCTGGGCAGCGCCGATCGCTCTGTTGCTGGCGGACTGCGGCGAGCCGGTGGCGCCCGTTCCGGGTGAAGCCACCCCACCCACTCCGTGCGAAGAAGTGATCGAGGGATGCTCCGCGCGACGCTTGGGCAATGTGGTGCTCCGTGGTGAGGCGACGGACGGAGCGCTCGGCTCGATCGACGGACTGGGCGCGTCCGGAGTGATCGGGTTCGATGATGCGCTGAGGGCCGCACAAGCGAACGACTTCCGGGGAGAGGCGAAGACCGTGCGGGTTGCACTCGGTAGCGCCGACGCGGCGGAGCTGCGATGGGGCTCGGGAGGCGAGCGACTGTTCTATGCAGTCCAGTGGGGCGGGGTCCGATTGCCCATCTACGGACCCCCGGGCGCGGACCGTCAACCCGACTTCGGCACATGGGCAACTGTTCTCGATGCGAAGACCGGCGACTTCGTCGTCTGCGAGTTCTGAGCGAACCGTCCGTAGGTCAACATCCAGGGGCGAGTAAGGCCACGCGCGCCGCCGAGCGAGGCGGCTGGAGCGGCTACCCGAAGTCGGGCTCGTTCCCGGGCCGCCACTTGATGCTGCAGCCCACGCTCGGTCGTTGGTCCTTCGAGACGGGCCGCCCCTCGAGAACGGCGTCGATCGCCGCCCTGAGGTCCTCGCCGGTCACCGGCTCGCCGTTGCGGGGACGGCTCGAGTCGAACTGTCCGCGGTAGACGAGTCGGCGGTCCCGGTCGAACAGGAAGAAGTCCGGCGTGCACGCGGCCGTATACGCTTTGGAGACCTCCTGTGCCTCGTCGAAGAGGTAGGGGAACGTGTATCCGGCCTCGACGGCCTCGGCCGCGAGCCCACTCGGTGCGTCCTCGGGGTACGCGTCCGGGTCGTTCGGGCTGATCGCGACGATCCCGAGTCCCGAGGCGTCATGCTCGCGGGCCAGCGCCGCGATCGCGGGTCGGACGTGCGCGACGTAGGGACAGTGGCGGCAGATGAACATCACCAGCAGGCCGTCCCGGTCCTTGAAATCGTCCAGGGTCACGGTTCGTCCGGAGACGACGTCGGCGAGTGCGAAGTCGGGCGCCTCCGTACCCAGGGGGAGCATCATGGAGGTTACGGCCATGCCGACATGCTACGAGCGGGTCTGCGGGATAGCCTTCCCGTCATGGCGGAAAGGAGAGGCTCGAGCGAGCCCGAGTCATTCATCCAGGCGCTCGACGAGCCGAGGCGGAGCCAGGTCCGGGAGCTCCACGATCTGATCCGGAAGACGGCGCCCGACCTCGCCCCGCACGTCCGATCAGGGATGCTCGCGTACGGCACCTATCGCTATCGCTACGGATCCGGGCGAGAGGGGGAGTGGTGCCGGGTCGGCCTCGCCAGCAACAAGGCCTCGATCTCGCTGCACGTCGTGGCTGCCGACGAGAGCGGCTTCCTCGCGGAGACGTACAAGGAACGGCTGCCGAAGGCGGATATCGGCAAGAGCTGCGTTCGATTCAAGCGACTCGAGGAAGTGGACGTCGGTGTGCTGGAGGAGCTCATCCAGAAGTGTTCGAAGATGAGTCCTCCGGGTGCCATCGAGGGATGAAGACGGTGATCGAGCCCTGGTCGGGGCCGAGCCGCCGACGGTAGGCGAACGTCGCCGACGCGGCGCGGACGGCGGCGTCGAGGTCGGGGCTCCAGAACGGTTCCGTCGACGTCGGCGTCCACGACAAGTCCGGCTCCCAGTCCCCGGGACCCGTGATCGTGATCGCCACGTAGTCGCCCGGGGCGACGCCGGTCGGCCCGTCGTCGCCGCTCTCCACGTTGGAGGCGTTCAGCGTCAGCTCCGCGAGCACGTCGTGGTGGAGGAGACCCACGACGATCATCTCCCCGAGCATCCGGATGAACGGGTCGTCGCCGACGTCCGCTTCCCACAACAGTGGTGGGCGCTCGACGCGCATGAACGCGTGCGCGTTCAGGAGCGCATCGAGGTCGATCCGCCGCGGCTCCACAGGTGAGTTCTACCCGAGGAGCTCGATCATCGTGCGGGCGTCGCGGACCGCGGCGCCGGTCGGGTCGTTGTTGAAGTAGATGAACGCCTCCCTCGCGTTCGCCGCCGAGATCCGCGACGCCCACCGCCGGAGCTTGTCGCGGCGATAGCCGGGACCGCGCGTCGTGCCCTGGTGGAAGCGAACGTAGAGCCATCCTCCCAGCGCCGGGAGTGTGTGCTGCAGACCGGGGCGGTCGGGCCAGACGAGCGCCGCGCCTGCGCCGTCGAGCAACAGGAAGACATCGTCCGTGTACCAGGACGGGTCTCTGAACTCGAAGGACGGCCGCATGCCCTCCGGAAGCGCCGCCAGCAGACGGCGCAGGCGCTCCACGTCCACCGGGAATCGGGGCGGCAGCTGGAAGAGCACGGGGCCGAGCCGGTCGCCGAGCCCGGCCGCGCGCTCCCAGAACAGCGCGACCGGCTCCTCCGGGTCCTTCAGGCGCTTCGTATGGGTGATGAACCGGCTCGCCTTGACCGCGACGACGAAACCCGACGGCGTCTGGTCCCGCCAACGCCGGAACGTCTCGGGCTCGGGGAGCCGGTAGAAGGAGTTGTTCACCTCGACGGTGCGGAAGTGACTCGAATAGAACTCGAGCCACTCCCGCTGCGGCAGATCGTCGGGGTAGAAGGTCCCGCGCCAATCGTCGTACTGCCATCCACTCGTTCCGATGTGCACCGTGGGCACCGCGTCACTCCTCGGGAGGGGTCGCTACTCGGTTCATGTCCGAACACGAACTCCCCGAAACCGCATCGGCGGAAGACCTCTCGAGCATCGGATCAGGGTCCGCGCCTATCATGGTCGGCATGAGGGGCGACCGGGTCGAGATCGTGGTGGACATCGGGAACGGCGTCCAGACCTACGAGATCGAGGCGACCCGCGCGGGACGCCGCGTCGAGGTCTCCACCGGGCGTGGCGTGGTGGAAGTGTCCGAGGTCACGAGGGGCGGCAAGGCGGTGCGGACGGGCCGTTTCATGTCGGCTCGCGTGGTCGCGCTCGTGGAGCATCCTGCTGAGGACGAGCCTGCGTTAGGCCGGCCGAAGGGACGCAAGACGACCCGGGGACAGTCCTCGTTGCTCTAGCTCGGGCTGCCTGATTCGAGCGTCTTCTTCAGGGTGGCGACGTCCCGATCTATCGAACGCTGGACGGCTCGTTTCATTATCGGCCCACCGATCCGGTAGAGACGTCCCGGATCACCCTCCACCCGAACACTTGCCTCCGTTCCACCGGGCACCTCCTCGAACGCGTACGTGATGCGCATAGGGAACGGGCTCTTCACCGACCGCATCTCGAGGACCGCTCCGGGTTCCAGTCGAACGACCTCGTTCACGTACTCGATCCTCTTCCCGACGAACGAAGCCACGCGTCGGACGCGCGATCCGCGTGAGATAACGGCTTCTCCGAGGAGTTCCGACTCGCTGATTCCACCGATCCACACGGGATCGTTGCGGTGGTCGATCACGTACGCTGCCACCTCGTCCCGGGGCCGGCGGATCACCGTTCGTGCGGTCACATCGATCCCCATGCGTGGCTATCCGAGGTAGGGCTCGGCGCTGCCTGTTTCCGCCAGTATCTTCAGCCGGCCGATGATGCCCGCCCACGTGTACGCGATCGAGGCGAACTCCCATTCCGGCTGTTCGTCGGGGAAACCGTCGTGTAGGAAGAGCACCTTCGTCCCACCGTGTGCCTCTTCGGGAGACAGCGACCACCTGATCCTGGTTCCCTCCCAGAAGGGGAAGTCTCCGAGGCACGTCCAGGCGACCTCGTTCGGTTCGATCCGGTCGACGCGCATCCGCAGCGGCACCGGCGCGCCCTGGAAACCGAAGCGAGCTTCGGTGCCGGCCGTCGGCTCGGCGATCGAGTCGGACGTCCAGAAGGACGACAGGCCCTCCTTGGTAGTGAGCGCGTCCACGATCATCGGGGCGTCTGCATGTGCCTCGACCCCAAGCTGGATATCTCGTCCCATCTCGTTCCCCCCGGTCGTTGACCCAGCTTATTTAAGCTGAGACTTAAGAGTCGTGTCAAGCCGAAGGAGATGCTTAAATACCACCCGTGCAAGCGGTGCTCGATGCGATCAGCAGTCCTCGGAGGCGGGAGATCCTCCGCCTGGTGTGGGACGGGGAGCTCTCGGCTGGCGAGATCGCGGCGAGATTCGACGTTAGCTGGCCGGCCGTCTCGCAGAACCTGAAGGTCCTGCGGACGGCCGGCCTGGTCCGGGAGCGGCGGGAGGGGACCAAGCGCTTCTACCGTGCCGACCACGTTGCGCTCGGCCCGGTGGGGGCCGTGCTCCGGCAGATGTGGGAGCAGGACCTGGATGCGCTCGAGCGAGCGATCCGACGGGACCGGCGTGGCTGAACGCGTCGTCGATGTCGAGCGGCACATCGATGCCACGCCCGATGAGGTCTTCACCTACCTCACGGATCCCGAGAAGTACACACTGTGGAAAGGGCAACAGGCGGAGCTCGACCCTCGGCCGGGCGGGCTCTACCGGGTCCGCATGGGACCGGACGCCGTTGCGCTCGGCGAATACGTGGAGGTCGAGCCGCCAAGCCGGGTCGTGTTCACGTGGGGTTGGGAGGGCAGCGGGGACGTGCCTCCCGGCTCCACCACCGTGGAGATCACCCTCCACGAGGACGGCGAAGGAACGCTCATTCGGCTACGGCACACTGGGTTCCCCTCGGAGGCGGACGCCGACCTCCATCGTGCGGGCTGGGAGATGTATCTGGGTCGCCTGGTGGCGCTGGCCACCCGCGAGGACCCCGGCGAGTCTCAACCCCTCCCGGGACTTAGCCGCCCGTGACGCGTTCGTCGGCGCTCTCCGCCCGGATCTGCGCGAGACGATCCAGCGCGCGGCCACTCCACCCTGCGATCTGTTGTTCGCCGAGCTCGCCCGAGATCCGGAGCGCGCTCCGGAGATCTTCCTCGCCTTCGTCCAGGCGTCCGAGGTCTCGGTAGCAGATCCCGCGTTCCGCGAGCGCGTCCGCCACCTCCCAGCGGGCGCCGAGCTCTTTGAAGATCTCGATGGCTCGATCGAACCGGGGGATGGCCTCCGAGAGGTTCCCGAGGTCTTCGTCGAGCCGTCCGCGCTGCACCATCGTCACCGCCACGCTGAAGCGGTCGCCCATCTCGTCCGCGAGCTCCCTCGCCTGCTCGATCAACGCGGCGGCTTCCTCGGTGTTGTTCTGCTGCGCGAAGTTGATGGACAGCGCGGTCAGCGCCCGCACGCGCGCCCAGGTGTCGTCGTGCTCCTCCGCGAGCGCGAGCGCACGACGCCAGATCTGGTCCGCCTCCTCCCAGTCGTCCCGCGTCCACGGCACCCAGCCCGCGAACAGGAGGGACCTCGACATGGCCCAGGCGTCGTCCAGCTCTCCGGCCGCCGCGAGCGAGTCGGCCAGGAGCTGCTCTGCCTTGTCGAGGTCCCGATCGACGTTGATCGCGATGTCGCCCTGGTACCGGAGGGCGAGCGTGAGCGTCCAGGCATCGTCGAACTTCTCTCCGAGCTCGACCGCGCGCGCCAAGGCCTGACCCGCGGACGGGTACTCGCCCAGCCAGTAGTGAGCCTCGCCGGTCCCCGCGAGAGCCCGGCCCTCTCGAGCCCCCCACGAGCTCTCCGGCCCGGCCATCGCGAGCGCGCGCTCGTAGTAGTCCACCGCCGAGCGGCTCTCCATCCGCCTGCGAGCACGGTCGCCGGCCATGATCAACGCATCCACCGCTCGATCCGGCACCCGGCGGTCCGCGGGGTCCAGGTCGATCGAGGCTTGCGCGGCGAGCTCCAGGTGGTCGGCGGCGTACGAGCGGTGCCCCGATTCCATCAGGGCGTCCGCGATCCGCTCGTGCAGGCTCAGGCGCTCCCGCTTGGGAAGGCTCGAATACGCCACCTCCCGGACGGTCTCGTGCCGGAAACGCCATCGCGACGAAGCCCTCCCGCCGTCCTCGTGCACCAGGATCTCGGCTTCCTCGAGCCCGCGGATGTCGTCGGCGTCGGCATCCGAAACGGTGGCCAGCTCCTCGAGGTCGAAGGAGTAGATGAAGACGGACGCGCGCCGCGCCAGATCGCGCAGCCGATGACGCAGGCTGTCCAGGCGGGCGGCCACGACGGCCTGCACGGTCGGCGGGAGCGCCCGCCCCGAGTTCGCGGCTCCGTCCTGACGAGCGCGAAGGACCATGCCGGTCGTCTCGACGATGAAGAACGGATTGCCGCCGGTGCGCTCCGCGATCTCGACGGCCTCGGCCTCGCCGACGTGGCCGCCGGCGGCCTCGCGCACCAGCTCGACGGCCTCAGCGGCCGGAAGCGGGTCGAGACGAAGCGTGACGGCGTTCACGACCCCCGATCCCCACGCGGGCCGCTCCTCCAGCAGCTCCGGGCGGCCGAGGGCGATCGTGAGCGCGCGCTGCGGGCCGTTGCGCGTCGTGGTGACCACGCGTTCGATCAGATCGAGCATCGGAGGGCGGAGCCCATGGACGTCTTCGAACACGAGGACCACGGGACCGCGACCAGACAGTCCCTCCACCAGGCTCAGGAATCCGCTCTGGACGTCCTGCACGAACACGGATTCCTCGCGCTTGGGCGCGCCCAGCCCGATCGTGAGCCCCAGACGGCCGGCGACCCGTTCCGCCTCGCTCGGGGCGCAGCAGCCATCGACGACCTCCTGGAGCCGGCGCAGGGCCTCCTCGGGCGCCATCTCGTCTTCGATCCCGGCGATGTCGCGGACGATCGCGGTCACCGGCGCGAAGGTCTCGGTGTCGCCGTAGGCCTCCGCGCGTCCCCGGAGGACGGTGACGTCCGAGCCGAGCCCGGCGATCAGCTCGTCGGCCAGCCGGGACTTGCCCACGCCCGGCTCTCCGAGGATGGAGACGAGCAAGGGAGTGGACGTGGCGTTGACCCGCGCGACGCTCCCGCGGAGGATGTCCAGCTCG
>Ga0299907_10000506_pt1 | contig 19088 bp, 17 predicted proteins | sample RVTome_16_FD_198680 | JGI IMG/M metagenome (GOLD analysis project Ga0299907, IMG submission 198680) | Soil microbial communities from uranium-contaminated site in the Upper Colorado River Basin, Wyoming, United States - RVT152D67 (version 2) ...
ACCCACCCCGGTTGCTCATAGAAGAAAACGGTCGCCACCGGGCGAGCCTTGACGTTCCTCACCTTGCGTGTCGAGTGAGGTGTCGGGAGCAGCACGCGGTCCGCCTCATCGAGGAGGAACAGCAGCTCGGTCAGGTGGGGTGAGCCGTCGTCGTTGATGGTGGCCAGGATCGCGTTGCCTTGAGTCATGAGCAGATCTCGAAGCTCCTGGGTCAGGCCATGTGGGGTTTTGTAGACCGGGTCGATCGGCATGAGGCGAAGGCTAGGTTCTGTGGCTCCAGCCGGCCCGGTTCTCCCGCCTGACCACGAAGCGCAGCCCGGACCAGGTGTCGTCGACCGCGATCACTTTGTTGTCCACCATCCCGGTTGGGAGAAAGAGATCGCGCAATAGGTTTTCGGTGAGATCGGTCTCGACCCCAGAGCTCTTCTTTGGCCAGAAAGCCCAGATGGCGCCGTCTGCAGGCACCAGGGTCATGGCGCGTCGAAATCCTCGTTCGGCCTCATCGGCCCGGTCGGCGAAGACGAAGAAGATGTCCGCAGGTCGCTCGGTCCGGTGCACGACTACGTCTGGAGGCAGATCCCCCAAGTCAAAAGCGAAGTCATTCGGAATGTTGAGGATCCCGACCGTCATGCCGTCCTTGATCCCGAGCTTCTGCGGCAGGGGCTTTCCGCTGTAGCCGGCCATCAACTCGCGGGAAGCAAGTCCCGCTGTTCGACCTTGCCGTCGGCGTGTATCGCGAATCGGCCCTCGATGCGATCGTGGACCGGGTCACGACGTGACCATGGCCAGCCCCCGAACTGGGTGCGGTGATAATCGGAGACTGCTGTCTGGAGCTCCTCGGCCGAGTTCATCACAAACGGACCGAGCTGGAACACCGGGGCTCCAATCGGCCGCCCCTGGAGGAGGAGCATTTCCGCCGGACCACCACGATTCTCGATCGTCGTCCCGGTGTCAGGCTCGAGCCTGGCCCCGACCTTTGCGCCGATCCGGGCCGGGCCGATGCGCACATCATCTCCCTCGAAGCAGTGAAGCATCCGGTTGACCGCGGATGGTGCCAGAGGGAGTTGCCACATCGCACCCGGTGCCAGTCTGATCAGCCATATGGCGAGATGGGAATCGGATCGGGAAGCCCACGAATCGGGAGGCGGAGACGGCGGCCGGTTGTCATCGATGGCGCCGGCGATCACGTCGACCCCAACCCCCGGTGCAGGAAAGATGGTGGGTATGTCCTCACCCCACAACATCCCGAAGTAGGCAGGGACCAGCTTCGATTCCGGAGGCAGGTTCAGCCAGATCTGGAACAGTTCCAACGGATTCGGCCCTTCGGGGTTGATCAGGGGGAACATCTCGGCATGCATGATACCGGTGCCGGTCGTCAGCCACTGCACATCGCCTTCGCCGTAACGGGCTGTCGCTCCCAGAGAGTCGGAGTGATCCACATATCCCCGTCGGACGACGGTCACCGTCTCGAATCCGCGGTGTGGATGCTGTGGGAACCCGGGCACCACGTCGCCGTGGTACATGCTCCACCCGTTCAGATAGGAGAAGTCAGCGCCGAGTTGCCGACCTGAGAGTGAGTCGGTCGGGCCAAGGCTCTCGTTCCCTGCCGGATAGGCGTCGACATGGTGAACGGTGAAGATGAACGGATCGAGACCTTCCCACGGGAAGCCCAGCTCGACCAGATCGATCACGGGTTGTTTCGACATGAGTGTCTCCTGCGGGTCGGTCACATGCTACGACCCGGACAGAGTTTGCTGTGATCAGCGATGTCGGGTGGGCGGGGCGGCTCCGGCAGGCCCGCCGGGCATCAGGGGCACCCCGTGTTCCTCGACCGGGACAGTGGTGCCGGGCGTGATGGCGCCCGGCTGTCGGGCTCTAAGCCGGACTTGGCCCTCCGAACCAGGTCGCCAGTGCTCGAGGAAGCTCTCGATCCTCGAAGTCTCCTGCCCAGCCGACATGCCCGTCGGGTCGGATCAGCACTGCCGGGGGAGCAGTGATCTCGCCAAGGACCGGGAGCTCCCACACCCCATCATGCCTGGCGTCGACCAACCGGACTCGATTCGCCCAAGGGGAGATGTCGAAACCGTCGGGTTCACCGAGGTTGAGGAGCACAGCTCGGGCACCGTGCAGCAGGGTGAATACACGAGTCGGACCGTCGGCGGTGTTGAGGTCGAGGTCGGGCATGCGCCGCCCGAGCAGCGGGTGTCCTTCCCCGAGGTCGTAGTGGATGTCGAGACCGCAGATCATCCCGGCGATGCGCTTGCGCGGCTCGTCCAAGCTCAGCAGGTCGAGCATGGTGTCGCGCAGAGCCTTACTGCGCTCGTCGGTGCGGGCGAGCGCGACCTGTCCCATGGTGTTGTGCAACACCCGGGCGCCGACGGGATGCCGTTCGGCCTGGTAGGTGTCAAGGAGGCTCTCAGGTGATGTCCCACTGACCACCTGAGCCAATTTCCAGCCGAGGTTCAGTGCGTCCTGCACGCCCGTGTTGAGGCCCTGGCCTCCTTGCGGGCCGTGGATGTGGGCGGCGTCACCTGCGAGCAGCACTCGGTCTTCCCGATAGGACGCGGCCTGCCGGGTCATGTCGGTGAACCTCGAGAGCCAGATGGGGCTGTGCGCCCCGAAGTCGGTTCCGTAAGCGGCCACGAGAGCCTCGCGGAGGTACTGCAGGGTGGGCTCGCTGGCGTGTTCGATGTCCTTTTCGAGCAATACCACCCCGTACGGCCCTCCGCCCTCCTCCCGATTGACGGGCCCGATGCCGCCACCCTCGGGGCGCATACCGATCTCCGGCTCCTCGTCCATCTCCACCTGGGCGATGATGTAGCTGGACGAGGGATCCCATCCCGGGAAGTCGATGCCGGCCGTCTTGCGGACCAGGCTGCGTCCCCCGTCGCAGCCGACCAGGTACTCGCTGCGGAGCGATCCGTCGTCCAGCTCGACGTCGACACCGGTCTCGTCCTGGGCGAAGCCCACCACCTCGCGGCCATAGAGGATCGGAACCCCGAGCTCACCGACCCAGTCGGCCAGTATTCGTTCGATGTGGTTTTGCCACAGCGCGAGCACGTAGTTGTGGCGGGTGGGGAAGTCGCTGATGTCCAGGAAGGTCCCGGCGTAGCCCGCAAACGGATGCGTCTGCCCTTCTGACAGGAAGCGGTCGGCGATGCCGCGCTGATCGAGCACCTCGATGGTGCGGGAGTGGAGACCCCCCGCCCGTGATCCTTCGAGATCCTGACTGGCGCGCCGTTCGACGATGACGACGTCGATCTCCGCCAACGCCAGCTCTCCCGCCAGCATCAGCCCGGTCGGGCCGCCTCCTGCGATCACCACCGCATGTTCGGTCATAGCCGCTCCCCGGCGAACGCCGCACCGGACATTGACAGCCACCTCGCGCACAGGGACCGCCCGCCAGCGTCGGTCACCGGCACCCTCCCCACCAACTCCTCGGCCGATTCGGCGCGACCACTCGACCCATCTGACGAAGGCAACCCATGCATTCCCACATCTCCTGGCTTGATATTTCTGGCCGTGATCGGCTCAGTGGACGAGACATGTCAGCACGTTTGGATCGCTTGCGGCAAGCCCCTCATTCGCGGGTCGGCGGCGGATCCAAAGTATCGGCCCCTATCTGGGAAATGACTCGCTGTTGCCGATACGACGGAACCACTCCGGCAGTGGCGCCTGAGCCTCGATCAATCGACTGTCGGCAGGGAGTTGGCGCAGTGGTCTTTCCACCCTGGGGACAGGGATGAACTGAGCGAGCCGGCTCTCGCTGCACTCGAGGGCGAGCGACCCGCACCCGCGCCGCACAACGAAGTCGTGCCACAACACCTGGGTGTGACGAGAAGTCTCCTCTTCCTCGGCCCAGCGAAAGGGGCCCGTGACGAAGAGGACCGGGTAACCAAGGGCGCTCCGCCCCCAGATCCCCTGCTCGACGACGGCCTGATAGGAGTCGCCGAGTTGGGAAACTAGATCGTCGTCGATGCTGAATCGGAACAACCATTCACCGGCGGACAGGTAGTAGACACCGTCCTCCGTCCACCCTGTGTCGGGGGCATCGTCGATCTCCTCGTGTCGTTCGGCGACGCCCCAGAGGACCGATGAGCGCTCGTCGATCTCCACTACGAGAGTGGCGAACACGGCTTCGACCGGCCCCGGGTCGTTTGGCCCCAGATCGAGATCGAACTGGGTCCCATCGGGCAACGCCCCGGTCAGCGTGACGGGAGCCTCGTCGGGAGACAGAGGCGCAGACGCTCCAGATTGGCCGGGCTCGATCGTCGGAGTTGGAGCGAAAGGCTCGGCGTCGGGAGTGGTGATCGACGACGTGCAAGCCGTCATCAGCAGACCGAGCGTTAGGCCCCTCAGCCAGGGACGCATCACATCAGTATTACGGATGTGGCCGACGGACGGTTCGATGGCCGCGAGGCTCAGCGCTGTTGCAGTGCCTCGATCAGCTTGGGTAGCACCTTGTGCACGTCGCCCACCACGCCCAGATCGGCCACAGAGAAGATCGGGGCGTCGGGGTCCTTGTTGATGGCGATGATCGTCTTGGAGTCCTTCATGCCGACCAGGTGCTGCATGGCGCCCGAGATTCCACACGCGATGTACACATCGGGTTTCACGGTCTTGCCGGTCTGTCCGACTTGTTTGGCATAGGGGACCCAGCCTGCGTCGACGATGGCACGGGTTGCCCCCGTTGCGGCCTTCAACTCTCGACCCAACTGCTCGACGAGCTCGTAGGCCTCCGGCGACCCGAGCCCGCGCCCGCCTGAGACCACGATCGATGCCTCGGCAAGCTGTGGGCCCTCGCGTTCCTCGGCATGCGACTCGACGATCTGGGCGCCGGCAGCACCAACATCGGGAAGCTCGACCTTCTCGACGGACGGACTCTCGCCGCCCACGGCTTGAGCTACGAACGACTTCGGTCGGACCAGGACGATGAACGGCTTCTGGGACAGCGTTGCCGTGGCAATCTGGGCTCCGCCGAATATCTCGTGGTCGGCCTCGACGCCCGTCTCGGTGAGGCGGACGTCGTTTGCATTGGAGAGAACCCCCACTCCGAGTCGGGCAGCCAACCGGCCGGCAATGTCACGGTCGTTGTATGCCTGTCCCAGCAGAATCAGGTCGGGGGAATCGGTTCGGGCGCGCTCGGCGAGGGCTGCCGCCAAGGGGGCCGAGGGGAGGTCGGCTCCCGGGTCGAGGTGAAGAACCCTGGTCGCTCCATGCTCCCCGAGGGCGGCGAATACCGAGTCGGAACCTGCCCCGAGAAGGAGCGCGGTGGTCTCCCCGAGCTCGCGGGCCTTGGCCAGCAACTCGAGCCCGAGTGTCGTAGGGCCTTGCCCATCCTGCTCGACGAACGCCCAGACGGTGGCCATTCAGATCACCTTCCGCTCTGCCAGAAGGGACACGATTTCCAGGTGGGCCTCGCCTTCGTCTTCGATCTTGTTCCCGCCGGTGCGCTCAGGGGCATCAGCGATCGATAGGACTGTCTGGTCCGGCGCCCGCTCCAGATCGAGGTCACCGACGCTCCTGTTCTCGATCGGCTTCTTCTTGGCGTCCATGATTCCCTTGAAGGTCGGGTAGCGCGGCTCGACGACTCCGGCAGTGACCGTAATCAACGCCGGCAGGGCGCCGGTCACGACGTCATAGCCGGCGACGGTCTGGCGGTGGATGGTGATCGAACCGTCGCCCGCTTCGACGCTGGTGGCGTAGGTGAGTGCCGGCACACCGAGTATCTCGGCGATCATCTGGGGCATGACCCCGGAGTAGCCGTCAGTCGATTCGGTCCCGGCGATGACGAGGTCGAAACCCTCGCCCTCGATGGCCGCGGCCATCGCCCGTGCCGTGGTCAGGGCGTCGGAGCCTCTGAGAGTGGCGTCTTCGACGAGGATCGCCTTGTCGGCCCCCATTGCCAGCGCCTGTCTGATCCCTTGACCGTTGCCGGCCGGCCCCATGCTGACCAGTGTGACGGTGCCCTCGCTCGTCTGGGCGAGCTGGAGACCCATCTCGACCCCGTAGCGATCGGTGTCGTCGAGTATCTGCTCCTGGGGACGGATCAGCCAGTTGGTGGTCTCCTCGAGGCGATAAGGGGTGGCCGGATCCGGAATCTGCTTGACGCAGACGACGACCTTCATCAGTTCAACTCCTCGGTGGATCGGGGCTCCGGGATGCTAACTAGCCACGGTTGGTTCCAGTAAACGACCGCTTCCACTCAGGCCCCATCGACAGATCCCTGCTCGACGCCGCAAAGGCTTCGACCTCTTGAGGCTATGGGGAGTCGATTCGCTCGATGACAAGGGCTTGAGGCTCAGGGGCTGAGTCACCGATCGTCCAGGCTGATGTCAACGCCTTCTCATGGGTTTGCCACCGTGCGGGGTCACCAAACCGGACCCGGGCCAGAGGATCACCGACCTCGACTCGGTCGCCGACCTTCGCCTCGAGTGTGATGCCGACACCCGGGTCGATGGCATCCTCCTTTCGATCCCTACCAGCCCCGAGCCGGGTGGCGGCAGAGCCGATAGTGCGCGCATCACAGCGAGTGACGTAACCGTCGCGTTCCGCCGTGATGACGGCCTCGTGAGCGCAGACCGGCAGCAGCTCGGGGCTCTCGATCACCGAAGGGTCGCCACCCTGGGCCACCACCACGTCAACGAACTTCTGCAACGCCCGCCCCGACTCCATTGCCTCGGTCAGGACCGCCCGGCCACCGTCGATCCCGGCGAGTTCCAGCATCACCTCCCCGAAGGCCAGGATCAGCTCGGTGACATCCTCGGGGCCTTCGCCGCGGAGGACGTCGATCGACTCGCGGATCTCGTTTGTGTTCCCGACTTCGCGCCCCAGGGGTTGGCCCATCCAGGTGATGAGGGCTGTGGTTGTCACACCGTGCCGTGCCCCGATTCCGACCATCGTGTGGGCCAGCTCGCGAGACCCTTCCAGGGTGGGCATGAAGGCGCCGGACCCGGTCTTCACGTCGAGAACGAGCCCATCGAGCCCTTCGGCGAGCTTCTTGGACATGATCGAAGAGGCGATGAGAGGCAAGGACGGCACGGTCCCGGTCGCGTCGCGCAAGGCGTAGAGCATGCGGTCCGCGGGGACCAGAGTCGCCGATTGGCCGGCCAGGACCAGCCCGTGGGCATGCAGTACCTGGCGGAAGCGGTCAGGGTCGAGCGAGCTGGTGAATCCTGGGATCGTCTCCAGCTTGTCCAGGGTTCCACCGGTGTGCCCCAGGCCCCGTCCCGACATCATCGGGACCACCACCCCGACCGAAGCCACCAACGGGGCGAGCGGGATGGAGATCTTGTCCCCCACGCCACCGGTCGAATGCTTATCGACCTTGGCCGCAGGGATGTCACTGAAGTCGAGGACATCGCCAGAGTGCAGCATCGCACCGGTCCAGGCAGCCAGCTCCTCGGCATTGAGGCCGTTGAGATACACCGCCATGGCCATCGCTGACATCTGATAGTCGGCGACCGATCCGTCGGTATAGGCGCGGATCAGCCATTCGATGGCATCGCGTGAGAGGGCCCCGCCGTCCCGTTTGGTCTCGATCAGCTCTACTGCCGTGAATGGCATGGCCGGACGTTATCTGCCCGCCCGGCATCGCAGGTGCACTTTCGCCCGCGGACCAAACCGGGGCCCCTCATTGTTCAGTGGCGTCGCTCCTGGTCAGCCGCGCTCGACCGGGACGTTCACCAACGAGCCATACTCGGTCCACGACCCGTCATAGTTCTTGACGTCGCTGTGCCCGAGGAGCTCGGTCAAAACGAACCAGGTGTGCGACGAGCGCTCGCCGATACGGCAATAGGCGATGATCTCACCGCTGTTCACACCGGCGTCTTGGTACAACTCCTTCAACTCCTCGGCGGACTTGAAGGTCCCGTTCTCGTTGGCTGCCTTGCTCCAAGGGATGTTCTTGGCACCAGGGATGTGACCGGCGACATAAGGCTGCTCCTGGGGGAGATGATCAGGGGCGATCTTCTCGCCGCTGAACTCCTCAGGTGACCGGACATCAACAAGGGTTGTCGAGCCAAGGGACTCGAGGACGTGGTCTCGGAATGCGCGGAGTTGAGGACGCTCGGGGCCGTCGATGGTGAACGAGGTCGGTGTGATCTCTGGCTTCTCCGATTCGAGCGGCAACGAGTCGACGTTCCACTTCTTCCGGCCACCGTCGAGCAGCTTGACATTGTCGAAGCCCCGATACTTGAGCAGCCAGTAGGCGTAGGCGGCGAACCAATTGTTGTTTCCGCCGTAGAGCACGACCGTGGTCTCGGGCCCGACGCCGGCGTCCGAGAGCAAGTTGCTGAACCCTTCCTGGTCGAGGTAATCGCGTCGCAGCGGGTGATGGAGGTCATCGGACCAGCTCCAGGCGATGGCTCCCGGAATGTGGTCGTTGTCGTAGACGGTGGCGTCTTCATCAACCTCGACCACCCGGATGTTGGGATTGCTCAGATTCGCCTTCAGCCAGTCGGTGGTGACGAGAGCTTCGGGATTTGCATAAGACATGTGTTCATCGCTCCTTTGGGATCAAGCAGGGTGGAAGACGCCGGAAGAAAGGGTTTCGCTCTCGGGCGGTGGCGTCGTTCAGGAGCGCAGACGGCGGGTGGCCTCGGCGCCCGGGCTGCCCGCCCGAGAGCTCTCACAGAGACACACACACATCGTCATACGAGACACGGCCGGAAAGATAGCGCCATAGAAGGCGAAGTCAATGCGAGTCGCGGTGCGTTCACCCGACAAGCCCTTCGAACTCCGGCAGCGCCAGGGCGAGGTTCAGGTTCTGGACCGCCTGGACCGCGGCGCCCTTGAGCAGGTTGTCCTCGGCGGCGACCACCACCGCGTTGAGCCCGTCCCCGCTGGTCTCGAAGCCACCCACGATCACACCGGGGTGCCCGGTCCCATCCTTGAGCTCGGGTATCTCGTCGCGGATCTCGATCAAGGGCTCGTCGCCGTAGTGCGCCTCGAATCTCGCCCTGATCTCATCCTGGCTCATTGCCCGACCCAGTGGGATGTGGGCCGTGACCAGGAGCCCTCGGAAGGCGGGATGGACGTGGGGCATGAAGCGAACAGGCAGTCCGAGATGACGGGTTGCCTCCCGCTCGTGGTTGTGTCCCACCAGTTTGTAGGGCATCAGGTTGTCGGAGAGCCGCTCCTGGTCGTTTCGGGGGCCGGGAGCCGAACCTGCGCCCGAGTAGCCCGAGACGCCAAAGACGGCCGGGACGCCGGAGACGGCATCGACCAGAGGGGCGAGCGCGATCTGGGTGGCGGTGGCGTAGCACCCCGGGTTGGCGATGCGGGTTGCACCTCTCAGCTTCTCGCGGAACAGCTCAGGCAGACCGTATTGCCAGGCGTCGTCGAAGCGGTGATCGGCCGAGATGTCGACGATGACGGTGTCTGGGCCCACGGCGGCCGAGTAGGAGGCGCCGGCGCCGTCGGGCAGGGCGAGGAACACGGCTACGACGTCACTGATGGCCAGGTCGTCGGGCCCGATCGACTCGAAGAGGACGTCGTCCTGACCGGGGACCGGCTGGCCGTCCAGCTCCCGAGAGCCGGCAAAGGCCAGATCGAGCGAGGCATGATCCCGGATCAGACGCACCAGCTCGGCGCCGGTGTGGCCCCGGGCGCCCACCACCCCGACCCGGTGCCGATCACCCATCGTCGTCCCCGACGAAGGATGCGGGCAGAGCGGCGATCATCTCTGCCACCGCGGCGACGCGGCCGAGCTCGGTCTCACCCTTCCAGAAGATGGTCCACGGACCCCGCCTCACCGACCCGTCGGCCTCTTCGACGTAGAAGGCGTTGAACCCATTGTCGGTGCGGGAGCGCCAGTAGAGGACAGGATGGTCGGCGATGAGACTGGCCCACACGGTGCGGGCCAGGCCTTCCCCCCGGGCGTCCTCGAGGATGGCGAATTTGTCCAGGTAGGCGAAGTCGCCGACGCGGGCGACGAGAGCCCCGGCACGCATGCTTTCGGACAGGTAGGCGGTGTCCATGTCGAGGGATTGCCACCAACCATCATGCAGGGTCTTTCCGAACGACTCTTCCACCAGCTTGACCACCTGACCTTCGTCGATGGCGGCCTTGTCTTTCTCGATGCCGATCAGCTCGCCCTTGCGCACCAGGGTGCCCGACCCACCGTGGGTGAACAGCTCTTTGACCAGACCCGAAGGCGTGGTGATGGACACCGAGGTGGAGAGGGGCGTGTCGTCCAGGAGACGTTTGATCTCGGCCAGCTTGAGCCGCATGCCGGAATGGACCCACTCCTGAGCCATCAGGTGCTCGTAGTCCGAGGCCAGGTTGATCGACTCGATGACCCGGTGGTCCTCGTCTAGCAGGCCTCCGACGTCGGCGAGGAAGATGATCTTCATCGGCTGCACCGCGTGGACCAGGGCTCGGGTGGCTGAGTCGGCGTTCATGTTGACGATCTGCCCACCGGCGGCCACTCCGAGACAGGTCAGGATCGGGATCGCTCCCGAGTCGACGATCGACCGGATCAGAGCGATATGAACCTCGGTCGGCTCACCAACCAGGCCGTACCTGTCCCGGTCGACGTAGTCGGCCTCGAAGGCCCCTGCTGTGAGGCCGTGGGCGGAGACCCCTTGTGCCCGGATCGCCTCGACGAGGAGGATGTTCTGCTCGATGAAGGTGCTTCGGGCCGCGTCGAGCACCTCGGCGTTGGTCACCCGCAGACCATCGAGCTTCTTCGTCTCGATGTTGCGACGGTTCAACGCCTGGTCCAATTGGGACCCGCCCCCGTGGATGACGATCGGGGTCAGACCCACAGTGTGGAGGAAGGCCAGGGCGGCCGCGGTCTCCTCGAGTTGGTCGGCGAGCACCGAGCCCCCGATCTTGATCACAGCGAATCGGGATCTGTCTACCTGGGAGAACCGCTGCAGGTAGGAGCGGATCTCCTTCCCGTCACTCATGTTGGAGAGGAGGTGGACGATGGTCTGACGCACGTCCCGGTTGGGGCTGGGCGCCTGCGCCTGGTTCATTGCCCCACCAGTCCGGTCATGATCGCCTTCTGCACATGGAGCCGGTTCTCCGCCTCGTCGTAGGCGATGCAATCGGGCCCGTCGAAGACGTCGTCGGTCATGATCACGTTGCGACGCATGGGGAGACAGTGCGATACCAGTGCGCTATTGCTCATCGACATCTTCTCCTTGTCGACGATGAAATGCTGGTACTTGTCGCGTAGCGGTTTCTCGTCGTCCCAGCGACCGAAGAACGGGATGGCACCCCAGCTCTTGGCATACACCACATCTGCCCCGTCATATGCGGCTTCGATGTCATGGGTGATGGTGACGCTCCGCCCGTGGGCCCCGGCGTCCCTCGTGGCGATGTCGACGTAGCGATCATCGAGGACGAAGTCCTCCGTGGGGCAGAGCAGGGTCACATCCATGCCGAATTTGGCCGCGGCGACGAGCGCCGAGTTGGCTACTGCGGTATTGAGTGGCTTGGGGTGATAGCTCCAGGTCAGGAGGTACTTTCTGCCCTCGAGGGAGCCCAGCCTTTCCTGAAGAGCCATGATGTGGGCCAGCTCCTGACAGGGATGGGTGATCGTTTCCATGTTGATCACCGGTACCTCGGAATGCGCTGCGAAGGCTTGCAGGATCTTGTCCTTTCGGTCCTCCTGCCAGTTCTCGAACCGGGGGAAGGCCCGAATCCCGATCAGGTCGCAGTAACGCGAGAGCACCTTGGCGGCTTCACTCACGTGCTCCTCCGCGTCGCCCAGCATCACCGCTCCCTCTTCGAACTCGAGCGGCCACATCCCGCCCGACGGGGAGAGGACAACGGCATGCCCACCCAGTTGGCGAGCCCCGACGTCGAACGACGTCCGGGTACGCAGCGAGTTGTTGAGGAAGAGCAGGGCGATCGTCTTGCCGGCGAGGGTGTCGCCGAACGGGGACTCCTTCAAGCGGCGTGCTTCGTCCACCATGGATTGGAGCTCCGGTTCGGTCCAATCGAATGTGTTCAGGAAGTGCCGCATTGCAGCAGTTTGATTGGCGTGGACGCGAAAGCCAAAGACGTTACAACGAATCGACCTCGAAACCGCGCTCCACCCATGCGTTGGTCCCTCCGGTGACGCTTCGGGCGTTGCGGAAGCCGAGCGAGCTGAGATAGAGCACGGCGGGAAGTGAGATGTTGCCCCTCTGGCATACCGCCAGCACCGGGGTTTCGAGATCAGCGGGCAGGAGGTCGGCGTTGTCCGGCAGGTCGAGGAGCGGGATGTTCATCGCCCCCGGAATGTGACCCTTGTCGAACTCTTCAGGTTGGCGGACATCGAGCACAAAAGGCTGATCTCGTTTCCAGTGATCATGGGTCGTTTCGATGTCGATGGTCAGATGAGGGTTGTGACGGGTGTGCTCGATGATGGCATCGAACAACTCCTCGCGGCGGCTTCTCTTCTTGGGAGCGGCGGCGGTGACGAGCTCTGCCACATGTTTGGCGACCGACGACGCGTATTTGAAGATGCTGTCGGGAAACATGACGACGACCTTCTGGCCTGGTTCGTCGGGGAGGACGGCCAAGGCGCCGGCCAGGGCAAGCCCCGAGCTGGGCCCGGCGGGGATGCTCTCCTCCCGGTTCAAGCGAACAGTCATCTGGTAGGCGGCCCGGTTGTCGATCTCGACCATCCCGTCGTATTCGTCGGGCAGGAAGAACTCGGTCTGCTCGAGCTGTCGGATGCTGCGCACGCCAGGTATGTCGTGCCCTTCTGCCGGGTGTACACCAATGACATGGATGCGCCGGTTTTGCTCCTTCAGGAAGCGGCCGGTTCCGGTGATGGTGCCGCAGGTGCCCATTCCGGACACGAAGTGAGTGATCGTGCCCTCGGTCTGACGCCAGATCTCGGGGCCGGTGGTGCGGTAGTGGGCGTCGGGGTTCGACGGGTTCTTGTACTGGTTGAGCAGGTGGAAATCGGGCTTTTCGGCGATCTCCATGGCACGGGCGATGGCACCTTCCGGCGCCCACGGAGCAGGGCAGAGGTCGTCATCCAGCTCCTCGACCTCGGCTCCGAAGAACCGAAGCATGGTCCGTTTCTCGATCGGTATGGCCCGGGACAATGGAGTGGTCAAGTCGTAACCGAGTGCATTGCCAACCATTGCCAGACCGAGACCGGTGTTGCCGGATGTGGGCTCCACCAGGTTGTGGTCCAAGAGATCCCCATCTTCCTCAGCCCGGACGATCATGTTCGATGCCACCCGGTCTTTGACCGAGCCGAATGGGTTGTACCACTCGAGCTTGACGAATACCTCGGTGTGCTCGAAGCCGGTGATCGCGTTGAGACGCACCAGCGGAGTCGGATTGTCCACACTGGACAGCATTCCGAGCATCGAGTCGTAGGTACGAAGCAGGTGATCGTTCATGAGAGCTTGTGAGACAAACGATAGAGGAGCGCCCGACATTCCTTTCGGTCGGCTTCGCCCCTCACCCCCCTATCAGCGGTTCCTGACGCCGAGCACCTTGCCCCCGACCACGAGAACGCCCTCGCCCATCAACAGGTCGGCCTGCTTGGCGGGATTGGGGGTCCTGATCACCCCTCCGTGCCCGACCACTCGCCACCAGGGAAGGTCGAGGTCACAAGTCCTGAGGATGGTCCCCACCGCTCGGGCCGCACCAGGGAAACCGGCTTGGGCTGCCACTTCGCCGTAGGTGACGACTTCACCAGGCTCCAGCCCGGTCAGGACATCGACTACGGCGTCCTCGAACGCGGTCACAGAGTGCCGAAGAGCCGGTCTCCCATGTCTCCAAGACCGGGTGCGATGTAGAAGCTCGAGTTCAACTCACGATCCAACGCCGCCGCCACGATTCGCACGTCGGGGTGGTCGCGTTCGATGCGAGCCAGTCCTTCCGGAGCAGTGACCACACAGATCGCGGTGATGTCCTTGGCCCCATTCTCCTTGACCTTGTCGATAGCCCACGACAACGATCCACCCGTGGCCAGCATCGGCTCCAGGATCAGCACCCGAGCCGACGAGAGTTGGGGGAATTTGTTGTAGTACTCGATCGGCTCGGCGGTCTCCTCATTGCGCTGCACGCCGGCGAAGCCGATGGCGGCGTCGGGGACCAGGGTCAAGACCGATTGCAGGAGCCCGAGACCGGCTCGCAAGACGGCAACGGCCACCACCGGGCGGCGCAACTGCTTTCCGCTGGTCGTCTCCAACGGCGTCTCTATCTCGACGTCGACGGTTGACATGTCAGCGAGGGCCTCGGCGACGAGGAGATAGCCAAGACGCTCGGCGATCTGGCGAAAATGTGGTGGTTCGGTGTTCTTGTCACGCAGGATGGCGAGCAGATCAGCAGCCAGGGGGTGGTCGAGGATGGTGAGCGACATGGGCAGAGGTTAAGACGATGCCACTATCCCGTGTTCCGCATCCCGGCCGCGATTCCGTTGACCGTCAACAACAGAGCGCGGTTCAGCTCATCGCCCGACTCGCCTGCTCGGCTTCGAGCCAGCAGCGAGACCTGCAAATAGTTGATCGGATCGAGGTATATGTCGCGCACTCCCAGGGTTCGCTTCAACAGGGGCAGGTCCTCGAGGAGACCTGATGCCTGGCGCAGAGCCAGTATCTCCTCAGTGCTCAGCTCGTACTCGGCACGGATCAGATCGAGCAGCCCACTGTGGCCCTCCGGCACCAGGCTGGTGACATAGCGTCCCGCGATGTCGAGGTCGGTCTTGGCCAGTGTCATCTCGACGTTGGAGAGGAAGGTTTGAAAGAAGCCCCACTCAGCGGCCATCTCGGCCAGGGTCTCGCCGTACCCGGCCTTGCGGGCGGCGCGGATGCCGGTGCCCACGCCGAACCAGCCGGGAACTATCTGGCGGGTTTGAGTCCAGCCAAAGACCCAGGGGATGGCGCGCAGGTCCTCCACACCCCCAACACCGCCGGGCCGTCGTGAGGGACGGCTGCCGAGGTTGAGCCTGCCCAGCTCCTCGACCGGGGTCGACGCCAGGAAGTAAGGAACGAGGCTGGGATGTCCCACGAAGTCGCGGTAGGAGCTGTGGGCCTCGGCGGAGAAACAATCCATCGCCTCGGTCCAACGATCGAGCGTTTCCTTTGGCTTGCGCGACTGGCGGTGAAGGAGCGAGGACTCGAGCACCGAGGCCAGAGCCAGCTCGAGGTTGCGGGCCGCGATGCCGGGATGACCGTACTTCTCCGAGATCACCTCGCCCTGCTCGGTCACCTTCAGGCCACCGTCGACAGTCCCGTAGGGCTGGGCCAGGATCGCAGCGTGGGTAGGGCCGCCACCACGTCCGATCGTCCCGCCACGACCGTGGAAGAGTCGGAGATGGATCCCGTGACGCTCGGCGATATTCCGCATCGCCCTTTGTGCCTTGTAGATCTCCCATTGGCTGGTGGTGATCCCGCCTTCCTTGTTGGAGTCCGAGTATCCGAGCATCACCTCTTGGCTGTCGCCGCGCAGCCCGAGGATGGCGCGGTATTGGGTGTTGAAGAACAGATCATCGAGCAGATCCCCTGCGTTGCGCAGATCGTCGATGGTCTCGACCAGAGGCACAAAGCCGATATTGGCTATCCCGCGACGCAGGTCGAGCAAACCCGCCTCGCGGGCCAGGACCGCTGTCTCGAGAATGTCGGCGGCGGTCTCGGTCATGGAGACGATGTAGCTCTCGATCACCTGGTCGCCATAACGCTCCTTGGCCTCCCGGATGGCGTGAAAGGTGCGCAGGGTGCGATCGGACTCTTCGGTGAGCTCGGTAGTCAGCCCGCTCAGTGGCCGTGTCCCGTCGAGCTCCGCGGACAGGACGACGACCCTTTGATTGGCGCCCATTGCCTTGTAGTCGACCTCGACCAGAGAGAACAGCTCGCTGATCGTTGTCTTGTGCTTCGACGAGTGCTCACGAACGTCGAGGGTTGCCATCTGGAAACCGAAAGTTCTCACCGCTCGCTGCACCCGTGCCACGGCGCCAAGAGCGATCAGCTCGCCTCTCGAGCCCAAAAGTGAGTTGGACATCATGTCGAGTTCGGCCAGAAGCTCGCTCGGGTGGGTGTAGTCGAGCCCGCTGACGTGGGCCAACCCCTGTTGAAGTCGCAGGTTGGTGTTGATCAGGCGGGCGTGGATGTAGGAGCACTTCAGTCGGTAGGGCTCGGAGGCGGTGCGGCGCCGCTCCCGCTGCCAGACCTCGGGGAGCGCCTCTCGGTCTCGATCCAGGGAATCCTTAAGCTCGTCACTGATCGGAGCGAGCAACTCGGATACCGAGAGCTCTTCTGAGAGCTCGGCAATCAAACCGATGAGATGGCGGAGCCCACGGTCGTGCTGCAGCAGCAACGTCTCGAGCGTTGTCTCCGGTGTCACTCCCGGGTTCCCGTCCCGGTCGCCACCCACCCAGGTGCCGAACCGGATCGGGCTCTGCGTGGCCACGACCCCGAGACGAGCCAGTTCGACCGTGACGCTCTCTGCCAGGTCAGGCATGACCTTGGCTGCTATCTGCACCAGGTAGTACAGGGCGGAACGCGCTTCTTCGACGGGATTCGGCTTTTGAAGCCGCAGCTCGTCGGTCTGCCATATCTGGTCGATCATTTCCGCGGTCCGCCGGTCGATTGTGCCGAGCTCCTTGTCGGTCGCTTGAAGACGTCGGTCGATGAGCTCGGCGAGAACCACGGTCTTGCTGAGTATCGAGCGTCGCGCGGCCTCGGTGGGGTGGGCAGTTAGCACGGGCCGGACCTCGAGTCGTTGCAGGATCCCGGCCAGAAGCTGGGGCTCCACCCCAGCTTCGAGCACGCGGTCGACCGTGGCGGCCAGACCCAGCTCGTCGACTGCCAGCTGGTCGATGCGATGAACCTGCTCGGCAACATTGGCGAGATAGAAGTAAGCGGTGAATGCCCTCACCAGCGGGATCACATCGGAGATGCTCAGCTCGGCGAGCAGATGGTCGAGCTCGGCCGCGGCTTCACCGCTTCCCCCGCGCCGGGAGGACTTTCCCAGAGCCCGCACCTGCTCAACGAGGTCGAGCAACTCGGGGCCATGTTGACGAACCAGCGCGTCGCCGAGCTGGTTGCCGAGACGACGTATGTCGGCCCGAAGTGCCTCGTCGGAGGTTGGTTTCACCGGGACAGGGTATTCAGGTTGCAGCCCCCTCAAGCGTCGTCGGGTCGCTGCTTGTGGACTCTTCCCTCGATGCCGTGGAGCGAGAGACCGGTGCCGTGGCCGTAGCGGACCAGGGTCATCTCGGCCAGGATGGAAACAGCGATCTCCTGGGGGCTCTCGGCTCCGATGTCGAGCCCGACCGGGCCGCGCACCCGTGCGATGTCTTCGGGCGAGAAGCCCCTTTCAGTGAGCCTCTCGACCCTCAGGTCCTGGGTACGGCGGCTGCCCATGGCTCCGATGTAGCGGACCGGGCTCTTCAAGGCCGCTTCCAGCACCGGGTCCTCGTGACGTTTGTCATGAGACAGGATGATGACCCAGGTCCTTCGATCGAGCCGGATCTGGTCGAGGACGTCGCCCGGCCATCCCACCAGCACCCGCACCGACGGGAAGCGCTCCGGTGTTGCGAATGCGGCCCGAGAGTCGACGACCGTCACTCGATAGCCCATCTGAGTTGCGAAGCTGGCCAGCGACTGACCGATGTGCACCGCACCAAAGATCACTATCTCCTGCGGGGGCGCCAGGGACTCGATGAACAGAGTGTGGGGTGGATACTCCATCGCCCGGTGTTGCTCGTGATCCATGAGCACCAGCGCATCTGCGATCGCGTCGCCGGCGATCTCGGCCGGGAGAGACCCGCTGACCACCGCGCCCGTGGAGTCGATCACGGTCTTCGAGCCGATTGCCGGCCCATCGACACCGGTGATCACCGAACCGTACTCCTCCCGGTCGAGGATCCCTTGAATCGCCTCGAGCGGGCTCACCATGTCTCGATGAACACGTCGATTGTCCCGCCGCAGGCCATACCCACTGCGAAGGCGTCCTCGTCGGCGATCCCATAAGTGACCGTCTTTGGTTGTCCGGTATCGATGACCTCTTGAGCGTGGAGGAACACGTCGTTCTCGACGCATCCGCCGCTCACCGAGCCTTCCATGTCTCCGGCGTCGGAGACCAGGAACTTGGACCCTTCGGGTCTGGGGGCACTGCCATGAACCCGGATCACCGTGGCCACGGCGACCTTCTTTCCCTCGCCGGCCCAACGATTGCGAACCTCGATCTGGTGTCTCATCCTCGTCCCCGGGCGACCGAGTCGAGCACCCGCACGACTCCCTTGAAGTCGTTGACGCTAGCCGCCGGCAGCAGCTGGTCGACGTGGGGGAGGACTGCTTGCATGCCACGGGTGAGCGGCTGGTAGGAAGCTCGCGCCGCCAGAGGGTTGAGCCATATCACGTGATGCACCGAACGGGCGAGCCTGGCCATCTCGGCCGAGAGCAACTCGGGATCGCCACAATCCCATCCATCGGACAGGATCAGGGCCACAGGCCCGCCCCGGGCGAGCCGACGGCTCCATCCCCTGTTCCACGCGCCTAGGGCATCGCCGATCTGGGTGCCGCCCGACCAGTCGGTGACTCTCTCCGCCACCCGAGCCAGGGCCGACTTGGTGTCGCGGCGACGCATGTCCTCGGTGATCCGGCTGAGTCGCGTCGAGAAGGTGAAGATCTCGACATCTCTGAGCCGACGCTGGGCGGCGTGAGCGAATACCAAGAAGATGTCGGCATACTTCTCCATCGACCCGGAGATGTCCGTGATGATGATCAGGGGCCGTTCCTTCTCTCGTCGCCGTTTCCAGCTGAGGAACATCATGTCTCCCGTCGGGCCGACTGCGTTGTGCAGTGTCCGGCGAAGATCGGGCCGGTGGCCGGCTCCGGTTGGGGACCAGCGGCGGGTGTCGTAGCTGGTTGGGTGCCAATTCATCGTCATCACCAGCCGTCGCGCCTCCTGGAGGTCTTCGTCGTCCAGATCAGCGAAATCACGAGAGGCGACCCTCTCCACAGCCGAGGTGCCGGTGTGCTTGCTCACCCCGCCCTCCGATGAGTCTGGTGTCCCCTGGAGTGTGTAAACGGCACCCGAAGATGACGGTATCTCGGGATCGGGCTCGACGAGCAAGAGAGGCCCGATCCGATCGAAGAACCTCTCGAACTCCTCGTCGAAGAGCG
>Ga0299907_10000507_pt1 | contig 19076 bp, 17 predicted proteins | sample RVTome_16_FD_198680 | JGI IMG/M metagenome (GOLD analysis project Ga0299907, IMG submission 198680) | Soil microbial communities from uranium-contaminated site in the Upper Colorado River Basin, Wyoming, United States - RVT152D67 (version 2) ...
CCAGGCCGATCACCAGCGGGCCGCCGGCCGGGCCAAGAGTGAAACTGGTGCCGCCAGGAAGAGGTATTGGAACCAGGCCGAGTAGGAGCCCCAGGACGATTCCCAGGCTGAACGAAGCAACGTCGATTTCGGACAGCTTCCGGTAGGAATCGCCAAAATACGCGCTCACCGATGACATTCGGTCCCTGGGGGCTACGACGCGGATTCGATCGCCCAGCTCCAGGACCGTGCTGGGGCGTGCCATCCGATCGACGTCTCCCCGTCGGACCCTCGTGATGATCGCCCCGAATCTCCCGACGAGGTCAAGGTCGGCGATCGTTCGGCCGACCAACGCGTCGTTCGACACGAAGATGCGTCGGTAGTCGATCTCGGTCCGGTCGAGAGCGAGATCGACGTCGGCCCGCTTGCCGAGAGCAACTGTCACCCGCTCGACGTCGGTGCTTTCACCGATCACCGATATCACGTCACCTTCCTGAAACACCGAATCAGGATGGGGGATCTCGATCTCTTTGCCGTCGGTGTGCCTGGTGAAGAGAACCCGCCATCCCGTCTCACTCATCAGGTCGGCGACAGTGATTCCGACGTATCGGGCCGTGGTCACCACCACGGATGCCCTCATCAGGTCCTCCGCGCTCACGCCGTCGATCTGCTCCGACGCCCCACCCCCCGGTCGCAGGCGACGGAGAAGGTAAACCGCCAACACCATGCCGAGGACCCCGAACGGGTAGCTCATGGAATAGCCGATCACCGGCTCGGCCACAGCCTGGTCGATGTCAGCGGGCGCCGAGGTGTCGGTTTGATGTTGAAGCACTGCCGCCAGAGCGGGGGTGTTGGTCAATGAGCCGGTATAGACCCCGGCGGCGAATGAGCCATCCATCCCCAAAAGGCGTGCTCCACCGAGGGTGGCAGCAAACGCCGCGATCAACACGATGATCACCAACACGTTGTCTCTCGCCCCACCGTGACGGAATGACGACACGAACCCAGGCCCGGCGGACAGGCCCACGGTGTAGACGAAGAGAATCAGACCGAGGAGATAGACCAGGTCGGGGAGGCGCATGTCGGGGTGCAACGCACCGAACCCAAGGCCGACGAAGAGCACCGCCGAGATTCCCAGGCTGAATCCGCCGATGCTGACCCGGCCCACGAGGTAGCCACCGCCCAGGACGAGAAAAAGCAACAGCAGCGGGTTCTCCAAGAGCAGTTCAATCATTGGCATCCCGCGCTGATTGGGTGACGCATGGCGGGTCGGTGCACTCCCGTACCAGCTATGCGCGTGGGGAGCGTAGCCTTGTCAGTACCGCCACCCGGAGATCCGATGAGATCCTTGACCACACACGGCATAGCGCCCGCGCTCGCCGTCCACTGGGACCTGACCACTCCCGAGCTCTACGAGCACACCCTCCGACGGGGCGATGGTGAACTGGCACACCGGGGAGCCTTGGTGGTCGACACCGTCCCCTACACGGGTCGCAGCCCTCGGGACAAGTTCGTCGTCCGCGAGGAGAGCACCGAGGCCGATATCTGGTGGGGCGACGTGAACCACCCGATGGAGCCGGAGGTATACGACGCCCTCTACCAGCGGGTGAGCGAGCACCTCGCAGAACGCGAGCTGTACGTGCAGGACCTCTATGCGGGTGCCGACCCCAAGAACCGTTTGTCGGTGCGTGCGATAACCGAGAGCCCCTGGCATGCGTTGTTCTGCAGGAACATGTTCATCCTGCGGCGCAAGTTCGACGCGTCCGACGAGATCGAGGCATTCGTGCCCGACTTCACCATCGTCCATGCGCCGACCTTCCAGGCCGATCCGGTACGCGATGGGACCCGAAGCGAAGTCTTCATCTGTATCAGCTTCGAGCACAAAGTCCTTCTGATCGGGGGCACCACCTACGCCGGGGAGATGAAGAAGTCGGTGTTCTCCGTGATGAACTACCTGCTCCCCAAACGGAATGTGCTCTCGATGCACGCATCGGCCAGTGTGGGAAGAGACCGAAAGGACTCCGCAGTCATCTTCGGTCTCTCCGGGACCGGCAAAACGACACTGGCCACCGATCCCGCCCGTCTGATGGTGGGAGACGACGAGATCGGATGGGGCGCCGACGGTGTCTTCAACATCGAGGGCGGGTCCTACGCCAAAACCATTGACCTGTCTCCCAAGGACGAGCCCCTGATCTATGAGGCGGCCACCCAATTCGAGACGATCCTCGAGAACGTGGTGATCAGCCGTGACAACCGCCGACCGATCTTCAGCGACGGCTCCAAGACCGAGAACACACGCTGTGCCTACCCGCTCTCCCACTTGCCCAACGCCGAGCCGAGCATGACCGGGCCCCATCCGAAGAACATCGTCTACTTGTCGGCCGATGCCTTTGGGGTCCTGCCTCCGATCTCGAGGTTGACCCGCGAGCAAGCGATGTACTACTTCATCAGTGGCTACACGGCCAAACTGGCCGGCACCGAACGAGGCGTCACCGAGCCATCGGCAACCTTCTCTCCGTGCTTCGGAGCGCCTTTCCTCCCGTTGCCGCCGTCGTACTACGCCAATGTGCTGGCCGGGAAGATCGACGAGCACGATTGCCGGGTCTGGATGATCAACACCGGCTGGACCGGCGGTCCGTTTGGAGTCGGCTCTCGAATCCGGATTCCTCACACCAGAGCGATGCTCAACTCAGCACTCGAAGGTGCCCTCGATGACTCCGAGTACGTCGAAGACCCCATCTTCGGCCTGTCCGTTCCCTCATCTGTTCCCGGCGTGCCGTCCGACCTGCTCATCCCCCGGTCGACATGGAGCGACCCTGACGCGTTCGATCGCCAGGCGCAAAAGGTGGCCTCGATGTTCGTCTCGAACTTCAGCGGCTATGCCGATGGGGTGGACGAGGCAGTGGTGAAGTCGGGACCTCGGATCTAGCCGCCCGTCGGGTTGACTGGTTGACGTTCACGGCCAGAGGAGTTCGACACCACCCCGGTCGATGATCGACTCCACTGCTGTCTCCAGCTCCCCGGACCTGATGCGATCCTCGAGGTGCCTCCCGGGACAGGACGTGGCGGCGTAGTCGCCGTGACCACCGATGGTCTCCGGCGACACACCGTAATGCTCCGATGCCCAGGCCAGGACCATCTCCAGGGACTGGATCTGTGCCGGTGATGGTGTCTCCACCTCGAAGTTGCCTTCCACCACCACCAGAAAATGCCCGGTCGTGTCGTAGGTGGTTGCGGTGTCACCCCGGTACGCGGGGTCCCTTCCTTGGTACACAGTGCCGTCGATGCCGATGAGGACGTGGTAGGCGATGTCGGGCCACTTCTGGCCACCCATGTGCCATGCCTGCCATCCCCGGTACTGCGCTGGGCCGACGGTGCCGCTCTGGGTGCCGGCGTGATGGATGGTGAGTCGGGTGACGGTGTGGGGGATCATTCGATCCGTGTCGGGGCGCAGTGCCCCCCAGTCTTCCCGGGGCACCACCGTCACCACCGGGAAAGGCCGGGGTGGCGGTCGGTTGGCGGTCAAACCGGCGGCTCGGGTCAGGAAAGTCGCCATCTCATCGCGCGCGATCGCCTGATCGGGACAGAAGCGGTCGTTGTCGGGCGGGTTGCAGCCGAGTGTGATGCCGGCGGCGGCGATACGGTCGATGGCATTCTCCAAGACGTGGCCACCGTCGTCGACGAATCGGTCGTGGGAAGAGGGTGGACTGTCGAAGGCCCGAGCCAGCATTGCCGCCATCTCACCCCGGGTCATCTCCCGATCAGGGCAGAAGCGGTCGTTGTCGGGCGGGTTGCAGCCGAGTGTGATGCCCGCCGCGGCCAGACGGTTGATCGCCGCCTCGAACCGATGGCCGGCGTCGTCGGTGAAATGATCCTGATCCGCTTGGGTGAGACCCAGGGAGCGCACGATGAAGGCAGCCATCTGACCCCGGGTCACGGTCTGTGACGGGCAGTAGCGGTTGTTGTCGGGAGGGTTGCAGCCGGTTGTGATCCCCGCGGCGGCTATCGCCTCGATGCCGCCTTCGTGGACGTTGCCGTCGTCGTCGATGAAGGTCCCCCCGGGCGGGAGGACCGCCATGACCATCGCCAATGTTGTTGTGAAGAGGGTTGTTCTCACAGATGAGACCGTTCCATCGAGAACGGCCAGGTTAGGGCCTCTCAGCTCCAGCTGGCCTTGGTCGTCGGCGAACGTTTCTGCCGAGGCAGGAATGACGTCAGTCGACGAGTAGGACCGCTTTTCCGTTGACCCGGCGCGAGGCCAGGGCTTCGAACACCCGGTCAGCTTCGCTCCAACTTGCCTCCAGACCGATCTGAGGGTGAAGCCTGCCGTCGGCGACCATGTCCGCAAGCTGCTGAAGATCATCGCCGAAAAGCGGCGGCTCGCCGCTCTCGTAGACGAAGAACGCGGTGATCCGGGCTCCCGCCCGACCCCGGAAGTCTCCGAACGTGATGGTGGACGGCGTGTTCGAGGAGTTGCCAAAGACGACGATGTCTCCGCTTGCTGCCACCAGACGCACGGCTGTCTCTAGAGATGCGCCGCCGACACCTTCCAGGACGAGGTCAAACGGCCCTTCGGCTTCTTCAACGTCGTTGACGACTTCGTGTGCGCCGAGTTCCTCGAGGCCCGCCATACGGTCGGCGGAACCGGCCACCCCGGTGACAATTGCTCCCGCCCGTGCTGCCATCTCGACCGCGAACCGCCCGACCCCACCGGCCGCCCCGGTGACCAACACCCGACGACCGAGGAGATCTCCGCCGATCCGAAGCAGTCGGAGAGCGGTGACACCTGCCACGGGAAGCGTCGCCGCCTCTTGCAATGAGACGTTTGTGGCGAGCGTTGCCAGGTGACTGGTGGGCACCGCTACCCGCTGTGCCCATCCTGCCTGCTCGGGCCAGGCCACGACCCGCGTCCCCTCAGATGGCCCGGACCCGTCCTCTGCCGCCGAGCTGACGATTCCGGCGACGTCCTGCCCGGGTCTCCATCCTCGAGCCCGGGCGGCGAGAAGCCGCAACTCTCCCCGGTTGACGGCCATCGCTCCCACCTCGACCACCGCTTCGGACCGCTCGGGCTCGGGCTCAGGCACCGCTGCAAACTCGACAGCCATCCCCTCTTCGCCCTTGTTGATCAACGCTCTCACGATTGGGTCCACACGCGATAGACCACGAGAGGCCCCGTCGCGCAAATACTCGTGGCGTCGCGATGGGCCGGTTGAAGCTGGGGAGGAAGGTCGTATCCGGGCATCGACCGTCATTTAACCCGCACCGACGGTCTTTCCGCGAGAAGCGACGATCTCACCGAAAAGGGAGAAGCCCCATCGACGTTTCCGCCTACGGGGCTTCCCCGAACGTTCCCACGAGGGGGACGCTCGCTGATCTTGTGATCCAGTCGTTTCCGACCTACGTGTCCGACCAGCACTGGTGACAATACACCGTCCGCTTGCCCCTGTCAGCGGCCGATCGACTGGCATCCGTCGCTGCGACAATGCAACGATGCGTGCTGCCGTTTACCGGGAGTTCGGTGGCCAAATCGTCATCGAAGAAGTCGCCGATCCCGTGGTTCCTGTTGACGGTGTGGTGATCAGGGTCTGCGCCTCGGGTCTGTGCCGGAGCGATCTTCACGGGTGGGAGGGACACGACCTGACTATCAGGCTCCCGCATGTCCCCGGGCACGAGCTGGCGGGAGCTATCGAGGCGACCGGGCAACTGGTAGCTGGATTCGAAGTCGGTGACCGGGTCACCGTCCCCTTCGCGGTCGGATGTGGGGTCTGTCAACAATGCCGGTCGGGCAACCCCCAGATCTGCGACGACGACTTCCAGCCCGGGTTCACCGCCTGGGGGTCGTTTGCCGGTTTGGTGGCGATCCCGCACGCGGATCACAACCTGGTGCGTCTCCCGGACGCGATGGGGTTTCCGTCAGCGGCCATCCTCGGCTGTCGCTTCGCCACCGCCTACCGGGCAGTGGTTCAACAGGGCCGCCTTGGGCCGGGGGAATGGGTCGCGATCCATGGTTGCGGAGGTTTGGGTCTGTCGGCGGTCATGATCGCCTCGGCTCTCGGGGCGCGAGTGGTGGCGGTCGATGTGAATCGGGAGGCCCTGCTACGAGCAGAGAATCTGGGAGCCGAGCACACGGTCGACGCCTCGCTCACCGAGGATGTCGCCGGTCTCATCAGAAGCGTCACCGATGGAGGCGCCCAGGTCTCGTTGGACGCCTTGGGCAGCCCGGTCACTGCCTCGAACTCCGTCCTCTGCCTGCGTAAGCGGGGACGCCATGTTCAGGTGGGGCTGTTGGCGGGCGGGCCGACCCCACTTCCGATGGATACGGTGATCGCCCGGGAGTTGGAGATCGTGGGAAGCCACGGCTTGGGCGCCCACGACTACCCCCAGATGCTGGACATGATCGAGTCGCGGCGGATCGATCCCGGGCTCCTGCTCGACCGTGAACTGTCTCTCGATGAGGTGCCGGAGGCTCTGATCTCGATGCGGGACTTCACCGGAAGCGGTATCGCCGTGGTGACGAAGTTCTGACCCCAACTGACTCGACCGAATCCCTGAGATGCAGGTCCGATCCGGGGTCGCATCTATATCAAGCATTGTATAGGATCGCGACTCGTGAAGATATACCACCCAGGGAAAAGGACAGACCGGTCTATGGAGCGGCGGAACGACAGCGGACCTTGGACATGGTTCGGGCGGTCCGCCGCCAGGCCGATCGGTATACCGCGGTCTACATCAAGGTGAGACCGTGCCTTGGTCGATGACGAGCACCGCATGATTCTCGAAGCGGCGCGACGGGCAACCGACCCGGCTCAAGGCTTTGCTCACCGCCCACATCTCGTCTTCACGAACAGATGCTCCGTTATCTCGCCAGCGAGGGACGGGTGCTAGGAGCCGGAGAAACGCGGGTAGAAACTCGGTTGGAAACAGGAGGAGGAACATGAAAACGAAACGCATGCTGGCTGCCTTGCTTGCGCTTGCGCTCGTCGCTGCCGCCTGTGGCGACGACGACGGCGGAGCTGACGACGGTGGCGGCGGAGATGAGGGAGGATGCCAGAGCATCATTCGCTTCACTTTCGCCCCGGATCCGGTCTGGGATTATCTGAACGACAGCGGAGTCAAGGACGAGATGGAGCAGGAGTCGGGGATCTGCATCCTCGCCCAGGTCACCTGGGATGAGTTCGGGATCTATGCCGGCGGTTTTGCCGACATCGTCTCAGTCGGAGATTTCGAGGTACCGACCCTCGACAAGCAGGCCGAAACCACGTCGGTGGTGTTCGGCAAGTACAACATCGATCGCTCGGTGGTGGCGGTTCCCGCCTCCGACACCACCAGTCAAACCCTGGAGGACCTGGCCGGAAAGCGGATTGCAGTCTGGGACTCGGTGTCATCGACACTGATCTGGGGTGTTATCGCCCAGGAGCTTCACGGTCTCGACCTCAGGACCGGCGGTGGTGACTTCGAGCTGGTGCAGGTCGATATCACCAACACCGGGCCCACCGCTGCGGCAGGAGAGGTCGACGGTGCGCTGGTCCTGCCCGACTTCTCGGTCAACGAGTTGATCAACGATGAGATCCGGGTTCTCTACGACGGTCAGACCTCGGCGGAGTTGTACGCCGACCAGATCGCGGGCAATCCGGGGCACGAGGGACCGATGATCAATGTGTTCCTCGCCGGCGAGGAGTGGTACGACGATCATCCCGATGAGATCGACTTCTTCATGCGCATGTGGCAGCGAGGCATCGACGAGTGGCAGGCGAACAAGGCCGAGATCATCGCCAGCTACCCGCAGCACTTTGCCGTCGAGGGCGACGAGCAGGTTCAGTTCATGCAGGGGTGGCTCGAGGAGCACGACTGGTTCGTCACCACTGTGTACTTGGACGACGCCTGGCTCGACGCTGAGACACCGCTGTTCGACATCATGAGGGAAAACGGGTTCATGGAGTCAGACGAAGAGAATCCCCGCTTCGAGGTACTGACTCCGTAGTCATGACGAAGTCCGTCAGCGAGGTTGTGGCCCGGGGGCAGGACAACCTCGATCAAGCCCAACGTATCGCCGCCGGCTCCCGCCGGCGGCGATACATGGCCGTTGTGGTCGGTTGGGTTGGGTTCCTCGGGCTGTGGTGGGCGCTGTCCGCTTGGCTCGGCTCCGAGGCTCGTCTTCCGTCGCCGCCCCGGGTCTTCCAGGAGATCCTCATCATCCTCGAGGGCGACTTCTGGAACCAGTTCTGGGCCAGCATCGTCCGGGTCGGGGCGGGCTTCGTGGCAGCGGTGTTGATCGGGACCCCGCTCGGGTTCGCCATGGGCCGAAGTCGATACTGGGGCAACTTTCTCCAGGCGCCGGTTGTGGTGGCGGGCTCGATCCCCGGCCTCACCTATGCGGTGATGGCATTTGTCGTGTTCGGGATCTCATTTTGGGGACCGGTTCTGGCCGTTGGGTTGATCTCGATGCCTTATGTCGCGATCAATGTGGCCGAGGGGGTCCGTGGCGTCGACCGGGGTCTCATCGACATGAGCACGTCCTATGGTCGGACCGAGAGACAGGTATTCCGCCACGTCGTCGTTCCGTCTGTGCTCCCGTTCATCTTCGCCGGGGTGAGGCTCTCGTTCTCGCTCGCTTGGAAGGTGGGCACCCTCACTGAGGTGTTCGGTTCGTCGAAAGGCATCGGGTTCCAGGTCCGCCGCAACTTCCAGCTGTTCAATATGCCGGCGGTGATCGCCTGGGTGCTTCTCTTCATCGTGTTCATGCTCCTGTTGGAGCGTCTGGTGCTGGTACGCATGGAACGACGGTTGTTCCGGTGGCGTCAATGGGAGCGGGACCAATGACGGCCGCCCCGTTGGCCCTTGGGAAGGGCCCCGGCACGCCGGGGCGCGTGAGGCGGATCCTGACCAGCTCGCAGGGAGCCCAGGCCACCGCCATCGTGGTGTTCATCGGAGCCTGGCAACTTCTCACATTGGTCGCGACCAGGGTGCCAGGCCCGGTCGAAGTCACGCAGTTCCTGTACACCGAGATCACCGGTGGGTCGCACGGAGGAATCATCACAGGTCAGTTTGCCGAGCACTTCGCCGTGACGCTCAGGCACTTCTCGATCGGTTTGTTCATAGGTTTCACCGCCGGTCTGTTGGCCGGGGTCCTCGTCGGCTCGTTCGTCATCGCCCGGGCGCTGCTCAATGACACGGTTCTGGTGCTTCTCGCCATGCCGGCCTTCGTTTGGGCGTTTCTCACCACGATGTGGTTCGGGATCGACTGGCGTGCTCCTGTGCTCACGGTGGCGTTCACGGCATTCCCGTTCGTCGCTGTCAATGTGGCTCAGGGTGTTCGCTCGATAACACCGGAGCTGAAGAACATGTCGTCGGCGTTCGGGGTCAGCCGATGGAAGCAGTTCAAGCATCTCACCGTGGCCGCGGTGACCGGCTACATATTCGCCGGGCTCCGATTCGCCATCATCGTCGGGTGGAACGGGATTCTGCTCTCGGAGTGGTTCAGCGGCCAGTCCGGTGTCGGCTTTCGGACTCGCTATTGGTTCGACGCCAACCGCTATCGCGGATTCGTGGGATGGGTCATCGTCTTCATCGTTTTCATCGTGGTCCTGGATCGAATGATCCTGAACCGCCTGCAAGCACGTGCGTTCCGCTGGAGAGACCCGGTCGAGGTCAAGGCCGAGCTGTCCAATCCCGACTTCGATCAGGTAGGTGCATGAGATGGCCCGGCTGGATATCCAACGACTGAGCAAGGTCTTCCCCCCGCCTCAAAAAGGCGCCGACCCGGTCACCGCGATCGGGGAGATAACTCTCGAGGTCGAGGGCAATGTGTTCGTTTCGATCGTGGGCCCCTCGGGCTGTGGCAAGAGCACCCTGCTCAACATCCTGTCAGGCGTCGAGACCCCGACCAGCGGCACGGTGTCGGTCACCGAAGGGGGGCGGCCCGCCCGTCTCGGGTATGTGTTTCAGGACGCTCGTCTCCTTCCCTGGCGAACCGTCATCGACAACATGCTCTACGTCCGCGACGACGACGGAGCTCCGGCGTCGGACACGGCTTCCCGGTATCTGGAGATGGTTGGCCTCGAGCACACGCATCAGATGTTCCCTGGCCAGCTCTCCGGCGGCATGCAGCAGCGGGTTGGGATTGCCCGGGCCTTCTCGGTGGACCCCGATCTGCTGTTGATGGACGAGCCGTTCAGCCATCTCGACGCCATCACAGCCCGCTCCTTGCGTGATCATCTCCAACAGTTGTGGACCGCCACCCGGAAGACGGTGCTCTTCGTGACCCACGATGTAGTGGAGGCGGTGCAGCTTTCGGATCGCATCATCGTGCTTGCCCCCGGCGGTCGGATCTTCGATGACATCGCCATAGATCTGGATCATCCCCGGCGGTCGTCCGACCCGAAGGTGGCGACCCTCCAGGCCGAGATCTTGGGTCGCTTCGAAGAGATGTACCCGTCGAACGTCTCGGGTATGACGCCTGGAGACGTCAGTACATGACCACACCCGAGTTCACGTTGAGGTCGGCTCCGGTGATCCCACCGGCCGCATCCGAAGCGAGGAACACCGCCGCCTCAGCCACATCCTCGGGTTCGGTCAGACGTCCCATGGCGGACGCGGCCTCGAACTCGCGCTGAACCTCTTCGACACCGATACCCCGAGTCTGGGCCTGTGCCGCCATGACCCAGTCGAGTCGCGGCCCCGACACGAACCCGGGTGAGATGAGGTTCACCCTCACTCTATGCCTGCCGGCCTCGACCGCAAGCGTCCGGGTGAGACCGATCAGCGCGGTCTTGGTCGAGGTGTACGCCGACCGTCCCAGAAGGGGTCTTTTGCCGCTGATCGATCCGATGATCACCACTGACCCGGATTCCTGGTCGATCATCACCGGCAGCACCGCCCGCGTGGTAAGGAAAACGCCGAACACATTCACCTCGAAGGTGGCGCGCCACTCCTCGGGGTCGACCTCCCACATAGTGCCGCTGGGCCCCCCGACGCCGCTGTTGTTGACCAGCACGTCGATCCGGCCATGTCGGTTGGTCACGGTCTCGACCATCCGTTGGATCGAGTCGGAAGACGTTACGTCGGTCTCGACAACCAGGGGCACGCCTCCTGCCTCGGCGACCACGGTGGCCGTCGAGTTCAATCCGTCGACGTTGCGGGCGGCGAGGGCCACGACATCGCCTCGGGTCGCAAAGGCCCGCGCTATCTCGCGCCCGATCCCCTGACTGGCTCCGGTGACCACGGTGACCCGGCCATCACCCATCGGAGCCCTCCAGCACATCGGGGAAGAATTCGGGGTTGAGCCGCAGTCGAGCGCTGATGGCGTGACCGGCCATGAGCTCGGCATCGGCGACGATGGCGGCAGGCTCCGCCACCAGACGTGATCCCGCAGCCACGCACCTCTGGGTGGTCACCGTCTTGAGGAACTTGCCGACCCACAGCCCACCTGTGTAACGAGCGGCACCACGTGTGGGCAAGGTGTGATTGGTTCCGATTGCCTTGTCCGAGTAGGCGACGGTGGCGTGGGTTCCGATGAAGAGACTGCCGTAATTGGTGAGCCGCGGAACAAACCAGTCGGGGTCCGTGGTCTGGACCTCCAGATGCTCGGGGGCGATCTCGTTGGCAACTTTCACCATCTCGTCGTCGTCCTGACAGAGGATGACGGTGCCGAAGTCCCTCCAAGCTGCCCCGGCTACATCGGCGGTGGGCCACCGTTCCAGCCACCATTCGATCTCCTCGAGAGTCGCCCTGGCCAGGGACTCGTCAGTTGTGGCGAGAATCGCCGGCGAGGTTGGGCCGTGCTCGGCCTGACCGAGCAGATCACAAGCCACGATCGCCGGGTCGGCGCTGGTGTCGGCTATCACCATTATCTCGGTGGGGCCGGCGAGGAGGTCAATGCCGACCCGCCCGAAGAGCTGTCGCTTCGCCTCGGCCACGTAGGCGTTTCCCGGCCCGACGATCATGTCCACCGGCTCGGAGTCCTCCAGACCGAAAGCCATCCCGGCCAAAGCCTGGACCCCACCCACACAGAAGATCTCGTCGGCTCCCGACTCAACCATCGCCCACAATTGCGGTCGATGCATCCCGATATGGTCACGCGGTGGAGCTGCGGCGACGACACGAGGCACTCCCGCAACCTTGGCGGTCGCCACCGTCATCACCGCTGAGGCGATCAGGGGATAGCGCCCACCGGGCGAATAGGCGCCCACCGATCCGACCGGTATGTGCCGCTGACCGAGGATGACCCCGGGAAGCGTTTCGGTCTCGAAGTCGACCAGAGTGTCGCGTTGGAGTCTTGCGAAGTTAGTGACCTGCTCGATCAAGAACCGAGAGCCGCCCTCGACCTCTGGGGTCATCTCTTCGTAGGCCCGTTCGATGTCGGCTGCCGTCACCCTGAAGCTGGGCGGGTCCCACCCGTCGAGACGCTGCGAATGGCGACGGACCGCGTCTGTGCCTCCCCGTTCCACATCGGCGATGATCTCTGTGACCGTCTCGGCGACCTCGAGGGTCACCTCCTGCGGGGTGGGCTGGGGCTGCTTGAGGTAGTGCAAGAGAGATTCCGGTGGGCGATTCTATATCTTGCAGGATGGTCAGAATCCTCCATGGCAGATGGAGGACAACGGACCTTTGGTGACCCGGCTTCTACTCCTCCCGGGTCAGACTTGGGCACCCTCACGGGCCAGGAGCGATCCGAGGGCCTCCCCCCAGCGATGGGCCCGCTCGTACTCACCCTCCAACAGGGGCCCGGTGGTGCCGTCCACATAGAAGCTCTGAGCCGCCACCGGCATGTGAAACCCGAGTCGTTGTAGCCTCCTGTGCGCTCCGACTGCCGCGGAACCGGGAAAACGTGGCTTGTCCACCCTGGTGTCAAAGGTAGCCGCACTCACGTGGCCGGCCGGTGGTGTCAATCGGGTGAGCCATTCCCGGATCCCGATTCCGGGGGAGACCAGCGCTTCCTCGGTCTGCTCCGCCGCCGACTGCCGGGTGGCGGGCCGCGTCATCCCGAAGGCATGGGTTGGCCCGCCAACCACAACCAAATCCAGATAGGCCCCGATGTCCGGGCAGTCCCCCACCTCGACGGCCTCCACCTCGAACCAGCGGGCGAGGCCACCAGCCACCGCCTCGGCAATCAACCTCGTGTTGCCGAACATCGATTCATAGACAACGAGCGATTTCACAGCCAAACCTCCACATTCATCCGGTGCGCCGGGCGATGCGATTTGGGAAGAAGCCCACTGTCGTCCACGTCACACAGAGGACGAGAACGCCGATCCGCAGCCACAGCTCCCATGTCGTCCGGAGAACGGCAACCGCGATCATCACCGGCAGCAAGGCAATCCACGCGACGACCTGAAGCAGGGTCGATTGGGCGCCAAACCAAGTCCACATCTCGTCGATCGTTCCCGGGGAAACGATCATCAGAATGCCGAGCACCACCCAGGTAGCCACGAAGAAGGTCCATACCGCCATTGCTAACCAGCGGGGTGGAGCCCACGTCGATGACCGTGGTTGGGTCGGGACCTTGCGCACAATTCCAGCGGGAAACGGTGTTCCAATAGTCATGAGATTCCCTTTCCGATCCATGATCATGACAAGCATCGGATTGGGTGGGTAGAGGCAATCGGCCTGATCTGCGACGGGCCACTAGCAGGTCATCTGCGGCGAGAGAGTGGCTGGCATTAGATGAGTCGGCCCTGGTGCTCGTGTAGTGGCCGATTCTGGATCACCCGCTCGGGGCCGAGTCGCCGTAGATCCAGTTTGTGGTCGAGGCCGAGCACGAGCTCGCTGAGATAGCGGCCGACCGCCGGGGCCTGTTGGAAGCCGTGACCCGAAAAGCCGGTGGCCAGGTAGAGACCCGCTATGTGGGGCCATGCACCGAGGATCGCGTTCCCGTCGAGAGTGTTGACCGCGTACAGACCCGCCCACGAAGTCTCGACTCTCAGGCTGTCGAAGGCGGGGAGATGCGCATAGATCTCCGGCCAGATCAAGTCCGTGAACCGTTGGTGCCCGGCAGGCGTGAAGTCGTACCCGACGGGATCCTCCGGGCGAGACCAGGCGATCAACCACGTCCGGTCGTTCTCGGGCAACGCGTAGACCCCAGACGGGAGGAAGACGCTGGGCAAGCCGTCGGTGGGGACCGTTGTCGTGACGACGTATACCGTCCGCATCACAGGCAGCACCGGCAGCTCGACGCCCAACGGCCGCGCGAGGTCGGCCGACCACGCTCCGGCGGTGTTGATCACCGTCCCGGAGGTCACCTCGTCACCGGAGGAAAGGCGGGCTCCGGTCATCATGGCGTCGTCGGCGAGCAGTTCGACGACTTCGTCCTCGATGTACTCGGCGCCGAGCTCGATTGCCTTGTTCCGGTAGCCGCTGAGGACCGCCCCGGGGTCGACCGAGCCGTCCTTCTGGTGAAACGTTCCTCCGGCGAGCCCGACCGATCGGTAAGGAGCGAAGCGGTTGGCGATCTCTCCGGCGTCGAGCCACGCCACATCGCATCCCAGGCTCCGCTGGAGGTCGAGCCCCGCCAATGCGGTCGCCATGCCCTCGTCGTTGGCCAGGAACAGATTGCCCTGGTGTCGGGCAGAAACCACAGGTCGATGCCCCGGGGTCGCCATGTCGTCGTCGAAGGTCTCCAATACTTCCATCGCGTATTGGGAGATGCGTATGTTTTCCTCCAGGTTGAACTGGACGCGAACGTTGCCATCGGAGAGGACAGTGGAAGCCCTTTGGTAGCGGGCATCTCTCTCGATTACCGCTATCGAGAGAGATGGTTCGGCGTCGAGCAGGTGATAGGCCGTCGACGATCCCATGACGCCGCCCCCCACGATGACCACGTCGTACCTCAACAGGCCTGCTCCGGATCGACGGGCCGTCAATCCGCCGAGAAAAGGATCGACATGCAGGTCAGTCCTCCGTCCGCTGCCTGGATCTGGGACACGTCGATGGGGACCACCTCATGTCCCAGTGTGGAAACGACCTCCGTCGTGGCCGGAGCATTGGCGGTGACCAGCACCCGATCGTCATGCAATGGCAATGCGCTGAATTTGTGCCTCTCGCTATCGGCCTCATAGATGATGCGCAAACCCTCGAGCATCGTCTCGTCAACTGCGTCGCGGGTGACCACCACCGTCTCGATGTCGATGGGGAGCACTGCCGATTTCAGGTGCAGTGTGTTGTGAACGTCGACCGTCACCAGCTCGAGACCCTGTTCAGAGGTCACCTCTTGCAGTTGGTGGATTCCCTCCACGTTGGTCCGAGTAGACCTTCCGACGTAGGCAACGTCCCCCATCACGAAGACGTCTCCACCGTCGACGGTCCCCGGCTCGCGCACTTCCACCAGCGGGAATTGGGACGAAAGCACCCGCGCCACCGGGTCGGTCTCGCCACGTCGGGAGGGGGCACCGGGACGGGTGATCACCGCCACCGACCCGAGCACGATTGCGGTGTCCTCGATGAACACGCAGTCGGGATGGTTCTCGTCGGTGGGCACCACCACGATTGAATACCCGGACTGTTCCAGGGCCTCGCGATAGTCGTCGTGCTGGGCTCGGGCCAGGGCAACATCGAGTTCGGGCTGACCGTCCCGCACCAGTGCGCCGTCGAAGGAATCGGGCACAGGGCGGGTCAACGCGGTGGGCACTGACATCAAGCCATGGTATCCGGCGAGTCAGGTGCTCTCGACTGCCTCTGCCAGCCCAGCCAGTGAGAAGAAGACATGATCCGGCTGGGGTCGTTCGTCGACTGGTTTGGTAGCGCCCCAATCGCCGTTCTCGGAGAGCCGCTGTCTGTCGATCCAAGCCGTATCGAGCCCGGCGGCCTTGGCCGGCGCATGGTCGTGAAACAGACTCTGGGCAACGTGGAGGATCTCCTCCGGCCGTATCCCGAAGGTCTTCTCGAGCCGACCGAGGAGGTAGTCGAAGTTGGCGGAATCTGGTTTGTAAGAACCGATGTCTTCGGCGGTGTAGACCGCGTCGAAGACGACCCCCAACCTCTGGTTGGAGGCAGCAAACCCCCGGCGGTCGACGTTGGAGAGGATCACCAGTCGGTATCGCTCGGCGAGATCGGAGAGAGCGCGCGCCGAGTCGGGAAACTCGGGCCAGTCGGGTACGGATGACCCAAACGCCCGATCGAGAGCGTCGGTTGTGGTGAGGCCCAGCCTGGTGGCGAGATCGCGGTGTACCCGCGTCAGAATCTCCGGGTAGAGGAGGTCGGGGGTCAACGTCTCCTGCTCGTACTCCAACTCTCCGTATGCGGCCAGCGCCTCCGACCGCTCGATCCCGGCGTCGTTGGCGACGAGCAACGGCTGTAGCGCGGTCCAGATCCCCGCTTCCCAATCGATCAAGGTCCCGTAGCAGTCGAAAGTGAGCACCTCGTAGTCGAGCAGGCTGCTGGTCATCCCCCCGATTGAACCACCATCGCTTACCTGAGGTACGTAGCGCCATATATGGCGCTACTCAGACACGGAAGCAGAGCCCCGGTGAAGCCGTCGCGCTTCTTTGCTTGGCTAGCGCCAGATATGGCGCTACCAACCTCAGGTAAGCGAATCGGGTCAGGAACCCACGCTGACCGTGCGGTGCATGCCGAGTTCGAAGTGATCGATGAGGTTTCCCTCCCCGTCTTGGGACACGATTCGACAGCTGAACACGTATTTGCCCGGCTCGAGGTCCACACGAAGCGAAGTCTGCTCGCCTGACTCCACCAGCCCGGTGGCCGCGATCACCTGGCCGGTGTCGTCGGTAATCACGAGCGTGTGGGAGTACTCACCCGTGTTCTCCACGCTGAAAGTCTCCTCCCCCGAAGCGGAAAGTCGATTCGGGCCGTCGACCGCACTTTCACGCAAGACGTAGTGGGCACCAGCGGCCGTCTCGACGGAGCACCCTCCCACCACTAGGAGAAGCACCGTCGCCAGTATGAGTCTTCTCATGTGGCCACCACCTCCCGCTGTCGGACCGAGACGGCGGGAAGGGCGATCTGGAATACGGATCCGGTCGGGGAGGTCTGAACCGAGAGTGAGCCATCCAGGGCCTCGATGATCATCCTCGCCATGTAGAGACCGAGACCGGTCCCTGAGCTGAAGCTCGACTTTTCGAACTTCTCGAAGACCCGCGGAAGGAACTCGTCGTCGATGCCCGGGCCGTCATCGGTGACTGTGATGAAAACCGCTTCCTCTGGTCGTTCGCCCACCTCGAGCTGGGGCTCGATCTGGCTGCGGGTCGAGCATTCCACTGCAACCGAATCTGCGCCATGGGTGAGGGCGTTGTCCACCAGCGACGCCACCACCAGCCCGACCGCCCCAACGTCGGTCCTGACGAAGACCTCGGGAAGAGACTCCCCTGGCAACACCGACACACCAGCGCGGTGTGCCGAAGCCATCGCCGCGCTCAGCTCATCGAAGGAGACCTCGGTCAGGTCGTAGGCCAGCCCGCGGTTCTCGATCCGAGCCACGGCGAGGATCTGGTCGATGATCTCCTGCAGCCTGGCGCCGTCCGCGACCATCGCATCGAGCACCAAAACGCGCTCTGGCCCGGACAGTTCGGTTGACTTGAGCAACTCGGCTCCCGTGACCACGCTGGTCAGTGGGGTCCTCAGCTCGTGGTTGATCATGAGCACGAACTCGGAGCGGATCCTTATCTTCTCCTCGGCCAGGGCAAGTGCCTCCTCCGCCTGATGCCGGGCTTGATCGAGGCTCTTGTTGGCCGTCTCGAGCTCCTGGGAGTGGCTGCGCAGGAACTTGGACTCCTGGGCGACCTCGCGGTAGCGGCGGGCCGCCCTGGCGTGCCCGACGAAGATCACGGCTGCGAAGACACCAAAGAGAGCGGCCAGTCCGAGCAGTTGGATCGCATCGGATTCGATGACACCTGGCTGCGCCCGACGACTGAGGAGGCGGGAGACGTCGTAATGCAACATGACTGAGCCTTCGCCGTCATCCAGTGGTGAGACCACCTGGTAGAGAACGCTGCCCGCGGGCCACTGCACCACCCCATCGAGCAACAGGTCCTGGCCGACCGAGCTGGCAACGGCCACGAAGCGGTGATCGCTTGCTGCCGCCGCGATGAGTTGGTCATGTGCCGGCTCTCCGACGAGCGGGCCCGAGGTTGAGGCGACGACGACACCCTGATCGTCGAGAAGGGAGACCGCCTCTATTTCCAGGGCGTTCCGGGCCTTTCTCACTGCAATGTCGGGATCCGGCGACTCGGCGATCATCCCTGCTGCCGTTGCCGCGTCGGCAACAAAGACCTGGCCCTCCCCGATCGGAGTGGTTGATTGCCGCTGGACGACGATGGCAGCGATGGCCGATGCCGCCGTCAACGCGGCGCAGACTCCGGCCAGCACGAGCCACCAGCTCGAGGGCCGGCGGTTGAGCACGGGCGGCAATAGATGCACAGACCGAAAATCGGCAGAAGACGTGTGTTCCTTGAGGTATGCCCGGATTCGGGTGAGACCGGTCGCTCAGCTGTTTCTGGTCGTGGGCAGGCGACTCGAGGTAATTGGTCGCGACATGGTCAGGCCGTGCGGACGGCTCCTACTGCGGTGCGGGCATATCCACCGATCACAGACACTGTCCGGAGTCACTCAACCCACGTTTGCATAGCGGGGTTCTCTCCACCAGCTCGGCGGTGAAGCCTGCATCGATTTCCCTGGCTATGACCCTGACTCGATAACCTTCCACCGAGTCGTCCCCCAGGCCAATGACGTCGTAGACCACCTCCAGGGGGGAGGGCTCGGCGACCAGGACGATTCTGGTGGCTTCGATCTCGCCCGCGATCTGACCTCCTAGCTCTTCGACCGACTTCGAGTTGAGCGTGGCGTACAAGTCGGTCACGTCCTCCGGCTCTCCGATGAAAGCCAGCATCGATCGGGGGAAGAACCCCTCTCGACCGTCGAAAGACAGTCGTTCCCAGAGCACGTCGTCGACTTGCCAGGCGATCCCAAGAGCCTCGATCCCGTTGTCGGTTGGCTGGACCTCCCGTGCAACGCTGTCCTGCCCCGGAAAGTCAACCAGCCAGTGGGTCACGCCGTCCTCTGCACCGATGACTCCGACCAGATCTCCGGACCGGAAGGTGGACTGAGTCTCCGCTCCGGGCAGGGTGAAGGTCGTCTCAACGGGGACAGTG
>Ga0299907_10000508_pt1 | contig 19074 bp, 20 predicted proteins | sample RVTome_16_FD_198680 | JGI IMG/M metagenome (GOLD analysis project Ga0299907, IMG submission 198680) | Soil microbial communities from uranium-contaminated site in the Upper Colorado River Basin, Wyoming, United States - RVT152D67 (version 2) ...
GATCCCGCCGATCAGCGCCTCGAACCCGGCCGGAGCCAGCAGGCGGACGGTGACGGCATCCCCACCGACGAACCACTCGTCCACGGTGAGCGTCACGACCTCACCCTCGACCGATGTTGCCGTCCCGGCAAAGGCCAGCGGCATGTCCCGAAGGAACTCCGCCGATGGGGCCAGACAACTGGCCATGGCGTCGGACTCTCCGAGGCTGAGCTCGAGCGCCTCCTGATCCGGGCTTGCGATGACGTCGGGGTCCGTCCCGCCCCCAAGCAGTGAGACCGCTCCGAAGGCGATGGCGGCGACGGCCGCAGCACCCAACAGATACCAGGCCGGGCGAGGGTTCTTCGATTCAACAGATTGACTCATAATTGTCTCCAACATCTTCTGCGACGACTCGTCGTCAACAGACTTGATTTCCACCCCGGACGCCGTGGGGTCGAGGTTCTGGAGACGGCTCTTCAGCTCTTCGTGTTCCATCACATCTCTCCGACATTCGATTCCGGGACTTGCATGTCGGGTGTGTGTCCGGATGAGTGCCGATTCTGTCGCTGGAGTGAGTCTGCAAGTTTCTGCTTGACCCTGGTCAGGCGGAGACTCACCGCGTTTGGTGTCGCATCGATGACGACGGCGATTTCGCGTGGATCGAGTTGCTCCCATGCCCAGAGGTGGATCAATTCTCGCTCGGAGTCGCTCAGCTCACTCAGCGCGGCTTCGAGGTGGGGGTCTCCAGCGTCGACAGCCTGAGGCTCTGTACCAGCGCGTTGTGGCTCGGCTCCGAGTCGTTCGACCAGTCGGAGCCGGCGCTGGTCACCGCGACGATGATTGCTCAACATCCGCCTGGCCACGCCATAGCACCAGGGAAGACGTGCCCCATCAGGGATTTCGTCGAGACGACGCCAGACAACGCTCAGAGTCTCAGCCAGGACGTCATCAACCGCATCGGCGGACATCCGACGATGCAAGTAACGCTGCAGCGGTTCGAAGACTTCGGAGACGACATCCTCGAATCTCTCAGCGCGAGGGCTTTGTGCCTTCACCAATGGTCTATGTCCAGATGTCAGTCGATTCTGTCGGAAACCTCTCAGGTATTGGCAAGGTTCTCAAATCAGACCCGTCGTCGCGACACCCGGCTGGATCGCATCAAGGCCATTCTCCTTGAAGGCAGATACGACGTCGTCGAGACCGTCAGGCCCGACAAGGGCCAACACTGCAGGCCCCGCACCTGACCGCGCAGCGTGGAACGCACCGGCACCGCGGGCGATCCTGATCATCTGGCCGACTTCGGGTGAGAGGTCAGATCGCACCCCCTCGTGTATCTCGTCGCCGTGAGCAGAGGCAAGCAACTTGGGGTCAGCGGTGATCAGCCCGGCAGTCAACGCCGCAACACGCGCGATCGTCCTGATGGTGACGTCTCGGGAGAAGCTGCTGGCGAGGGCGGACCTGGCCATCTTGGTGGAGAGTCTGGTGGAAGGGACCGCGATCACCGGGTGGAGCGAAGGGTGGATGGGCAGGCGCATGGGCATCCCCTCCGCCGGGACGAGAGTCAAGCCACCGTATACGGCAGCCGCCACGTTGTCGTTGTGGCCTTCGAGGTCGGCTGCCACCCGGAACACGTGGTCGGGATTGGGATCATTTCCGGCGGCACGCATCGCCGCGGCGACGCCTGCGACGAACGCCGCCGAAGAGGAGCCGAGGCCGCTCCCGATCGGTATCGCATTGTTGACGGTCAGGTGAAGTGGGCTTCCGTCGCCGACCGCCATACGCGCGGCGATGAGGACAGCGTCGGACTCGGTGCCGCCTGGACGATGGGCACCGATGTGTTCCACGGACCACGAATCCGCCGGCTCGGCCATGACGACGCAACGAAGCTCGAGAGCGAGGGCCATCGAGTCGAAGGCGGGACCCAGGTTGGCGCTGCTGGCAGGGGCGGAGGCCGTAGCTTGTGAAGTCACGGTTGGAGCCTATCCGCCATTAGCGTTTTACCCGTGACCGAACTGCTTGGAATCGACGACATCCTCCCCGAACTGATCATCGGCCTTGGTCTAGCCTTGCTGATCGGGAATGGGCTCGCCTGGTGGAAGAACCGCCAGGGCGAGACGCCGGAGGGCGTGGAGGATGCCGCCTACAGGCCGGGCCGGGTGCGTTTTCTGATGAGCGTCGGCGCCGTGATGACCGTCTGGGGCGTAATCAGCCTGGTCCGTTAGCCGCCTTCGAACTGGCCGACGATTTGGTACTCTTGGGGCCACTCGCGGGTGTAGTTCAATGGTAGAACTTCAGCTTCCCAAGCTGAGAGCGAGGGTTCGATTCCCTTCACCCGCTCCGTGTTTGCCTCCGCTGCTCGCCGGGTATCTGAGCCCGATGGGACTCGTCCGATTGGCCGCGAAGACAACGTCCGGCTTGGTGAGACGACTCCCTGCTCTGGCCACGGCAACTGCCGTCGGCTGGCTCGGCTATTCCGCCTTCAGGACCCGGGAGATACCCCCTCTGCCTTCGCCCTTTCCTTCGGACCTCGAATTCGTCCACAGCCTCGAAGCCGGGTCGATCGCCATCCACAAGGCGAGGGCATCACCCGATGGCAACACAACACCGGTTCTGCTCGTGCACTCGATTAACGCGGCAGCTTCCTCATACGAGATGAGCCCTCTATTCCAGCGAGTCGAACGCGAACGCGCCGTTGTCGCCATGGACCTCCCCGGGTTCGGGCACTCGGACCGCCCCGACATCAAGTACTCCCCCGACCTGATGTCAGGCGCCATCGCGTCAGTCTTGAACACGTTTGACCGACCCGTCCATATCGTGGCATTGTCCCTCGGTTCCGAGTTCGCGGCACGCGCCGCGAACACTAGACCCGACCGGGTGACTTCGCTCACCTTCATCTCCCCGACGGGTATGGGGCGGCGACGCCGCACTGAGGAGGTCGAGGAATCGCTTCTCGACAACTTGGTCTCATTGCGACTGCTGGGTCAGGCGATTTTCGATACGCTCATCACCGACCGGGCGATTCACTATTTTCTGGGCAAGAGCTTCGCCGGCGACGCCGACGCCGGATTGGCAGTTTTCGCCAACCTCACTTCTCGTCAACCGGGAGCACGTCATGCTCCGCTGGCCTTCATCCAGGGAAAGCTTTTCACACCTAACGCTATGAGCACCCTCTACGAGCCCCTGCTCGTCCCGATCCTGGTCCTCTACGACGAAGACCCCTATACCGACTTTGCCGATCTGCCCGGGTTCACCGGCGGCGGCGAGGGTATCCGCCATGCCGAGCGGATCCCCGGCACCAGAGGTTTGCCACAGTTCGAGAGGCCCGAACTAACAGTCGACGCCCTGCAACGTTTCTGGAAAGACGTCGACTCCCGGTAGCCATCGGCAGCAATCGGATCCATCCCCTCTACTATCTCCCCGCGATACGTGAGGAGAGACACTTGATTTACTCGGATCGGACGATCAAAGAGTCGATATCGTCCGGCAAGATCGCCATCGAACCGTATGAGCCGAACTTCGTCCAACCGTCCTCGATCGACCTCCGGGTCGGCAGCGGGTTCCGAGTTTTCGTCAACCACCGGTATTCGGAGATCGACCCCCGCGCCCCGCAAGCTGATCTGACCCAACTGATCGAAGTCGGCCCCGATGAGCCGTTCATGCTTCACCCGGGCGAGTTCGTCCTCGGATCGACGCTGGAGAGAGTGAGGCTGGGTGTGGATGTCGTCGCTCGCCTGGAAGGCAAGTCATCTCTGGGCCGGCTCGGGTTGTTGATTCATTCCACAGCAGGTTTCATCGACCCCGGTTTCGAGGGCCATATCACCCTCGAGCTTTCCAATGTCGCAACACTGCCGATCGCGATCTATCCGGGGATGAAGATCGGCCAGATCAGCTTCTATCAGATGACTACTGCCGCGGAATATCCGTACGGTTCTCCCGAGCTCGGTTCCAAATACCAGGGCCAGAGCGGACCGACAGCAAGCCGCTCCCATCGCGACTTCGGCTCCTCCGATGACTAGCGCAGACGGGCTTTTCTGAAAATGGGCTGAATGCTCTGGACAAGAAGCCCCCGGATCACCGATACTCGCACCAAGTACCTGCTCCCCCAAACGAGTCCCCCTCGTGGAGCCCCAGCTCTCGGGAGGTTGGCAGTACCCCTCCAGCGGCAACCTCAGGGTTGCCGCCTGCCACGACCTCACATCCTCACTCGCGTCCCCAGTTCAACGACCCGTGAGGAATCGAGACCAAAGTACTGGCCGGCGCTTGATGCGTTGCGGTACATCAATGCGAATAGCCACGTGCGCCATCCACGAATGCCCCCACCAGAACGGTTGACCACCGAATCTCTGCCGAGGAAGTATGTTGTCCGCTCAGGGATCACAGCCAGGTCGTGGTCCACGATATTCCCCAAAGCCAAGGGAACGTTCGGCTCCTCCATGAATCCAAACAGGAGCACCACCTGATGAAAACCCTTTCCAAGGGAGTGCACTGTTACTCGTCGGGCAAGAGGCACTTTGGGAACGTCAGCTGTGCTCACCGCTACCAGAACCACGGTCTCGTGGAGTACTCCGTTGTGCCTGAGGTTGGCGAGAAGTGCCGGGGGTGCCGCACCGGGCTCTGGAAACATGTAGACCGCGGTGCCGGGGACACGGATCTGCGGATGGGTTGCGATGGAACCGATGAACCTCTCAATCGGAAGCTCGCCGCGCCGGGTTTCCTTGGCGAGACGACTTCGTCCGAGCTTCCACGTCGTCATGAGTGTGAAAACGACCCCGCCAACAACGAGCGGAAACCACCCGCCCGCAGGGACTTTGACGATGTTCGCCGCGAAGAATGCCACGTCTACTACCAGGAAAAGCAGAGTCAACGTCAGTGCAGCCGGCAGGCTCCATCCCCATCTCTCCCGCATCACGACAAACATGAGCAGGGTGGTGATGACCATCGTCGTGGTGACGGCTACTCCGTAGGCAGCAGCCAGATTCGTCGACTCCTGGAAGGCCACGACGAGTCCAATGCATGCGACCATCAGGGCCCAGTTGATCGCTCCCATGTAGATCTGGCCGAATTCTCTTGGAGACGTGTGGTCTATTTCCATCCTCGGCAGATAACCGAGTTGGACTGCCTGCATCGTCAGCGAATACGCACCGGAGATCAGCGCCTGGGAGGCGATGACGGTCGCCATTGTTGCCAGTATCACCAGAGGCACCACCGCCCATTCGGGCGGCATCCTGAAGAACGGATTGTCGATCGCAGACGGATCGGCGATTAGTAGCGCGCCCTGACCGAAGTAGTTCAGCAACAGTGCCGGAAGGACAACCGCATACCAGCCAAGTCTGATCGGACGACGGCCAAAATGGCCCATATCCGCATACAGGGCCTCGCTCCCGGTCACAACAAGGAACACTGCACCCAACGCCTGAAATGCAGCTCGCGTGTCGTCAAACAGAAACTCAAATGCGAAAACCGGGTTTGTGGCAGCAAATATCGATGGATGCCCCACGACATACCCGAGGCCTAGAAAGGCCAGGACCGAGAACCAGAGAATCATCACCGGCCCGAAAATCGCGCCGACCGTCGAAGTACCCCGACGTTGAATGCTGAACAGGGCTACAAGTATCCCAACAGCGATAGGCACAACGTAACTGTGGAGACCGGGGGCAGCGATCTCCAGGCCTTCGACCGCGGCGAGGACAGAGATGGCGGGTGTGATCATGCCGTCCCCATAGAGCAGGGCGGTGCCGAACAAACCCAGCAAGATGAGATACCACTTGATCCGGTCAGTTCGGGCGTTGCGACCCGGAGCGATCAGTGCGGTGAGTGCGAGTATTCCGCCTTCGCCGTGGTTGTCGGCGCGCATCACATAAACGAGATACTTGATTGACACAACCAGCATCAAAGACCAGAACATCAGCGAGAGGATTCCGAAAACGCTTTCCTGGTCGACGCCGAGACCGTCCGCAGCCACGAAGGACTCCCGAAATGCGTACAAGGGACTGGTGCCGATGTCACCGTAGACAATGCCCAACGCACCTACAGATGTCAGCAGTAGATACCTGGCGCCTCGTCTCGACTGGGGCTTCGCTGGCCGTTGTACGGCGCGTTCTGGGCGGCCCTTGGATACCTGGTCAGGCACAGTCCGCCCAGGCTAGTACCCACGGCGGACCCCGGATCTGGATTCGCTCCTGGTGCCCGACCAGACGGGAGACCTCTAGGTGACGTCGCGGCCCAGGTTGGCGAAACGGGTGAATTCGGGCTGGAAGGTGAGTCGCACCGGACCTGTGGAACCGGCACGGTGTTTGGCCACGATCACCTCGGCTATACCTCTGTTCTCGTGGTTCTCCGGGTTGTAGTACTCGTCGCGGTAGATGAACATCACCACGTCGGCATCCTGTTCGATCGACCCCGACTCACGAAGGTCGGCCAGCCGGGGCCGCTTGTCCTCCCTTGACTCCAGCGACCGGTTCAGCTGGGATACCGCGATCACGGGCACGTCGAGCTCGCGGGCGAGATTCTTGAGGTTCCTGCTGATCTGTGCGATCTCCTGTTGGCGGTTCTCCCTGCCCGAAGCCTCCATGAGCTGGATGTAGTCGACGACGATGAGAGAAAGACCCTTCTTCCGCTTCAGTCGCCGGCATTTCGCACGGATGTCGGTAACGGTGACTATCGGCGAATCGTCGATGTAGATCGGTGCCTGATACATCTTGCCCGCCGCGTCCACCACCTTCTGCCACAGGGGTCCGAGCTGGCCGGAGCGGAGTTTCATCGAGTCGACTTTCCCCACCGAGGAGAGGATGCGTTGCACGATCTCCTCCTTTGACATCTCGAGGGAGAAGATGGCGACCGCTTCGCCGGCCATCGCCGCGTTTGTCGCGATGTTCATGGTCAGGGAGCTCTTTCCCATCGCCGGACGGGCGGCGATGACGATCAGGTTGGCCGGTTGCATCCCGGCGAGCTTCTTGTCGAGGTCGATGAAACCGGTGGCAAGCCCGGTGAGCTCGCTCCCCTGCTGCTCGAGCATCTCCATGTGCTCGAGCACGGCATTGAACATGGGACCGACTTCGAGCAGGGTCTGGGACGCCCTTTTCTCGGCAACCGAGAGGACTGCTTGCTCGGAGCGGTCGAGGACGTTGATGATCTCCTCGTCGATGTTGAAGGCGAAGTCGGTTACAGCCGCGCCGGCACGGATCAGCTCGCGGCGTTTGGCATGCTCTTCGACGATTCCCGCGTAGTAGACGATGTTGGATGTCGACGGGACGATGTCGACCAGACGGGTCAGATACTGGACGCCACCGATCTTCTCCAGCTCACCATGACGACGCAACTCTTCCGAGACCGTCACCACGTCGATGGCCTGGCTGGTGTCGAAGAGGATTCGGATCGCCTCAAATATCGCCTGGTGGGCGGGTATGTAGAAGTCCTCGGGGCGGAGCTGATCCATCACATCGTTGACCGCGTCCTCCGACAGGAGCACGGCGCCGATTACCGACTCCTCCGCTTCGCGGGAATGCGGAGGGTTGCGATAACCCGGTCTCAGTTGCCTCTCGTCAGATGTCATGGTCATTTGTTCGTCCTCAATACAAGATGCCACCCGCCTGGGACAGAATCGACAGCATGAAGTCCTGGCGCGTAGGACCCCGCCGTCTTGGGGAAGGAGAATCTGCTCAGCGGGGGGAAGTAGAACCGAACTTAGATCACACCAGCCGGGTTACCAACCTGAACCGCAAGATGTTTTTCGCGATGGAGAAGAAACATTGAAACCCGCGAAAACAGTGAGTGTTTTCGCGGGTTTGTGAATATGGAACCGAACTCGTCGCCCCAGCTATCAAATATGAGACGCAGAGCCTAAGGAACGCGTTCAGGCCGGGATTATGTCGAGGGTTACCGGGAACTGGACGTCGGGGTGGAGGTTGACCTGGACTTCGTGGAGCCCGATTGCCTTGATCGGCTTGGGAATCTCGACGTCCTTCTTGTCGATCTCGACCCCGGCAAAACGACGGATCCCCTCGACCACGTCTGCAACCGAGACCGAACCATACAATTGCCCCTCGTCTCCGGCCTGGGCCGCCAGTACAACCCTGGTTCCAACGAGTTGAGTAGCCACGTTCTCGGCCATGTCCCTCGCCCGTTTTTCGGCTTCGATTCGTGCGGAGCGAACCGACTCAGCGTGCTCGAGCGCTGCCTCGCTGGCCTTTACTGCCTTCTTCTTGGGAAGGAGGAAGTTGCGCCCGTAGCCATCACTGACATCGACCACGTCACCGCGCTTTCCCAGTTCGGCAACGTCGGAAGTGAGTATCAGCTTCATCGTGTCGAAATGTAGGGCAGGAGCGCCATCTCGCGGGCGTTCTTGATCGCGGTTGCCACCTCGCGCTGATGCCTAGGGCAGTTGCCGGAAACCCGGCGGCCGCGGATCTTGGCTCGATCCGAGAGGTACTTGCGAAGGACTGCGGTGTCCTTCCAGTCGATCACAAGCGACTTGTCCTGACAGAAGGCGCACGGCTTCGGGCGCATGCGGCGGGTGTCGGGCGCCCGGCGCCGGCCCTTGGCCGCCTTTCGATCGCTGCTGTTGCTCTTACGTCCCATCTTTCAAACTCCTTTTAGAACGGCGCCTCATCGGGGCCGTAGTCGTCCCTGGCGACCGGAGAGGGCGGAACGCTCTTGGCGCCACCACCGCCCCCGCCTCCGAAGTCTCCATCGGAACGCTGGGTCTTGTTGACCGTGGCGGTCGCCCAGCGGAGCGACGGGCCGATCTCGTCGATCTGGACCTCGACTACTGATCGTTTGTCGCCTTCGTCTGTTTCCCAGCTGCGTTGCTCGAGGCGCCCAGAAACGATGACCCTGGTCCCCTTTTGCAGCGATTCGGCGACGGTCTCGGCCTGCTCGCGCCATACGGTGCCGGTGAAGAAGCTGGTCTGCTCCTGCCATTCCCCGTCCTGGCCACGCCAACGGCGGTTTACGGCAAAGCGCACCTTGGCCATGGCGACGCCCGATGGCGTGAACCTGAGCTCGGGGTCATCTACGAGATTCCCGATAAGTGTGACATTGTTTTCCATTGAGATCTCCTCTGATCACATCCACCAACGATCATGCCGCGTTGGTGTGACGGAATCCAGTCAGTTGTTTTTGCCCACGATCTTGTGGCGTACGATTTCGTCGGAGAGTGTCAGCATCCGGTCGACGGTGTGGACCGCGTCGGGCTCACCCTGAAAGTTGACGACCGTGTAATAGCCCTCGGTGATGTGATCGATCTCGTAGGCGAAGCGACGCTTCCCCCACAAGTCCCGCCCGGTGACCGAGCATCCCGCACTGGATAGGGCTGACTCGAGTTCTCCGACTTTCGACTCGATATCGCTCTCGGCCAGTTCAGGCCGATGAATCGTCATTAGTTCATAGTCGCGCATTTGACCTCCTGTGGACATCCGTATCTTGGAAGGCCCCACCAACACGATGGAGCAGGGGTGTTGCACCCGACCGCGCGTGCGTCGAGGCGCTCCGAAGTCTAACCGACCCTGGCCTGAACCCACAGTCGGGCTAGGAGTCCGTTGGACAATGCCGTTGCCCAGATTGGCGGCCAGGCGCGCCAGGCGCAAGGCCGAGGTTTCGTCACTCCTCGGGTCGGAATGGCGGGGCCGAGAACGCAGCGAGTCGTGATGCCTGGTCGTCAAGATGGGTGACATGCATTGTTCAACGGGCGACTAGGAGTCCGTTGGATAATGTCGTTGCCCAGATTGGCGGCCAGGCGCGCCAGGCGCAAGGCCGAGGTTTCGTCACTCCTAGGGTCGGAATGGCGGAGGCGAGAACGCAGCGAGTGGTGATGCATGGTCGTCAAGATGGGTGACATGCATTGTTCAACGGGCGACTAGCTTGGCTGCGACCAGGCGAAAGGACTATCCGGATGACGTCCCCCATAGACAACATCGAGACGATCCACGACAACCCGACCGGTTGGGTGAGCAGCCACATCGCAGAGTATGTCGAAACCGAAGGGCAAAAGGGCCACCGCTGGAGGGGAGTCGATACGCTCCTCGTCATCACCAAGGGGCGTAAAACGGGAAAACTGCGGCGCACCGCCCTCATCTACGGAATCGACGGGTCCAACTATGTCGTGGTCGGATCGCGGGGCGGGCATCGGAATCACCCAGCCTGGTACCTCAACCTGGTGGCCGACCCGCACGTCCGCATCCAGGTCGGGTCTGACCACTTCGACGCGGTGGCCCGCACCGCCGCCGACGGAGAAAGGGCGAGGCTCTGGGAGAAGATGAGCGCGATCTGGCCCCCGTACGACGACTACCAGAAGAAGACGGACCGCGAGATTCCGATAGTGGTGATCGAGCCCGCTTAGTCGACTGCGACGACGTCGCCGATGGCGAAGTCGTAACGGCCCCGCTCAGTTTCCAGAACCCAGAGCACCGGTTCCGGTGACGGGTAGGAGGGGCACGGGTCATCCGGACAGGGCTCCATCTCGGCTGTACCCACAATCACACCGCCACCGTCGATGAACCAAATGTCCAACGGGATCAGGGTCTGTTGCATCGTGTAGCTGACGGGTCCGACACCGTCATGGATGAACCACATGCCGTCGAGTCCTCCCAGGTCGGAAGCTCCACGGAGACCCTGAGACCGCTCCGCCGAGGTGTCGGCTACCGCAACTGTCAGCCTTTCGTCGCCAATCACCATTCGGGCGGCGTCACCACCAAAAAATGGGCTCTCGACGACGAGGGTCGTAGTGACCACCGCGGTGGTGGTCGTCGTGCTCGTGCCTCCATCCGAACCACAGGAGACAAGCAATACAACCAGTCCGGCGAGGGCGGTCAGTCGGACTGCGGGCCCCGCAACAGCTCAGCGGCCACCTCATCGGTGACGTGGTAGCTCTCGTCGTCACCAGGGAACGAACCCGACCCGACGTCGGCAACGAAGCGCTCCAGGGCGGCCACCGCGTCGTCGGCGAGGCTGGCATAGCTGCGGACGAACTTCGGGTACTTCCCGGAGCCGAGGCCGAGAACGTCGTGGAAGACCAGGACCTGACCATCGGTGTGCGGTCCCGCCCCGATCCCGATCGTTGGGGCATCGACCTCTTTGGTGATGATCTCCCCGAGCACGTCGGGAACTCCTTCGATCACGATCGAAAAACAGCCGGCCTCAGAGAGGGCGCGAGCGTCGGCTATGAGGCTTCGTGCCACATCAACGACCTTTCCCTGCACCTTGAAACCGCCCATCCTGTGGACCGACTGCGGGGTGAGACCGACATGGCCCATCACCGGGATCTCAGCGTCGAGGATTGCTTCAACCATCGGAATCCGCTTGACCCCGCCCTCGAGTTTTACAGCCTCTGCCCCGCCTTCTCTGACCAGGCGGCCGGCATTGCGAACCGATTCCTCGGGTGAGACATGGAAGCTGAGCCAGGGCATGTCCGTCACCACCATTGCGGATGGCTTCGCTCGCTTCACCGCCCTGGTATGGAGGATAATGTCGTCGACGTCGACACCGAGGGTGTCATCCATGCCGTGGACGACATTTGCCACGGAATCACCGATGAGGATGATGTCCACCCCGGCTCGGTCAGCGATCACCGCCGATGGGTAGTCGTACGCGGTGACCATCGAAATCTTGGGACCACCCTTACGGTCTCTTATCAGGGGGGCCGTGACCTTGTCTGACATGGGCTAATGCTACCGCGATACGCGACTTGGTCTTCAGCGTGGTGACTTCAAGGGCGGTCGCTCACCCAACCCTTCTGTGTCGATTCCGGTTCCCTATGCGAACCATTCCCGACACGGAATTGACGGACGCTGGTGGCCAACTCCTTCTGTGTCGATTCCGGTTCCCAATGCGAACCATTTCCGACACAGAAGGAAATCGACGGATCAGATCTTGCCCGTGATCAGCCCCATCAACTCGTCGAAGTCGTCGAGGTCCAGGGATTGCGGTCCATCACTCTTCGCTTCTGCCGGGTTCGGGTGTATCTCAACCATCAGCCCGTGGGCTCCCACGGCCTGGCCCGCCAGGGCGAGAGGTATCACCAGCTGCCGATCCCCGGCGGCGTGTGACGGATCGACTATCACCGGGAGATGGGTGCGCTGCTTCAAGACCGGAACAGCCGCAACATCGAGGGTGTTGCGGGTCGATGTCTCGAAAGTGCGGATACCACGCTCGCAGAGGAAGACCTGCTGGTTTCCCGCGTCGAGGATGTACTCGGCCGCCTGAAGCCACTCGTCGAGCGAGGCGCTCATCCCCCGCTTCAGCATCACCGGTCTCGAGGACCGCCCCACCTCGGAGAGGAGGGTGAAGTTCTGCATATTGCGGGCGCCGATCTGGAGGATGTCGGACGTCTCGGACATCCGCTCCACCTCCTCGGGGGCCGGAACTTCGGTCACAATCGGCATGTCGTGGATTCGACCGGCCTCCGCCAGCATCTCGAGGCCCTCATATCCGAGGCCCTGGAAGCTGTACGGCGATGTCCTCGGCTTGAAGCACCCGCCCCGCAGGATCGTGGCACCGGCAGCCTTTGCAGCCGCCGCTGCCGCCATCACCTGGTCAAACGACTCAACGGCACAGGGACCGGCGATGACAAAGAAGTCGTCGCCACCGATCTTGACACCGCGCACGTCGATGACAGTGTTCTCTGTTTTATGGCCGCGACTCGCCAACCGGTAACCGTCGGCCTTGAGCGCCACAGCTGATTCCCTGGAAGCGGCTGCCTTGACCCGGGGACGCTCAGCAGCGGCCACTGACAGGTTCCGCTTCTGTGGACGAAGATCCTGTGACGGGTAACACCCGAGCACCCGGACGAACTTCGCCTTCCGTCGCACCCCATCGAGCGCAACCTGGACGTGCGGCTCGGAGATGTTGCCGTCGAAGTCGACATAGAACATCTCCTCCCACGGGTTGTCGATGGTCGGACGCGACTCCAGCTTCACCAGCGGGATGTTCTGGTCCCTGAAATCGGCGAGGACCTCCATCAAGGCACCGGGATCATTGCCCACTGCCAACACAAGAGAGGTCTTCGACGGGATCTGAGGATCGACGACTACCGGATCTCTCGCCACGACGAGGAACCTCGTGAAGTTCTCCTTGCGGTTCCCGATGTCGCGTTTTAGGACCTTGAGCCCGAAGCGTCGGGCCGCTTCCTCGCTGGCGATTGCCGCAATCGTCGGGTCTCCCATTGCCTTGATCCGTCGGCCTGACATGGCGGTGTCACCGAAGAAGACGACCTCTACGTCGGGGAGCTCGCCGAGAAAATCCGAGCACTGGGTTACCGCCTGGGGGTGTCCGTAGATGCTCTTGATCGTGTCCACCGATGAGTCCTCGGTGCCGAGCAGACAGTGCTGGACCCGGTACTTCACCTCACCGATCACAGCGAGGCGGCTGTGCAACAGCAAGTCATAGACTTCGGCGATGCCACCGGATGTCGTGTTCTCCACGGGCAGCACGGCGACATCGGCGCGGCCGTGCTCAACGGCATTTGCCGCGTCGGCGAAACGGGTGCACGCCAGCAGTGAGATGTCGATCGGCTTGTCGCGGAAGAATTGCTCCGCCGCCAGCTGGCTGTATGAGCCTTCGATTCCCTGCAGGGCGACCACCGCTGTTGACCCCCGGTCGTTGATCAAACCCTGGAAGTGTTCGTGTTGCAGGCTCACCGAATCGCTGATGATCTGCTCCCAGATCTTGACGACCAGACCCGGGTCGAGACCGTGGTCCCGAGCGGCCTCTATCCGTTTCGTGAGCAGCGAATTCTCCCGATCCTCGTCGCGGAACGGGCGATGGGTGCGCTGCTTTTCGCTGGCTATCTCGGAGGAGACCCGCCGACGCTCGGCGAGCAACCCGAGAATCGCGTCGTCGATTCCGTCGACATGTTCTCGCAAACTCTCGATCGGCTGATCGTCAGGCTCTCTCTTGATTGGTTCTTCCATGATGTGGCTCCAGACACGTCTAGTGAGTGGGTGGTGGACTGAATAGGTACGGCAGGGGTGGGGGTGTAGTCGGCGTCAGACGCCGAAATAGCCGCGGAAGAACGCTGCTGAGAAAGCCGGCCGGGAGGCCGCGGTGTGCAACGCCATGTCCATCGCGGTGATTGTCCACGCATTAATCCGATACGTCAACCCCAAATGTCGAGAATTAGGGTCGCGGACCGGAAAGCACCACTGGCCGGGGTTCCTGTTTGGCGGACCAGCCTCCTCCCGATTTACCCTGACCTGCCACGGACTTAGGACGATGCTGAGCGATAAGAACGCAATAATTCATGGGACCGGGTTGATGGGTGCATCCATCGGTCTCGGGCTCACTGCGAACGGCTGGACCGTGTCCGGGTGGGACCCCGAGCCGGCAGCGGCGGCCACGGCTCTGGGACGCGGTGCGATCAGTAGCGTCCTGACGGACCCGTTTGAGGGTCTGGACAGGGCCGATCTCCTGGTCCTTGCCGGACCGCCCCGGGCCACTCTCGAGACACTCGAGAGTCTTGACACCGATGTCCTGGTGACCGACATCACCAGCGTGAAGACGCCAATCGTCGGTGTCGGGCGCGGGCTGAGTCGCTTCGTTCCCGGCCACCCGATGGCCGGGAGTGCATCCTCGGGAGCCGAGCACGCTTCGGCGCACCTCTTCCATGGCGCCAGTTGGGTCCTCTGTGACGACCTGGCCAACACTGCCGACATCGAGGAAGTGAAGACGATCGTCAGGGCCCTCGGTGCCAACCCTGTGGTGATGAGCGCATCGTCACACGATGAGAGGGTCGCCCTGGTTTCGCATCTTCCCCGGCTACTCGCCTCGATTTTGATCCAGATGACCTCAGACAACCCGGGCGCCTCGGAGTTGAGCGCCGGGAGCTTCCGCGATCTCACCCGGGTAGCCGGCTCCGACGCCAACTGGTGGACAGACGTTTTTCTGGCCAACCGGGACGCCATGGACCGGGTCATCGGACAGGTACAGGAGTTGCTCGGCCAGCGACGCCACGACATCACCGCCGGTGATTCGGCGGCCGTGAACGAGCATCTGTCCACAACAGCGGAGGCGAGGGCAAAGCTCGGCGCTCCCGTTGCGGCGGTTCGGGTGATCCTCTTCGACAAACCTGGCGAGATCGGATTGGTCGGCCGCTCCCTCGAGAAAAGCGGGGTAGACCTCCGCGACCTCCAACTCCGTCATGCCGAGTACGGCGGTGGAGGTGTCCTCACCCTATCGGTGGGAGTGGAGGAGGCCGGACGCCTCCGCGACGCGCTCACCGAACACGGCTTTGAGCTCGAGGAGTAGGAACGGGGTTCGACCTCATGCGTTGGCGAGTTGTCGCACCCACTCGATGTCGGCAGCCTGCTCGGCGGCCCCACCCGGGGTTTCGACTACAACCGGAGCGTCAGCCTTGACAATCGTTGCGGCGAGCAGCTCAACAGGAATCTCTCCCGCCCCCAGATTCTGGTGACGGTCGCGGCGGGAATCGAAGGGATCTTTGGAATCGTTGGCATGAACGAGATCGATCTTGCCCGTGGAAGCCACGATGCGCTCCACCAACTCGTCGAAAGGCTCGCCTCCCGCCCAGGAGTGACAGGTGTCAAGGACAAACCCCACGCCGAATTCGCCTATCTCCTCCCACAGCTTGGCGATCCACTCGACCCTCCTGGCTAGGGCTTTGTCGCCACCGGCAGTGTTCTCGATAAGGATCTGCATGTTCGTGTCGGTCGCCTTGAGTGCCTTGCGCCACCGATCGATACCCTCTTCCTGAGGCCCGTCTCCCGTCACATGACCACCGTGGACCACCACCGCCACCGCGCCGATTTCGGTTGCTGCATCGCAGGTGTCCTGGAGGATCTTTCTGCTGGGTATCCGGACCCTGTTGTTATCGGCACAAACGTTGATCAGGTAGGGCGAATGCACATAGATGGGAAGGTCGGACTCGATCAGTGCAGCAGCGTCCGCCCGCGGGGCAGGCTTCTTCCAGGACTGAGGGTTGGAGAGGAAGACCTGGACGAGGTCGGCGTTCCGCTCCGTGGCCTCCCTCAGTGGGTCGATAGACGGTACGTGGGCACCAACAATCATTGCCCTTTCCAGACAGATGCCACCCGATGCTGGCGTTCTACTACTGCAGCTTTGACCGCGTACTCGCCGATCGCTTTGGCTACCTCACCTGGTGCCTCCGGCCAATCCTCGGCGAGCACTCCGAGAACCCGCTGATCGAGCCAGCGTGCTCCCCAGGGGTGAGTCGGCAGGTCACCCCGCGTCGTCAACTCCACTGCAAGCAGAGGGAGTAGGTCTTCTTCGTCGTCGATCTCGCCGCCCTCGACGTCCTTTACCGCTTCCCACGGGATGACATCGGGCCCCCGGAATGGGCCGCGCAGCTTGAGGGCAAGACCTTCGGGACGCGCTTCGACCACTTTGGTGGGGATGAAGAGCTCCTTCAGCGCCCAGAGGATGATGACGGCAGCAAAAATTGCGAGCGCCCAGGCCCAGATGACGTCCCGCGGCTCATAGATCTGGGTCTCGTCCGGGCGGAACAGCAGTTCACGCAACCTGTTGGTGATGCGTCGGTTGGTGAGCACGTCAAGGCCCATGACCAGAAGTGGGATGGCGCCGATGGCCATCCACCACAACCGCCAGCCCGAGCGTTTGACCTCGACCGGGTTCAAGCCCCCACCCCTAGGTCAGCCGGTGTGACTATGGCCACAAAAGGTATCCCCCGCTCGTGGAAGCGTTCGAGGGCGAGGCCGTCGGAACGGTCGACCAGGACAATTGCCTGCACCACTTCGAGACCAGCTTCGAGCGCCACATCGGTTGCCTCCCCGGCTGCCGACCCTGTCGTCGTTGTGTCATCGATCATGGCCACCTGCATCCCCGGCTCTACAGGCCCGACAAGCCGCCCCCCGATACCGTGGTCCTTCTCCTCCTTGCGAATGGAGAAGGCCCTCAAATCCCGCCCGTGAGAAGCCGCGACCATTGCTGTGGCCATGGCCACCGGGTCGGCGCCCAACGTCATGCCACCGACTGCGTCGACCTCAGGGTCGAGGACTTCAAGGATGGCCTCTCCGACCAGAGGGGCGCCCGAACCCGCGAAGGTCGTCTGTCGTGCGTCGAGGTACCACTCGGCCTCTTCCCCGGAGCGGAGGGTGAAGGGGCCGTCTGTGCGCAACGCATTGGTCACAAGGTGTTCGATCAGGGCTTCTCGTGTCACGCCGCCATGGTACCCACTCTCCCCCTCTCCAACCGCCCGACTTATCTCTCCCCCCTCCCGAAGGGTGGGGGGAGTACGGCGACGAAGGAGCCGGGAGGGGGCTGGTACCCACCAACGCTGCTTGAGTCGCGACCGCTCTAATCCAGATGAGTTTCAAGCCCCCTTACCTCCCCGCCCTCGGAGGGCGGGCAGGAACCTTTCCCCCATTCGGCTCCGCCTCTGGGGGAACAGCCGCTCGCTTCGCTCGCTGGGTTATTGTCGGTGGCGATGGACCTCATCCTTATCCGGCATGGCCAACCCGACTGGACGCCCGACAGCATCGCCCGCAACGATCCATTCCTGACGACGCTCGGGGTGGAACAGGCACAGCGTGTCGCTCAGCGACTGGCAGCTCTCGAGAGGGTTGACGAAGTCTGGGTGTCGACGATGAACCGGGCCCGTCAAACTTCCGATCCCGTCAGCGCCGAGTTGGGCATGGAGGTCGAGTTCTATGACTTCCTCCAGGAGATCAACAATCCTCCGTCGTGGGAGGGCGCACCGGCTGACCGGATTGAGAAGCTCTTGAGTGAGGCGAATCTCCGATCCATGGACGAGATGTGGGATGGGCTTCCCGAGGGTGAAAGCTTCCGGGAGTTTCACAAACGCGTCGTCGCCGGTCTGGACCAAACCCTGACAGCACACGGGATCGCACCGATGAGTGAGGAGCACCGGCACCTGTGGACGGTCGATGATCCCGGCAAGAGGGTGATCATCGTCTCCCACGCCGGCACCAACGCAGTCGTGCTCGGCCACCTCCTCGGCCTGGAGCCGGTCCCATGGGAGTGGGAGCGATTCCGCCAGCCCCACACCGGCATCTCCCGCCTGACCATGTCGAGGATCTCAACCGGATGGACGTTCTCGTTGCGAATGCTCGGCGACGTCACCCACCTCCACCCCGGGATGATCACTGCCTGACGACGCTCGAACAGGTCGGCGGCCTCAACACGATTTGATCGCCAGCGACATAGTGATCGCGTCGTAGATCTGGAGAGAATCGTGACCGTTGCAGCATTCCGGTTTGGCATAGAGCGTGCCGAATCCGTCGCGTGGAAGAGGCCCCGGCTCTCCCGCTGGATCGTCATCGTCGGTCTGGTGGTGATTGCTACATATGCCGCTTCGACACTGCTCGACCTCTCCATCCCACCTCCAACGGGCGACCACGCTGTGGGCCGAGAGAGTTGGGTGTGGGTGGATGATTCGAGGCCTGAGAGCCACACTCCGGATGCACACGACGCAAGGTCTGTACCGGTCCAGGCTTGGTATCCCGCCCAGCGAGGGACCGGTCAACCAGCCGGCTATGTCGAGGATCTCGCCGCCATCGAAGCCGGCTTGAGAGAAAGTGGGGAGCTCGGCTGGCTGGAGACCCTCGGTCTGAGGATGGTCCGAGACCACGCTCTCCAGGGGGCCGAAGTGGCTGCGAACGACGAAGGTTTTCCCGTGCTCGTCCTCTCACCGGGCAACGCCACAAATGTCGGCTTCTACAGCGCTCTTGCCGAGGATCTGGCGTCCAAGGGATACGTGGTCATCGGCATCGATCACGCATTCCAGGTGGCTGCAGTCCGCATCGACGACGGGTCCATGGCTGTGTATGACCGGTCGATGGATACGGGGCCGGGGTCGATAGGGCCGAAAGTCGAGGAGCGGGTCGCCGACATGGCGTTCGTCTTGGAACGGATCCGCGAGGGAACAGGTGGCATCGAGTTCCTCGCTCCCAGCCTCGACCTGGCCAGGATCGGAGTGCTCGGGCACTCCAACGGCGGTATATCGGCCGCCGAAATATGTCGAACCGAGGCCGATGTCGCCGCTTGTCTCAACATCGACGGACAGTCTGCGGGCGGTCCCTTCGGATACGAGCAAAGTGCGCCCGCCCCCGATCAGCCATTCATGTTCCTCACCAAAGAAGCGACCAT
>Ga0299907_10000509_pt1 | contig 19056 bp, 25 predicted proteins | sample RVTome_16_FD_198680 | JGI IMG/M metagenome (GOLD analysis project Ga0299907, IMG submission 198680) | Soil microbial communities from uranium-contaminated site in the Upper Colorado River Basin, Wyoming, United States - RVT152D67 (version 2) ...
CCACGCCACAGCAGAGTAGATCAGGCCCCCTCGCATAGATTCTTGGAAGTGTCCAGCTGGATAGGGTTCGGCCCATAGCGTCCTTGCCCACGATCTCGCCGTGCTCCAGCGCGTGGTGAAGCAGGCGTGGACTTCAATGCCCGGAGGAAGCAGCAGGGGCACGATGCCATTGCAGTCGGTCCGGTTCTTGATAGGGTCAAGGAACTCAACCTGCGCGATGGTTGGGCCTCGTGAACGGCGCTCTGCTCGGCTTGCTGGCCGGCTCCACCACGTCAGCAAGCCCTCAACTACAGCGGCGCTCAGGGCGACGAGATCTCGTACAGCGACTTCCGAGGCTGCACTGCGATTGTGAGGCTTCTTTTCCGTTTGGTGACGGTGCGCGACTTCGAGGATTTCGAATTTCAGCCGGCTTTCAGCGGAGCTAACCGGCTTGCTGCTGACGGATGCGCGAGCTGCAGGTCTGCCGCGCTGACCTCACTTGGACACAGGCAACGTTCTCTATCATCGACCCTCTGCACGGAGCGCACGCATGCTGACGCCCGCGAGCGACACCGCAAGCCTTGCGGTGGTTGTTGGTTTTCAATTTATGGTTGAAATTTCTCTCGCTTTTCTGATATGTCGGACCCTTGGATTCGTTCTGGCATCGAACCCGGAGGTGATAATGAGGTTTGTTCGAGCGAATGCGGCGTGGCGGCCGGCAGGGCGCGCGCACGCGGCCTTCTTCGCGCCCCTCCTCGGCTATTGGGTCTTCGTGGGTGTCCTCACCATCAATCCACAGATCCAATGGAGTCTCGCCATATTTGGCCCGCTGTTGGTCCTTGCGGCTTGGCTGAGTGCCCTTCGTAGAGGTGAAGCGCCAACTTCAAGACTCGCGTCGGTGCGGAGGGTCGTCTCGAAAGCACCCGAGACAACGTTATAGCAAGTACCCGGAGTCGGGCCGACGGCGGCTGCGGATCGCTACCGTCGCGGGTTCACGAGATCGAAACCTTCGCTAGCAACAATCCGCCGTACCTCCAGAAGAAGGAAAACTCACCATGAGGCGGCCCAGATCCGCTGCAGCGAGCGCAAGCTAATGTCCCGCCGCCTCGGCTACTCCTCCGACCGCTCCAGTGCGTCGCCGCGCCGGCGACTCGCCCAGCGTCAACGCGACTACCCGCTCCACCACGGCCTGGGGCTGCGGCGCCTTGCCCGGCGGTGGCTCTTCTCGCGCCAGAGCCGATCGACGCGCTCTCCGATGAACCGTTCCTGCCAGCGCCACACAGTCGCCTTCGCAGCCGACCTGACGTATGATGGCGCCCGAGCCCACGCGGTGGGCGCTCAGCAGCACAATCCACGCCCATTCCACATGCTTCCGGTGGCGATTGCGGTTGGCCACGATCGTCCGGAGCCGAGCACGATCGTCGGCGTCAACCTCGACCTCGATCCCTTTGCGCATACCGCCATGATACCGGATCCGCCCTGCCGATGGGACGTCGATGCACTAGCTTGTCCGCAGTCAGATCCATCATTGCGCAGATGCTGAAATCAACACGCAACGCGTCGCTGGTCGCGACCGACGGCCACATAAGGACGAGCCGGAGGTGGGTAACACTGATCGGCGGGCGCGGTACCACCAGCCGTCATGGCCCGCTTCCCAACCAGTGCAAGGCGTGAGCGAGAAACCAATGATCACAAAGGCGCGTCGTGCCAATGCAACTACTTTCTTTCTTGTGTTCCTATGCTGCGGCTTATTTTTTGTTATCATCTATGAGCTTACCGGTATAAACGCAGTAATACCGCCTCTTGACGCTGCTGTTCCTCCAACACCATACCAACCCACCGTGCCGCCCATAGAGTATACGTCGAGCCCATTTGAGGCATTCTCCGAAATCTCTAAACGCCCTTTGTTCACGCGATCGCGTAGGCCGTTTGCGCCTCCTATGCAACCCACTCGGATTGAGTCATTCGATTTGTTGTTAGTTGGTGTACTCATAACCAAGAGGCAACAATGGGCGCTGCTGCAGCCAGTACAGAGTGAAGACACGTTTGAAGAGGACGGAGCGTATCACAGGCTGACGAAAGCGCATCAAGGGCAGATAGTGAATGGCTGGTTGCTACAAAACATCGAGGAAAATCGGGTGATAGTGCGCAAAGGCGACCTAGTTAGGATTCTCCAACTACACCGGATTTCCCAGGAGAAATAGGATGTTGGACATCGTCGCGCCTTGGCGTGCTTGTGTGCGGCATAGTTGTCGAGGATCACGTGGATCACCTTGCCGGCCGGGACCGTGCGCTCGATGGCGTTGAGAAAGCGCAGGAACTTCTGCTGCCGGTGGCGCTGCATGCAGCGCCCGAGCACCGTGCCGTCGAGCACATTGAGGGCGGCGAATAGGTTGGTGACGCCGTTGCCAAGGTAGTCGTGGGTCATGGCCCCGGCCTTGCCGCGGCTTGAGCGGCAGCTCCGGTTGGTTGCGGTCGAGCGCTTGGATTGGAACTTCTCGTCGACCGACAGGACCACGGCATGCTGGGGCGGATCGACATACAGGCCGACGATGTCCTCGAGCTTGGCGGCGAACGCGGGGTCGTTGGAGCGCTTGAAGGTGCGGATGCGGTGCGGCTGCAGCCGGTGGGCCTGCCAGATCCGCTGCACCGAGCACAGGGAGATCCCGGCCGTTTCGGCCGGGGCGCAGCCGGTCCACTGTGTCGCCGCGCCGGGCGGCTCGGCGCAGGTCAGTACCACCACCCGATGAACGATATGGTCGCTCACGGGCACCTTGCCGGGCTTGCGGGTCGCCTCGTGCTAGAGGCCCTCGACGCCGGCTTCGGCGAAGTGTCGCTGCCAGCGCCACATTGCCGGTCGGCGGACCCCGGCGGGGCCGCGCGACCTCTGCGACGCTCAGCCGCTCGGCCGAGCCCAGGATGATCCGAGCCCCCGCCACATGTATCTGGGCGCGGTTGCGATCGCCAACGATCGCCTCCAAACGAGCACGATCTTCGGCCGAGACTAACGGACAGACCTCTGAGCCATGGGCCATCATCGCACACTCGACCGTGCTTATCGTTCTTTCGTTTGCGTCAGTTCTAGCGGCGGGTTGGCTGAGGCAAGCGTCGGGTTGATCGGCGACCTTCGGTTCCTACCGGGTTCATGGTTCTCTCCGAGACTGGGCGCGTGCCCGTCTCAGCAAGGCGTCGGACGCTCGGACCGCTGAATGTGCACTGCGCGCTGGCCCTGATTCGGGCTCGGTGCGCAACCGACGCAGCGAGCTCGCCCTCGCATCGTCCCGGCAGGGACGGCGTTTGGAACTAGACATGACCTGAGCAGCGACTCTCGCATGTTGCCTCCCAAAGGGTGCCACAAATGCTCACGCCAGCGACGCGCTCGGGTCTTGTTGTCCTGACGTGGTTTGCCGCCGGGATCAGCCCGATCATCCTGTTCCTCACCGACCTTTACACGACGGGCAGACTCTAGTCGGCTTGGCTTATCCCGCTACCCGGGACCATGGTGTTTGCCTAGCACGGGATGCACTCCAGCCTGCCGGCGTTCGTTGCTCTGCTGGGCCCTGGAACGCCGGTGGCGGTAGCAACGCGCGCAGTCGTGACCAGTTACGCGTTGGGCTGGTTGTGACCATAGTGGCCATGACCGCGTGGGCGATGCTGCCCCAGTCAGCAAGCGGGAGTGCTCGCGCGCATGCCTCAGACCTTCTTTTTAGCCGATCCAAGTTAAGTCTTCCTTTACCATGACGGTGGTACGCCGCCTGCGTGTATCACCAGGACCCAGAGCTCCAGCTTAGGGATGAGCCGCGCTTTGCAGGCGGCGTAGAGATCTCGCTCGCCTGCGCTCATCTGTCCTTGGTCTTCGACAAGGCGTGGCGTGCATACTCGCTTACCTGTGACGATGAAGACGGCGAGGCAGTTCGTCTTATCTTGGAGCCATCCGAGTTGGAGCAGATAGCGCACGAGTTCCTGACTGCCCGGGAGTGGTCAAGAAAAGCGGGCATCAAATAAGTAGACGGCGTCCTATCTCTGGAGAGCCGACCCCGCCTAAAGCGCAGGGCCGGCCACTAACAGCGCTAAGGATGCGCAAGAGGTAGAGAATGGCGTTTCGGGCCTCGCTGAGCGCCGTACCGCGCGGGCGGTCGCTGCGCTTGGCCGCGGGCAGCAGAGGTTCAATCAGCGCAAACTCGGCATCGCTTACGTCGCTTTAGCGGCGATATTGCGCGCGAGCGGAAGCGGTCGAGATCGGTCGTCGCTCCGTAAGGCACGCCTCATCATAAAGCGTGAGTGTGCGATTGAACATTATATCGAAGCGGAATTCTTCACAGAAGCGCCGGCGACCCGCGGCGCCTAGCCCCCGTCGTAGTTCAGCATTGAGCAGCAGAGTGCGGAAACGTGCGGAAAGCGCCTCGACGTCTCCTCGGCGAATCAGGAAGCCCGTTCGACCATCCGAGACGGCTTCGGATACGCCGCCCACGTCAGAGGCGACCACCGGGAGGCCAACGCTCATCGCCTCCAACACGCCATAGGGCAGCCCTTCCCAGTTGCTGATGAGGGTGTAGATGTCCGCGCGGGCAAGCAACACGGGTACATCGAGTCGCATCCCCAAGACGTGAACCCGCTCCGCAATCCCGAACCGATGCGCGAGGGTTCTCACCTGCGCTTGACCCGGCCCGTCTCCCGCCAATTCAAGGTGCCACTGTATATCCCGGAGACCGGCAAGCGCACGCAACAACGTGGAGTGATCCTTCTGCCGGGAGAAGCGGCCGGTCATCAGAATGCGTGGTCCGGCATCTTCGATCGAACGCGCCTTCAGTCCGGGAATCTCGTGGACCCCGTTGTGAATCCGAACGATCTTCTCTGGCTGAGAGATCCGTCTCTCGAGGGCCAGGCTGCGGTCGTACTCGCTGACAGTGATGATACGCTCCGCCAGCGGAGCCGCAAGGCGCTCGGCGAAAGCATAGACGCCTCGTTCCGGCTCGGGCACACCTTCGGTAAATGCCCAGCCATGTGCGGTAAACAGCGCCGGAATGCCGAGCATCCTCGCTGCCAACCGTCCAAGCCAGCCAGCTTTGGATGAATGCGTCGAAACGAGATCCGGCCGAAGCCTTGCCAATAGAGCCTTGAGCCGGAGAAAGGCTTCGAGTTCCCGCCAGGGGCGGATCTCGCGGACCAGGGCCGGCACGGATTTAAAGGGCACCCCGCGCTCGGACAGCTGGGCGGAAAGAATGCCCGGACAGCCGGCCATCACCGTAACTTCGTGCCCTGCATGGTGCATGGCCGTAGCGAGGTCGCGCACGTGAACCTGGGCACCGCCGATCTCGTCGGCGCGCGTGATGACGTAGGCAATTCTCATTCCGGGCGCTCTATTTGACGTCTCCTAGCACAGATATATCTCACGGCAAGGTTGGTGCTGGCAATCCTAGCCGGTAATCTCGAGGCGAAGCGCACGGAACTGCGCGCCGCTCGCCGGCAAGAGCACGCTCAAGCGGCTCGAGCGCGCCTTCAGGACCGAGCCGTCGTGTAGCGGTCAACAATCGTGAGACACCGCGCTGCGGATTCATGCGGCCACGGGGAGCGGCGCAAGCTGCGCCGCTCTGACCGCCGCAGGGGTCTGGTAGCCGTGACGCCCGACGATCCGGTTATAGGTGTCTTTAACGCGTGCAGGCCAGGCTCAGGTCCTCGATCGTGTCGAAGCGGCGGACCCAGAGCAGGTTTCCCTTGAGGGTGCGGATGAAGCGCTCGACGCAGCCCTTGCCCTCGGGCTCGCGCACCAAGACCGGCGAGCTCTCGATGCCGAGGAAGGCGACCTCGCGTTGGAAATCGTCGGCAATGAACTGGCTGCCGTGATCGTGGCGCAGCCTCAGGCCGCTCGCGTTCCCCTCGGCGAAGGCGCCCGAGCAGGTGCGGACGCTTTGGCGGAGCGGCTCGAGCACCTCGAAGCGGATGGCTGGCCGGGCGGCGTGAATGCCCACGCACTCGGTCGAGGCGTGGTCGACCGTGACGAAGATCGAGGCTTGGCCTCGCCCGTCATGGTGGAGGCGAGATCGGTGCCCCACATCTCGTCGACCTGCTCCGTTCGGATGGTGCCCTCGTAGGCCTTCCGGCCATGCGGCCGGCCGACCCGGCATGGCGCTTGGAGACCCTGCTCGCGGGTCAGGCGCAGGACGCGCGGCTTGGAGGTGCGGATGCCGGCGAAGCGCAGTCGTGCCTAGATTTTCCGGCAGCCCTCACCATGCAAGGGGCTGTGGGCCAGCAGCTTATGGATGGCTTCGATCAGGGCCTCGTCCGGCATTTGGCCCGAGCGGAGCCGACGCCGCGGGGCGGTCGTCGCATCGGCGATGGCGATACGGCCAGGGCCCAATGCCTGGCTGCGCTCGCTCGAGGTGGCCCAGAGTATGGCGGAGGCCTATTCGCAAGGCGGTCTGGATGACCGCGCTCCGCCTTCATCGGTGCCCGGCGTTTACGGCCTGGTGCGCGGGTGTGAGGCCGGCGCTGGCGCAGGGATAACAGAAGTTGTGTGAACGGTAGCCCGCGCCGATTCATGAGCCCTTCGGGTCGGGGGTGATCCAGCTCTCGCCACATAACTGACTCCTCGAGCAAGCTGCTGACATTCGATCCGGTGTCAGAAAACCTCGAGAACGGTAGCGACGCCGAGCCGGACAATGGACGGAGCGTACCAAGCTTGGATCTGGGTGCGGGGCGAACCCGGGGCCTCGCTCTTCCTTGACCGCATTTTTTGATCATTGAGAGAACATTCCACTTGAATTAAACCCCGGGTTGCGGTACTCGATAACCAGAAGTTGAAATTAGTGAAAGCCATTTGGAGCATGTGACGCATGCGAGTAGCGGGCCGCGGCCTCCGCATGCGCGAGGTCCGAACGTACTGGCGGAGTATCCGAGATGAGTCAGGCCTGCTGATTCGGGTCCCTGAATGGAAGAAGCATGGCAGATGACCACCATGAGGGCAGAGTGCAATGAAGTTCGCTAGCGCAGTGTTTCTCCTAGTCGCAATCGTACCGACTGCGGCGAGTGCGGATTATGACGTGCATCCTCCGGCGCTGCCCAGGGCATGTGAAGCGCCCGCTGGTGCCATACGGGTCAACAGCGTTTCTCAACTAGGTACCGCGATGGCTCAGACGAAGCCACGGGATATCGTACTCACCGATGGTACCTACGCGCCGGCAGCGAAGCTGCGTCCAGCCGCCGGCCATCGCTTGTGGGGCTCCCACGCGAGCAGGGTGATCGTCTTGGCCGGGTTTGAGCTGGTCGGGAAGGGCGCCAATAAGGTCGGCGCGCAGATCAACTGCCTGACAATTGACGTGCGGAGCGCGTCCAAGGCGGCGAACATTTCGGGTACTGCCAACGTGCATGTGTCGGGGAACTTCAGGGATGTCCGCATCGCTGATAGCGTCCTGCTGGGCAACCGGGTGATCAATCGTGGGATCTTTGCTCAGCGAGTTGACGGTCTGGTCCTCGAGCGCTTGGTTGTGAGGGACTTCAACCTAGACGGAATCCGCGCTCAGCCTCTCTCGAGAACACACGTCGCGAATCCGCCCATGACGATGCGAGACCTTGACATCGCCAATGTTGCCCGCCCGAAGCCTGGTTCCTCTACCGGTAAGGCCGAGGCGGGAATATGGTTCGGCAATCGGGGCATGATCGAGCGAGTTCGCATTCGGAACGCCTTCTGGTCTGGCATCGAAACGGTCACCAACGCTATCGACATTACTATCCGAGACGCCGACATAGACGGCTCCGGGCACGCGCTCTACATAGAACATTATACCAAGCGACTCGTCCTGGAGAGATTTCACTTCGGACCTAAGAACGGGCGCGGCGTTACGCTTGAGTGGGACGACCCGAAGAGATACAGCGGGGCGCCGGCCGGCGAGGACAACACCATCCAGGATGGCCTGATCGAGGCGTATCGAGTGGGAGTCGCGATAATGGACGGGACGAAAGGCACCACCGTCAGGCGCATGACATTCCGGAACCAGTGCTTAGCTGCCATCGTTGCTGGGAGGCCGAGGTCAAAGGACGAGGTCCTGGAGGACAACGACTTCTCGGGAATAGATGCTGGTGCTGCTACTGTCTCGTCGAAACATCCCAACACTTCGAAGTGCACCTGAGAGACTCCCCTGGAAGCTGTGGTTGCAGACAAAAAGCAACTCACCCAGGAACCCGAGATGGACGTCCACTAGCATGCCCGGATGACGTGGACGATCGACTCCATCGTGGTGCGGTCGGCGAACAGGGCCGGCGGGTCAAAGACGCTGCCCTGGCCTCCGGGATCTCCGTGCGCACCGCGCATAAGTGGCTGGCCCGGGTCGGGCGTGTGGCGAGCGTGCCCCCCACTATCGCAGCTCTGCGCCCGCCCGCGCCCGCGCCCCACACCGGCTGCCGGCCGACGTTTGTGGCCAAGATGAGCAGCTAGCGCCGTCAGCATCTCACTGGGCCGCAGCTCGCGCATCAGTTCCAACGGCCCCGCAGCAGCGCGCCAACCGGGCGAGTTGCTCCAGATCGACACACCTGAGATCACATTGGCCCCCGCCGCAGTCACGGCCAAGGACGCGAACGCGAAGCTGGCGCATCGGCGTCTGACGGTGCTGGGATTGGCCGAACGCCTCGGCAATGTCGCGGAGGCCTGCCGGCGCGGCGGGATCGACCGGACGAGCTTCTATGACTGGAAGCGGCGCTTCCAGCTCAAGGGCCTGGAAAAGGCCTCAAGGACCTGCCGCCGATCGCCAAGAGCCACCCGATGACCACGCCGGTCGAGGTGGTCGAGCGGATCGCCGAGCTGGCGCTCTTGCACCCGGTCTATGGCTGCAATCGGCTCGAGGCGCAGCTGGCGTTGGAAGGCCGGCGCCTGTCGGCGATCACATCCAAAGGATCCTCAACGACAAGGGCCTGGGCACGCGCCACGAGCGTTTGGCTAGCGCTGGAGCGCAAGAACGCCGAGCAGGTGATCGAGAGCTCAGCCCCGAGCAAGCAGCGTTCCTGGAAAAGCTTAATCCCTGCTTCAGGAGCGGCATGTCGAAAGCGAGCCGCCGGGTCAGCTGCTCTCCGCGGACATTTGATGGTCGGCACACTGAATGGCATCGGCCGAGTCTATCTGCACGCCGTGGCAGACACCTTCGTCTCCTACGCCCTCGGCTTCCTCCACGTCAGCAAGCAGGCGGAGGCGGCAGTCGCCGTCCTGCACAACCACGTGCTGCCGTTCTATGCCGGGCTCGACCTGCCGATCAGCGCGGTGCTGACCGACATCGGCCGCGAGTTTCTGCGGCACCGAGCGCCACCCCACGAGCTCTACCCGGCGCTCAACGACATTGCGCACAGGAAGACCCGGGTCGGCTCGCCCCGCACCAACGGCTTCGTCGAGCGCTTCAAGGGCGCGGTGCTGGAGGAGTTTTTCCGGCCCACCATGCGCAGCCAGCTCTACGAGAGCGTCGAGGCGCTGCAGGCCGACCTCGACGCCTAGTTAGCTGCACCACTACAACCACAAGCGGCCGCACCTCAGCTACCGCAACCAGGGCCGCCGCCCGTGGGAGACTGTGGAGAGGTTCGTCAGTCAATCATCCGCAAAACCACGAGTTAAGAAGACAGTTTAGCCAAGGGAGGGCGTCAGCGCCAGTCCGAACTCGTACCCGACGGAACTTCGGGCCCCGGCAGTCCGGTGGTTTCCGGTCTGATCGGCTCGCTTGATTTTATGATTGCATTGCCTAAAGGCTGTGCATGATTTGGTGGGGATAGAGGATCTCTCTTTTTTTCTTTCCGTTCCTGTCCCGCTACAATCTTTTCCCGTTCAGCTGATGTGTTTTAGACGTCGTAGAGCCGACTTCCGCGGTAACGGCACTGCGGCGAGCCCAGCGTATTTCCTACTGCTCAATCCCCGCGAACCCGAACTCCGGATGCGGTATGGTAGCTATCATTTCCAGTGTCGAACCTTAGCAACGCTGGCATTTGCGGGTCGGTGTGGCGGCGTCCGCTCAGCCTCGAGCGCCGCTACTCGCCTTTCCAGACGCTTTAAGAACCCTATCAACCAGTGCACGCCGACCACCACGCCGGTTTGCGGGGAACGAGAGCCTTCAATCGTTGTCAGCGCGTCCGGCTCGCGGTGCTCTGTGCCTGCGTCTGCTTCGCAGGTCGGAGCATCTCCGTCCACCGCAACCATCTCATCGAAGCTTCGCGCGTCATCGAATACATCCGTGATCCAGGAAGTGCCCTTGCTCATGCCAATTTCCGCTGCTGCGTTTGTCCTCAAACTGTTATAGCCCTTCGGAAGCTATTCAACCACCGATTATTTAGCCCCTGTGAATCGGCGCGGACACGTGTTGCAAGCTAGTGACACCGGACTCAGGCTGCTCCGTTCGATGACGGGCTCGACTCGTGAGCGTGGATGCCGCCGAGCTCGATCTCGACGCGCGTATCGAGGCGCTGCGCCGGCAGCTGGCAGGAGTCGTTATCATGCTCAGCAATGCCGGTGAGCGACTCGAGGATCTAGCGGACGAGCTCCGCTCACGTCGGCAGGCGAAGGTGGTCGCGCTCGACCGACGCCGGCGCAACAAGGGCGGCCGTGATCCGGAAATCTAGTCGACTTCCTCAAAGTAGAGCCGGGGTCGCAATATTCGCCATTGGCGCTGTGCTTGGGCTCGTCATCAACTCGCGGTACGGCGCTGGCCTTTCCCTTTGCAAATTCCCAAATGTCCCGCTCGACGGCGGCCTCACTCGAGCATGCGGCCGCGTTCCCCTTTGGCAGAAGGCCCGAGGAACGATCCATCAGATGGTAGGCCAGCAGCCCCAGCCAGCTGTGCACGGCAAGGTCGAACTCTTGCATGCGACGCGCGACGTCGAGCCGCCCTGGCAAGGCTTCTGTGCCGGTTGTGCGATAGTCGACCGGGTAGGGCACCACATCCCAGCCGACCCTCTCAAATACGCCGACCGCACGCGCGATGTGATGGGCGGACGTGATCAGTAGCCAGCACTCGCCAAGCTTAGGCTCGAGCAGGTCCTTGGAGTAGTGGGCGTTCTCAAAGGTGTTGCGGGACCGATCCTCGAAAACCACGCGCTCGAGATCGGCTCCTAGCCCCCTCAGGGCCTGCTTGACGACCGCCGCCTCGCTGGACGTCCGGCCGAATAGCTCGCCCGAGCCCCCGGTAAAAGCCAAGCGAGCATCTGGATAGCGGCGTCCGAGCGTAACGAGCATCAGAAGCCTCTCGGCTGCCTCATCCATAGCGAGCTGATCACGGACCGCCGAGATTTCGAGATCGATCCCACCACCGAGTGCGATGATGCCGTCAATGGCCGTGGGCAGCGGGGGGTTGGCTGAGAAGCGGTTCTCCAGAGGCAAAAGAAGCCAAGCCCCGATCGGCAGAACGCCGACGATCGTCAGGGCGGCGGTGGCGCCGGCCGTGAGCCACGTGCCCGCCGCACGCCGGCCCGCGATGAGCAATATTGACCCCAGGAATAGCAAAAGCCAAAGAAGGTTGCTGGGCTGGACGAGCGTCCACCCGATCTTGGAGAGAATGAACGACAAGGCGACTCCTTCGCATAGCGCCCGCGCGACGTCGAGATCAGCTCAAGCGGCCGCAAACCCGATCCGGCTGACGGTCCTGCAGCACGCTCTCTGTCGCCGTCCCCCCGCGGCAGTGCGCAACGGTGCCGCGAAATCGCTCTAGCTCGCCCCCGGCGCTGAAGGAGCGGCGCCGGTGCCGGAGGTCAACTGCACGGCCGAAGGCGCCTAAAACGAGCCGGTCGGCAACAACCGCGGCCGGCTCGTAACTTCCACGCGTTCGGCCGCGAAGAACGCTCCCGGAGGACAACGTTGCTCCTGCTGGGCGGAATCGTTACTGCGCTAAATCGATCCATCCCGGGCTCGCTTGGCGGAGGCGAAGCGAGGCGGCAGGAGCGCTTGACCACCCTCTTTGCCTCTCTGGCTGCATCCCGCCAAGGAGGATGAGCTCGAGGTGGGAATCAAGGCCGAGGCTGGCACGTTGTAGGCGAGCTGCGCCACCAGGGCGAGAGGAAATGCGGCATGAGAGAGCGCACCGATGCTAGGCTGGACGGAAAAGACGCTGATCGTGGGCATCCTCATGCGGTTCCAGCGGCGGGGCGGCCGCAAGCGCATCGTCGCTCCCGACGGCCGCGCGGTTGGCGCCCAGCCCAAAGCTCCAGCCCGACAGCACGCTCGTCAAGACGCTGGCGCGGGATGGCACGGGGATGGCGCTGGCAGAAGCTGCTCGATGACGGCATGTACAGCTCGGTGACCGAGAACTCCGAGACCGAGGGGATCAACAAGAGCTATGTCAGCAGGCTCCTGCGGCTCACCTTGCTGGCGCCGGACAACATCGAGGCGATCCTCGCGGCAAGCGAGGATCGAGCGCTGATGCTGGAGCACTTGAAGCGGCCGCTGCCGGTGAGCTGGGAAGGAGCAGTGCAACAATCTTCCCTTGTGAACCGGCGAGGGGAGTAGGCGGTCTACCGGTTCCAGCGATCCCACATCACCGGCGGTGCGCTCGGCTGGGCTGCCCACTGCCGCGCCTACCGCGTGCTGGCCGGAGGGCTGTGGTTATCCCGCGAATGGAGTGTTTCCGGCGTTATCAAAGTTTGGCCAACGTCGACCTCCTCGTTTAGACGCGGTGCTTCTATCCTCGTCGTCAGTCTGCATGTCCAGCATGATCCGGAGGAGTAGCTGCAAGCTCTCTGCGCCGTCAACGGGCTTGCAGGTGTAGGTTGCATCATTCAACTTTCCATTCATCCTGGGGGAAACTCTCTCGGCGAACGACCTCCGCGGCTACCAGTATTGCTTGAACCTGGTCTACTGGCCGCAATTCGCGGATGCGGCGAATGTTTTCTGTGCATCATGCGGGTGACGGTGGAGCTTTACGGCCAGACTCCGTTCGGCTATGGGTTGATCGTCATCACTGCCTGGTGCTGGTCCCCGGGTACGGCCTGTTGGCGCCATCTTCCCTTTGTTGGGGCGGTCGCATGCCAGCTTCTTCCGTCAGTCCATTGGCGTTGGTTAGGCCGGCCCGCGACGGCACGGCAAAGACACCAGCGGGCCCCGGTTGGCGATAAGCTGCCACGAGACTCAGCCCGCGGTGACCGGGCGGGCGCCGATGTGCACGAACGTGTGTGGCTGCAGGGCCGCCGGTTGCCCTACGAGAGCCTCCGCTCCGGCTCGCAGGTAGTCTAGACGAGGAAGAATGGCTGCGCGGCGGGTTCTCCTGTTCTCCTTCAATTATCCGCCACACGATGGAGGCGTTTCTCGCCTGTGCGCCGAGCTCGTCGCGGGACTCAAGCGGAAGGGAATCGGCATCCGGGTCCTCTCGCAACGTCGGCATGGCCCGGGGAGTCGCATCCCATCGGTGCCGGAAGAACGGGTCACGATGTGTAGACCGTTGCGAGAACTGGCGGCCTTGCGCAGACTGCGACGCACCGCCCTGAACTTGGTAATCATTTGCGGCTTGTGGTACCCGGAGGGGCTCCTGGCCCTGCTGGCTGGCGCGCGGCCGCGCGTGATTCTGGCTCACGGTCTCGAGCTGCGGCCGACGCGGGAACGCTGGCGGCGCGGGCTTTGGCATTGGCTGATGCAGCTGGTGCTGCGCCGAGCGAGCCTCGTGGTGGCGAGCAGCCGATATACAGCAGATATCGTTCGGATATCCGCGCCCGGCGCGGCCGTCGTCGCGCTGCCGCTCGGGGTTGACCATCGCCGGTTTCGCCCCGGCGACCGACGAGCTGCCCGCCGCCGCCTACACGTGCCGGATGACAAGCGCGTCATCCTCACGGTCTCGCGCATCCTCCTGTACAAAGGCCACAGGCTCGTCTTCCAAGCCCTGGCGGCCCTGCCGGAGCCCGCCCGCGACACCTTCGTCTACCTGATTGCCGGGCAAGGGCGGGATATGCCGCGGCTGCAGCAAGACGCCGAAGCGCTCGGCCTTGGTCGTGTGGTCCGCTGGTTGGGGTATGTGCCGGAGGCGGACCTCGCGGAACTGTACCGCAGCGCGAACCTCTTCGTGCTCTGCACGCGCGAGAATCCCGATCAGCCTGACATCGAAGGGTTTGGTTTAACGTTTCTCGAGGCGCAAGCTTGTGGTATTCCAGTCGTCGGCACCAGCACCGGCGGCATCCCTGACGCAATTGCGGAGTGCCAAGGTGGCTGGCTGATCGACCAGGACGATCTGGGAGCGCTCACTGCCATCCTCGCCCGCTTGGTGGAGGACCCTGAGGAGTTTCGCCAGATGGGACGTGCGGCTCGGCAGCGGGTGCAAAGCGAGTGTACATGGGACCACTACATGGATCGGCTGATCGAGATGCTACAGATGAGGGGTATCCCGATCGGTTGATCAGGATATGTCGCGGACCTTTGGCCGAACAACCCGCTGAGCGTGGAGGTGATGAGATTCCTCCTTGGAGATGGCGGCAGCACAGGGCAGTGGCTCGACAGTTCCATTGGCCGATGAGCCGAGGCCGGTCAGCGTCATCTGTACCGCCAGGAACGCGGCCCCGACGATAAAGGCCACGATTCGAAGCATCATCGCGCAAGACTTCCAGAACTGGGAGATGATCATCGTCGACGACGGCTCGACGGACGACACGGTGGGCGTAATCCACGCATTTGCGCAGGCCGATCCGCGCATCAGCTTTGTCGCCACGGAAGGCATAGGGCGAGGCCAGGCATTGAATCGCGCCCTCGCCGAGGCCGAGGCCGACTTGGTGGCCAACATCGACGCGGACGACGAGAGCCATCCCTACCGGCTCCGATACGAGCTCGAGGCGATGAGGCAGCATCCGGAGTTTGCAATCGTGGCCACCGAGTACGTCATAGTCAATGCTGCGGCGAGCCCGGTCTGGCCCTCGATCGACCCGGGCCCGGCCTTCGCGGTCGAGGACGTAACCAGGGCACTAGCGATACGGAATCCGATCTGTCACTCCTCGGCGATGATGCGAAAGACAGCGGTCATCGGCCTGGGCGGGTACAATGAGGACATCCTCACGGAAGACTATGACCTTTGGGTTCGCTGCGCAGCCGCGGGGCTTCGGCTCGGACAAATCCAGACGCCGCTGGTCGCGAAGCGCATTCACCCGGATCAAAAGTACATGCATGCCGCGAGGGCACGCTACCTGGGTGCGAGCTTCCTGGTACAATGGCGGGCCGTGCGGATTGTGGGCTTGGGCGCCTACTACCTTCCAGTCATGGTCGCCCTTCCTGTCATAGTCGCCTTGCGCCTCGCCTGGCTGGTTTTGCCTCTCGGCCTGCGTCTTCGCCTGTGCACGCTCGCCACGATCTGGAAACGCATTATCATTGCGATGATGCGATGACGCTCCCGAATATCCTGGTGATCGGCGCGCATCGCGCCGGCACCACGTTGCTCGATCGACTTCTCGAAGCGCACCCCGAGATCTACGTTCCCTATCGACACAAGGAAATCGTTTATCTTGATTGCTCTTTGCCCGCGGCACAACGGCTCGGCGTACCGGACCCAACACTGGCGCGATGCCTGCGGCGCACTCGAGCTGCGTCGCCTGCGGACCAAGGCCTACACCCCCGCGCACCAACGGCAAGGCCGAGCGCTTCATCCAGCCCGCCTGCGCGAATGGGCCTATGCGCATCCCTAGGCGACCTCCCAGGAACGCACCGCTGCGCTGGTCCCTTGGCTCGACCGTTCCAACACCGCCCGGCCTCACGCCGCCCTGGCCACCAGCCGCCGCTATCGCCTGCGCCGATCGGCGTTCCTCGGTTCGACCAACGGCCAGCGTTCCTCCATCCCGACCTGCCGTCACCCACGACCGGTCCACCGGGCGGCGCAAGGAGCGCCGGAGGCGACCGGCGCCAGCCGGCGCGAAGCGTCCTTGCTGTACACCCGCAGAACCGGTCAACCCCAAGCGGGGAGGGAGCCCATGCTTGATCACCTGAACACGTTCGTGGAACGACACCTAGGCCCTCTGGCTATGCCACCTGTCCGCTCCAAACGGGGCCGCGCGGTCCCGGCTGGAGCGCGGGCGCTTCATCTGGCGGTCACCGGCCGACCGGGTGGTCACGATCACACCTTTTGACTCGCCAAGCTGTTGAACTGGTACAATCAGGTGCTGGTCCTTAAGCACTGAGGAATCTTTTCAAGGCCGCGGAAATGCCTTATGCAGATCTTCCTTTCGTCGGAGTCGAATTCGAAGTGCGTGGGTTGAGGTCGTACGCACCGGTGCGGCGTGCGCGCCGGCGAGCATCGCCAGACAGCAGGCGTACAACGATGCAAACGGCTCACGCCCGCAACGCGCCGGAGATACAAATCCAGACGCAGGTCATGAGAAAGAAGAGAAAGCCGACCCCGCCCAGGAGGCCATTTTCAAACGTCACCATCAGGTAGAGGTTGTGTGGATTTTGGGGCAGAATCTGCGGGCTTTGCCCTGGTCCCACACCAAGGGGGAACTCAGGAATCTGGCGCAGGACCGTAAGCGCTGTTGTCAGGCCACCCGGTTGGCTGGGGCATAAGCCCAGGGCATGAGCCGGTCGATTTGGCTGGCGGGACGTCGGTTGACGAGGCGGCTGAGGACGTCGGCCAGATAGGTCTGGGGATCGACCGCGTTCAGCTTGCAGGTCTCGATCAGCGAGGCGATCACGCCCCAGTGGACGCCGCCCTGATCGGAGCCGGCGAACAGGGCGTTCTTGCGGTTGAGGGCGATTGGGCGGATCGGGCGCTCGACCACGTTGGTGTCGATTTCGATGCGACCATCGTCGAGGAACAGGCGCAGCCCGGACCACAGCTTGAGAGCATAGCGGATGGTCTCGGCGATGCGGGCGCGGCGGGAGACCTTGGCGAGCCGGGTGTCGAGCCAGGTCCGCAGATCATCGACGACGGGCCTGCTTTGCTCGTGGCGGACGGCTCGCCGCTGCTTGGGCGCATGGCCGCGGATCATCGCCTCGACGTGGTAGAGGGCGTTGATCCGCTGCAAGGCTGCCTCGGCAATCGGGGCGTTGCCGGCCTTGGGCGATCTCGTAGAACCGGCGCCGGACGTGGGATCAGCAATAGGCAAGCGTCACCGGACCGCCGGCGCGCGCGGGATCGGCCAGGGCGTTGTAGGCCGCGTAGGCGTCCACCTGGAGCACGCCGCCGAACCCGGCGAGCGGCCGAATGGCATGCTCGGCGCCGCAGCCCGGCGCGTAGAGATAGACCACGGCGGGCGGATCGGGCCCGGCCCAGGGACGATCGTCGCGCGCGATCGCCCAGAGATAGCCGGACTTGGTCCGCTGGCGCCCCGGGCCGAGCACCGGCGCCCGGGTCTCGTCCATGAACCCATGAACAGCTTGGGCGAGCGGATCAGATGCTTGAGCAGACGCTCGTGCAAGGGCTGGAGTTCGGCGGCGGCGCGGCCGACCCAATCCGATAGGGTCGAGCGATCGAGCTCGATGCCTTGGCGGGCGTAGATCTGGCTCTGCCGATAGAGCGGCAGGTGGTCGGCGTACTTGCCTACCAGGACATGGGCCACCAGCGCTTCGGTGGGCAGCCCGCCCTCGACCAGTCGCGCTGGTGCTGGCGCCTGGACCACCGCGCTCTCGCACGCCCGGCAGCCGTACTTGGGCCGGCGGGTGACGATCACCCGGAACGCGGCCGGGATCACGTCGAGGCGCTCCGCGACCTCTTCGCCGATCCGATGCATCGCGCCGTGGCAGCACGGGCAGGTCGTGCTCTCAGGCTCGATCACCACCTCGTCCCGCGCCAGGTGCTTGGGCAACGCCCCGCGATTTACACGGCGCTGCTGTCTGCGCGACGCTTGCCGCGTCGCGTCGCTCTTCTCCGCCTCGGACGCGCTCTGCGCGAGCGCCTGCTCGAGGTCCTCGAGTGCCAGCTGCAGCTGATCGGGGTGGGCAGCCTTCTCGGAGCGCCGTCCGAACAGGGCCCGCTGCAGCTCTTTGACGATCGCCCGCAGCTGCTCGTTGTGCCCGGCGAGCGTGGCCGCGCTCGCCCGTTCGGCCAGCAGCAGCGTCTTGAGCGTCGTCGGGCAGCGGGGCGGCTTCGGCGGGCTCCGGCGACAGGCTCATGGGGGCAGTGGATCACACCGCGGGCGTCTTGTAATCCACTGACAAGGCTGGTGATTCACTCTGTCGCAGGGTCATTGCGCGGGCTGCGGCCGGGGCACCCGACGGCTGTGCACCCGCTTCCAGTCGAGCCCCTCGAACAGCGCGCCGAGCTGGCCCGGCGACAGCCGCATCACCCCGTCCTCGATCCGCGGCCAGACGAACCTCGCCTGGTCGAGCCGCTTGTAGATCAGGGGTCAGCCCGCTGCCGTCCCAGACCAGCAGCTTGACCCGGTCGGCGCGCCTGGCGCGGAACACGAACACCGCGCCGCAGAAGGGGTCGAGCCGCAGCTGCTGCTGCACCACCGCGGCCAGACCATCCATGCCCTTGCGGAAGTCGACCGGCCTGGTCGCGACGAAGACCTGGAACCGACCACCCGGCAGGATCACGTCAGCGACTGCACGGCGCGCAGGACCTTGGCCAGCAGCTTGGCGTCGGCCCCGGGCGGAACCCGTACCACCGCATCGCCGAGCGCGACCTCGATGATCCCGGCGGGCGGGGCCGAGCTCGCGACGGCTGGCGCCTCGGCAGCGGTCCGGACCACCGGCACGAACGCCAGCTCTTCGGCCGACAGCACGAGGCGTCCCTGCCGGGCCTGGTGGCGCCACGCGAACAGCTGCTGTGGCCGCAGGTCGTGCCGCCGCGCCACCGCCGAAATTACCACCCCCGGCGCCAGGCTCTCGGCGACGATCCGCGCCTTCGCCTCGGCGCTCCAGCGACGCCGCCCCAGCGCGCCGTTGATCACCTCGAGCCGCCGAACCTCGCGGACCTCAGAGTCAACCCTACGGTCAAAAGCTGACATGAAACGATCCCCCGCGGGAGACCGTCACTCTCGCCGATCAGGCCGCTCTTGGGCAGGTGGCGTTGGAACAGCGCTTACGCAGGACCTCCGGCTGAACGGCGAATCTCTTGTTATCGTACCTTTGTAGCTGGACACCTCCATCTACCGCATTTTCGGCGAGGTTGAGGTCGCAGGGTGGCGCGCGGGGGGAGGCCGTCGGCTGCGGTT
>Ga0299907_10000510_pt1 | contig 19052 bp, 19 predicted proteins | sample RVTome_16_FD_198680 | JGI IMG/M metagenome (GOLD analysis project Ga0299907, IMG submission 198680) | Soil microbial communities from uranium-contaminated site in the Upper Colorado River Basin, Wyoming, United States - RVT152D67 (version 2) ...
GTTTCGAGCCATGGCCGAGCCCATTACCCCGAGCCCGATGACACCGATCCGCTCAGACATCATGATCTCCTCAAAGGCAGAGGGTGGCGACGACACCGTCGTGGCCGTCGACGGCCGCCAGGTGGTCACCGTCCGGAAGACGGGCTCCGCAGACGGCAGGGACTCCGAGGGCGCGGGCCGATTCGAAGAGGTGGGCGGCCGGACTTCCCGACTCCGTGACCAGCCCGGCGGCGTCCCACAGAAGCGGCGCCAGGTTCGGAATCGGCTGGGGTGCGTAGAGGATCCCGCGCCGGGGGAAGGTGGCCGCATCGCCCGGATCGCCGATTCGGGCGATGCGGCCGGCTCCGACCCCGGCCGCGGCCGGTGTCCCCTGGTGGTGGTCGCCGGTAGCGAGGACCACCGAGGCCAGGAACGGCTCCCACCGGCCGACACCACGCCGGCGGCCGGCTTCTTCGTGCTCCAGTGCCGCCACCAGCGCCACCAGCTCTGCGGACCCCCTGGGGTCTGCCGTCCGGAGACGACGGATCTGTTCCAGCGCCTGCACCGGGTCGGGTCCGAGCAGGAGGCTCATGCAGTGACGAGCGGCCTCCAGAGCTTCATCCGCAGGGAGGCCCCAGGTCTCGGCGGTGAGCCGCCGCGACATCTTCTCGACCCTGTCGACGGCCCCGGCGGGTAGGTGCTCGATCATCTCCACGTCGCGAGGGAGGCCGGCCAGTGCCCAGGGGAGGAGGAACCTCTCTCCCAGCCGACCCGCGGCCCGAGCCACGATTCCGGCCAACCGGGCCAGATCGGGCGCCATCGCCCGATCGATCTGGAGCGGCGAAGGGGCCGGCTCGGGCCGGGCCAGCTCGTCGAGCTGGAGGAGCCACACCCGGTCTTCGAGGGCCCACTCGCAATGGTTGGCGCCGGTGGTTTCTTGGGCCCGGCGGATCAGGGCCGCGATCTCGTCCAGGACAGGCACCCCTAGCAGGTCGATGAGCTCCGCTCCGTTCCAGCCTCCTACGGGGGGAGAAACTGCGGCTTCGTGACCGGTGACCCATCCTTGCAACAGTGGGGCGGGGGAGCCTTTCACCCCGTGGACCGTGACCGTGCCGTTGTCCTCGATCCGCGCCGTGCCGCCCGCCGTCGGGTCGAGCGCGGGCTGGATCAGGATCGCCATGGGAAACGATCCGGGTGCGACCGTGGCGGCGTCCTGACGTTCGAGGGCGGCCACCGAGAACGCCGAGGCCCAGCATCCGGTGACCGCTCTGGGCAGGTCGGCGGGCAACAGCTCGAGATAAGACGTGAAGGCGCCGGCGAACTCCCCGGACGACTCGAGCAGCGTCGAGGACCGTGCGACGAGACGGTCACCCAGCTCAGATCCCCGCGAGACCAACTCGTCGGCGAAGGGAAGCGGCTCGGAGGTGATGGCCAGCCGGGCGCCGCCGGAGCCCCGGCTCGACAGTTTCCCGGCGCCGAGCCGCATGTGGAAGCTGGACTCTGCTGCTTCTACCACGACGCCGGGCAGGACCGGCAGCCCCCCCTGCCGCCCCAGGGCCAACCGGGCCGCCTTCGACCCGACCCGTCCCGGATCCAGTGATCCCTCGTGGTCGAGGTCGAGGATCAACCTGTCAGGTGACCGAGATGATCTCGTGGGAGGCGTAGCTGGAGACCATCTCGATGCCGGTGTCAGTCACGTACAACATCTCTTCGAGACGCACCCCGTGATCGTGGAGTTTCCCGTGCTGGGTCTCGAGGGCGAAGGTCATCCCCGGCTGGATCTCGACCGGGTAGTCGAGCGACCAGATGCGTGAGATCACCGGTGGGTCGTATTGGGCCAGCCCCAGGCCATGGCCCCAGAAGTTGGCCGCAGCCTGGTCTTCCTCCTCGTAGCCCCAGACCTCCTTGGCCGAGGGCCACTTCGAGGCGACATCGGCGGTGGTTACCCCGGGCTTGGTGGCCTCGATCGAGTCCCAGAGCCACTTGTGGGCCAGGTCGTAGGTCTCCTGGTGCTCGTCGGTCGGCTTGCCCCCGACGCAATAGGTGCGGTACACGCAGGACTTGAACCCGTTCCAGGTGAGCGCCGCCAGGTCGACGATGACCAGCTCACCGGGACGGATCATGCGGTCGGAGAAGTTCCTCCAGTTGGGCCAGGCGTTTGGCCCGGAGGAGACGATGACGTCCTCGACGTCCTCCATGCCCGGGATCGAGTAGAGCTTCTCGAAGCCGAACGCCGCCACCTCGTTCTCGGTCAGACCCGGCTTGATGAAGTTGGTGATCTCGTAGTGGACGTAATCGCAGATGGCGCCGACGATGGAGAAGGCCTTGATCTCATCGGGGCTCTTGATCGCCCTGGCCTCCATCATCGGGGTCATCCCGTCGGTCCAGTTGACCCCACGGGCCTCGAACTGGCGGACCAGGTTGATGTCGATGAAGTCGACGCCCAGTGGCTGGTCCTTGACCCCGGCCTGCTCCAGGTCGTTGAGCAGCGAGTCGAGGAACTTGTTGACCTGCTGCTCGGCGGCGGGGCCGACCGCTCCCTTGATCCAGGCGTAGGAGTAGCGAATGTTCTCCTTGGGGATCCACGGGTTGTGCACCTCGAGGTGGAAGCCGATGTCTCCCTGCTCGTAGACGATGGGGGGCTTGCCGGCGGGCAGCACCACGTAGCGGAGGCCGGGCTTGAGCCGGTTCCAGCCGGGGGTCAGGGTCGAGGACACGTAGCGCATGTTCTCGTCGTAGAAGAGGAGCATCGCGCCCAGCCCGTGACGCTCCATGGCGGCATGAGCCCGCTTCAAGCGCCAGTCGCGGACATTCGCCCAGTTGATGCCCTCTTTCCAGTCGGTGCTGAGCGTGAAGAACGCTTCTCTCATCGGTGGTTTTCCCTCCTGGGGGTTTACGTGCTCTAACCGACCTTATCCGGGATCACCTCTCGGACGATATCGAGGAACTCGTCATCGTCGAGAAGGCCCTTCTTGGCCAGTGACCGGCCCTTGACCTCGGCCAGGATCGCTTCGATCTCTTTGGTCTCGGCATCGTTGATCCCGTGCCGACCCAGCCAGATGGCGACCGAGTCGAGACCCGACCCCTTGCCCATGACGATCTTGGGAGCGGACTGCCCGACTAGCTCGGGGCGGAAGGGGAAGGGCTCGGTGAGCTCGTCGCCGACGTTCTTGACCCAGGTGGCGATGATCCCGGACTCGACGTTGAAGAGCATGTCCCCGGTGACTGGGCGGTTGGCTGGTTGGACGACGCCGGAGAGGTCGGCCACCAGCCTTGCGATCTCGGTGAACTTCTCGGTCTTGATCCCGGTGTCGATCCCGTACATGGTGAGCAGGGCGAGCACGGTCTCCTCGGTGGGGGCGTTGCCTGCCCGCTCGCCGATCCCGCTGACGGTGGTGTGGATGACGGACGCCCCTTCGGCCACGGCCAATGCCGTGTTGGCCACCCCCATCCCGAAGTCCATGTGGAAATGGGTCTCCAGAGGGACGTTCATCCGCTCTCTGACCCGCTGGGTGTAGTAGCGGATGGCGTGGGGCGAGGTGACCCCGAAGGTGTCGACCAGGGCGATGTTGTCGACGTGACCGTGGGTGGCCACCTGCTCCAGGTCGTCGAGGAGCTCGGTCATCGTGGCTCGGGTGGCGTCGATGGGGAAGAAGGTGACCTTGAGCCCGTTGTCGTGGGCGTACTTGGTGGCTTCTACCGAAGCCTCGATCGCCTTCTCCACCGGCCAGTTGTATGCCTTCTCGATGAGATGATGGCTGGCCGGGACCTCCATCACCACGCCCTTCACCCCACAGTCGAGGGCCAGTTCCACGTCGGGGACCATGCACCGGCTGAAGGCATAGATCTCGGTGGGCAGGTCCTCGGCGACCATCTTCTCGATCGCCTGCTTGTCCGCAGGCGACACCGCGGGAAGCCCGGCCTCGATGCGGTGGATCCCGGCTTCGGCGAGGGCGGTGGCGATCCGTAGCTTGTCGTCGGCGGTGAACTCGACTCCCGCCTGCTGCTCTCCGTCGCGAAGGGTGACATCGTGAACCTGCACCTGGGACGGGATCTGAAACCCTTCGGTCACCTCGGGCAGATAGTTCCAGGGGCTGGAGAACCACTGATCGGTCTTCCACGGCTCCTGAGCCATCTTCTACCTCCTAAATCCGTTTCGACAGGGCGATCCTGCATCATATACGATCGCGTCCGGATCGTCCCAGTCCCAGGCCCGAGCCGGAGAATGAGCCCAAGAAAGCTGTGGATAGGGGGCTACGGCCCCGAAAAGAGCGCCCACGGCGATGGTCTCGCCGCGGTTCGCGATGAGGTGGAGGCCGGGACCAACGGCGAGGTGCAGGTCGATGTGACCTGGAACATCATGGACGAGGGCCGGCCCAACACCGACCTGTTCGAGCTGGTCGAGGCCGGGCACATGTTCCTCTGCTATTTCTCCTCCAGCTATCTCGGGGACCGGGTGCCCGAGCTCAATGTGCTGGAGACACCGTTTCTCTTCCCCGATCTCGCCATTGCCCACCGTGCCCTCGATGGCCCGTTGGGCGAGGCGTTGGCCGATGCCGTCCGGTCCCGAACCGGGTTCGAAGCCCTCGGCTTCTGGGACAACGGGTTTCGCCACATGACCAACCGGCTCCGCCCCATCCACCGACCCGAGGACTGCAAGGGTATGACCGTGCGCATGCAGCCCAACGCCATCCACGAGGAGCTGATCCGTTGTTGGGGGGCGATCCCGGTGGCGGTCGAGCTGAGCGCGGCCATCCAGCTCATCACCCGGCTCGATGTCGACGCCCAGGAGAACCCGCTGGCCAACACGGTTGCGTACGGTGTCGACCAGGTGCACCCCTTTGTCACCATGACCGGGCATCTCTACGGAGCGCGCGGGCTATTCGCCCACCGCCCCACCTGGGAGTCATTCGACCCCGCCCTGCGCGGGGTGGTGGAGGGAGCGATCCGCAACGCCATCGATGTGCAGCGAACGGCGGCCACCGAGATGGAGACGAGTCTCCGGGCGAAGATGGAGGGGGCAGGTTCCGAGTTCGTCGACCTCAGCGACGAGGAGCGGTCGGCTTTCGTCGAAGCCTCGGCCCCGGCGATCGTCCGGGCCCATGACGGGGTACCGGCCGAGATGTTCGAGCTGGCCCGCTCATGACGGCGAGCTTCGAGGATCGCGTCGTGGTCGTGACCGGGGCAGCGGTCGGCATCGGCCGGGCCACAGCGGCGGCCTTCGGTGCCGCCGGGGCGGAGGTCTACCTGGTCGATGTTGACGAAGAAGGTGCCGCGGCGGCGGCAGGTATCGGCGGCTCGGTGTTCCTTCGCTGTGATCTCACCTCGGAGGACGAGGTGAAGGCCACGGTCGATGCGATCGACTCCGGATCGGGACGGATCGACGTGCTGGTCAACAACGCCGGGGGATTCCCGGTGGTGAAGGATCTCGAGGAGACATCTCTCGAAGAATGGCGTCGCATACTGGATGTCAACCTGACCTCCGTCTTCCTCATGACCAGGGCTGCGCTGCCCCTCATCCGCCGATCCGGGGCGGGCCGGATCATCAATCTCGGCTCACTAGCCGGACTCACCGCCGGTTGGCGGACCGCCCCGCCTTATGTGGCCGCCAAGGCGGGGGTGCACGGGCTGACCCGGTCGATGGCCTCGGAGCTGGCCGGCGAGGGGATCACCGTGAACGCCCTGGCCCCGACCGCGGTCCTTACCGATCGCATCGAGAGTCTCCGTGACAAGGCGGAGCTCGAGTCCACGGCGGCCTCGATCCCGCTCGGTCGTTATCAGCTGCCAGAGGAGCTGGCCCACTGGGTGGTCTTCCTCGCGTCGCCCGAGGCCGGGTTCATGACCGGTCAGACCGTCTCGGTCAACGGCGGTAGGTTCATGGCATGAGACCCGGGAGGCGCGCTTGGCCAGGCTGATCAGGTTCGACGAGGCGGACCGGGTCGCCCGCGGGGACGGGATCGAGAGCGTGCGACTCACCCCGGAGCCGCTCGACGGCCAGGGGTTCACAATGGGGGTGACCAGCTTTCCCCCGGGGACCAGCATCCGCCTCCACAGCCACAACACCATCGAGCAGGTCACCGTCCTCGAGGGTGAGGGGATCGCTGAGCTCGACGGCCAGAAGCTGCCGGCCCGCCCCTACGACACCACTCAGATAGCCCCCGGCGAGTGGCACCGGTTCGTCAACACCGGTACCACGATCATGAGGATCCTCTGGGTCTACGGGAGCACGGAGGTCACCCGCACGTTTTCCGACACCGGCGAGACGGTCGAACAGTTTCACCGGTGAAGTTCCCCCTCGAGCGCCTGGAGCAGTTCGTCTCCGACGTGCTGGTCGCCGTCGACGTTCTCCCCGACCATGCCCTGATCACGGCCGGCCGCCTCCTCGGGGCCGACTTGAGGGGGAGGACCGGTCACGGGATCATCAGGCTTCCCCAATACGTGCCCCGGATCGAAGCCGGCGGCATCAATCTGCGTCCGGCGATCGCGCTGGAGAGGGAGACCGGGGTGAGCGCCCTGGTCGAGGGGGACAACGGGCTGGGTCAGGTGGTCATGACAATCGCCGCCGAGACGGCGATCGCCAAGGCCTCCGATGTCGGGATGGCCTGGGTGGGGACGGTTCATTCCAATCACGCCGGAGCAGCCGGGGTCTACACCTCGATGGCGGTGGAACGTGGCCTGATCGCGATGTACCTGGCGGTGGCCAGCGCCAATGTCATGCCGCCCTGGGGCGGCCGGGAACGTCTCCTCGGCACCAACCCGATCTCGATCGCGATCCCCACCGCCGAGGAGCATCCGTTCCTGCTCGACATCGCCACCACCGTCACCTCGCATGGGACGATCAAGGTGTTGGCCCAGCGTGGGGAATCGATGCCGGAGGGATGGGTGGTCGATCCCGAGGGCAACCCGATCCTCGACCCCCGCCGGGCCGACGAGGGTTTCCTGATGCCGATCGGGGGCTACAAGGGGTCCGGGCTCAACCTGGCGATCGGGCTCCTGGCGGGAGTGCTCAACCAGGCGGCCTTCGGGACCGAGGTCATCGACCATCGGGCGCTCCCCGGGCAACCGACCAACACCGGCCAGGCCATGCTGGTGATGCGACCCGACCTGTTCCGCGACCTGGATGAGTTCCGCTCCGACATGGACCGGCATCTTCGCTCCTTGCGCGAGGCGGGGGACCCGGGCGCGGTCCAGGTCCCGGGTGCGGCGGCCGCCGAGCTCGAGATCGAGCAACGAAGGGAGGGGGTCCCGTTGGGGGATGTGCTCCTCGGCCAGCTCAGGGATCTCGCGGCGAGACTGGGTGTGGAGGATCGGCTCGGCGAGGGCTAGTGCCCCGACCACTAACGTTCGCCGCGTTCAGGACGGCCAGATGACGTCGCTGGCGGCGTCCTCGTCCTCGACGAACGGCCGGGTGCGCCTTCGTCCTGTGTCCTTGCCAGTCGACGCCCCTGACTCGCCCCGAACATCGCCAACGTCAGTGGCCAGAGCACTAGCCGGAGGACGGCGGAGCCGGGTACGACCAGCGGACCCGATCCGGAGTGAGGTCGGAGACATCGGGACAGCCGAGGTTGGCCATTGTGCTCTCGATCTCGTCACGCAGGATCTGCAGGACCCGGGTCAGGCCGGCGGCGCCACCAACCGCCAGCCCCCAGCATTGGAGCCGGCCAATGCCTACGGCGCGGGCGCCGAGAGCCAGCGCCTTGCACACCTCGGCCCCTCGGGTGAAGCCGCTGTCGATGGCTACATCGACCTTGCCTCCCACCGTGTCCACGATCTCGCCCAGGACCTCGATCGTGCTCACCTCATGATCCACCATGCGACCCCCGTGGTTGGACACGTAGATCCCGGACACGCCGCATTCCACGGCTTCTCCTGCGTCCTCGGGGGTCATCACCCCCTTGAGGATCACGGGGAGATCGCTGTGGGCGCAGAGCCAGGCGATGTCGGGCCAGGCCAGCTTGGCCCGGTAGGCGTAGTCGAGCTCCTGTCTGGTCAGGTTGACTGTGCCTTCGGGGGAGACGCCCCACCCGAAGCCGTCCTCCAGGCTCCGGTCTCTTCGCCCGACCACCGGAGAGTCGACGGTGACACAGATGCCGGCGAACCCGGCCTGCTCCACCCGGTCGACGATCTTCCCGCTCCAAGACCGGTCCCCGAAGGCGTATAGCTGGAAGAAGTGACCGCCCGGAGAGGTGGCCGCCACCTCCTCCCACGGGGACGAGGTGAGGATCCCGCAGAACGCCGCAGTACCGATCTCGGTTGCCGCGGTAGCCGCGGCCACCGCGTCACCCGGATCGAAGAGGCCCAGCGCTGCGACCGGCGCAAGCACGACCGGGATCGTCAGCGGCACTCCTGCGAACGATGAGCTGGTATCGACCTGGCTCACGTCACGCAACATCCGGGGGACCAGGGCCAATTGGTTGAGGGCCATGGCGTTCCTGGCCAGAGTCACACCGTGGCCCGCCCCGGCGGCGGCCCAGGCATAGGGCCCCGGCTCGACGATCTCGAGGGCGCGGGCAATCACCTGATCGATGGTCTTCAGATCGGCAAGGGGGGCGTCGGTCATCAGGGTTCAGTAGACGACTTCGACCAACCGCCGTTCGTTCGCCGAGCGGGCGATCGCCTCACACACCTGAGCGCTGCGCAGCCCGTCGAGGCCGGAGGCGTTGGGCTCCTCGCCGGCCAACACCGCGCTGGTGAAGGCGGCGACAGAGAGACGGTGGGCTTCCGGGGCGGGATAGCGGGTGATCGTCTCTCCGCTCCCGGTCAGCACCGCCAGCTCGCCGTCGCTGCGGGATCGGGTGAAGGATCGCCCCACGATCCGTCCTTCGGTTCCGTAGATCACAATGTCGTTCAGCGGGTCGCGCAGAGTCTCGTTGGCGTTGTACTGGACCAGGGCTCCGTTGCCGAACCGGAGCTGGATCAGCGCCAGCATCTCCACCTCACCCGACGCGGTGCCCTTGTCGAACATCGCCATCACCTCGACGGGCTCGGAGTGGAGCAGGACTCTGAGGAAGTCGAGCCCGTGCACTCCGACGTTGTGCACCGATCCGAGACCGGCGATCTCGGGGTCGGACCGCCAGTTGTCGTAATGACGCGGGCCGGACGCCACCTGGAGTTGCACCATCCTCACCTCCCCGATGATGCCTTCGCCGATGAGACGGCTCACGTCCCGGACCCAAGGCAAATGGCGATTGTGGAAGTTGATGCCGAGCTTGACCCCTGCGTCGGCACACGCCTCTAGTGCCCGTTTGGCGTCGGGCACGTTGGTGGCCAGCGGCTTGTCGCAGAGAACGTGTTTTCCGGCACCGGCGGCGGCGATCACCTGCTCGGGATGGAACAGGTTCGGCGTGGCGATGAAGACCGCCTGGACGTCGGGATTGGCGAGCATCTCGTCGTAGTCGGTGTATCCAAACCGGGCGCCGAATTCCCGAGCGAAGTCATCGGCCCGGCCCTGGTCCCGGCTCACCGCGGCCACCAGGTCGCACTCGGGCTCGGCCATCATCGCCGGTGCGATGGTGCTCCTCACGATGTTCCCGATCCCGATCACCCCCCAACCGAGAGTGTCGCCCATCACACACCCAACAGCACGGTGGCGTTGGTGGACAGGATCGACTCCTTCTCATCGGTGGTGAGCTGGGGCAGTGACTCGACCCAATTGACCGCGTCGTGGAGCAGCATCGGGGCCGGGTAATCGGTCCCGAGCACGACCCGCTCGATCCCGACGGCATCGATGAGAAACCGGAGGGCGGGGCCGCTGTAGGTGCAGCAGTCGTAGAGGAATCGGTCGAGATAATCACTCGGGACAAGCTTCTGAGAGAAGCCGTCGTTCTGGCCGAAGGGCGGGATGAAGCCTTCACCGGAACCGTCTTCAAGGGCACCCGCCACCTTGTCCATCCGGGCGACTCCAAACGTGGTGTACCCGCCACCATGTGCCAGGTAGGGCTTGAGATCGGGGCAACGGTCGAGGATCCCCCCGAAGACCAGCGTGGCGTAGACCAGGGCCCGTTCGGTGAGATTGCCCACCGCGTTGCCCAGCTTGTACCGGCGAATCCGGTGATTGACCACCGTGTCCCCGCCTTGGTGGAAGAAGACGATTGCGCCCAGTTCCTCGGCGGCGAGGAAGAAGGGGAGGAACTCCGGCTCGTCGTAGGTGCGACCGGCGACATGATCGCTGACGATCACGCCTTTCAGGCCAAGGACTGTCATCGCCCGTTCCATCTCGGCGATGGCCGATGCCGGGTCCTGCATCGGCAGTGTGGCCAGGCCGGCGAACCGTGTCGGGTGCATCTCCACGATCTCACCGATCTCGTCGTTGCACTCGCGCGCGATCCTCTTGGTCACGTCCAGGTCGTTGCCATACTGATAGAAACCGACCGTAGGGGTTATCAGCTGGATGTCGACCCCGAGGTGGTCCATGTCGGCCAGTCGCTCGGCGAGCGACTTGTCGAAGCCACCGAGGCCGAGCTCACCGGGGACCGCGTCCAGACCGTGCCACTCGGCCCGCTCCCGAATCGCCTTCTTGTAACGCTCGGGTGTGACGTGGGCGTGCATGTCGATCACGGGCATCGGTTTACGCTTCCTCCACGGTCGTTGCTCTCGTCGGCGACCGTTTTGGTCACTCGATAGCCTGCATTATACATTTTGCCGGAATCCGACTGCCGAGGGAGATGCCCGTGCCCCATCTGATGAAACACCGTCTGCAACAGGGAGAGCGTCTGGTGGTGTTCGCCGTGGGGAGAATGTTCCATCACAACATCATCCACTACCTGGGGATGCAGGGTGGCTTCGACGGGTTCTGGATCGACGTCGAGCACGGCGGGCTGACCACTCATGACATGGAGATCGCAGCCACTGCCGGCATGGCCCACGGTCTCGACTGTTTCGTGCGGGTCCCGCCCACCGACTACGCCACCGTCACCCGATGTTTCGAGAGTGGGGCCACCGGGGTGATGGCGGCCCAGATCAAGAGCGCCGCGCAGGCGGAGGAGTTCGTGCAGTGGGCGAAGTTCGCTCCCCGGGGTCGGCGCGGGCTGAACCCCCTCGGGTATGACGGCGGCTTTGGCTCGGTGCCCCTCGCCGAGTTCGCCGAGCGGGCCAACCGGGACACCTTCGTTGCCGTCCAGATCGAGACGGCACAGGCGGTGGAGGAGGTCGACGGCATCGCCGCCATCGAGGGTGTCGACCTGCTTTTTGTCGGTCCCTCCGACCTCAGTCAGGCCGTTGGTGTGATCGGGGACTTCATGGGTGAGCCGTCGATCGAGGCCGTGGACGAGGTGGCGGCGGCGTGCCGCGCCCACGGGAAACAATGGGGGGCGGTCACCCCAACGCCGGAGTACGCCTCGATGCTCATCGACAAGGGGTGCACCCTGATCTCCGTCACCAATGACGTCAAGCTGGTGACGACCGGCCTGACCGCGATCAAGGAGACTTACGCCAGGCTGTGGTGACGGCTCTCAGGTGGTTCGAGCGTCGAGCTCGTAGGCCTCGAGGGGCAAGTTGATGTGACCGTGCTGGATCTTGGCCGCCATCTCGACGTCGCCGGTGGTGTACGCCTCGAGCAGGGCGAAGTGGTCGGCGATCGCCCGCCTCCTGATCTCGGGATGGAGACGCTGCGCCTGGGCGACGAAGACTCCGCCCGCCTCCTCCAGGGCGAGGAGCACACTGCTCAGCCGACGGGTCTTGGTCGCGTTGTGGAAGATCGCGTGGAACTTGATGTTCGTCTGAACCCAGGTCCCGAGGTCGTCCTCCTCTGAGAGTTGCTGGGCCACCGCCTGGGCCCGACTCAGTTCCTCGGGAGTGATGCCGGCCATCGCCCTGTCGATCGCCACCGGCTCCAGGGCCCGCCGCATCTCGACGATCTCGACCATCTCGTCCCAATCCGGCTTGCGCACGGTGCCGATGCGATGACTGTCGAGCGTGATCAGTCCCTCGCTGGCCAGATCGCGCATCGCTTCCCGAACCGGGGTCGTGCTCACCTCGAGCTGGGTGGCGATGTCGGTTTGGACCAGACGTGACCCCCCGGGGAGGTCCCCGCGCAGGATGGCGGTGCGGAGGGCGTCGCGGACCAGGTCGACGGCCGTAACCCGGCGAGAGGTCGACATGTCGAGACGCAGTCTCTTCTCCGTGGCCATCCGATCCCCAAACGGTCGAAGCTGTAGGCGCTGACGCCCGGCGTCACCGCGTTATGTACTATACCGAATATATAGAGTAGACCGGGCTCGTTTCGTAGAGCCCGCCGAACGGTCGTGAGGAGCCGATGATCGCCAGATATGCCAAAGGGCCATTTGCCGTCGACTGGGAAGACCGGTACGACTTCTCCGTCTTGCGCCGGCAGCGAGTAGAGAAAGCCCACGCTGCGTTGGCCGACTCGGACGCCGACGCCGTCCTCGTCTGGAAGGACGAGAACGTCCGCTATCTCACCTCGTTGCGGGCGCAGCTGATCGCCGGGAAGACGACCTCACTGAACGGTGCCCTGCTCACCCCAGACGACGACCCGGTGCTGCTGGGCTCGGGCGGCGAGATCGACAAGGCCCGTTTCGGGATGAGCTGGATCGGTGAGGCCCATGCCGTTCCCATCATGGAACAGCGGGAGCTGGTCGACGGCTTCGTCACCGACATCCTGACCCCCCTTCTCGACTCGCGTGGTCTGACCAGCGGGCGCATCGCGGTCGACCAGGCGAATATCTCGTTCATCGACTCCATGCGGGCGCATCTCCCCGATCTGGAGCTGGTCGACGGCGACACGGTGATGCAGCAGGCGCGCTGGATCAAGACCGACATCGAGGTGGCGGTCATCGAGGAGGCATGTGCCGTTGGGGACTCGGTGACCCAGCGGGCGCTCGACGAGACCAGGGCCGGGCGCCGGGAGCTGGACGTGGCCGCCGACGCCATGCAGACCCTGTTCCAGCTGGGTGGCGAGATGGCCCACGTGATCACTCCATTCGTCGCTTCCGGGGAGCACATGTCCCCGCCGCACCGGCTGGCCACGGACAAGATCATCCGGAACCAGGACCTGTGCTTCATCGACATCGGCGCCATGTGGAACGGGTACTTCGCCGACATCGGGCGGACCACGATCGTGGGCAAGCCCTCCCGCGAGCAGCAGGACATCTATACCGCGGTCTATCAAGGTCTCATGGCGGGGCTGGAGAAGATGCGCCCCGGCAACACCAATCAGGACTGTGCCGACGCCATCATCGCCAAGATCGGGGAGCACGGGTTGGCGGAGCATCTTTTCAGCCTGTTCATCGGGCACGGGATCGGGATGGGCGCCAACGAGCCCCCCTACATCGGCGAGACCCTGCCCGGAGCCACCACCTATGAGTTCGAGCCCAACATGGTGTTCGCCGTCGAGCCACTGGTATGGGTCCCCAACGTCCGCGGCGGCGGGGGAGTGCGTCTCGAGGACATGGTCCTCATCACCGAAGACGATCCCCACCTGTTGTCACGGGTGGAGTACGAAGAGCGGCTGCTCGTCTAGAGGCTTCCCGTTTCCTCCCCCGGAGGAGGAGGTGGCCAAGAGTTCCCCCCTCCCCGGCTTCGCCGGTACTCCCCCCGGGGGGAGAAACGGGCCGGGAGGGGGCGTTCTCCCGCCCCGCATGACAGGATCCCCCCTTCGGGAGGTCCCTAGCCACCTAGCTCGTTGATGACGGCTTCGACGATCATCCGCGCCACCCGGTCCACCGATTCGTGGGTGTTTCCCGCCACGTGAGGAGTCAGGATCAGGTTGGGCAGACCGGCAAATGTCGCGGCCGGCTGGGGTCCCAGCGGCTCCGACTCGAAAACGTCGAGGGCGGCGCCACCGATCTTCCCACGACGCAGGGCTGAGGCGAGAGCGGCCTCGTCGACGGTGCCCCCGCGCGAGGTGTTGATCAGGATTGCGCTCGGTTTCATACGCTCCAACGCGGCGCCGTCGACGAGGTTCCTGGTCTGGTCGTTGAGCGGGACATGGACGCTGATCACGTCGGAATCGGTGAAGAGAGTCGCCAGGTCACGTCGCCCGACCGTCTCCCAAGCCGGGTCGTCATCCGGCAGGAGCGGGTCGTGAGCCACGATCACCATCCCGAGCCCTATGGCGCGGGTGGCGACTTGGCGGGCGATCGAACCCAGACCGATCAGGCCAAGGGTCTTGCCCGACAGCTCATGACCGAAGGCGTGGCCCTGGCGGGGCCACTCTCCAGCGATCATCGACGGGGTCATTCCGTACACACCTCGGATCAGGATCAACATCGCCCCGATCACGTACTCGGCCACCGACACGGCATTGGCCCCGATGGCCGGGATGACGGTCACCGCCGCCCGGTCGCAGACCTCCAGGTCGATGTTGTCCAGGCCCACCCCGAGCCGGCCGACCACCCGCATGCCTGGGGCGGCGCCGACCAGCTCGTCGTCGACCCGGGTCCGGTTGCGGATGAACACCGCTTCCGCGTCGGCCATCTCGGCGAGTAGGCGGGGCCGGTCACCGTGGAGGTCGGGGTCGTAGACGACATCGTGGCGGGAGCGAAGCAGGTCGAGGTAGACGTCCGGGAGATACTCGGAGACGACGACCTTTGTCATCGATCGGCCCGGCTGTCGAGACCGATGATGGCCCGGGCCTCGGCCGGGGTGGCGATCTCCCTGCCCTGCTCGGCGGCGATACGGACGATCTTGTCCACGAGGCGGGCGTTGCTGCCGGCCAGCTCGCCGGGCGACAGGTAAGGATTGTCCTCGGACCCGACCCGGACGTGCCCGCCGAGGCCGATGACCATCGAGAGCAGCTTCCACTGCATGGTGGGGCTCATCACACTCACGTTGTAGTTGACGAAGTCGGGGAGGAGGTCGGTCATGAACAGGAGCGCGGCCTCGGTGGGCGGGGTCCAGGACCCGCCTGCCCAGTCGATGAACACCGTCGCCCACAGAGGTTCGGCGAGCATCCCCTCCGAGTGGAGCTTGTTCAGGTTCCACACCGCACCGGAGTGGAAGACCTCGATCTCGGGCTTGACGTCGTGCTTGGGTAGCTCCCTGGCGTAATCGCGCAGCTCGTCGAGGGGATGCAACGAGTAAATGGCGTTCGGCGGGTAGTCGGGGTCGGGCTGGAAATACTCGTCGTGGGCGTTGAATGCGACCGACATCATCTCTGCCCCCAAGTCGAACAGCGGCACCCGGTCTTCGAACCGGGCGCCGGCGATCCCGTACTGGATGATGGTGTCCCGCTCGGAGCGGATCCCCTGGGTGATCTCGGCCCAACCATCGACGTCGAGCCGGCTCAGTTTCCGGCCATCGGCCTGCACCTCCGCCTCCAGCTCGCGCACCCCGTGCAGATGGGAGATGACGGCTCCCGCGTCGACGCAGCGAATGTATTCCTCGGCGATGACCCGGGTGTTCTCCCGGGTCGGGGCGGGACAATGCGGGTTCGACGGATAGGAGACCGAAGAGTCGCAGGCGGCGGTGATGATCAGGTTGTCCAAGTCACGTCTCCTGGCAGTCGTGGCCCCCGCTATTTGCCCGACCCGGTGACCAGTCCGGCGACCACGTATTTCTCGACCCGGGTGTAGATCAGGATGAAGGGGAGCACGGTGAGCAGGGTGAACGCCGCCTCGCCTGGGAAGTTGGCGATCCCCTCGATTCCTTGCATCAGGTAGAGCTCGAAGGGCAGGGTGCGCCGCCCTGGGGTGCTGGTCAGGACGAGGACCAGGGTGAACTCGTTCCAGGCTTCACGGAAGGCGAGCACTCCGATGGTGATCATGGCGGGAGCGGCGAGCGGGGCCACTATGTATCGGAGCCGGCCCCACAACGAGGCGCCGTCGACGTTGGCGGCTTCCTCGATCTCACGTGGGATCTGTTGGAAGAAGCCGACCATGAGCCACACCGCGAGCGGCAGCAGCATCCCGGTGTAGACGATGATCAGCGTCAGCCTCTTGTCGAGCATTCCGGTGGCGACGGCCAGCCGGTAGATGGGGACCATGATCCCGAGGCTGGGGACTAGTCGGGGGAGCAGGGTGAAGAGGAGCAAGAGGTGCCGCCCCCGGAAGTTGAACCGGGCAAAGGCGTAGGCGGCCGGCACTCCGATGACCAGGGTCAAGAGTGTCGTGCCCACTCCGACGATGGCGCTGTTGAGGAATGAGGTGGTGAAGCTCTCGCTGGAGAGGACCTCGCGGTAGGCGTCGAAGTTGGGGTTGGCCGGGATCAGGCTCGGGTTGGAGAACACCTCGGCCCGATCCTTGAATGAGACCGAGAGGGTGACCAGGAATGGAGCCACGGTCCAGACCACCAGGGCGATCAAGGGGAGGGTGAGCAGAACCTGCCTGAGGCCGCGGGTGAATTTGGCCCCGGTCGGGCGGCGTGATTCCGGAGGTTGACCGGTCACGGCCCGGGCGGCATCGGCGGTGGTATGTGCGAAGTCGGTCATTCCGCGTACTCGTATCGACGGCCGATCGCCACATAACCGAGGGTGAGCAAGGCGTTGAGGATCAAGATGAAGGTGGCGATGGCCAGGGCCGCCTCGAACTCGAGGCTGCGGAAGGCAACCGTGTACATCTCCATGGCCAGGGTTTGGGTGGCCTTCAGCGGTCCGCCGCCGGTGAGAGCCAGAACCACGCCGAGACCGGTCAGTGTGGAATAGGAGAGCCAGACCGTGCTGATCAGGATCTGTGGGGCAAGAAGCGGGATGGTGAGGTGGCGGGCCCGAGTCCACCCGGTGGCACCGTCGACCAGAGCGGCATCGAGGTACGACTTGTCCACCGTGAGCAGACCGCCGAGCAGGACCAGGATGGTCAGGGGCAGGTCGGTCCAGACCTGGGTGAAGATCACGGTCGCCATGGCGAGGGCGGGGTCGGCCAGCCACGAGGGCCCGTCGACGCCGAAGAACTCGATGACCTGGTTCAGGATGCCGAACTGGTTGTTGAACAGGAGCCGGAACATGACCGCGGCGGCGACGTTGGAGATGATGTAGGGAGCCACCGTCACTGCGCGCAGGAATCGCAACTTGCCGACCACCCGGAAAAGAGCGAAGGCGAACAACAGCCCGAGCACCGTCCCCAGGATCAACGAACCAAAAGTGAAGACTGCGGTTCGGTTCAACGCATGCCAGAAAGTGGGGGCGTCGAACATCGCGATGTAGTTCTCGAGCCCGACCCACTGCAGCGGGGCGCCGAGGGTCTCCCTGGTGTACAGGCTCTGCCAGACCCCGTAGAGGACGGGGAAGCCGAGAATGGCGGCGACCAGGAGGATGGCGGGAAGACTGAACAGGTAGGGGGTGGCCTTGCTCTGACCGAGGACCACGTTGCGGTCAGGGCCTCTCGAGTCACCTCGACGGCGCGATCGCCTCCCATCTCTCTTGCTGGTGATCGTGGTCGCCGTCATCGATCGCTACAGACTCGCTCCTGTATTGAAACAGCGCACCCGTGAAAGCTCACGGGTGCGCTTGTCTCTTCGTCGGCAGATTCTCTTATTCGGTCGCGTCCAGCAGCGGCTGGTACTCGGCAGCGAGGTCTTCGGCGGTCTTGTCGGTTCCGACCACGATCTCGCCGAACATCTGCTCCAGAACCGCTTCCACGTCCCCGGCGTTGGGGCCGGTGGGTGTCGGAGTGCTTCCGAGGTATGCGGCCTTGAGGTCTTCGTTGAAGAACGGCCAGATCTCGACGAGCCTGGGGTCGTTGATCGCCTCGGTCTGCCGCATCGGCACCGAGCCGTTGCCGGCCGCCTCGATCAGGTTGTCGGTCTCCGCGATGTAGCGCAGGATCAGAGCCGCCTCCTCGGGATGTTCCGTCCCTTCGACCACCGCCCAGGACCGGGCTGCGGAGAGGGCGACGCCGTCGGCGCCTCCGCCCGCCTGTGACAGTGGCACCGGGGTCAGGTTCCACTGATCGGGATAGATGAACCCCTGGTCGGGGAGATCGAAGTCGGCAGCCGTTGTGAAACCGTCGAGGATCAATCCCGCGTTGCCAGACACGAAGGCTCCACGAGCCTCGTCCTCACCCCAGGCGATCGCGTCCGGGGGCAGCAGCTCTTCGCTTGCGGCCTGGAGGAAGAAGTTGATGGTGTAGAGCCCGCCTTCGGAGGTGAGATCGGGAACCGCCCCGTTGAAAGGTGCCCCGGAGGCCGCCAGCACCGTCTTCAAAGTGGTGACACCGTCACCCGCCCGAGCCTGAACGGTGAAGGGGATCGAGTCCGGCCTCGCCTCTTTCATGGCGCGCATGGCGTCGAGCACATCGTCGAGCGACTCGAAGGGCGCGGTGACCCCCGCCTCTTCGAACCATTCCACGTTGTAGTACAGGATGTCGAAGTTGGCCGTGATCGACGCCCCGTGCTTGACCCCGTCGATGGCAGTCTCGTCCCATACCAGCGGCAGCAGTGTCCCGTACTGGTCCGGGTCCTCTTCCTCCCACTGGGCTGCGATCTCGTCGTGGGGGCCCACCAACCCCGCTTCGGCATAGTTCTGGATGAGGAACGCGTCCTCGGCGCCGAGGATGTCGGGCAGCGGTTGGCCGGCGTCCCGCATCCGGAGGAACTGCTGCAGGATGTCGTCGTTGGCCTGGAGGTTCCACTCCACGGCGACGCCGGTCTCGGCGGTGAAGCTCTCGAAGTCGTCGGGCGGGATGTAGTAGTCACGGGTCACCCAGACGTTCAGGGTGACACCCTCGCCGCCTCCTGTTGTGGTGTCGGTGCCGCCGCCGGTCGTGGTGTCGGTGCCTCCACCTGTGGTGGTTTCGGTGCCGCCGGCCGTGGTCGTCGTGTCACCACCCTCGGTGGCACACGCCGTCATAACCAGGCCGAGCACCAGCAGAAGGGCGTATATTCGCTGGCGTTTTCGATTCGATATCATTGACTTCTCCTCCAGTGTTGAAGCCCCCGGGTCCCGCACTCCGGAGCAGTGAGGACCGCACCAGTCCTGTACAATGCAAAATACCTACTATTGAGGGAACGGTCAACCGGAGGGGTGGCGGACATGGAGCCAGTTCGAGTGGCTTCTATCGGGTTGGGCTGGTGGGGCGGGATGCTGGCCGGGAAGGCAAGCGAATCCGGGCTCGAAATCATCTCTTGCTTCGCTCGAAGCCAGGAGCAACGTGATCAGTTCGTGGGCGACCACGGTGGCATCG
>Ga0299907_10000511_pt1 | contig 19041 bp, 17 predicted proteins | sample RVTome_16_FD_198680 | JGI IMG/M metagenome (GOLD analysis project Ga0299907, IMG submission 198680) | Soil microbial communities from uranium-contaminated site in the Upper Colorado River Basin, Wyoming, United States - RVT152D67 (version 2) ...
CCCAAAGAGGCCGTATCCGGCTAGCGAGGCGAGCGCCGAGACGAGGACGACACCGGCCCAGAGAAGAAGGATCGGCCTCGTCCTCCAGCCCGCTGCGGCGAGCCCGGTCGTCGCCGCGACGGCCTCGGGGAGGTTCGAGAGGAAGACGGCGACGATCATGGCCGCGCTCACGCTTCCGCCCTGGACGAGCGTCAGCCCGATGACGGCCGACTCGGGCACGCCGTCGAGCACGATGCCGAGGACGATCGCGAGCGGCGAGCCGGCCGCCTGCTCGCCACCCATGCTCTTGCGGCCCTCGCCGCCGAGGCGGTCGATGAGGGCGTCGCCGGCGAAGAAGGCGAGCGCGCCTGCGCCGAGCCCGAGCGGGATGCCGCCGCTCCAGGCCGAGGTCGTGAAGGCCTCGTCCACGAGCTCGTACGCGACGGCGCTGATGAGGACACCGGCTCCGAAGGCCATGACGAGCCCGAGCAGGCGCGAGCCGACGCGGAAGCGGAGCGCGACGAGCCCGCCGAGCAGGAGCGACGAGGCGGACAAGAGCCCCCAGAGAAACGCCTCGCTCATCGGGCCGGACGGCCGCCGCCTAGGGTCACGCGGGCGAGTCTCGCACGCGCCGCCGGCCGGTACGAGCGCGTTGCTGCCCTGACGGACGAAAAACCCCGCTGAGCGGGGTTTCTTGCGAGGCTGCGGGGCTAGGATTCGAACCTAGACTACCCGGTCCAGAGCCGGGCGTCCTACCGTTAGACGACCCCGCAGCGCGCGGCCATTGTAGCCGTCCGGGCGGCGGCGAAACGGCCTCAGAGCTCGAGGCGGTAGAGCGGGATGAGGCTCTTCTCGGCCTCGGTGTCGATGCGCGCGACGACCTCGACGTACGGCTCGAGGCCGGAGCCGCGGAGCTTCGCCTTCAGGAGCTCGTCCACCTGGTAGATGCCCGACGAGTTGTTCATCGTGATCTCGATGAGGACGGGCGCCTTCTCGCCGTCCTTGATCTCGACGCCCTCGATCGCCGCGGCCGAGAGGGAGTGGATGGAGACCCGCCCGTGCTGGAACGGGATCCGCGAGCGGCCCTCGGCCATGTCGAGCGCGTCTGCCACACGGAGGATGCCGGACTCGAGCGTCAGTGGCCTGCCGTTCTCGCGGTGACTCGTGATCGCCTGCAGGACCTCCGAGCAGATCACGGTGAGGTCGGGCTCCTCGTACAGACCCTCGAGGAGCTCGCGCAGCTTCGGCTCGGCGAGAAAGAGGCTCCAGTCCTCGTGACGGTCGCGGTGCACGGCCATCCCGATGCAGTGCAGGAATGCGCCCAGGGCGACGACGACCTCGGCGTCCTCCCGGCTCATCCCGTAGTCGCGGACGACGGCGGGCTCGACGCCGTTCTTCACGAGCTGCCGCAGGAGCTTGAGGCCGATGTTCGCCACGATCTGGATGTGCACCCAGGAGTGGTCGTTGATCTCCAGGCGCTTGACGGCGTTGACGTTTGCGACGTGCCACCACGACTTGAGCTGGGAATCGGCGTTCACGCGCTCGACGAGCACGCGCAGCTTGCGGTTCGCGCGTGGCGGGACGTTGATCCGCATCCGCTCGACCGCCTGCGTCGGCGTGAGGAGCGCCTCCCGCTCGGCCTCTTCGGGCACCGGCTCGTCGATCCGCGTCTCGGTCTGCGGGTCGAGGTCCGACATCTCGCCGGAGCCTACCTCGCGGCGGCGGGACCTAGGAGACGTCGGGGTCGACTAAGGGCTCGGCGGATACCGGCGCGCCTTCGAGGGCGTGCAGCCGGTAGTACGAGAGCGTCCAGACGATGATCGCGAAGGGCGCGACGAGCGTGTTGCCGACGACCTGCTGGATCAGCGACCCGAGCCAGTCGTCGAGCGGCGCCAGGATCAGGCTGAGGGCGAGCGAGACCCCGAGTAGCAGGATGAACGTCAGCACGATGACGCCGAAGACGCTCCAGCCGTTGCCCCGTACGAGCTCCCTGCTCCGCCCGAACGCGTCTACGATCCCGCGGTTCTCGAGCACGATCGCCGGGATGACGAAGATCCACAGCGTCAGCACGATGAGGCCCGGCACGATGAACAGGAGGAGCCCGACGCCGATCGCGATGCCGAGCAGGATGCCCGCGATTACGATGCGGTTCAGAGAGGGAAGGACGCGCTCGAACGTCTCGCCGACCGAGAGGTCGGCGCGGCCGTCGCGAACGTCCCGCACGGCCTCGATCAGCGTTCCCTGGAGCCAGAACGCGCCCGCGATCCCGACGAGACCGGCGAGCAGGAGGCCGAGCCAGCCGAGCAGCACGGCGAGCAGGATGCTGATCACGGCGATGAGCCCGTAGATGAGGAGGGCGATGAGGGCGAAATGGCGCCAGTGCGCCTTGTACAGCTGCCAGGACTCTCCGAAGACGCCGCTCAGCGGATTCACGCGTGCGAGCATACGGGACCGGGCGGTCGGCGAGCGCGACAAGCGTCAGGCAGCTGCGGCCCAGTCGCCGTAGAGCGAGCGGTAGCGGCCGTCGAGCGCCACGAGCTCGTCGTGCGTGCCCTGCTCGACGATGCGGCCGTGCTCCAGGACGACGATGAGGTCCGCACGGCGGATCGTCGAGAGGCGGTGGGCGATGATGAACGCCGTCCTGCCGGCCAGGAGCCGGCGCAGCGCCAGCTCGATGCGCCGCTCGGTGCCGATGTCGACGCTCGAGGTGGCCTCGTCGAGCACGAGGATGCGAGGATCGGCGAGCAGGGCCCGCGCGAAGGCCACGAGCTGGCGCTGGCCCAGCGAGAGGCGGCTGCCTCGCTCGGCCACCTCCGTCCCGTAGCCGTCCTCCAGCTCGAGGACGAACTCCTCGGCGCCGACCGCACGGGCGGCTGCGGCGACGTCCTCGTCGCTCGCGTCCGGGCGCCCGAAGGCGATGTTCTCGCGCACCGTGCCGGCGAAGAGGAAGCCTTCCTGCGGGACGATCCCGAGCTGGCGGCGCAGGCTCTCCTGCGTGACGTCGCGCAGGTCGTGCCCGTCGATCGCGATCCGTCCCTCGCGCGGGTCGTAGAAGCGGGCGAGGAGCTTGGCGATCGTCGACTTCCCCGCGCCCGTATGGCCGACCAGGGCGACGGTCGTCCCGGCCGGGACGACCAGGTCGATCCCGTGCAGGATCTCCGGCCCGTCCCCGTAGCCGAAGACGACGTCCTCGAAGTGCACGCGGCCTTCGATCTGGGGAAGCGGGCGGGCTTCGGGACGATTGACAACCTGCGGCTCCTCGTCCATGACCTCCATGATCTTGTCGAGCGCCGCGACCGCCGAGAGGAACGTGTTGTAGAGCTGCGAAAGCTGCTGCACGGGGTCGAAGAAGTTCGAGAGGTACAGGAGGAAGGCGAAGAGCGTGCCGACGGTGACGTCCCCGTTGAGGGCGAGCCAGCCGCCGAAGCCGAGCACCGTCGCGGTCGCGACGGCCGAGAGGAAGTCGACGAACGGGAAGTAGAGGCCGTTCAGGACGACGGTCTCCTGGTTCGACTCCCGGTAGCGGCTGTTGACGGCCCGGAACTGCCGTTGGTTTCGCTCCTCCCGCGTGAACGACTGCACCACGCGCATGCCGGCGATGTCCTCGGCGAGCGTCGCGGTGACGAGGCCGAGGCGCTCGCGTACCGCCCGGTACGCCCGCGACGACCGGACGCGGAAGATGCTGGTCGCGATTGCCATGAGCGGGAAGACCGCGAGCGCGGCCAGGGCGAGCCGCCAGTCGAGGATGAAGAGGATCACGGCGGAGCCGACGAGCATGAGCGAGTTCTGGAAGAGGCTCGTGACGCCGTCGGTGACGAGCTGGTCGAGCGCGTCGACGTCGTTCGTCAGGCGGCTGATGATGACGCCCGCACGGTTTCGCTCGAAGTAGCCGAGCGAGAGCCGCTGGAGGTGACGGAACAGCTTGTTGCGCAGGTCGGCGAGGATGCGCTCGCCCGTCCAGCCCGTGAAGTACGTCTGCGCGGCGCTCGTTCCCAGGTTGGCGATCCCCGCCGCGACGAAGAGAGCGACGATCAGCGTGAGATGACCGAGGTCGCCCTCGCTGATGCCGTCGTCGATGGCGAGCTTGGCGAGGAAGGGCGGCGCGAGCGCCGTGAGCGTCGCGGCCACGAGCGAGCCGACGGCGAGCGCCGTGCGGAGCCGGTAGGGCGCGGTGAGCCGCGCCAGCGTCGACACGCGGCGGGCGGTGCGCGCCCACGACCAGTCGTTCACCTCGGCGCCGCGCTGCACGGTCAGGTGGGAGCCAGGCTGCCAGACCCTCACGGTCGCACCTCACCGTTCGGACGCCCCACATCTTCAAGACGAGGGCCCACAGGTTGACGCGCGCGCGCGTCAATGGTGGGAGACCCACCTCCCCGACCCGATGGCTCGAGCCTAACGCCGACATCCGCGCGCGTGGCACGCCGATCTGCGCCGAAAGCGAAACGGCTCATGCGCCCGTCGCCTCCACACGCTCCGCGGCCGCCTCGACCCGCTCGGCGAACTCCCGCTCGAGCAGGCCGTGCTCGTAGATCTCCCGGAAGACCGGGCTTCCGTCGAGCAGCTCCTCCTGGGTGCCGCGGGCCGCGATGCGTCCCCGGTCGAGCACGACGAGCTCGTCCGCGAGCGCGATCGTCGAGAGCCGGTGCGCGACGATGAGCGTCGTTCGGCCCCTCATCGCCTCGCGCAGGCCCAGGCGGATGCGGGCCTCGGTGGTCGCGTCCACCGACGCCGTCGCATCGTCGAGGATGAGGATCCTCGGGTCGAGGATCAGCGCCCGGGCGATGGCGATTCGCTGCCGCTGCCCGCCCGACAGCGTGATCCCGCGCTCGCCGATCACGGTCTCGTAGCCCTTCGGGAGCTCCTCGATGAAGTCGTGCGCCTGCGCGAGCCGCGCCGCCTGGACGACATCCTCGTCGCTCGCGGCCGGCGCGCCGAACGCGATGTTCTCGCGCACGGTCGCCGAGAACAGGAACGGATCCTGCGCGACGATGCCGATCGCGCGCCGGAGCGACGCGAGCTTGACGTCCCGGACGTCCGTACCGTCGATCGCGAGGCGGCCCTCCGCGACGTCGTAGAACCGCGGCACGAGGGAGGCGAGCGTCGTCTTGCCCGAGCCGGTATGTCCGATGAGCGCGATCGTCCGACCGGGCTCGATCTCGAGGTCGATCTCGGAGAGCACCGGCCGGCCGGCCGTGTAGCCGAAGCCGGCTCGCTCGAAGACGATGCGGCCGTCGCCCGGCGGAAGCTCGCGCGCGTCCGGCGCGTCCGTGACGTCCTCCAGCTCGTCGATCACCTCGAAGATCCGCTCGCCGGACGCCGTCGCCCGCTGGGCCTGGCCGATCCACATGCCCAGCATTCGCAACGGCATGACGAGCATGAGCACGAGCACGTTGAAGGCGAAGAACGCGTCCAGCCCGAGGCTGCCGTTCGCCACCATGCGCCCACCCAGGAGAAGGACGGTGGCCTGCGCGATCAGCGGAAGGAAGGAGAGCAGAGGCACGTAGGTCGCACGCTGCCGGTTCGCGTCGATCGAGCGGGTGAACACGGACTCCGTCCGGCCGGCGAACTTGGAGGCCTCGTTGCGCTCCTGCGCGAACGACTTGACGACGTGGACGCCGACGATGTTCTCCTCGGCGACGGTCGCGACGTCGGCCATCCTCTGCTGCACGTCCCTGAGGACGGGATGCGACACCCGGCTGTAGCGGTAGGCGAGGACGACGAGGACAGGCGTGAACGCCGTCGCCGCGAGCGCCAGGCGCCAGTCGAGGACGAAGAGCGCGATCGTCACGCCCACGATGGTCAGGACGTGTTGGAAGAAGAAGATCAGCCCGTAGCCTAGGAAGAAGCGCACGGCCTGCAGGTCGACGGTCGCCCGCGACATGAGCTGCCCGGTCTGATGCCGGTCGTAGAAGCCGAACGAGAGCCGGAGGAGCTTCGCGTACACCGCGTCCCGCATGTCGTACTCGACGCCGAGTGCCTGCCGGCCGGAGATGAGCCGCCGTCCTACCATGAAGAGCGCCCGCGCGAGGCCGACGAGCAGGACGGCCAGCGCGATCGTCCAGAGCTCGCTCAGCTCCTCCGCCTCGACCGCGCCCTGCAGCGCATCGCCGACGAGAAACGCGATCGTCACCGCCGCGGCCTGCGAGCCGACCGCGAGGACGACGGAGAGCGCGAGCGACCACCGGTAGGGGCGAAGGAAGCCGAGCAGGCGGACGAACGTACGCATGTACGGGTGGGAATCGGCCATCACGAAGCTCAACGCCGAGTGTAGTCACGGCCATTCCGGCATCCGGACGCCGTTCTCGTAAGCTTCCCGGCCGTGACGCTGCCGCTCGAGTCCGTCCCGAACGTCTCGGAAGGACGGGACGAGGCGGCGCTCGCGGCCCTGCGCAAAGCGTTCTCCGCACCGGCGCGCCTCCTCGACGTCCACGCCGACGGAGATCACCATCGCTCGGTCTTCACGCTGGTCGGGAGCCGGGACGAGCTCGTCGAGACCCTCGTCGGCGGGATCCGCTGCGCGGCGGAGCGCATCGACCTGCGCAGCCACACGGGCGCTCACCCGCGAATCGGCGCCGCGGACGTCGTCCCGGTCGTCCCGCTCTCGCCCGAGGACGAGGAAGACGCCCGCGAAGCGGCCCTCGCCCTCGCGGATCGAGTCGCGGCCGAGCTGGACCTGCCGGTCTTCTTCTACGGCCGGCTCACGGACGATCTGCGCGAGCCGGCATTCTTTCGCCGCGGCGGGCCCGAGGGACTCCAGCGGCGGATCGAGGCGGGCGAGCTTCGTCCCGACCGCGGCCCGGGGATACTGCATCCCACCGCGGGCGGCGTCCTCGTCGGCGTGCGCCGGCCGCTGGTCGCCTTCAACGTCAACCTGCGCTCGGATGACGTCGAGGCCGCGCGCGCGATCGCACGGCTCGTCCGCGAGCGCGACGGCGGCTTCAGAGGCGTGCGGGCGCTCGGGCTCGACCTGCCGCGCGCGGGGCTCGTCCAGGTGAGCATGAACGTGACCGACTGGCAGGCGTCCGCCCTGCACGAGATCGTCCACCGCATCGTCGCCGAGGCCGAGGCGCGAGGGATCGAGGTCGCGGGCTCCGAGCTCGTGGGCCTGATGCCGGCCGGCGCCGCGATCGAGGCCGCCGGCTCCGTCCTCAAGATCGAGGGCTTCGACCCCTCGAGGGTGCTCGAGCTGCGGCTCCTCGACAATTAACCGGCGCCCGCGCACCGGCGTCTAGACTGGGCGACCGTCATGGGCGTCGTGCCTGACAGCGCTCGGGCCGTGCTCGAGTCCGCCGCGCTCGCGCACCTCGTCACGCTCAACCGCGACGGAAGTCCGCAGGTCTCGGTCGTCTGGGTCGGCCTCGACGGCGACGACGTCGTCTCGGGTCATTTGCGCGAGCAGCAGAAGCTGCGGAACGTGCGCCGCGACCCGCGTGTGGCGCTTACGCTGGAGACCCAGGTGACCAACTCCCTGGGACTCCGCGAGTACCTCGTCGTCCACGGCCGTGGGAGCATCGAGGAAGGCGGCGCTCCCGAGCTCCTGCAGGAGCTCGCCTACACCTACCTGGGCCCGGACGTCAGGTTCCCGCCGATGCCCGACCCGCCGCCGGGCTTCCGCCTTCGCATCGCCGTCGAACGGATCGGTGGCATCGGCCCCTGGGCGGAGGCAGGCTAGGGTTAAACGATCCGCGAGCAGAGGATCCGGGACCACGACGAGGAGGTGGGGATGCGGCGGTTGCGATCGCGATGGACGGTGGTCGCGCTCGTCCCTGCCTTCTTCCTTGCGGGCTTCGGGCTCGTCACAGCGCTTGCCGGAGGCTCCGACGACGCAGCACCGACGGCGGCGGCCGTCGAGGCCGACGGCTCGGGCGGGACCGGAGCGCCGGCCACCACCCCCGAGAACGGGACGGACGCCGGGGTCGCCACAGCCGGCGCCGCGACGACGAGCACGACCGGCGATGAGGGGGGTGGCGAGGCAGCCGATGGCGAGGGGAACGGAAACGCCGCCCCGGCCCCGCCGCCGGGGACGATCGCAGTGGACTACGGACGCTGGGAGGGCCTGTTCGAGATCTCGGACACGGAGATCGTGCCCGAGTTCGGGCTCGCGACCGTCACCGGCCAGTTCCGGTATCTGGGCGGTGGCGCGTGTTCTCAGCTCGGGGTCGTCGAGCTGCGAGGGCAGTTCTACAGCCCGTCCGGACGACCCATCGGGAAGGGGCTCTGGGAGAGCGTCTGGGTGACCGGCGACGGCGCCGAGGTTCCGCAGCGCGAACCTCTCTACCTGGAGTTCTACGGACAAGTCTCCGAAGCGGCCGAATCGGCGCGGATTCGGTTCACGCGCGTGGACTGCCTCTAGCCCGGACGGCCGGCTCTCGCGACCGCTCTGCGGGCCGCGACAGGCTCAATACACTTGATCCGATGGCGCTCACGACCGCCGTGTCGCTGACGGGGGACGACCTGACGCTGGCGGACGTCTGGGCGGTCGCAGTCGAGGGTGCGCCCGCCGGGCTCTCGGAGGAGGGGCGCGCGAAGCTCCAGCGGGCGCGCGAGCTCGTCGAGCGCGCGGCCGACGAGAGCTCCGGGGAGCACACGTACGGCATCAACACGGGCTTCGGCCGCTTCGTCTCGAAGACGATCCCTCCCGAGCTTGCCGAGGAGCTCCAGCTGCGGCTCCTCCGAAGCCACGCCTGCGGCGTCGGCGAGCCGTACCCCCGCGAGGTGGTTCGCGCTGCGATGCTTCTGCGTGCGAATGCCCTCGCCAAGGGGTACTCGGGGGCACGCACGACCACGGTCGAGCTCCTGCTCGACTGCCTCAACCGAGGCGTGACGCCGGTGGTGCCGAGCCGAGGCTCGGTCGGAGCCTCGGGCGATCTCGCTCCCCTCGCCCACCTCGCGCTGCCGCTGGTGGGGGAGGGTCGCGCGACCGTGGACGGAGAGGCGCTCCCCGGCGGCGAGGCTCTCGCGCGCGTGGGGCTCGAGCCGGTGGTGCTCCGTGCCAAGGAGGGGCTTTCGCTCATCAACGGGACGCAGTTCATGGCGGCAATCGGCGCGCTCGTCCTCGTCCGCGCTCGCCGCCTCGCACAAGCTGCCGATGTGGCCTGCGCGCTCTCCTTGGAGGCGCTGCAGGGGTCGCGCGCAAGCTTCCTGCCGGAGATCCACGAGCTCCGACCGCTGCCGGGGCAGCAGGCCTCGGCAGCCAACGTCCTCCGGCTCCTCGAGGGCTCGGCCATCCTCGAGGCGCATCGCTGGTGCGACAAGGTGCAGGACGCCTACTCGCTTCGCTGTGCCCCGCAAGTCCACGGTGCGAGCCGAGACCTGCTCGCCTATGCGGAGGCGACCATCGGCGTGGAGCTCAACGCGGCGACGGACAACCCGCTCGTGCTCGTCGAACGGGGCGAGCTCGTCTCGAACGGGAACTTCCACGGCCAGCCGCTCGCCTTCGCGCTCGATGCGACCGCGATGGCCCTCGCCGAGCTCGCCTCCATCTCGGAGCGACGCGTCGAGCGGCTCACCAACCCCTCGCTCTCCGACGGCCTGCCGGCGTTCCTCACCCACGACGGCGGCCTCAACTCCGGATTCATGATCCCGCAGTACGTGGCGGCCTCCCTCGTCAGCGAGAACAAGGTGCTGTGTCATCCGGCGAGTGTCGACTCGATCCCGACCAGCGCGGGCCAGGAGGATCACGTCTCCATGGGCAACGCCTCCGCCCTCAAGTGCTGGCAAGTGCTCGCCAACGCAGAGCGCGCGCTGGCCATCGAGCTCCTGGCCGCGGCGCAGGGCGTCGAGTTCCTCGCGCCCCTCGAGCCCGGCGCCGGCGTCCGCGCGGCGCACGCCTTCGTTCGCTCGCTCTCGGCGACGCTCGTCGAGGATCGCCCGCTGGCCGGGGACATCGAGGCGGTCGCCGTGGCCGTCGCGGCCGGAGACCTCGTCGCTGCGGTCGAACGAGAGATAGGACCGCTCGCGTGAGCGGGGTCGCGTCCGTGGAGAGCCGGGTGGAGGAGCTGTGTGGAGATCTCACCGCGATCCGTGCGCCCCGTGGCCGTGAGCTGAGCGCGCGCTCCTGGCAGACGGAGGCGCCGCTGCGGATGCTGCTCAACAACCTCGACGCAGAGGTTGCGGAGCACCCCGAGCAGCTCGTCGTCTACGGCGGCACCGGCCGGGCGGCGCGGAGCCACGAGGCGCTCCGCGCCCTCGTCCGCTGCCTGCTCGAGCTGGGCGACGACGAGACGCTCCTCGTCCAGAGCGGCAAGCCGGTCGGCGTGTTCAGGACTCATCCGGCCGCGCCGCGCGTCCTGATCGCGAACGCCCTGCTCGTGCCGCGCTGGGCGACCTGGGACGAGTTCAGGCGCCTGGAGGCGCTCGGTCTCACGATGTTCGGCCAGATGACCGCCGGAAGCTGGATCTACATCGGCACCCAGGGAATCCTCCAGGGCACGTACCAGACGTTCGCGGCCGCGGCCGAGACGCACTTCGGCACGGCGGACCTGAGCGGGCGCACCGTCCTCACCGCCGGGCTGGGCGGCATGGGAGGTGCCCAGCCGCTCGCCGCGACGATGGCGGGTGCCGCCATCCTCTGCGTCGAGGTCGACCGGACGAGAATCGAGCGGCGGCTGGAGACGCGCTACCTCGACGACTGGACGGACTCGCTCGACGTGGCCGTCGCCCGGGTGAGCGAGGCGGCGGGAGCGGCTCGGCCTCTGTCGGTCGGCCTGCTCGGCAACGCCTGCGAGATCGTGCCCGAACTGGCCCGCCGCGGTGTGCCGTTCGACCTCGTCACCGACCAGACGGCCGCACACGACCCTCTCACCGGCTACGTCCCTGCCGGACTCTCCGTGGAGGAGGCGGCCGAGCTTCGCGAGCGCGACCCCGACGGCTACCTCCGGCGCGCCTCGGAGTCGATCGCACGCCACGTGGAAGGGATGCTCGAGTTCGTCCGGGCCGGCAGCTATGTTTTCGACTACGGCAACAACCTACGGGGGGAGGCTCGCGAGGCAGGCATCGAGAACGCGTTCACATACCCGGGCTTCGTCCCGGCCTATATCCGGCCGCTCTTCTGTCGCGGCATCGGACCCTTCCGCTGGGCGGCGCTGTCGGGAGCCCCCGAGGACATCGCAGCGATCGACGGGACGCTGCGAGACCTCTTTCCCGACGACCTCGTCCTGCAGCGCTGGCTCCAGCTCGCGGACGAGCGCGTCTCCTTCCAGGGACTGCCGGCCCGTATCTGCTGGCTCGGGTACGGCGACCGCGCCAAGGCCGGTCTCGCGATCAACGATCTCGTTCGGAGCGGAGAGGTGACCGCTCCGGTCGTCATCGGTCGCGACCACCTCGACTCCGGCTCGGTCGCCTCCCCGTACCGCGAGACCGAGGCGATGCAGGACGGGTCTGACGCCATCGCGGACTGGCCGATCCTGAACGCGCTCCTCAACACCGCCGCGGGCGCGACGTGGGTGAGCGTGCACCACGGCGGAGGCGTCGGGATCGGAAACTCCCTCCATGCGGGCATGGTGGTCGTCGCGGACGGGACCGAGGCCGCCGCCGAGCGCCTCGAGCGCGTGCTGACGACCGATCCGGGGATCGGCGTGCTCCGCCACGCGGACGCCGGATACGAGGAGGCGCTCGCGACAGCGCGCGAGCACGAGCTCCGCATCCCCGGCCGCGACTAGGGCACGCCGCGTCCAGGGCCCGGGCCGCCGCGGCCGACCCGGCGTCGGTTCTGCCTCCGACCGTGGAGTACCGTTCGGCGGCGATGCCGGCGCTGCTCGTCCGTGACCTGGAGCAGGTCGTGTCCCCCGCGGGAGGGCCGGCTCCGCTGCGCGGTCCTGCGTTGGGCGAGCTCGGCGTGCTCGAGCACGGCTACGTCCTCTGCGAGGGGGAACGTATCGCCCGCGTGGGTCCGATGGACGAGCTCGAGGCCGCGGACATCCCGGCGGACGCCGTCGAGCTGGACGGCCGCGGGGCCTCTGCGGTGCCGGGGCTCGTCGACTGCCACACGCACGCGTGCTTCGCCGGCGACCGGGCCGAGGAGTTCGCGCTCCGCGCCGGCGGTGCCTCTTACGAGGAGCTCCACGCGGCGGGCGGCGGAATCCTCGCGACCGTCCACGCGACGCGCGCGGCGGGGGAGACGGGGCTCGCGCGCGCGCTCGAGCGCCACCGCGGCTGGATGCTGGCACACGGGACGACGACCTTCGAGGCCAAGTCGGGCTACGGGCTCGACCGCGAAACCGAGCTGGCACAGCTGCGGGCTATCGCGGCCGCCGGGGGAGTCCCGACCTGGCTGGGGGCCCACGCCGTCCCGCCGGAGTTTCCGGACGCCGACGCCTACCTGGACGAGGCCCTCCGCGAGGTCCTGCCGGACGCGGCGAAGCTGGCGGAGGCGGCCGACGTCTTCCTCGAGCGCGGCGCGTTCGACGCGTCTCAAGCGCGTCGCTACCTCGAGGCGTGCGCGGCCGTGGGTCTCGCCCTGCGCATCCACGCGGACCAGTTCACGGAGGCGGGCGGCATCCCCCTCGCCGTCGAGCTGGGCGCGCGCAGCGTGGATCACCTCGAGGCGACGGGCCCCGACGGCGTTCGCGCGCTCGGCCAGAGCAACGTCGCAGCCGTGCTCCTTCCGGTCGCCGCTCTCTTCCTCGGGCGGCCGATGCCCCCTGCTCGCGCGCTCGTGGACGCGGGCGCTGTAGTCGCTTTGGCCACCGACTTCAATCCCGGCAGCGCCTTCTGCGAGAGCCTGCCGGTCGTCATGAGCCTCGCCTGCACGCAGCTCGGCCTCACTCCCGCCGAGGCGCTGGCCGCATGCACGATCAACGCCGCCCACGTCCTCGGCCGCTCCGACCGCGTCGGGCGCCTGGAGCCCGGCTACTCCGCCGACGTCGTGCTGCTCGACGCCTCCGACTGGCGTTACCTGCCTTACCATCTGGGGGGAGAGCACGTCGCCGTCGTGGTGAAGGAAGGGCAGGTCGTATGGGAGCGCTGACCCGGTGAGCTGGTGGATGCCTCTGGCGTTGATCGCGGCCGGCGTCGCCGGCCTCGCGATCGCGTTCGGCCTGACGGCCGGCCGTCCGCGCTCCGATCCTGCGGCTCAGCCGGCGCTCGCGCACGGCGCCCGCCGCAAGTCGCGGTACCGCCAGGACAACGATCTCGTCTGGAACCCCGGCGCGTTCGTCGCGGCGGCGGGCCTCATCGGGCTCCTCGTGCTCATCGCCGTGCTGATCGAGGTGGTCTAGGCAGTGGCCAGCAAGAAGCAGCGACGCCGGCGGGAGAAGCTGCAGCGGCACGAGTACGAGTACGTGCTCGAGAACGAGGAAGGTGAGGAGATCCCGCTCGAGAGCCCGCGCGGCACCGACCGCGCGCGGAACGGCAAGGCGCCTGCGAAGGAGCCCGCGGGACCGCTCGACCGGCGCGGGCGGCCGGTTCAGAAGCCGTCGCTTCAGCGGGTCCTGAAGCGCTCGGCCATCTTCGCGCCGCTGATCGCGATATTCATCAAGGTGACGAGCCCCGATGTCACGATCGAGGGGCTGATCTTCAACGTCGTCCTCCTGCTCGCGTTCTTCATGCCGTTCACGTACTTCGTCGACCTCTTCGTCTACCGCATGCTCATGCGTAGAGCGGAGCGAGAGCGGGACCAGAGGCCCTAGCTACGAGGCCTGAATCCGGCCCTTCTCCTGGCCCCGGTAGTGGCCCGGGCCCGGCCAGGGGGCGAGCATGAGGAGGATCTTGGCGCCGCCGTCGCTGCGAAGCGAGTGACGCTCGTCGGGGAGGAAGCGCACGAGCGTCCCCACCGGCCCGTCGAGCTCCTCGTCGCCGGCACGGAAGGTCACGAACCCGTCGACGACCACGACCCAGGCGTGCTCCTTTACCTGGTGGTCGCCGAGCCCCTGTCCCGGCTCGAGTCCGACGAGGACTGCGCGCGCGTCGTCGGCGCTGCGGAGCACGACCGGTGAGCGGCTGCCGCCGGGCGTCTCGATGTCCGCGAGCCTCCACGCCTCCATCGGCGGCCAGTCTAGCCGGGGTGCTGCTCCTGTCCCGGCCACTAGACTCCGCGACCGATGGGCCTCCACGTCGAGCAGCTTCCCCTGGGCGCCTTCCAGTCCAACTGCTACGTCGTCCGGCGCCCGGGCGACGACGAGGCGGTGGTCGTCGATCCGGGCTGGCCGGGAGAGTCGGGGCGGATCGGGGCCTCCCTTGCCGGCGCGCGCTGCGCGGCGATCCTCGTGACCCACGGCGACCTCGACCACGTGGCCGGCGTGGCCGAGCTCGCGGAGGCGACGGGAGCTCCGGTGCACATGGCGGCGGCCGAACGCGACCGGCTCGAGCGAATCGACGACTTCGTCCCGGACGGCATCGACGTGACGCTCCGCTCGCACAACGCCGAGGTACTGCTGAGCGGAGACGAGGAGCTCGAGCTGGCCGGCATCCGCTTCCAGACCCTTCGCGTGCCCGGCCACACCGCCGGGCACCTCGCGTTCGCCGCGGAGGGCTGCCTGTTCTCGGGCGACGTCCTTTTCGCCGGCTCCGTCGGTCGCACGGATCGACCCGGCTCGAGCTGGGACGCGCTCCTCGCCTCGATCCGGGCACTCGTCGAGCGCCTTCCGCCGGAGACCGTGGTCTATCCGGGGCACGGCCCGGCGACGACGCTCGAGCGGGAGCTCCAGACGAACCCGTTCCTCGGCGACCTCCGCGCCGCGGCCCAGTGAAGATCGAGGCGCCGCGCGGGACGCTCGACGTCCTTCCCGCCGACCAGCCGCGTCGCGAGGCCGTGCTCCGGGCGGCGGACGAGACGGCGGCGCTCGGCGGCTACGGGCGCGTCGTCACGCCGACCTTCGAGGACACCGAGCTCTTCGCGCGCACGTCCGGAGCGGGCTCGGACGTCGTCCACAAGGAGATGTACACGTTCGAAGATCGCGCCGGACGTTCGCTCACGCTGCGGCCGGAGGGGACGGCCCCGGTCGCGCGCGCGTACATCCAGCACGGCCTCCACCGGGAGCCGCAGCCGGTGAAGACGTTCTACACCGGGCCGATGTTCCGGTATGCGGCCCCGCAGAAGGGGCGCTACCGGGAGTTCTGGCAGATCGGCTTCGAGGCCATGGGCTCCGACGACCCGGCTCTGGATGCCGAGCTGATCCAGCTCTTCATCGAGATCGAGCGTCGCGCCGGCATCCGGCACACGCGACTGGAGGTGAACTCGATCGGCGACCGTGCGTGCCGACCTGCGTACGTGGAGCGCCTACGTATGTTCCTGGCCGAGCGGAGCGACGACCTCGACGAGGAGACGAAGCGGAAAGCGGAGGTCAGCCCGCTCCGGGTCTTCGACACGAAGAACGCGGCCGCACGGGCCGTGCTCGCCGGCGCGCCGGCGATCGGGGACTCGCTCTGCGAAGCCTGCCGGAGGCACTTCGCCGAGGTACGGGCCTTCCTCGACGCCTACGAGATCCAGTACGAGCTCGTGCCGACCCTCGTCCGCGGGCTCGACTACTACACGCGGACGGTGTTCGAGTTCGTGAACGAGGAGCTCGGCGCGGCCCAGGCCACGATCTGCGCGGGAGGCCGCTACGACTACCTCATCGAGGAGATCGGCGGGGATTCCACGCCGGGAGTCGGCTGGGCGGCCGGGGTCGAGCGGCTGGCGATGTCGAGCGCGCTCGAGCTCGAGCCTCCCGGTCTCGACGTCTTCGTAGTCTGCGACGACGAAGCCGACCGGCCGCGCGTGCTCGCGCAGGTTGCGGAGCTGCGGCGGGCCGGGCTGCGGTGCGACGTCGACTACGCCGGCCGGTCGCTCAAGGGCCAGATGACCCAGGCGGGTCGCACGCGTGCGGGGACGGTCGTCCGCGTCTCCGGGGACCGGGCAGCGCTCCGAGTGGGAGGCAAGGACGTCGGGAGCGACTTCCCGGCCTCCGAAATCGCCTCTGCGGTCTTGGGGCACCCCGGCCCACCACCCGCTTACGAGCCTAACGCCGAAAAGCGCGCGCGTGGCGCGCAGGATGTGTCGAAAGAGGATCATCCTCGATGAGGTGGAGAGACGTCCTGTGCGGCGAGGTGCGGCCCGAGCACGTTGGGGAGCGGCTCGCGCTCGCCGGCTGGGTCGACACTCGCCGAGATCACGGCGGGCTCGTCTTCGTCGATCTCCGCGACCGGTCCGGCCTCTGCCAGCTCGTCGTGAACCCCGAGCGCGCGCCGGAGGCCTTCGCGGCGGCGCACACGGTACGCAACGAGTTCGTTCTCCGCACGGAAGGCGAGGTCGTGCGTCGCTCTCCGGAGAACGTGAATCCCGACCTCGCCACAGGTGAGGTCGAGCTTCAGGTCGACCGCCTCGAGATCGTCTCGCGCTGCCCGCCGCTGCCCTTCCAGCTCGACGAGGAGGGCGTCGACGAGACGCTCCGGCTGCGCTACCGCTGGCTCGACCTCCGCCGACCGCGGATGCAGCGCAACATCCGCCTGCGCGCCCGCCTGGTCTCGACGATCAGGCGGGTGATGGAGGGCGACGGCTTTCTGGACATCCAGACGCCGATTCTCTTCAAGCCGACCCCGGAGGGGGCACGCGACTTCGTCGTGCCGAGCCGGCTCCAACCGGGGCGCTTTTTCGCGCTGCCGCAGTCGCCGCAGATCCTGAAGCAGCTGCTCGTGATCGGCGGGTTCGACCGCTACTACCAGATCGCCATCTGCTTCCGGGACGAGGACCTGCGCGCCGACCGGGTGCAGGAGATCACGCAGCTCGACGTCGAGATGGCCTTTCCCGACCAGGAGTACCTCTTCGCCCTCATGGAGCGCATGTGCGCCGAGGTGTGGCAGGAGTGCGACAAGGAGGCGATCGAAACCCCGTTCCTCCGCATGACGCACGCGGAGGCACAGGCGCGCTACGGGAGCGACAAGCCCGATCTGCGCTTCGAGCTCGAGATCGAGGACGCGACGGAGGCGACGCGCGGATCCGAGTTCGGCGTCTTCGCGAATGCGCCGTGCGTGCGCTTCCTGCGCGTGCCGCAGGCGTTCTCGCGCGCGGAGCTGCAGCGGCTCGAGGAGCTTGCGAAGGAGTGGGGGGCGAAGGGCCTCGCCTACCTCGTCTTCGACGAGGAAGGCGACGTGCGGTCGCCGATCGCTAAGTTCCTGGCGGAGGACGAACTCGCGCTCTTCCGCTCGGAGCCAGGGTCGACCGTGCTCTTTGCGGCCGACGAGCCGGCGACGGCCGCCCGCGTGCTCGGCGCGCTCAGGCTCCACCTCGGGCGCGAGCTCGGGCTCGTCGACGAGGGCTCGTGGCGCTTCGTATGGATCACCGACTTCCCCATGTTCGAGCGCGACGAGGAGGAAGGCCGGTGGACGGCCGTCCACCATCCGTTCACGCGTCCGGCGCCCGGGGGCGAGGAACTCGTGGCGTCCGATCCCGGCGCAGCGACGGCGCTCGCCTACGACCTCGTCGTCAACGGGATCGAGATCGGCGGCGGCTCCTTCAGGATCCACGAGCCGGAGCTCCAGGGCGCGGTCTTCGGCGCCCTCCAGCTCAGCGAGGAGGAGCAGCGGCGGAAGTTCGGCTTCCTGCTCGACGCCCTCTCGATGGGCGCGCCGCCGCACGGCGGGATCGCGTTCGGCATCGAGCGGATGCTGATGGCGCTCGGCCGCGAGCCGAACCTGCGCGACATGATCGCCTTCCCGAAGAACCAGGCCGGCGTCGATCCGATGAGCGGCGCGCCCTCCGAGGTCGAGCAGGAACAGCTGCGAGAGCTTGGAATTCAGCTCCGTGTCCGGCAGGACTAAAGGACGCCCTGCCGTCCAGCCGATGAGGAAGGGCATACTTCAGTCGATCCCGCGCTCAGACCGCGGAGGGGAGGCGTAGCGAACATGTCCAGTCGAGAACCAGGTCGGGCCCAGCCAGGCCTTACGGCTCTGCCCAGGCTCGAGGACCTGCCGGCGTCCACGGAGGGGTACGACCGCGCCAAGGTGCAGGAGGCCTTCGACGCGTTCCGCCGTCATGTCACGTCCCTCCAGGCCAACCTGCGCGTGCTCCAGGCCGCGCCGAAAAGCGCGATCTCCGAGCCGTCGGGCCACGCCGTGCGCATGGACGCGCTCCACATCGTGCGCGCCGCGGCCGAGTTTGCCGACACCATCGAGCGGGACGCCCAGGAGGCGGCCGCCAAGCAGGTGGGTCGCGCGGAGCAGGAGATCCGCGAGAAGCAGATGGAGCTCCAGCAACAGGAGGCCGAGGTCGCGCGGATCCGCCAGGAGACTGAGCGCCAGCGCACCGAGATCCTGAGCGCCTCGCGCAAGGAGGCGCGTGAGATCCTTACAAAGGCGAACCGCGACGCGACCGCCGAGCTGCGCGAGGCTGAGTCGCGCGGCAACCGCCTGACGGAGCAGGCCCGTCACCAGGCGACCGAGCTCACGAACTCCGCACGAGCCGAGGTGGAGCAGACGCTCGAGTGGGCGCGCGCACAGGCCGACGTCATCGTCCAGCGCGCGCGCATGGGCGCCGAGCAGCTGCTCTCCGCAGCGGGGCACGGCGATCCCGCGGTCCAGGAAGCCGTCGATGCGATCGTCCGCGCCGCCGAGGCGACGGTCGTGTCGCAGCGGGGCCCCCAGCGTCCGGAGGCCTCCGCGATGCGGCAGCCGCCCGCCGCTGCACCTGACACCTCGCCGGCTCAGTCCGGGCCGTCGGAGCCCGAGGCGGAGGAAGAGGCCGCACCGGCCTTCGACGAGACGCCCGTGAACGAGACAGATGGGGGCGACGCGGCAGAGGCGGGACCGGCCGACGGGGACGAGCGCCCGGGGCCCTCGTAGACGGGCGGCCCGCGCCGGAGCGTGCCTGACAGGCGCTCGATCTTCCGCCTTCTCGCGCTCGCGGGCTTCCTTCTGACCGTCGCGCTGGCCCTCTGGCTGGCCGAGCTGCGCCCACTGTTCGTGATCATCGTCATGGCGGCCGCGCTCGCGGTCGCCTGGGCGGTGGAATGGCTCTCGTGGCGCCAGGAGGTACCGCGCCTCGTCGCCGAGGGCTCCGCGGTAGACGAGGCGGGCGACGCCGTCGAGGCCGCGCTCTCGTCCGAGCCGGCCGATGCGCCGGCGGCCCTCCCCGGGCCGTTCGAGCCT
>Ga0299907_10000512_pt1 | contig 19027 bp, 23 predicted proteins | sample RVTome_16_FD_198680 | JGI IMG/M metagenome (GOLD analysis project Ga0299907, IMG submission 198680) | Soil microbial communities from uranium-contaminated site in the Upper Colorado River Basin, Wyoming, United States - RVT152D67 (version 2) ...
CCATCGGGATGTGGACGCCGAAGATCTTGCCCTCCATCTGCATGGTGTGGATCCTCGACTCCAGGTTGGCCTTCACCTTGTTCTCGTAGCCCGAGTAGGTGTGCACGACGTACCAATCACCCTGGCCACGGAACGGATCCTCGTCGGGGGCGGCGACCTCCTCGGCTTCGATCGTCTCGGGCTCGACCGTTTCGGCCTCTACGGCTTCGGCTTCTACCGTTTCGAGCTTCAGCTCGACGGGCTCGGGGTCCGGCTCGACGGGCTCGGGGTCCGGCTCGACCGGCTCGGGGTCCGGCTCGACCGGCTCGGGGTCCGGCTCGACCGTCTCCGCTTCGGGTTCGGCCACCTCGGTTTCCGCCACCCCTGCCTCGACTGTGGCCTCCGTCGACTCCTCGGTCGCCTCCGAAGGCGTCACCTCCGCCTCGGTCTCCGACACCGGCATCGCGTCATCCGCGGGCTGTCCGAACTCGCGCTCATCGGATCCGGAGGTGGGCTCGGTCTCGTTCAATTCGCCGGTCCTCATCAGTTACCGAGCACGTCGAACACGAACCTCGTGAACAGGGAATCGAGCCCGAACACGTAGGCGGTGAGGACGGTCACGGTCACGAGCACCACGATCGAGTACGAAACGAGCTCTCGGCGGGTCGGCCAGTCGACCTTCGTGAGCTCCTGCCGGACCTCCTTCAAGAACTGGCGGGCCCCGGTCCGCTTGCGCTTCTCCTGCACGGCGGCTCTCCTGGTCGCGGCGGACGGCGTGGCGGGACGCGCGGCGCCCGCGCGCTTCTGCGCGCGCTCCTGGCGTTCCTGCATCCGTTTCATCTGCCGATTCATGGGTGCTCCCTTGCAGGGGCGGAGGGACTCGAACCCCCAACCGCCGGTTTTGGAGACCGGTGCTCTACCAAATTGAGCTACGCCCCTGGGCTCCGGGCTCCCGGCGTAGGCGGGACGTCGGAGACCTCAGTATATGGTCGCCTCCAGGGCCCGGCAAAGGAGCGGTGCCGCCGACCAGCAACATCTCGGTCCCCCGGCCGACCGAGCCGGTGATGGGTTCGTGGGGGATTTCCTCGGCAGATACGTGAGCGGGAGCACACCTGCCCTATCCTTCGGTCTCAAGACGTGCCGCAGCGGCCCCGGATCGCGAGGCACATCCATGAACGAACAGCGCACCGCACGGCCGGCAGGAGCCGGTGCTCGTCGGCGTTCCCCCATTTTCGGTCGGCAGCCGGAGCCCGAGCCGACGGTGCTCTCCCCTGTCGAGGAAGAGATCGCGAACGCGTTGACGAACGCGGTCGACGAGCGCATCGAGGAGGGACTGCAAGCACTCGAAGAGCAGGCGACGCTGCTGATGCGCGAGGTGGCCACCGAGCTGTGGCGTTCGTCGGCGAAAGACGTGCGTCCCGAACAGGAGCGGATCGTCAGCCTCCTCTCACGCGACCAGGCCATACGGAGCCTGATCGCATCGAGCGACGAACGCTTCCAGGCGCTTTCCACCCGGGCGGGGCGTGTCGAGGATTCGCTCAACGACCTGGCCGAGACCGGCCGGGCTACGAGAGAGGCGATGGAGGCATCCGTCGCGTCCATCCGGGAGATCGCCGACTCCCCCACCCTCCATGGAGTCGAGGGCGTCCGGAACCAGCTTGAGCAGGTCGAGCGCCACATCGCCGAGACCTTCCAGAACCTCGATGAGCGTGACCGCACCCTGACCGAGGCGATCCTGAAGCAGGTGCAGGAACACGGCGAGATGGTGGCACGCGAGACCTCGCGCGTGGTCGAGGCGATGCAGGGATACGTCCAAGGCGGCGCCGAGGCCGTCGGCCGCCTCGCCCAGCGGGTCGAGGAGCACGCAGAGTCGTTCGCGACCCAGGACGGGGATCTGACCGCGAACGTCGGTGCGACGGTACGCGAGGAGGTCCAGGCCATCGGGCAACAGCTCGAGCTGATGTCCGAGGGCATGGGGATCCACACGAGGGACGAGGTGGCGATCAAGGCGGCGATGGAGCGGTTCATCGACGCCCGCGTTCGCGGGCTGGCGGAGCTGATCCGCAGCGACTCCCAGGCGCTGCGTCGGATGATCGAAGAGAAGACCGCGGAGCAGGAGCACCTGCTCCGCGAGACCGTGGAAGAGCGGATGATCCTCGTCGGTGAGGCACTGGTCGACAAGACGGCGGAAGCCGCCCAGGCCGCGATCGCCTCGTCGATCGGGGAGACCGCCGAACGGATGAACGCCTCGGTCGGCTCCCTCGAGGGGATCGACACGATGCTGGCCGAACAGCAGCAGGCGTTCGAAGAGCGGATGCGCAGCCACGTGGACGACCGCGTGACGGCGATCGCCAAGCTCGTCCGTTCGGACAACCAGGCGCTCGCCGCCCGGTTCGCCTCGGGTGGTTCCGCCAACGACGACGCGGAGCTGCTGCGGCAGACCCTGCGGTCGTTGAAGGAGCTACACGCGGGACTCGCGAACGATGTCCTCAGCTCGGTGGACCGGCGCTTCCAGTCGATGTCCGATCAGCTCCACAAGGAGTCGCAGTCGACGGCCGAGGCGATGCTGAACGTCGCCGAGCGTTTGAGCGACAAGATCGACCGCGTGTCCGTGATCGTGGACGAGGGCTACGGCAACGACGTCCAGATCGTGGTCGACCGGATGAGCGAGGCGATCCAGGCGATGTCCGGGCGGACACAGCGCCGCGACGCACAGGGACAGATCGGAGCCTGAACCTTAGATCAGGGGTCGAGCAGCACCTCGGCTTCGCCGCGTTTGATCGGCCATTCCGTCCCGCCGTCCCGCTCGACGGAGACCCAGCATTCGAGCAGCGCCACGCCCCGTTCGACGTCGACCGCTTTCACGCGACCGCCCGCCACGATCTCCTCGCCCATATGGACGGGCGCCCGGAACTGAGCCGTGAGGCGGCGGATGCGGTCGGGACCACCCGCCCATCTCGACACGAACGCGGCGAGGTGCCCCATCGTGAACATCCCGTGCGCGATGATCCCCGGGAACCCCGCTGCTCTCGCGGATGCTTCGTCCTGGTGCAACGGGTTCTGGTCCCCTCCGGCGTCGGCGTATGCCTTCACCGACTCGGCGTTCACCACGCGCGAGAGCCCTGGGAGCTCGGACCGAACCGTGACCTCGCGCATCGATGGCATCAGCGTTCCGCCCGTTCGATCAGTGTCGACCGAGCGGTGCAGACGACCTCGCCGCCGGGCTCGACGAGGTCGGTCACGAGCACAAGGAAGCCATTGCCTCCCATCTCACGGATCGAGTCGATCCGGCTCCGGATCGTCAGGGTCTCGTCTTCCTCGAGTGGTCGGAGGAACTGGTACTCCTGGCTCCCGTGCAACACGCGAGAGAAGTCGAGATCCAGCTCGGGATCGGACACGACGCCCGGGATGACCATGAACTCGGCGGCGGTCGCGAAGGTTGCGGGGACCCCGAACGGCTCGTCGAAGACGGCACGGAACGCTCGGACGCGCTCGGGATCCACCCTGAACGGAACATCCGGATAGACCTTTCCGGCGGCAGCCGTGTTCATCGGGCGGGCATCCTACCCAACCCCTCGTATGTGGTGTCCCTCGGACGGGGGACATGCGAATATCCCTCCGTGGGGGTACTCGAATCCGGCGCCAGGGATGCCTACGATGCCGCGGTGATGGCTGGCCGGGCGAGACCTAAGGACCGCAAGGCTTCTGGGGCTGCCGACAACGACATCCGCGTGGTTATCGCAGACGACCATCGATCCTTCGGCGAAGCCCTGCAGATCGCGTTGGACAACGAGGACGACCTCACCGTGATCGAGGTCGTGACCGACGGTGAATCCGCAGTCGAGTCCGCGCAGGTGAAGCACCCGGACGTGCTCCTCATGGACGTCCAGATGCCGGGCGTCGACGGCCTCGAGGCCACGCGGCGGATCCATCGCGAGGCCACCGGCACCAAGGTGATCTTGCTGTCCGGACACGACGACGACGTGGTCCTCGCACGGGCGGTCGAGGCCGGCGCCCGGGGGTTCATGCGCAAGACCCAAGCAGTTTCGGATCTGGCGGACGCGATCCGGCGCGCCTCCCGAGGAGAGCCGCTCCACGCGGTCAGCGAGGTCGAGATGTCGCTCGCGCGCTTCCGCATGCAGCGTCGCACCGACGGCGACCTCGCGCAGCGCGTGGAGCGCCTGACCCCACGAGAGCTCGAGATCCTCCAGCGCGTCGCCGCCGGAGAGGCCTCCGTCGACATCGCCAACGAGCTCGGGATGAGCCGGCACACGCTCCGGACCCACATCCAGAACGTGCTCACCAAGCTCGGCGTGCATTCGAAGACGGACGCCGTGGTCGCCGCGATCCGGTTCGGCAAGGTCAAGACGAGCGAGAAGCTCCCGCAGACCGACGACAACGCCTCCTGAACCGATCGCTTCGCTACTTGAGCGCGAGGACGTTGCGCTATCGCTTCGCTACTTGCGCGCGAGGACGTTGCGCTATCGCTTCGCTACTTGAGCGCTAGGACGTTGCGCTATCGCTTCGCTACTTGAGCGCTAGGACGTTGCGCTATCGCTTCGCTACTTGAGCGCTAGCGGGTTTCGCGGTGCAGCGTGTGTGCCCGGCACCAGCGACAATACTTCTTGAGCTCGATCCGATCACGGTCGTTCACTCGGTTCTTGACCGTGTTGTAGTTGCGCCGCTTGCAGTTGGAGCAGGCGAGGATGATCTTCGGGCGGTTGCCTTCCTTCTTGGCCATGGCTCGCCTACTTCACGACCTTGATCACGCGACCCGCGCCTACCGTGCGACCACCCTCGCGGATCGCGAAGCGGAGGCCCTCCTCCATGGCGATCGGGGCGATCAGGTCGACTTTCATCTCGACGTTGTCGCCCGGCATCACCATCTCGACGCCTTCAGGCAGATGAGCCTGGCCGGTCACGTCCGTCGTCCGGAAGTAGAACTGCGGCCGATAGCCGTCGAAGAACGGAGTGTGCCGGCCGCCCTCGTCCTTGGACAGGATGTAGACCTGCGCTTCGAACTCGGTGTGCGGTGTGATCGAACCCGGCTTCGACAGTACCTGTCCTCGTTCGACGTCCTCCTTGTCGATGCCGCGAAGGAGCACGCCGACGTTGTCGCCGGCCCGGATCTCGTCCAGGAGCTTGCGGAACATCTCGAGGTCGGTGGCGATCGTCTTGCGGGTGTCCTTGATCCCGACGATCTCGATCTCGCTCATCTTGTTGAGCGTCCCGCGCTCGACGCGGCCGGTGACGACCGTGCCACGGCCGGTGATCGAGAAGACGTCCTCGATCGGCATCAGGAAGGGCTTCTCGACATCTCGGACGGGCTCCGGGATGTAGGCGTCGCACGCCGCCATCAGCTCGTCGATCTTGTCGCCCCATGTGTCGTCACCCTCCAGGGCCTTGAGTGCGGAGATCTGGACCACCGGGACGTCGTCCCCCGGGAACTCGTAGGAGGTGAGGAGCTCGCGGACCTCGAGCTCGACCAGGTCGAGGAGCTCGGGGTCATCCACCATGTCGCACTTGTTCAGAGCGACCACGATCGAGGGCACGCCGACCTGACGGGCGAGCAGCACGTGCTCGCGGGTCTGGGGCATGGGCCCGTCGGCCGCCGAGACCACGAGGATGGCGCCGTCCATCTGGGCGGCGCCGGTGATCATGTTCTTCACGTAGTCGGCGTGGCCGGGGCAGTCGACGTGGGCGTAGTGGCGGTTGTCGGTCTCGTATTCCACGTGGGCGATCGCGATCGTGATCCCGCGTTCGCGCTCTTCAGGTGCTTTGTCGATCTGGTCGAACGGGGTGAAGTCGGCCATGCCCTTCTCGGCCTGACGCTTCGTGATGGCCGCAGTGAGCGTGGTCTTGCCATGGTCGATGTGGCCGATCGTGCCGATATTCACATGCGGCTTCGTGCGCTCGAATTTCTTCTTGCCCATCTCTCTTGGTCTCCTCGAGGTCTTCCCGTTCTGGCTCGTAGCGGGGGGCGGGATCGAACCGCCGACACAGCGATTATGAGCCGCTTGCTCTACCACTGAGCTACCCCGCCCGGCGGTGGCCCAGTCTACCTGCGGGGCCGAGTATGCGGCACGAACGCAGAACATCCCTCGAGGTCGTCGCAGCGGTGTCGCTGGTGTTCGTGGCCGGGCTCCCGCTGCTGCAGATGGCCTTCTTCGGAACCACCGACTATCGACGTCCTGCCGACGCGGTCGTGCGGCGCCCGCGTCAAGTCCGACGGCACCGCCTCGCTCACGCTCGGGAACAGGGTGACGACCGGGAGCGAGCTCTACCGAGAGGGTTTGGCGGACACGATCGTGATGACGGGCGGGATCGAGCACTCGGGTGTGGACGAGACGGTCGTCATGCGCGACCTCGCGGTGAGCCAGTGGTACCACCTGCCCAGGATCAAGCTCGCCTACGCGCGAGCGGGGTTGGACGCGTGATAGTGCCGGCGAGGACCACGTCGATCCCACGCACGCGGACGATCGTGGCACGAGAGATCCCGGCGTTCTGGTTCGACTACCTCCGCGCGGTGATCGGGTGGCGCGGTTCGAGAACCGGGCGCCGCGGCGAACGTCGATCAGTACGGATAGGGCGGTGGCGGTGGGAGCAACTCATCCCGTTCTCGCCGTCCCCTCGATCGGAACAAGAGCAATGTCACCGCCATCCCGAACACGAAGCCACCGACATGCGCCCAGTAGGCGACTCCCCCTCCGATCTGATCCCCCATCCCGCCGACGCCACTGAAGAGCTGGAGGACGAACCATGCGAGGAGCACGAAGCTTGCGGGTAATTCGAGGAACGTGATGAAGAAGAAGATGACGAGGGTGTGGATCCGGGCCCTCGGGAACAGGATCAAGTAGCACCCCAGGATCGCGGCGATCGCTCCGGATGCACCGACGTTCGGCACGGCCGCGTTCGGGTCGAAGGCGACCTGGAGGCCGGTCGCGGCCAGTCCCCCGGCGACGTAGAGCACGATGAACCGGAACCGACCGAGCCGATCCTCCACGTTGTTCCCGAAGATCCAGAGGAACAGCATGTTGCCCGCGAGGTGGAGCCAGCCGCCGTGGAGGAACATCGACACGAAGACCGACCCCAGCCAGCTCTTGTCGGGACAGTTCTGCCGAAGGAAGCCCTGGAGCCCGGCCGCTTCGCTCTCTCCCACTCCGTACGACTCGACGATGGCCCGCCGCGCCTCCGCACCACCGTCCGCGAGCGTCGTCTGATTGGAGAGCTCGAACGGGACCTGCGCGTTGCAGAAGAAGAACTCCTGTTGCTCCGCCTGGCCGGCGAACGTCGGCTCCCAGAGAACGAAGATCGCGACGTTGGCGGCGATGATCGCGAGCGTGAGCCACGCGGTCCGGCTGGTCGGGTTGATGTCGCGGATCGGGATCACAGCGCTTCGAACCTACCGGGTCGGGTGTCGAAGCGCGCAGAGGGAGAGCCGGAGAGGGGAATCGAACCCCTGACCTCCTCCTTACCATGGAGGCGCTCTGCCGACTGAGCTACTCCGGCGGCAGGGGCGATGATAACAATGGGATCGTCGCCGCCCGTGGCACCATGGGGTGGTGAAGACCATCGCCGTCGCGGTCGCGTTCGTCGGGCTCGTCGCGTGCAGCGGAACCGACGATCGCCCGGATCGGCCGCCCTCGACCGTGGCATTCGAAGGAGCCGACGCGCTCTTGTACGTCGACGTCGCGGACCAACCCGAGGAGCAACGTCGAGGACTCATGGGCGTGGAGAACCTGCCTGCCGATCAGGGGATGGCCTTCGCGTACGAGGAGCCCGTGAGCAACACCTTCTGGATGAAGGACACGCTGATCCCCTTGTCGATCGCCTTCGTCGACGAGGGCGGCCGGGTGATCGGCGTCCGCGACATGGAACCGTGCGAGGCCGATCCCTGCCCGAGCTACGGGGTCGACGAGCCCTATGTCCTCGCGATCGAGGCGAACCTCGGATGGTTCGAGGAACACGGGATCGAGACCGGCGACCGGGCCGAGCTGCGGACGAGCGCGTATGGATGAGTGCCAGCTCTGCTCCGCCGACCGTGTCACACCCTGGCTCCATGAGGACGACGACTGCTGGGTCGCGGAATGCCTCATCTGCCGGACCCCCCTGGTCGTATGGCGCACGCACGGCCTTCCGGAACCGGACCTCGAGGAAACGCTGCTGGGTCGTCTCGAACGTATCGCCGGGGATCGTTACGGCGAGGACGGCTACTGGGTCGATCCGGAACGGCGCCGGATCCCGGACCACTGGCACGCACACGCCCGCCCCGCCGGCGGTTTCTTCGATCCCGCGAGTGACCTCTACGGGAAGTTCTGAAGAGCCCGAGGCGATCTCCCAAAAGTTGGCGGATCTGTGACCGATCTCACAGACAAGGGCGGCGCCTCCGGGCTAGCTTCGAACACATGTTCGACACTCAGGCAACCACCGCTCCCGCCGGCGAAGGAGAGCTGATCGACGCGCTGGACGCGTCCCACGAGCGAGCGTGCCGGTCTCAGCACCGGATGCTCGCCCTGATCGCCGAGACCGATCTTCGAGAGGGGTGGCGGGACTCTGGCGCGCGCGACCTCGCGCACTGGCTCTCGATGCGCTACGGCATCTCCCAGTGGAAGGCGAGACGGTGGATCGCCGCCGGGCACGCGCTCACGTCGCTCCCCGCCATCTCTGGCGCCTTCGCACGGGGCGAGCTCGGACTCGACAAGGTGGTCGAGCTCGCGAGGTTCGCCACGCTCGAAGACGAGGCCGATCTCATCCGTTGGGCGGAGCAGGTCTCCTGCGCCGCGATCCGGCACCGCGGCGACCTCTGGGCCGAAGCCCGGCGCGAACAGGTTCTCGAGGCGGAGCGTGCCCGGACGTTGTCGTGGTGGTGGAGCGATGACGGCCGGCGGTTCGGTCTGCAGGCTGAGCTCCCGGCTGCTCAGGGAGCGGTCGTCGCCCGGGCGATCGAACGGATCGCCGAGCGGGTCCCGTCGATGCCGGGAGAGGAAGACGAACACCACGCGGATGCCCGGCGGGCGGACGCGCTGGTGGCCCTGTGCTCTGCCCGGGTGGCCGAGGACACGGACCCCGATCGCGCCACGGTGGTGATCCACGCCCAAGCCGAGGGACTCGAAGCCGGCACCGGCGGCTGCGAGATCGAGGGCGGCCCGGCCGTGCGTCCCGACACGGTGCGGCGCCTGCTCTGCAACGCCCGGGTGCAGGTCGTGGCGGAGGGTCGTGCCGGTGAGGTCGTGGGGCTCGGGCGGCTCTCTCGAGTGCCCTCGGCGTGGATGATCAGGCAGATCCGCCACCGCGACCGCGAGTGTCGGTTCCCCGGATGCGGCGCACGACGGTTCACTGAGGCGCACCACATCGTGTGGTGGCGCAAAGGCGGCCGCACGGACCTGGACAACCTGGTGCTGACCTGTTCGTTCCACCACCGGCTGGTGCATGAATACGGGTGGTCGGTGATGCATGACGACGATGGAACGGTCAGGTGGTTCGACCCCGGAGGGATCCGCTACCGCGCCGGCCCGTCTCGACATCCCGTCGCGAAGGAACAGGGCGTTCTCGTGATGGCGGGCTGAGGCATGGTTCACGAGCAGGCGCCGTTCGGTCACCCGGCGACGGGCAACGACCGCGCCGGTGGTTCGTTTGGGAGGATGCTCGGGTGACGAACGTCCCGCACGCCGAGTCCGAGGACGTCTCCCGGCGAACGTACCTCGCGAACGAACGCACATTCCTTGCCTGGATCCGCTCCGGCCTGGCGTCACTCGCCGTCAGCCTCGGTGTCGGGCGGCTCTTACCGGCGCTTCTGGACATGTCGCGCGGTACCTTCTTGCTTCTCGGAGTGGGCTACGCGCTCTTGGGCCTCTTCCTGCTTACCTACGGCTCCACGCGCCACCGTTCGGTTCAGGCGGCACTGGCAGAAGGGCGCTTCGAGGCGATCCCGCCGGTCGTCGTCATGGGTCTCACCGTCGCCGGCGTGCTGTTGAGCCTGGGGACACTCGTCATCCTGATGTTCTGATCGATCCTCTGTCGTTCGATCCAGGTTCAGCGAGACCCGGCGAGCTCCGTCGCTGAGGACGACTGGGTGAGGCTTGCGAAGAGGCGGGCCGCCGTCGCCTGGAATCGGGTGGGGTCGCCGTAGGGGCGCGAGACGAGCATGGCGCCCTCGAGCGCGCTGACGATCATCCGAGCAGCGTCGCTCGCCGAGCCGGTGAACTCCAGCGTTCCCTCTTCCTGGCCCTGGACCAGGACGGCCTCGAGCCATGCTTCGTTCTCGTCGAAGAATCCGATCACCGCGTTCTGCATCGGCTTGGGGAGCGTTCGGTATTCGGCCGCCAGCATCCCGCACAAGCACATCCGCTTGCCGCGGAGCACGTCCGCATAGAGCTTCGCGTAGGCATCGAGCTTGGCCGGCGCGTCCATGGGAAGCGGGCACGACGCTTGGGTGGTCGGCGACGAGCCGGCCGTCGTCATCGACTGGTTCGGCGCGACCAACTACGCGAAGCAGAGCTGAACCTGTAGGAAGGCATGAGACCCGGTCGTCGCCGTCCGGGCCTCATCGCAGCGGATATCGTCTCGACCCTCGGACGGACATGGGGGAGGACCGATGCGATTGGCTGGCAAGACGGCGTTGATCACGGGGGCGACGTCGGGCATCGGCGAGGCGACGGCGATCCTGTTCGCCGAGGAAGGCGCCGGCGTCGCCGTCATCGGTCGCGACGCCGATCGCGGTCACGCCGTCGAAGAGGACATCCGGTCGGCCGGCGGACAGGCAATCTTCGTCCGGGCGGACGTTCGTCGAGCGGACGACTGCCGTCGCGCGGTCGGCGAGACCGTCGACGCGTTCGGCCGGCTCGACGTGTTGTTCAACAACGCGGGCACCTACGTGGCGAACGATGCGATCGGATGCTCTGAAGAAGAATGGGACGAGCAGGTCGACACCAGCCTGAAGGGTGCGTTCCTGATGTCGAAGTTCGCCCTGCCTCACATGGTGGCGCAGGGCTCCGGCTCGATCGTGAACTGTTCGTCGGGCTGGGGCCTGATCGGCGGCGCGAAGGCGGCCGCGTACTGCGCGGCCAAGGGAGGCATGGTCGTGATGACCAAGGCGATGGCGCTCGACCACGGGCCGCAGGGCATCCGGGTGAACGCGGTGTGCCCAGGTGACACCGACACACCGATGGAGCGTGAGGACGCGAGGAACCAGGGTCTGTCGTGGGATGAGTACGTTCGCTGGGCCGTCGAGGACCGACCGATCGCGCGCATGGCCTCATCGGAGGAGATCGCTCGCGCGGTGCTCTTCCTCGCGAGCGAGGAATCCTCCTTCATCACCGGCGCGGCGCTCCCCGTCGACGGCGGCGGCGTCGCCGGCTACTGAAGGGAACACCATCGTGCGGAGGGTCGTGCTGATCACGGGCGGGGCGGGCGGGATCGGTCGCGCGACCGGGGAGCGGTTCGCTGCGGCCGGCGATACGGTCGTGCTCGCCGACCGATCCGCGGAGAGCCTGGCCGACGTCGTTTCAGCCTTCGACACGGTGGCAGCCGACGTCACGATCGTGGCGGACTGCGAGCGCATGGTCGCCGAGACCGTCGAGCGGCACGGCCGGCTCGACGTCCTCGTCAATTGCGCCGGCGTCTGGGTCGAGGGTCCCACCACCGAGATGACCGAGGAGGAGTGGGATCGCACGATCGACGTGAACCTGAAGGGCACGTTCTTCGCCTGCCGCTTCGCGATCCCGCACCTCGAGCGGACGGAAGGCTGCATCGTGAACCTCTCGTCGGACGCCGGTCTGGTCGGCACCGTCGAGACCGCGATCTACAACGCCTCGAAGGGCGGCGTCTCGCTCCTCACGAGGTCGCTCGCGCTCGAGCTTGCGCCGAAGGGCGTCCGCGTGAACGCCGTCTGCCCGAACGACGTCGACACGCCCATGCTCGCGGGTCAGGCGCGCGACTACGGCGGCGACGGTCCCGATGGGTACCTCGCCGCCCTGCTCGCGAACTATCCGCAGAAGGGTCGCTCCCGATTCATCCGGCCCGAGGAGATCGCGGCGCTGATCGTCTACCTCGCATCGGCAGAGGCCGCCCCCATCACGGGCGCGTGCATCCCGATCGACTTCGGCAGTACCGCCGGCTACTGACGACGTGAGCCAACCCACCGTCGCGCCATAGGATCAGAGCTGTGTGACCGCCGAACGAAGGAGATCGTCGTCGTCGCCCCGATCACCGGCGCAGCGACCCACGACATCGCGGGCGCCGGCTGCCGGCCGGGCGGTGTGGGTCCGGACACGGGGCTCCCAACCGGCGTCGAGGGAGCCGGGGACGGTTCTGCGCGTTGCGTGCCAGGGAGCAGAGCGAGCGCGTAGCTAGTCCGCTGAGCCACCGTCCGGCTCGAGATCGAGCGAGATCGAGTTCATGCAGTAGCGCTCGCCCGTCGGCTGGGGACCGTCATCGAAGAGGTGACCGAGGTGGCCGCCGCACCGGGCGCACGTCACCTCGATCCGTGGCATACCGATGCTTCGATCCTCGTGGAGCTCGACCGCTCCCGGAACGATCGGCTCGAAGAAGCTGGGCCAACCGGTGCCTGAGTCGTATTTCGCCTCGGAACGGAACAGCTCCGCTCCGCAGGCCGCGCATCGATACACGCCGCGGTCTTTGGTGATGGCGTACTTCCCGGTGAAGGCGCGTTCCGTCCCCTTGTTCCGAAGGACCTCGAACTGCTCGGGAGACAGCCGCCGGCGCCACTCCTCCTCGGATGTGGGGAGTTGCCCTCCCGCCTGCTCCCTGCGCTCGACTCGCTCGCTCATTTCGCTTCCCTCCACGCCGTCTTGCTCGTTCGGTTCGCCTGAGCGGGGATCGTGCACGGCGCCTCGCCCCTCTTCTCAAGATACTGCTGGTGGAGATCCTCCGCGCCGTAGAAGGTAGGCGCCGGCACGACCTGCGTGGCGATGGGCCTGCGGATGCGCCCATGCTCGCTCCGCACCTTTCCGCTATCCATTCCGGCCCCTCCAACCGGTGCCGGGGGTCCGCCCGATCGGGGCGACGGTTTGGGAGTATGAACGGAAGGGTGTTCCTGTCGAAGGAGGCGAACAGCGTGAACAAGGGTGGACCCAAGCTCTCGGCGCAGGCACGCCGGTCTCTCGAGGAACGGCTGGCGGAGCTCGAGGACGAACGGATGCCGCGCCTAGAACGTGAGTTCGCCGCCACCCATGACCCGCTCGCCGAGACGGCGCTCCGGAACACGCGAGAGGAGGCCGGGCGGGTCAGGGAGGCCCTGGCCACCGCCACTCCGCTCGAGGATGAGCCCCACGATCCCACGATCGTCGAGCTGGGGGATTCGGTCACGATCCGGCGGAAGGGGTCGGCGACGAAGGAGCGCTTCACGCTGGTCGGAGAACTGGAGGCACGGATGGACGAGACGTGGATCTCCGACCGGGCGCCTTTCGGGGCCGGTCTGCTGGGGAGCTCGGTCGGTCAGCTCGTCATCGTGCAGACCCCAGGCGGCGAGCAGCGGTTCGAGGTGCTCTCGATCGAACGAGGCTAGTTCGAGCGTCAGCGCGGACCTGATCTGCTTCCAGGGATTCTCGTCGATGTCGCCGTCGAGCACCGCTTTCGTGAACCCCTTGCTTAGGATCAAGACCTCGTTCCGCCGTACCCCGATACCTTCATCGGCTGGACCCTCCGCCCAGAACATGCGGACCATGTCTGGAGTCACCCCGCGGATGTCGGTCAGGCCGAGCCGAGTCCCGGTAGCCGGTCGGGTCGGTCGGGCCACGGAACACGGACCCTCCGACCCCATCGCACGTCTCGCCCTTCCTCGAGGGATGACGTGAGACAAGCTCACTCGCGGAGGTGAGAACGATGTGGGCGGTTCGCTCTTTCATCGCCTTCCTGATCGCCCATGTGTTGGTCAAGAAGTCCCAGGGATCGCGGGCCCGCCGGCCCCATCGCGCCGCCTATCCCAGGCGAAGCTGAGGGGTGAGGGCGCGAGATCCATAAGCCCGCGGTCTCGGGAGGTGGGAAGGATGTCAACCACGATCGATCAGGCGCCGGAGGTCATTCGCCGTGACGTCCCGACGAAGAGCTCGCATGAAACGCTGCGACGGGTACTGCTCGCCGCCGGGATCGGCGGATCGCTCTTCTACGTGGCCGCCCTCGTGCTCGGACCCATGCGATGGGAGGGCTACAGCTCGATGGATCAAACCGTCAGCGAGCTGTTCGCGATCGACGCTCCCTCGCGACCGCTCGTCGTCTCGCTCCTGTTCGTGAGCGGCGTGCTGGCGCTTGTCTTCGGGATCGGGGTCCTGTGGTCGGCGGGTCGGAACCGTGCCCCGCGCATCGCGGGCTGGGCACTGTTCGGCGTCGGAGTCGTAGATCAGGCGGGTCCGTTCTTCCCCATGCATACCCGCGAGGTGGTCGCCGCCGGCGACAGCACGTCAGCGACACGATGCACATCAGCCTCACGATCGTGCTCTCACTGCCCTTCCTGCTGACCATGGGCTTCGGCGCCGCGGCATTCGGGAAGCGGTTCCTCGTCTACTCCGTGGTCACGATCCTCACGCTGGTGGTGTTTGGCGCGTTGACGTCGAGCCACGCTGGCGCGCTCGCCGCGAACGAACCCACGCCGTGGCAGGGAGTGTATGAGCGCGTCGACATCGGCGCCTACCTGCTCTGGACGACGGTGCTGGCGGCCATCCTCCTCCGCAGCAGAGTCACCGGTCAGACGACGAAGGAGCGGTTCGGACCTCTAGGGCAGGATCCCGCATAACAGAGACCGGACGTTTGAGAGCGTCGAGGCGGCATGTCTCGGTGGCGTCCTTCGTGCATCGAGGCGGCCGATCACCGACCAGATCTTGGGGGCTGCGCCTAGATCGGTGCCACTTGTGCCACCAACCGACCTGCGATCGCGCGCAACCCCGATCAAGGCATTCCTCAGCGGAGTTCTGGGGTGTCGGGGGCCTCAGTTCTGAGAACACCCCACGGTGGGGTGTTCTCAGAACTTGCTGACCAGGGCATACGGCACTCCATTCGGGGACCACCCACAGGTTAAGAGGGGTAGTACCCACAGCAGGTCATGGCCCCTTTCGGTACCAGTTGACCGTGCGACGCACCGGACGACGCAATCGATTGGGCCCGCTGCCTCCACGCAGCTCCGCGTCCCAGTCTGTCCTCACGTCCGTGAGTCGTCGGCTGGTCGAAGCTGAACGTAGTGACGATGGCGATCCCCACTACAAGCAGGGAGAACCCAAGACGCTTCGGATATCTCCGGACAGGCGCTGCGAAGCCACAGGTACAGTGGGCCGATGAACGCCGACGCGCCCGGCTGTCTGGACGATGGCCGCGAAGCGATGCTCATGGCCGCCCTGCCGGTCCGACGCGCCGCGTTCCGCGAGCTGCTCTCCGGCCAGGCAGTGCCGATCACCGAAGTCGCCGCATCCGCGGGGATGTCGATCGAGGCGGCGCGCCGGGCTGTTCGGGACGTGGCGTCGGTCGGGATGGTTGAGGCGGACGAGACAACCATCATCGGCATGGACGGCCTCACCACGCGCCAGACACAACACGGCATCGTCATTGGCGGGGTTCAGCTCTGGACTTGGTGCGCATACGACATCATCGGGATTGCGGCGGCGATGGAGACCACGGCCACTGGCAGCACGCGATGCGGGGCGTGCGGCAGGCACATCGACGTGATCATCAAGGACGGCCAATCGAAGGACAGTGGCGCGGTGGGCTGGCTTCCGGGTGAATCCTGCTCGAACGTGATAGCCGAGTTCTGTCCGAGCGCCTTGCTCTTCTGCTCGCGCGATCACCTGGACGAGTGGCGCGCCAAGTCAGGGAATGGAGAGGGCGAAGCCTTAGACCTCCAGGCGCTCGCGGAACGGGGTCGCGAGGAGTGGCGTCAGCTCGTTGCCTGACCGTTGACGTATGCACTCACCACGTCGCGCAGCTGCTCCTTCGTCGGCGAACCCGCAGGTCCGTCGGGCGTTCGGTAGACGCGGCACGCAAGCCCATATCCGCCTGTCGCCTCTTCGAACGGATCCCGACCGTCCAAGAGGACCGTTGGCGACCCGACGAAACGCAGCCGCTGCGCCTCTTCGTCGGTATCGACTCGTTCGAGGCTGACCTCGACCTCAGGATGACCGAGTTCCGCAAGCACTTCTTGTAGGCGTGGCAGTGTCGTCTGCCAGTTAGGGCAGTCGTCGAAGTAGCGAAGAGTCACGCGGAGTCGAGTTGCTGTTTCTTCCACGCTTCAAGACCTGGGTTGTGATGGAGGCGCGGGAAGACCCAGCGGAAGATGCTCAACCCCGGCTTCCGGCACCAGCAATCGGGGTAGCAGCCGCACGTGAGCAGTCCAGCCGCCTCCCTCGCCTTGCTCACGAGAGCGAGGGCGAAGTAGCCGATGACCAAGGATGTCAGGATCCTTCTCATGGGGAGAAGCTAGGAGCTGCTGTTCCGTAACGTCAAGCAACCCAGAAATCCTCCTCCATCGCTTCGGACTCGCCTGCGAAGATCACCCGAACGTTCCAACAAGTTCCACGAATGGGCTCATGGGTGTCTTGGGCGCCCTAGGAGTTCCGTCGAGTACCGCTTGGTTCGGGCGGCTCCTTAACCAGCTGTTGACCAACTCGTGGTCTCCTGCCAAGAGAAGGACTGCTCATCCTCCGAGCGCAGCTGGCGCCGCGTAACGATCCGGGTCGGCCTTGAAGCGTTCCAGACACGAGGGAGAACAGAAGTAGTACGTCGTTCCCTCGAACTCTTCGCTGCCTGCGGCGGTGGCGGGGTCGATATCCATCCCGCACACCGGATCGTGCACGATGGCCATCACTGGCTCCTCCTCCCTTTCCTCGTTGACTTCCACAATCACTGGAGCCTCGTGACCCTCGTCCGAGACATCGGGCAACGGCTGCGCCCTGAAGGTCCTCAGGCGATTCGCGTTCGTCACGACGGAGAGCGAACTGAGTGCCATCGCTGCGGCAGCGATGATCGGATCGAGCCGGAGACCGATCAGCGGGTAGAGCAGCCCCGCGGCGACCGGGATCCCCACCACGTTGTAGAAGAACGCGAAGAACAGGTTCTGCCGGATGTTCCGCATCGTGGCCCGACTGAGGTCGAGAGCCGTCACTACACCTCGCAGGTCGCCTGAGATCAGGGTGATGTCTGCGGCCTCGATCGCGATGTCGGTCCCGGTCCCGATCGCCATCCCGACGTCCGCTTGGGCCAGGGCCGGCGCGTCATTGATCCCATCGCCGACCATGGCGACGACCTCTCTCTCGGCTTGGAGACGCCTCACCTCTGCGGCCTTGTCCTGGGGCAGCACCTCGGCGAGCACTCGCCCCACGCCGACACGCCTGGCGATCGTCTCCGCTGTCCTCCAATTGTCCCCGGTCATCATGACCACCTCGAGGCCACGGCCCCGAAGAGTGGCCACCGCCGCGGCTGCCTCCTCCTTGGGAGTGTCCGTGACCGCAACGACACCGGCCGGGCGGCCGTCGATACCCGCGAAGATGACGGTCTTCCCCTCCTCCTCGAGCCGGGAGGCGAGCGCGCCCAGGGAATCTGTATCGATGCCGACCTCTTCAATCAACCGGCGTCTTCCGACGAGCACGGTTCGGCCCTCGACGACCGCGCGGATCCCCTTGCCGGTCATCGACTCGAAGCCTTCCGGTTCTACGAGTCGGACCCCCCGCTTCTCGGCTCCCCGGACGACGGCCCGCGCCAAGGGATGCTCGGAGAGCCGTTCGGCGGAGGCCACCAACCTCAGCAGCTCGCTCTGCTCGAGGTCACCGGCCGGAACCACATCGGTGAGCGAGGGTTCTCCCTTCGTGATCGTGCCGGTCTTGTCCACGATCACCGTCCGGGTCCGCTCCGTCGTCTCCAAGGCCTCAGCCGAGCGGACCAACACGCCGTTCTCCGCTCCCCTCCCGGTGCCGACCATGACCGACAGCGGCGTCGCCAAGCCGAGGGCGCAGGGGCAGGCGATGATCAGCACCGACACGGCGCTTACGAGTCCGTTCGTGAGCGCTGGTTGGGGACCCACGTCGAACCACACCACGAAGGCGGCGATGGCGATCACCATGACCGCCGGAACGAAGAAGCTCGCCACCCGGTCGGCCAGGCGCTGGATGGGCGCCTTGGAGGCCTGAGCTTCCCGGACCAGGCGGATGATCTGAGCCAGGAGCGTGTCGGACCCCACTGCCGTCGCTCGATACCGGAAGGCTCCGGTCTGGTTCAGTGTCCCCCCGACGACGGCGTCACCGCGGCCCTTGTCCACCGGGATCGACTCCCCCGTCACCATCGACTCGTCCAGGGTGGAGAGTCCGTCGAGGATCTCCCCATCGACGGGGATCTGCTCACCAGGCCGGACCACGATCTCCTCGCCCACCCGTACCTCCTCCACCGGCACCTCGGTCTCCGAGCCATCCCGGATCACTCGGGCGGTGCGGGGACTGAGACCCAGGAGTTTCCGGATCGCCTCCCCCGTCCCGGCCTTCGCCTTCGATTCCAAGAGACGCCCGAGGAGGATCAGCGTGAGGATCACCCCGACCGCTTCGTAGTACACGTCCCGCAGGGCGACCGGGAACAGACCGGGGGCGACGGTGACCAGCGTGCTGTAGGCGAAGGCTGCCGTGGTCCCGACCGTGATGAGGGCGTTCATCTCGGCGTTGCGATGTCGGAGGGTCCGCCACCCGACGGTGTGGATCGGCCATCCTGTATAGAAGAAGACTGGCGTGATCAGCGTGAGCTGGACCCACCGGTTCATCAGGAACTCCGGCACGTCGACCCCGAGGAACTCCGCTGCCATCACCGTGGCGAGCACGGGTGCCGAAAGGACGGCGCCGACGAGAACCCTTCGGGAGAGGTCGCGGATCTCCCGGCGTCGTTCCGCCGTTTCCTCCTCCTGTGTATCCCCGGATGCCTCCTCGGAATGCTGCGCTCTGACCTCGACCCGGTAGCCGACGGAAGCGACCTTCTGACGCATGTCTTCGACGGAGACCGCGGAGGCGTCGAACTCCACCACGGCGACGTCCGACGCGACGTCTATCTGGACGCTCCGAACGCCCGGCAG
>Ga0299907_10000514_pt1 | contig 19011 bp, 17 predicted proteins | sample RVTome_16_FD_198680 | JGI IMG/M metagenome (GOLD analysis project Ga0299907, IMG submission 198680) | Soil microbial communities from uranium-contaminated site in the Upper Colorado River Basin, Wyoming, United States - RVT152D67 (version 2) ...
GGCAGGTCGCCGCCGAGGTGGAGTCGGAGGTCGAACGCGCACCCGCCCCAACGGCGACCGGAGGAGGGGCATGAGCGATCGGCGACACCCACTCGGGGTGTTGATCCTGCAGCACGAGGAGCCCACCCCACCGGGGCACGTCACCGAATGGCTCCGCTCCCACGACGCGGAGGTGGAGACCTACCGCATCGACCTCGAGCGACGCGACGTCGATCCGTCCGGCTACGACCTCATCGTCTCGCTCGGCTCGGAGTTCGCGGCGTTCGACGACTCGAGGCCGTTCGTCCAGGGCGAGGCGAAGCTCATGCGACGCGCCGTCGACGAGGACGTCCCGGTACTCGGGTTGTGCTTCGGGGGCCAGATGCTGGCACGGGTCCTCGGCGCCGACGTGTACCGCTCGGACCAGTCGGAGATCGGCTGGCTCCCGGTCCGCACCGCCGATCCCGACCTCGTCCCCGACGGCCCGTGGTTCCAGTGGCACTTCGACGCGTTCACGGCTCCGCCCGGGGCGACGGTCGTCGCCGAGACCGACGTCGGCCCGCAGGCCTTCGTCGCGGGGCGCTCGCTCGGGCTGCAGTTCCACCCCGAGGTAACCACGGAGATCATGGACGACTGGGTCCGGGTCTACCGCCACGAGCTGGATGGCGACGGCGTCGATCCCGACGCGCTCCTGGAGGAGACGTACCGGCGCGCTGATGAGAGCCGCGGCAACGCGATGCAGCTGTTCGATCGCTTCCTCCGCGACGTCGCTCGCCTGACGCCGGCGACGAGCGACGGATGATCCGGGCCGAGGACACCGCCGTCTTCCCCCGCTTCCTCGATCTGACCTACCCGAACGTGGAGCGAGGCGAGGGGGTCTGGCTCACCACCACCGACGGGCGGCGCGTCCTCGACGCCTGCTCCGGCGGGGCGATGGTGGCCGCGCTCGGCCACGGGGTGCCGGAGCTCGCGACGGCCGCCGCGGAGCAGGCGGGGCGCATCTCCTACTACTACAACCACCACTTCACGAACGAGCCCCAGGAGCGACTCGCCGAACGCCTGCTCGAGGTGGCCGCCCCCGACATGGCGCGGGTGCGGTTCGTCTCCGGCGGCTCGGAGGCCAACGAGACCGCCCTGCAGCTCGCGCGGCTGTACCACGTCGACCGTGGGGAGCCCGACCGGTGGCGGGTGATCTCTCCGGCCCAGGCCTACCACGGCTCCTCGATGGGCACGCTCGCCCTGAGCGGCCGCCCCGGACTGCAGGAGCCGTACACGCCGTACCTCGCGTCCCACCTGCACATCCCGCCGAGCACCTCCCGGTTCGACCAGACCGGCGAGGCGGCGCTCGACGCGCTCGACCGCGCGCTCGCCGAGGCCGGCCCCGGGACGGTATCGGCGTTCTTCTGTGAACCGGTGAGCGCCTCGGCGCTGCCTGGCTACTCGCCGCCCGGCCGGTTCTGGGAGGGCCTCGCGGAGCGGCGAGCGGAGCACGGCTTCCTGATCTGCTTCGACGAGGTGGTGACGTGCCTCGGACGGGTGGGGACCTGGCTCGCCGCCCACCAGATCCCGGTCGAGCCGGACATCGTGGCGGTCGGCAAGGGCCTCGGTGCCGGCAACGCCCCGATCGGGGCGGTCCTGTGCCGGCAGGAGGTCTTCGACGCGATCGACCAGGGATCGCGCGAGTTCGACCTCGGCCACACGTGGGACGGCGCCCCGCTCCCGATGGCCGTCGGCCTCGCCGTCCTGGAGCTGCTCGTCGAGCGGGGACTCGTCGACCGGGTCCACGACCGGGGACCGAGTCTGCGGGACGAGCTCGCCGAAGCGCTCGCCGGCTCCGAGATCGTCGGGGAGGTCCGCGGCCGCGGGTTCCTGCTGGGCGTCGAGCTGGTCGATCCGCGTGATCGAGCTTCGTTCCTCCCCTCCGAGCTCGACGCCGCGACCATGGTCGATGACCTCGCGTTCGAGCACGGTCTCCTCGTGACCTCGAGCCACCCGCAGGCCGACGGGTTCGCGGGAGATCAGGTGCTCATGGCCCCGGCCTTCACGAGCACCGACGCAGAGCTCGCGGAGATGGTGGATCGCCTGCGCCTGACGCTCGAGGCCGTCGAAGGACTGGTGAAGGACGCCCTGTCCGGATCGGCTGCCCGATGACGGACGTCGTACGTTCCGGCGCCGGCGCACTGCCGGAAGGCGAATTCGTCCTCCTCGGCATCCCCGACATGAACGGGTCGATCCGCGGCAAGGCGCTTCGGCCCGACGCGTTCGACGCGGCCGTGGAGCGCGGCACGGTGACGACCGATCTCATCATCGGCCTTGACCCGACCGACACGCCGATCGAGGACTACGAGCGCTTCGGGATCCGAACGGGAGCCGCCGACATGCTCGTGCACGCCGACACGGACACGATCCACGAGCTGACGTGGCGCCCCGGCTGGCGCGTCTGCCTCGCGACCCCCAGCTGGCCCGACGGCTCGCCGTGCGAGTTCGCCACGCGGGAGGTCTCCCGCTCGGTCCTGGAGGACGTGCGCGGGCTCGGCTACGACGTGATGTCGGCGATCGAGTACGAGATCCGGATCTGGGACGAACGCGGCGAGCCGACGTCCACAGGCATCAGCTACAGCCTGAACGAGATCGCCCGGTACGACGCCTTCCTGGCGGCGCTCGTCCCGGCTCTCGAGGGCCTCGGGATCGCGCTCTCGGCCGTGCACACCGAGGCCGGTCCCGGCCTCCTCGAGCTGAACATCGCGGCCGCCCGCGGACTGCGCTCGGCCGACGACGCCGTCCTGCTGAAGTTCGGCGTGAAGCAGGTGGCGGCCTCGATGGGCCTGCGCGCGAGCTTCCTCGCGAAGACGAACCCCGGCGAGGAGGGATCGAGCGGACACGTCCACCTGTCGCTGTGGGACGGCGATACGAACGCGTTCGCGGCGGCCGAGCCGACCGCCCCGGTGCCTCCGGTGTTCGCGTCGTCGGTGGCAGGCCTCCTCGAGCACCTGCCGGCCGCCTCGCTCCTGCTGAACCCCACGCTGAACTCGTACAAGCGGCTCGTCCCCGGATGGTTCGCCCCGATCAACGCGACGTGGGGCTACGAGAACCGCTCCTGCGCCGTGCGCGCGATCCGCTCGGACCGTCCGGAGCTCTGGAGGCTCGAATGCCGGCGTCCCGGCGCCGACGCGAACCCGTACCTCGCGCTCGCGGCGATCGCCGCGTCCGCCGCCGACGGCATCCGCACCGACGCGACGCCGCCTCACGACGTCGTCGGAGACGCCTACTCGCTCGCCGACCTCCCGGAGCTGCCGGGCTCCCTCGAATCGGCGATCCGGGCCTTCGACGAGGACGCGACCCTGAAGAAGGCGCTCGGCGACGGGTTCAGCCACTACTACCTCACCTCTCGCCTCTGGGAGCTGAAGGCCTGGCGCCAGACCGTGACCGACTGGGAGCGCGAGCGCTACGAGCGGTCGGTATGACGCCTGAGGTCGGGATCGTCGCCTACCACCTGCGGCCGGGTCGGGTGACCTCCTGGGGTGTGGGCGGCTACGGCGTCCCGGAGAACTACGTCGACGCCCTCCGTCGCTCGGGGGCCTATGCGGCCCTCCTGCTCCCCGGCGACGATCGCACCCCGGACGAGCTCCTCGATCGCCTCGACGCGCTGATGCTCGTCGGCGGCGGCGACGTGGTGCCCGAGCGCTACGGGCGGGAGGCCGTGGACGAGGTCTACGGCCTCGAGCCGGACCGCGACGACTTCGAGATCGCCCTGCTCCTTCGCGCGGTCGAACGCGACGTCCCGACCCTCTGCATCTGCCGCGGGATGCAGGTCATGAACGTGGCGTTCGGCGGGGACCTCGTGCAGCACCTGCCGGCGGACGATCGGTTCATGACCCACGGCGTCCCGAGCGAGGCCGAGTCCCTGCTTCACGATGTGAAGCTCCTCGCCGGCAGCAGGATCGCCGAGGCGGCAGGGTCCGAGGTCGTCTCCTCCTCCTCCCACCATCATCAGGGGGTCGATCGTCTCGGCGACGGACTCGTGGCGACCGGGTGGACAGAGGACGGTCTGATCGAAGCGATCGAGAGCGAGCGTGGCTGGATGATCGGCGCGCAGTGGCACCCGGAGGACACCGCCGCCTCCGATCCGGCGCAGCAGGGGCTGTTCGACGCTCTGGTCCGCGAGGCGCGGGAGACGTGAACCTCAGTCGAGGAGCCGCGAGAGCGCGTACGCGAACGGCGTCGCGACGACCAGGGCCACAGCGACCACGATCGCGACCCATCGCCACCACGGTGCGCGGGGCGGCATCGGTTCGTCGTCGAAGGGCTCATCGGCGAACGGATCCTCTTCCTCGCCCGAGCGATCGGGCACCGGCTCCGGGTGGCCGTCCACGTACTCGAACGATACCGGCGACGCTCGCCCGGCGACCCGTGTTACCCGTCGCGGGCAGTGACCCGGCGAGATGACCGGCCTGAAGGTCGTCCGCGCGGCCGGCGGACACCGGAGCCGGGGGGAGCAGATCGGACGAGAGCTCCGGGAGGAGGTGAACCGCTCGGTGGACTTCTATCACCGGTACTTCGAACGGCGCGGGATCTCCTCCGAGCGGCTGCAGGAGCTACTGACGCCGTACCTGGTCGCCGCGGAGACCCACTTCCCCGCGTACGTGTCGGTGCTCGAGGGCATGTCGATCGGGGCGACGGTTCCGATCCTCGAGCTGTTCGCGATCAACGCGTTCGAGGAGCTCGAGCCGTTCCTGGGGTCGGCCGACGGACGGATATCGTCCCTCGAGCGCAAGGAGCGGTACGCCGCGCCGGCTCCCGGCGAGCGATGCTCGAGCTTCGTCGTCACGACCGATGGAACGACGATCCTCGCGCACAACGAGCACTGGCTCGTCGGCGATGCCGGCAACGTCGCGGTGGTCCTCGACGCCCCGGACGACCGAACCGTCCGCGTGGCCTCCCCCACGGTCGTGTGCTGTCTGCCGGCCGTCGGCGTGAACAGCCACGGGGTGGGACAGGGCATCGCGTCGCTGACAGCCTCCGACGACCGGGAGGGCGTTCCGCGGGTGCTGGTGTCACGCTCCTCACTCGAGGCGCGGGACCCGGCGGAGGCGCTCGCAATGGCCGGCATGCCGGCTCGCTCGGGCGGCTACGGTCACACGTTCGCGTTCCCCGGCGGGGAACCCCTCGTGGTCGAGACGACGGCCGAACGCGTCGCCGTCGTGCAGGGCCCGCCCGTCCACACCAACCATTACCTGGCACCGGAGCTCGTTCCGCTCGGCCCCACGCCCTCCGCCGGCAGCAGCGTGCGGCACGCCCGGGTGGTCGAGTTGCTCGAGGAGCGTAGGCCCTCGAGGGCCCCCGAGGTGATGGAGATCCTCCGGGACCACGCCACCCGGCCGCAGGCGATCTGCCAGCACGCGGACCCGGCCGAGGGCGAGGAGGCGGACGCGGTCCTGTTCTCGATGGTGGCCGAGCTCGAGAGCGGGCGGATGTGGGTCGCCCCCGGGAACCCGTGCGAGACCGAGTACGAGGACGTCGACCTCGGAGACCTGCGCTGACCAGGCACGATGCCTGCCTACCGCAGGTCGGCGGCTCCGTGCTATACAGACCTCGTTCGAACCGCCATTCAAACGAACAGCGGCTCGGCCGACGGCGAATAGGGTGCGTTCGCGAGGGCGTTCGTTTCGGCGTCCTCGAGGAGAAAGCCGAGGGGGCACGATGAGGCGAAGCAGGAAGATCGGTGTGGTCGCGGCGCTGGTGCTGTTCGGGGCGCTCGCGGCGGGGACGATCGCGCAGGTCGCGACGGCGCAGGAGACCGGCAACGACGACGAGCGGGTCGTCTTCACCATGGCCTCCACCGGCGAGCCGAGCTCGCTGAACCCGATGGCCGGCTACTTGGCACTGGACTTCTACTTCTGGACGCCCAGCTATCACCTGCCCATCGACTTCGGCACCGACTTCGGACCGGAGGAACCGAGCGATCGGTGGAACGGCTTCGACTCGGGCCTGGTGACGGACATCGAGGTCAGCGACGACGCCATGCATTTCACGTACACGATCCGCGACGACCTCGTGTGGTCCGACGGCGAGCCACTGACCGCCGAGGACGTCGCCTACACGCTCAACCTCTACAAGAACAACCACGCCTACCTACCGCAGAACTACCTCACGCAGATCGACGGGGACGTTCGCGTGGTCGACGAGACCACGATCGAGTTCGACACCACCGAGCCCAGCGCGCTCTACACGGGCGAGACCCCGTACCTGTACACCTACATCCTGCCCAAGCACGTGTTCGAGCAGATCGAACAGGGCAACTGCCCGGACGACTCGGAGCGGTGCACGCCGAAGGGATACGAGAACGTTCCGAACGTCGGAAGCGGGCCGTTCATCATCGACGAGTACGAGGTCGGCGAGTTCGTCCGGATGGTGAAGAACCCGTTCTGGCCTGGCCCCGAACCCGCCGTCGACGAGATCGTCTACCGCTTCTACAGGAACGACGATGCGGTCGCCACCGCCCTCCAGACCGGCGAGGTCGACTTCGTCTACGTCACGACCCCCAACGTGTTCAACTCGCTCCAGAACGCCGACAACGTCGGCTCGATGGTCGGCACGATCCCCTCGTTCTCCGAGATCGCGATCAACTCGGGGTCCGCCTACCAGGAGGGCGACGACTTCTTCACACCACACGGCGACGGACATCCCGCGCTCACCGACGTGACCGTTCGCCGGGCGATCCGGATGGCGATCGACAGCCAGGCACTGAACGAGCAGGTGCTGCTCGGCTTCGGGGTGCCGGGGACGACCCTCATCCCGCCGATCTCGGTGCCCGGCGCCCGATGGGAGCCGTCCGGAGACGAGCTCATCGCCTGGGATCTGGAGGGAGCCAAGCAGCTCCTCGAGGACGCGGGATACGTGGACTCGGACGGCGACGGTATCCGCGAGATGCCCGAGGGCTCGCTGGATCCCGGGAGGCCGCTCGAGTTCCGCTACTTCGTGCGGCCGAGCGAACAACCCTCGGTCGACGCCTCCCCGTTCGTGTCCGAATGGCTCGAGGAGATCGGGATCAGGACCGAGGTCATCTCGGTCGCCTCGGGCCGGCTCACCGACATCATCAATGCGGGGGAATACGAGCTCTCCTCGTGGGGATGGATCCCCGATCCGGACCCGGCGCCCATCCTCTCCTACTTCACGTGCGATCAGCGGCCGCCCGACGGTTCGACGTACGGGAACAACGACGCCTACTACTGCAACCCCGAGTACGACGAGCTGTACGAGCAGCAGCTCGGCGAAACGGACCCGGAGGCTCGCTGGGAGATCGTGCACGAGATGCAGAGGATCTTCTACGAGGACGCGGCCTACGCCGTGATGTGGTACGAGCCGATCTTCTCCGCATGGCGGTCCGATCGGTTCGAGGGCTTCGTTCCGCAACCGCAACCCGAAGGTGACCCGCTCGAGGGCTGGGGCGGGATCAGCGAGGTATGGCTCTCGCTGCGCCCGGTGTCCGGCGGCGCAGGTGGGGCGGCGACCGAGACGAGGGGGATCTCGCCCGCGGTCTGGGCCATCGCGGCGGGCGTCATCGTGCTCCTGGTGGCGGTCTTCGTGATCCTCCGCCGGAGGCGCTCCGAGGAGGACGTGTAACGGCAGCCTAGACGCGGAGGGACGCGAGAAGCAGGGTGGGAACGCGTCGCTACATCTTGGGCAAGGTGGCCCAGGCGGTCCTGACCCTTGCCTTCGTCATGGTCTTCAACTTCTTCCTGTTCCGCGTCGTCCCCGGCGATCCCGCGGGGCTCCTCCTGCGCGGGACCGCCGCGTTCAACCCGGAGAATGTGGAACAGTTGCGATCGGAGCTCGGCCTGGATCGACCCCTACCGCAGCAGTTCCTGATCTACCTGGAGAACACGGTCACGCTCAACTTCGGCGAGTCGTTCTTCCTCCGAGGCCAAGACGTGAAGGAGGTCATCGCCGGGCGGATCTGGCCGACGCTGCTGCTGGTGGGGACCTCCACGCTCGCCTCGGCCGCGATCGGGCTCGTCATCGGTATCTACGGCGGGTGGCGGCACGGGAGCCGGTTCGACGTCGGATCCCAGGGGTTCACCCTGTTCGTCTACTCGATGCCGGAATTCTGGTTCGGGATCCTGGTGCTGATGGCGTTCGCAGGTGGGATCGGTCCGTTCCCGGCGCTCTTTCCCGCGGGGGGGTACTCGACGCCGGGAGCCGACCTCACCGGTCCCGCCCACGTGGCCGACGTCCTCAACCACCTCGCCCTGCCATGGTTCGTGCTCACCATCGCGTACCTGGGGCAGTACGCGTTGATCATGCGCAACTCCCTGATCGATGTGATGAACGACGACTTCGTCATGACGGCCCGAGCCAAGGGTCTTCGCGAGAAGGAGATCCTCTGGCGTCACGTCGCCCCGAACGCCCTCCTGCCCACGTTCACGGTGATCCTGCTCTCGCTGGGATTCGTCTTCGGGGGCGCGATCACGATCGAGTACGTGTTCTCCTATCCCGGGCTGGGCCTGCTCGAGGTGCAGGCGATCGATTCGAAGGACTTCCCGCTGCTCCAGGGCCTGTTCCTGCTGTTCTCGGCCGCGGTCATCCTCGCGAACCTCACCGCCGACATCCTGTATTCGTATCTCGACCCGAGAGTGAGGGCCGCCTGATGCGACCACCCGAAACTCTGCCGACCTACGAGGAAGGGCCGCCGGCTGGCGTCGAGCTCGAACCGGGACCACCTCCCGAGGTGCCGCGCAATCCGAGGAGGATCGCGTGGACGCGGAGAGGGATCTCGGCTAGGCGGGTCTGGAAGACCTATCGGAAGAGCCTCCTGGGGATGGTGGGGCTCGTCGTGCTGATCTTCTTCGCGCTGGTGGCGATCTTCGCCCCACTGCTCGCCGACAAGCAGGGTCTCGACGCGACGTGTCCATGCAACGGAACCCCGTTCTCGCCGCCCTCGCTCGAGTTCCCGCTCGGCACCGACAACTTCGGACGATCCGTCCTCACGCTCACGATCTGGGGTTCTCGGATCTCGCTGATGGTCGGACTGTTCGCCACCGCGATCTCGATGCTGATCGGCTCGTTCATCGGGATCCTCGCCGGCTACCGCGGCGGCACCTCCGAGTCGGTCCTGATGCGCCTGACCGACTGGTTCCTCGTGATCCCGTTCCTGCCGCTCGCGATCGTCTTGGCCTCGGTGCTGGACCGGTCGCTCGGCGTGATCGTCTTTGTCATCGGCGTCACCTCGTGGCCGGCGACGGCCCGGATCGTCCGGGCTCAGGTGCTCTCGATCAAGACGAGACCCTACGTCGAACGCTCGCGGGCGCTGGGAGCAAGCGGGTGGCATCTCAATACCCGTCACATCCTGCCGAACGTCGGACCTCTGATCTTCGCCAACACGATCCTCACCGTGGCGATCGCGATCCTGTCCGAGAGCACGCTCGCCTTCCTGGGACTCGGTGACCCCCTCTCCATCTCGTGGGGCACGATCCTGGACTTCGCGTTCAGCGCGGGGGCAGCCTACGCGGGCCAGTGGTGGTGGATCGTGCCGCCGGGCCTGGCGATCGTCTTCGTCGTCCTGGCGTTCACGCTCTGCGGGTTCGCGCTCGATGAGATCCTCAACCCGAAGCTCCGGAAGCGATGAGTATCCTTTCTGTCCGCGATCTCGAGGTCACGTACACGACCCAGGCCGGCCCACTCCCCGCGGTGCGGGGTGTCTCCTTCGACATCGAGACGGGAGAGGTGCTCGGCCTCGCCGGAGAGTCCGGGTGCGGCAAGTCCACGGTGGTGAACGCGATCCTTCGGCTCCTGCCCGCCGGCACCGTGGTCACCGGGGAGGTCCTGCTGAACGGTGAGGACGTGCTCACGATGAAGGCGGGCCGGATGCGGGCGGTCCGGTGGACCGCGGCCTCCGTGGTGTTCCAGGGCGCGATGCACGCGTTGAACCCGGTGCAACGGATCGGCGACCAGCTCGCCGAGGCCATCGTGCTCCACAGGCTGTCCGGCGAGAAGGAGGCCCTCGTTCGGGTGGGGGACCTGCTCGAGAAAGTGGGCCTCCCGGCACGACGGCTCAAGGACTACCCGCACGAGCTCTCCGGGGGGCAGAAGCAACGCGTGATGATCGCGATGGCCATGGCCTGCAGCCCTCAATTGATCATCGCCGACGAGCCCACCACCGCGCTCGACGTGATGGTCCAGGCGCAGGTCCTCAAACTGCTGAACGACCTCCAGCACGAGCTCGGGCTCGCGATGCTGTTCATCACCCACGACCTCTCGGTGCTCGTGGAGGTATGCGACCGACTCGCGATCATGTACGCGGGCAAGATCGTCGAGGAGGGCCCGTCGGTACCCGTGTTCGAGCAGCCCGCCCACCCCTACACGCGCGCGCTGGCCTCCGCGTTCCCTACGATCGGGGACCAGCGGTTCCGAAGGTCCCCATCGGGCCTGGGCGGCGACCCGCCGCAGCCCGACTCCGTGCCCAGTGGATGCTCCTTCCATCCACGGTGCCCCTTGGCGTTCGACGCATGCCCGACGACGCTGCCCGATCTCTACGACGCGGGCGAACTGCGGCGGGCCGCCTGCCTCCTCGTCGCCGAGGAGGCCCGGACGCCGGTGGCACCGTGACCGGGCAACCTGAGGCGGACGGCGCCCCCGTCCTCGAGGTCCGCGACCTCCACGTCACCTTCGCGGGCCGGGTCGGGCTCGGGGCCGGGCTCGCCGGAAGGAAGGCATCCCAGGCGCACGCGGTCGACGGCGTTCGCCTCGAGCTCCACCGAGGCGAGGTACTCGCCCTCGCGGGTGAGTCCGGGTGCGGCAAGACGACGCTCGCTCGCACGATCATGGGGCTCGAACGACCGACCGCCGGCGAGATCAGGTTCGAGGGCGAGCCCCTCGGGAAAAGCACGAAGCTTCTCCGCGAGTACCGTCGGCGCGTCCAGATCGTCTTCCAGGACCCCACCGCGGCCCTGAATCCGCGGCAGACGGTCTACGAGTCGATCGCCGAGGGGCTCAGGATCCACGGGATCGCCTCCCGCGACGGCATGTCGGAGGAGCAACTCGTGGCGCGCGCCCTCGCCCATTCGGGTCTTCGACCCCCCGAGCGGTTCTTCCTCGTGTATCCGCACGAGCTGTCGGGCGGGCAGCGCCAGCGGGTCGTGATCGCCGGCGCCCTCGTCCTCGAGCCCGAGATCATCGTGGCGGACGAGCCGGTCTCGAGCCTCGACGCCTCGGTGCGGGGCGAGATCCTGAAGCTCCTGCTCGGGCTCCGGGACGACTTCGGGATCGCGATGCTCGTCGTGACCCACGATCTCGGGCTCGCCTGGACGATCGCCGACCGGGTGGCCGTGATGTACCTCGGCCGGATCGTCGAGATCGGACCGGCCGAGGACGTCCTGACGCGGCCGATGCACCCGTATACGCAGGCTCTGCTCCAGGTCGTCCCCGAGGCCGGCGGGCTGTCACGCCCCTACCTGACGGGCGAGCCTCCGGACCCGACGCGGATCCCGGAGGGGTGCCGCTTCCACCCGAGGTGCCCCGAGGTGGCCTCGGGATCGGCCGCGGCGGCCGGGGTCGAGGATCGGTGCCGCGGCGAGGACCTCGGCCTCGTCGAGCTCCGGCCCGGGCACTTCGCCGCCTGCCATCTCGCGGCGGCACGGCACGATGCCCTCCCGGTAAGCGGGAGCTGACCCGGCGGGCGGGCCGTGAACCCCACCCTCGACGCCGTGGTCGTCGGCGCCGGCCACAACGGCCTCACGGCCGCCTTCTACCTCGCCGACGCGGGTCTGAGGACGATGGTGCTGGAGCGACGCGAGCGGGTCGGCGGCGCCTGCGTGACCGAGGAGATCGCGCCGGGCGTCCGGGCATCCACCACCTCGTACATCGCGAGCATGCTTCGGCCGGAGGTGATCCGCGACCTCGGCCTCGCGCGACGCGGCCTGCGGATGGTCCCCTGCGAGCCGGCGCTGCAGATCGTGCTCCCCGAGGGACGCGTGATCCCATGGTGGTCGGACCCGGCCCGCACGGCCGAGGAACTGCGGCGGATCTCCGTCTCCGACGGGGACGCGTTCGATCGCATCACGGCGCGGCTGCACGGCCTCGCGCGGTCGCTGCAACCGTTCTTCCTGGAGGAGCCCCCCGACCTGTACGCGAGGGGGTGGGGCCGCGTCCGCGAGGGGCGCCGCCTGTTCCGCCGCCTCGGTGGCCTGTCCGGCGATCAGCTGTCGGATCTCGTGCGGTTCGGGACGGGATCGCTCGGCGACTTCGTGGACCGGCACTTCGAGTCCGAGGAGGTCAAGCGCCTCTACCTCGCGAACAACGTCTACGGCATGCACGCGCCCCCGTACCGGCCGGGCACCGCGATCGGCCTGCTGTTCCACATGCTCTCCGGCGGCGAGCACGAGATCCAGGGGTTCAACGGCCACGTGATCGGCGGCATGGGTTCGATCACCCGGGCCATGGCCGAGGCCGCGCGCGAGGCTGGCGCGGAGATCCGCACCTCGGCCCCCGTGGCACGGATCGACGTGCGCGAGGGACGAGCGACGGGGGTGACCCTCGAGGACGGCACCGAGATCCCCGCCCGCGTCGTGCTCTCGAACGCGGATCCGAAGCGAACGTTCCTCGGCCTGGTCGACAAGCGCGATCTCCCCGAGGGATTCCGGCGAGACATCGCGGCGATCGCGATGGCCGGCCCCTGCGCGAAGGTGAACTTCGTCCTGGACCGCGAACCCCGCTGGCGCGGGATGCCGGCCGACGCGGATGCGAACCGTCGGTCGCTCGCGACGCTCGTCCCGACGCTCGAGCAGGCACAGCGCTCGTACGACCGGCACAGGACCGGCGAGATCCCGGACGAGCTGTGGGTCGATTGCGTGACGGCCTCCAACGTCGACGACACCCTGGCCCCCCGGGGGACCCACGTGATGACGGCGTTCGTGCAGTACGTGCCGTACGAGCTCGCCGGCGGGACCTGGGACGAGCGATCCGACGAGCTCGGCCGGCGCGTGGCCGAGCGGATCGGTCGCGACGTGGACGGCGACTTCGCCGGCTCGATCCGAGAGATGCAGGTGATCACGCCACTGGACCTCGAGCGGACCTACGGACTCACCGAGGGCAACATCTTCCACGGCGACCTGAACATCGGGCAGCTGTTCTCGATGCGGCCGATCCCGGGCTGGTCGAGGTACCGGACACCGATCGAGAGCCTGTACCTGTGCGGCGCCGGCGCGCATCCGGGCGGAGGCGTGACCGGGGGCCCCGGGTACGTGTCCTCGCGGGTCGTCCGTTCCGATCTGAGGCGGTGGCGGCGCTAGGGCCCATCGCCGGGGGCGCCCTTCAACACGTCGAGGATCGCCTCCATCTCGGTGTCTCCGACGGGTGTGTCGCGGCCCGAGCCCTTGGCCGCGGCCAGGAGCGTCCGCAGGTTCGCCTCCGCCATCTCGGCGCGGCCCTCGAGCTCCTTGACCCTGGCCGCGAGCTGCTCGGCCCGGCGCTCGGCCTCGTCCCGGGCCTCGCGGGCGTCTCGGACCTCCTCCCTCGCCGTCCGCACGGCGCCCCGGAGCGTGCCGACCTCGCGCCCGAGCTCGATCGTCCGCTCGACCACCTCGCGGCCGATCTCGGAGTAGGTGGCTCGGCCGTCCTCCCGCGACGTGCGTCCGGCCGACGACTGCTGCTTCGAGCGCGGCGGCCGCGGCACCTGCTCGCGCTCCCCCGGCTCGATCGGCCGGGTGTCGAGGAGACGGTAGCGGCCGTCGACGGCCTCGAGCCGCCGGCGGGCAAGCAGCGCACGGACGGCGCGAGCGGCGGCGAGCGGTTCGACCACCCCCACCTGCTTGCCGAGCTCGGCGGGCGTGACGTCGATCATCGACCCGGGCTCCGCCCGCTTCGCGATGGCCTCGAGGAAGGCGTTCGCGCGCCTCAGGCTCTCCTCGTTCACGGGCTCATCGTGTCGGATTCCGCCCGCTCTTGCCACCCCCGACAGGTGGGCCGGCTCACGGAGGAAAGAGTGACAAATCCGGCGTCGTCGATTTGACCGCGGAGCGGCCCGCGGTGTACAAAGCGCGTGGCGCCGCTGGAACCCTCGGGTTCTGGCGGCGCCGCTCTTTCACCGCCGACCGCTCGTAGGCCCCGAGGAGGCCGTGCCGAACCACGCGGACGCCCCGCCCGGCCTGCCCCTCGGGGGCATCCGGGTCGCCGACTTCTCGCGCGTGCTCGCCGGGCCGCTCGCGACGATGGTGCTCGCCGATCTCGGGGCGGACGTGATCAAGATCGAGCGTCCGGAGACCGGGGACGACACCCGCGGGTGGGGGCCGCCGTTCCTCGGCGCCGATGCCGCCTATTTCCTCTCGCTGAACCGCAACAAGCGGTCGGTCGTTCTCGACCTGTCGGCCGACGAGGGGCGGGCCGCGGCCAGGAGGCTGGCGCTGTCCTCGGACGTCGTCGTGGAGAACTTCCGACCGGGCCTGATGGAGCGGTTCGGCCTGGATCACGCGACGCTGTCGGCCGAACGGCCCGAGATCGTCTCGTGCTCGCTCACGGCGTTCGGCGACGGCGAGGACGGCGCGGCTCGCCCGGGCTACGACATCATCGTGCAGGCGATGTCGGGCCTGATGAGCTTCACCGGCCACCCCGGCGGAGAGCCGACGAAGGTCGGCGTCGCGCTGCTCGACGTGATCTGCGGCCTGTACGCCGCGTCCGCGATCCAGGCGGCGCTGATCGGGCGGCGGGAGTCCGGGCGCGGATCGCGCGTCACGGTGTCGCTGTTCGACGCGAGCGTGGCCGCCCTCGTGAACCAGTCCGCGAACTACCTCGTCGGCGGCATCGTCCCGCGGCCCATGGGCAACCAGCACCCGAACATCGTCCCGTACCAGCTGTTCGAGGCCTCCGACCGGCCCTTCATCCTGGCCGCAGGCAACGACCGCCTGTTCGAGCGGACCTGCGCCGTCATCGGCCGCCCGGAGCTCGCCCGGGACGATCGGTTCGCGACGAACCAGGACAGGGTCCGCAACCGAGAGGTCTTGATCGAGACGCTCGCCGAGGCGTTCGCCACCCGAAGCGCGGGCGAGTGGCTCGCCGAGCTCGCGTCGGCCACGGTGCCGTGCGCGCCGGTCCGCCGCCTGGACGAGGTCTTCGAGGCACCGGAGGGTCGACGGACGCTCCAGGAGGTCGACGATCCCGCACGCGGCTCGCTCCGGCTCGTGGCGGACCCGATCCGCGTGGACGGCATCACGCCACCGATCAGGCGCCCGCCCCCGAGGCTCGGCGAGCACACCGAGGAGGTCCTCGCCGAGCTCGAGGACTGAGATCGGCGAACTGCAGCACCCGACGCAGGCCCCAGGCCGCCTCAGGTGCGGCCAGCTCCCCGGTCAGCCGATGCCGAGCCCGGTCGTGAGCGCCCGCAGCGACAGACCGAAGGAGATGAACGACGCGAGCGCGAACGGCGCCCACGGCCTAGTTCGGAACGCCTCGTCGCGAGCGAGGAGGTGTCCGATCCCGAAGATCGCGAGCGGCCCGAACCCGTAGACGTAGTGGAGCCAGGTGGACGGCCGTCCGCCGGCCAGGAACATGATCGAGCCGATCAGCGCCTGCACGATCGCGACCACCTGCGCAGCCGTGAGCCATCGCCAGAACCAATCTCCGGCCGACCGGCGCGAGATGAGCAGGACGAGCCCGAACACCCAGCCCACGGCGAAGAGCCCGACGACCAGGAACCCGACCAGCTCGTGGAGTTCCGACACGGCGGGCGAATCCTACGGGGTCATGCGATCCGGGGCAGGCTAGGCGATGCCGCGGGAGACGAACTCGCGCCCGTACCGGCGCACCGTGAGCCGGCGGATGACCTCGGCGGCGACCACCAGGAGCATCGAGAACACGAGGATCACCGAAGAGACCGCCACGACCTGGGGCAGCTGGCTCGGCACCCGCAGCTGACCGAACAGGAACACCGGCCAGGTCGGGTCGGTGCCGGCGAGGAACGAGGCGATCGCGTACTCGTCGAAGGACAGCGTGAAGGCGATCATGAACGACGAGACGAGCGCCGGGAGGAGCAGCGGGAGCGTCACGCGACGGAACGTCTGCCAGGTGCCGGCCCCCAGGTCGTGCGACGCCTCCTCGAGCGACACGCTCAGGCGTTCGAGCAGCGGCATGATCGTGAGGATCGTGTACGGCAACGAGACCACCACGTGGCCGATCACGACCGAATGCAGCCCGAGTCCGACGTAGAAGCCCGTCGCCTCGATCAGCACCTTGTCCACGAACGCGAACAGCACCAGGAGCGAGATCCCGAAGACCACGTACGGCACGACCAGCGGCGAGAAGAACAGGGCGGAGGCCGCCGTCTTCCCCGTGAAGCGCCGGCGCAGCAGCGCGAACGACGCCAGGACCCCGAGCGCCACCGCCAGGATGCTCGAGACGAACGCCACGACGGCGCTCCGCTCGAGGGCGGCGAGGAGCGCCGGGTTCTCCACCACCCTCGCGTACCACTCGGTCGTGAACCCCTCGAGCGGGAAGGCGACATCCCCGTCGTTGAACGAGAACACGGCGAGCAGGGCGATCGGCAGGTAGAGGAACAGGACCAGCAACCCGAAGAACACCCGCAGCGATAGCAGCGCACCTTTCGAGGTCGCGATCTGCATCAGGCGGCCACGTTCCTCACCTGCACGAACCGCCCGAAGACCGCCATGAGGCCCGACACGACGAGCAGCAGGAAGAGCGCGAGCACCGACCCCGTCTGCCAGTCGAGGCCTCGCGTGAACAGGTCCTGGATCGCGTTGCCGTACATGTAGCCGCTCGTGCCACCCACGAGCATCGGCGTGACGAACTCCCCGATCGTCGGGATGAACACGAACAGGAACGCGGCGAGGACGCCCGGAAGGCTGAGCGGGAGCGTGACCCGCACGAACGCCCTCCACCGGCTCGACCCGAGATCGCTCGCGGCCTCGAGGAGGCTGCGGTCGAGGTTGTCCAGGCTCACGAAGATCGGCAGTGCCACGAACGGCACCCAGACGTAGGCGAGCACGATCATCACGGCGACCTGGCTGTACAGGAGCCAGGTGATCGGATCGTCTGGAGCGCGGAGGTGCGTCCAGGACAGGAACGAGTTCAGCACGCCCGCCTGGCCGAGGATCACCTTCCAGGCAAGGACCCGCAGCAGGAAGCTGGTCAGGAACGGGGCGATGATGAGCAGCAACAGGACGTACTTACGCTTGGGCGCGCAGAGCGCGAGGAAGTACCCGATCGGGTACGCGAGGAGCACCACGACGACCGAGACCGTGACCGACATCCGGATCGACTTCCAGAACAGCCCCATGTAGATCGAGCCGCCGCCGAGGAACCGGCCCCAGTCCTCGAGCGAGATCACGCCGCTGTCGGTGGGGAACAGCGAAACGGCGCCGACGCTGTATGCGGCGATGAAGGCGACCGGGAGGACGAAGAACAGGATCAGCCAGACGAGGGGCGCCGAGACCAGGCCCGCCGTACCCCGCCGCTCGCGCCGGCGCCACTCCTTGCCCGAGGCGGAGGTCGTGGCATCCAGCGTGGCCACGCCGTTCCCCTGATCAGGCGAGGCGGACCGCTAGGCCGCCAGCACCTCGCTCCAGTACTGCTGGTACACGTCCCGGCGCGGGATGTACGACTCGGGGATGGCCCGCGGCGGATCCAGGACCGTCGGGTCGTCGAGACCGAGCGCCTCCACGACGCCGGGCGAGACCACCGAGAGGTCGGCCTCCGTGTTCGTGTGCCCGTAGTAGTAGTAGCCGAGGAGGAACTCCGCGGCCTCCTTGCTCGCCCACGAGTTCAGGTACTCGTGCGCGTGGTGGTAGTTCGCGGTGTCGGCGAACAGGCCCATGCCGCAGACCCAGGAGACCCGGCCCTCCTTCGGCTCCAGGTATCGGTAGTTCATCCCCCGCGCGTCCGCATATCCGACGGTGTCCGGCCATGCGTACCCGATCCACACCTCCTCGCGCTTGAACGCGAGCCAGAAGTCGTACGACTGGTTCCACAGGAAGCTCACGAGATGCTTCTTCGACGCGAGGAAGTCGCGCACCTCGGCGAGTTCTTCATCGGTCATGTCGAACGGGTCGGCGACCCCCAGGTACATCCCGCCGATGTACATCATGTTCGAGGTGTCGACCCACGAGATCTTGCCCTCGTAACGGTCGTCGAACAGGATCCCGAACGACTCCTCCTGAAGGTCGACGTGATCGAGGTTTACGAGCGGGGCGATGAACCCCCAGTCGAGCGGGATGAAGTACTGCTGGCCGTCGACCACGCCCGACTCCATCAGGTTCGGGTTCAGGGCGGAGAAGTTGGCGATCAGGGAGGTGTCCCACGGCTGCATCACTCCGAGGTCCACCCAGTCGCGGTACTTGTAGCCGCACGGATGGACGACGTCGTACCTGGAGCCCGCGGCCACGTCCGTGTAGCCGGCGTCGTCGTTCTCGAACAGGATGAACTCGGGCGTGTCCCCCGTAGCCCGCTGGTACGGCGCCCAGAGGAACTGCTTCTCCTCCTTCGGGTAGTAGTCGCCGTTGCCGTACCCGGACCAGTCGAACACCTGCAGGCCGCCGGGCTCCTCCTCGATCGGTGGATGGACGACGGCCTCGCCCGTGGCGCTCGTCGCGCCCCCGCCCCCCCCGCCGTTCTCCTCGGCCCGGCGGCAGGCCGCCAGGACGGCGGCGATCCCGCCGTACTTCAGGACGTCTCGGCGACCGAGCGATGCCCGCAGGATGCGATCCATGTCCGTCTTTTCCCCACCCACCCGCTTGTCCCCACCCACCCGCTTGTCCCAACCCACCCGCATGAGCGAACCCCCATCCCCTGGAGCCCCGTATCATGCCCCGAACCCCCGGGGGGCGCCACTTTCACGAGAGGTCAACCGTGCGACGAACGGTGACGGCGGCCACGAGCCTGGCGCTGCTCGGCGCGGCAGCCTGCGGCTCCGAGACCGGCCCGCCCGAACCGGCGGTCATTCCCGCCGAGCAGGCGACCATCCCCACCGGCGCGCTGCCCGGCACCGCGAGCGACATGGTCGCGCTCGATCTGCGGACCGTGGCGACGGGT
>Ga0299907_10000515_pt1 | contig 18997 bp, 16 predicted proteins | sample RVTome_16_FD_198680 | JGI IMG/M metagenome (GOLD analysis project Ga0299907, IMG submission 198680) | Soil microbial communities from uranium-contaminated site in the Upper Colorado River Basin, Wyoming, United States - RVT152D67 (version 2) ...
TCGCCGGTCTCGGGGTCGGCTTCGTTGGGATCCTCGCCATCGCCTTGCCATCTGCAGGGGATGGCATAACGGCAGCGATCGGGGTCATCTTGGTGGTCATCGCCACTGTTGGCTATGCGATCTCGCTGAACATCCTCCCGCCGTTGCAGCGAAAATACGGGTCGCTCCCCCTGATGGCTCGAGTCCTGTCTCTGGCCACCCTGATGGTTGCCCCCTTCGGGTTGGTCGGGTTGGGCGACTCGACTTTTGCCTGGTCGTCGTTACTTGCGGTAGCCGCCATCGGCGTTCTCGGCACCGGTCTCGCCTTCATCCTGATGGGAACACTGACCGGCAGCGTCGGCGCCACCCGGGCCTCTTTCATCACCTACCTCATCCCGGTGGTGGCACTGGTTCTGGGAGTCCTGTTCCGGAGCGAGATCATCTCACCAATTGCCATCGCCGGTGTTCTCCTGGTCATCGTCGGTGCGTTGCTGGCTTCCCGGCGGGAGACCCGTGCTGTCGCGACTGTCGATCAGGCTGCGGCTTGAGAGGCTCGACGTAGGGCTCGCATCGCCAGCTCCTTGTCTCCCAATCGATGCCGGAGCTCGCGCTCGAGACCACCGATGGGATAGAGATTCTGGGGAGCACGGGGGTCCTTGTGCCGGGCCGAAGAGTATCGGGGAAGGGTGGCACTGACCCTGGTGGCAACACGTGCGGCGTCGCCGGCGCTCATGTCGGCGTCGATCTCGCAACGGACCAGCCCGCCGGCGGGCCCGGCGTGGTTTGCCAGACGCAGATACCACGAATAGCGGCTCCAACTGGTCGTGGTGAGAAACATCGGCGTGCGGTAGCCCGCGGGGAGCGCGGTCAGCACCTGGCGAAGCTCGAGCGGCAGATATTGCACCTTCTGGGTCTTGATATAGCCGACGGCGTTCTCGATGTCCCGGGCATGGGAGAGCGGCCCATCGACGACCAGGAGCTCGGCGCCGCCTGCCTCTCTGGTCACCGCAGCCTCCAGGGCGCCCATGCGCTGCTGAATCCCGAGCCAGAGCTCTTCGGGGGTGGTGCCTTTGGTCGCCTTCACGTGATAGGTCCCGATTGTGGTGGTCACGTCTGAGGCGGGTGCCGAGGTGAACAAACCACGCTCGACCGCAGACTCCTCGATAATTGCCCGGCCGTTGCAGCGCACGGCACCGGCCGCATAGGTGGCGGCCAGCGCGAAGCCGGGAAAGTCTGGTGGCTGGTCGATCCAGAGGGTGGCATCGACCCGGCGCACCCCGTCGATGAAGAGGATGTCGTCGACGGGCTCGGTCTCCGGGAGCAATGGTCGCCAGTCTTCGGGTCGCAGCTCAACTGTGGGGTCAACGTTCTGACTGGCGTCGGTGAGCTCGGCGTCGGTGGGAGCGCCGTAGTCCGAGTCCCAGGTCTCGACGGTGAATCTCATGACATCAGCCGCACGGCGGCTCCTCCCGCCTCTCGGCCCACCTCGTAGCGCACCGGCGCCCTCGCCGCCAGCTCTTTGACATGGGTGATGACCCCGACCATGAGTCCGCGTCCGGTGAGTTCCTCGAGAACAGAGGCCACCGTGTCCAGCGATTCGTCGTCGAGGGTGCCAAAACCCTCATCGAGGATGATGGCATCGAGACCCGACCCACCTTTGGCGGCCAGTGTCTCTGCCAGTGAGAGGGCGAGGGCAAGTGAGACGAGGAACGTCTCACCACCTGAAAGTGTGGAAACCGATCTCATCTCGTCGGCATTGCGGTGATCGACTATCGAGAAGTTGCCCGGCTCGTCGGAATGAAGTGAGTAGCCGTCGCCGGAGAGCTGACCGAGCAGGTCGTTGGCACCGGAGACGAGGTCGTTGAGGGCACCGGACATGAGCCATTGCTCGAACCCGTTGGCACGAAGATGGCTGGCCAGCGAACCGGCAACCGCGGCCTCGTTCGATGCGATCCCGGCTTGCTGCCTCAATTCGGCGGCGTCGGTCACCGCCTTCGCTTGGCCCTCGACGTAGGCGCGAACCGCCTGCATCTCGGTGGCGACCTGTACCGCGTAGGGCTCGCTGACCGGCACCTCGTGGGAGCGAAGGGTGTCAACGAGGTCAGCTTGTGTGTTCTCGGCAATTTCCTTCGCAGCGGCAACCGACTCATCAGCCGCCTTCCAATCCGCATTCAGCTGATCGATGGTCTCGTCCCGCCAGGTGATGAGCTCTTTCCACTGGACGACAACATCATCGCTTTCAGAGAGCGGGGGGTCGAGGTCGGCCACAGAGCGTTCGGCGGACCTGAGCAACTTGGCCACCCGACGGGAATCGTCGGCGAGGTCGTCCAGAGCCGACCTCGCCTTCTTCTCCTCGGCTTCGCGAGCGGTCAGCTCCTTGCGCGCCTGCTCGATCTTGTCGTGGATAAGTCTCACATCGGCTTCGATTTCGCTCAATTGCTCCTCGTCGGGGGAGCCTGCGAGCTCGGCAACCAGCTCAATCCGTTGCTCCTGCCAACCGGACCGACCAGCCTCGATGCGCGTGAGCTCCGAACGCGCTTGTTCCGCGGTAATCCGCAAGTCATCTACGACGTCAGCCAGTGCCGACTCTTGCTCCACCAGGTCTTCAAGCCCCGAAGGCGGGCGGCGGTCGGGCAGATCGGTGACCTCTCGGTCACAAACCGGGCACGGCTCGCCCACAGCAAGGGTGGTCGTCAACAAGTGGGCGGCATGTCTCGACCGGGATTGTTCGAGCAGGTTGCGGATGCCATCCAGCCTGGACAACTCCGACTCGAGGATCCTTTGAGCATCCACGGCGCGGGTCTCTGCCTCCTCCATCCCGCTGTCAGCGAGTCGGAGCTCGATCTCAACGAGCTTCTCACGGGTTCTCCGCCATGCCGCGAGCTGCTCGGCACTGGGGTGTGATCCGGACTTGGACTCGGTCGACTGCAGTGTCTCCACAGCAGCCACGCGACCCTCCTCCGCCGTGGCCAGCGAAGAACGTGCTTCGGCGATCAGCTCATCGAGCTCGGCCAATCGATCAGGTGCTGCAATTGTTTCCAGCCTCTCGATGGCTTCGCCCAAGTTTCGGGAGAGCCTTTCCAGCGTGTCGACTTCGGCATTTAGATGAGCCAGCTTCTTCTCCCGATCTGGCATGGACTCGGCGAGCATCGACAGTTTTTCCTGTCGTAGTCGCGCCTCCGCGAGGTCAACTTGATCGGCCAGATCGAGTGACTCGAGGGCTCTGGTGGCACCCTCAGCACGTTCGGTGGCTATCGCCTCTCGCATCTTGGCCAGCTCACGCACACGCGTGTATACGTCCATACCCAAGAGATTGCGCAGGAGGCCCTGGCGTTCAGCCCTGGTGGCGGTGAGAAACCGGGCAAAGTCTCCCTGAGGCAGCACCACGGTTCGGGTGAAGTCGTCGAAACGCAGCTTGAGCAGCTCTTCGACGGCTGATGTGACGTGATCGGCGCCATCAGCAAGCACCTCGTCGCCCCTCTGGAGACGTGCCTCCTTGACCGTGGCGCCACCGGTAGAGGTGCGCGCGGCGAGACGCACCGCGGTGTAGCCGGCCCCGTCGACCTCGAAGTCGAGTCGGACCCGGGCTCGGTCGGCACCTGCGGTGATCGCCGGTGCCACCGCGTTGCCGCCAAGACGGGGGACGCGGCCGAACAAGGCGAAGACCATGGCGTCGATGAGACTGGACTTCCCCGATCCGGTGGGCCCGCTGAGTGAGAAGAAGTCGACGCCGCCGAAATCGACCGTGACCCTGCTGCGATACACCGAGAAGCCTTCGACCTCGACTCTGACCGGCCTCATGTCATGGCCTCGTCAAGCAGCTCTGCGAACAAGGCCTCGACCCGGAGGTCGGAGCCGTCTCGATCGGCCAGGTAGCGGGAAAAGGCCGATACCGGCTCCAAGGACTGTCGCGACTCGGTGCTAGAGCGGGGCTCTGCGGGGTTGTCGAGGACCACCTCGACGGCGTTGGGAATTGCAGCCCTGACTTCATCTGCCAAACCGACCCGCGCCGCCTCGTGCAACACGATCCGCACGTAGGCGTCAGTGGTCTCATCGGCACGGGATAGGACCTGTTCCAGAGTCCCCGCGATTGACAGCAGCCGACGTCCCGACCGTAACGGGAGCTCGGCCACCGACGCGGGCCGCCCCGGCTCCGCGGACACCAACAGGGCGCCTTTCTGGTCGGCGATTTCGCCAAAGTCGAGCTGGAGGGGGGAACCCGAGTACCAGACGGCTGAGGAGTGGGGCATCTTCTGCTGTCGATGGAGGTGACCCAGGGCGACGTAAGAGAGGTGTCCGGGAAACAAGCTGGCCGGGATCGCATAGCCGAAGATGTGGGCGGTTCTCTCGCCCCCGCCGGCCAGGGCGCCGTAGACGGTGAGATGGCTGACCAGCAGGTTGACTGTGTCAGTCGTCATATCCACCGTCAGCAGGTCGATCACGCGACGAAGACGTTCTTCGTAGGCGCCGGAGTGCTCGTCGGGATCGGACGCCATGATGTCTTCCGCCTTGACGATTCCACGTTGCGAGACAAACGGGAGCACGGCCACCTTGACCCCGAGATCATCGATTTGGATCAGCCCTCCGTCGTGGGGAGATCGTGGAGCTCCCACCACGGTCACTCCAGCGCGATCGAGGAGCGGGGCCACAGCATCGAGGCGAGCTGCGTTGTCGTGGTTGCCGGCAACGACCACTACCGGAGCAATCTCGGAGAGGTCGAGAAGAGCCCGCCACACGATCTGCTCGGCGCCAGGAGACGGAGAGGCCGTGTCGAACACATCGCCGGCGACCAGGATCAAGTCGACCGAGTTCTCGTCGGCCAGGCCGACGAGTTCGGCGAGCACCTCACGATGCTCTTCGGACCGGTCCCGGCCCCGGATACGGCGACCTACGTGCCAGTCGGAGGTATGCAAGACCTTCACTGCCGAAGATCGTAGAAGTGGGGTGTGTCAGATTTGGGGATCGTGGTTAGGGAAGGGCCGGGCTGGTTGTCTGTCAGTTGAATCGCGCCGAGGCGACAACCGACTCCTCCGCCTTATCATCGGCGTTATCCCCGGAGGGGAGGGTGAGAGTGAAGACACTGCCCTCCACGCCTGCCCGGTAGATCAGTTCGCCACCCATGAGACGAGCCAGTTGCCGCGACACAGTCAGCCCCAGACCGATCGAAGCCGGCTGTGTCGGGGCGTGATGCGCCCGCTGATATGGCTCGAAGATTTCCTCCCACTGCGTGGGGTCGAGTCCGGGGCCGTCGTCGGTCACGGTCAACATCGTCTCCTCGCCACACTCGACCGCTTCTACCACGACTTGGTCGCCCCCATATCTGAGCGCGTTGGTGAGCAGGTTCCTGATGATCTGTCGGGTACGGGACGGGTCGGCCCAGACCTTGCCCCTGCCCCCCACCACCTCGATCTGCTTCCCTCCAGTGGATCCGAGACCAGCCAGCACCGTTTCAGCCTGGGACCGGAGATAGACATCTTGGGGATGGATCGTCACCATGCCGATGTCTGCTCGAGCGGAAACGAGCAGGTCTTCCACCATATCGGCCATCTCCTGGCTCTGGTCGGCGATGAGCTCGAGCATGTCGGCGAGCTCTTCGGCGCGATAGCTATCGGCGTTGGCTTTCAACTCCTGGGCAAACCCAAGAACGGCAGACAGCGGTGTGCGCAGCTCGTGGGACACGCTGGCCACGAACCGATCCTTGGACATCACCAACTCCTCTAGCCGTTGCCGTGTCACCTCTCGTTCCCAGAACGTGCCGAGCATGGGCGCGGCCACTTCCAGCATGCGCACGGCCTCGTTGCTCCAGGGCCGCCGGCGTCGCATATCCATGAAGCCGACCGTGCCCGCCCATCGGCCTTCGGTGAAGACGGGGACCGTGAGCACCGACCGAGACCACCCGGAACCCGACTCATCGCTCCCGATGTATTGAAACGACTCTCCAGCAACCAGCACGTCTCGGGCCATCGGGTACTTCGACCAAGGGATCACCCGCCCCATCCACTCATCCACCGCGTATTCGGGTGTGCTCACTGAGCGCACGATATGGAACGAAGCGCCCTGCTCGGGATCGTCGACGTTCACGGTGAGATAGGAGCGGTCAGCCCCGATGGCCTCACGCAGGGATGTCAGGGCCTCTTCCAGGGCGGTTTCCCCGCGACCCATCAGCAGTGACCGGGAGCAGAGGGCCAACGCATGCTCGAAGTCGAGAAGTGTCCGATTCTCGTCCAGCGCGTTCGCCAGCTGTTGCTCGACGATCTTTCGGGGAGTGATATCTGAGATGGCCACGATCACACGACTCAGGTCGAGGTCGTCTCCCTGGACCGGGGCGGACCAATGCAACACGGCCCCGATGGAGTCGCCATCGAGGGTCACACCTTCGAGGTCGACTGCCGTTTCCGGGCGTCTTTCCCAGATTGCGAGAAATTGGGCGACATAGGAGTCGAGCTCGTGGGGTTGCCTCGTCACCTCGTTGAATGACGCTGCGAGATCTTCGAGCGAGTCGGCACCGATCATCGTCAAAGCGGATCGGTTGGCACGTCGGATTCGGATCGATGCTATGAGTTCCCGAAGATCGCTCGGGTGGTCACCCAAATACTCTTCGAGGTCGGTGACTCCTAGCTCACGCAAGCGGGCGAAACGCTCAGCCACCGCGGTGAAGTCCTCCTCGAGGAGCGCCACCGGGGAACGCTCGAAGAGTGACCGATGCGTCTCCTCCTCCCTGGCCAGGAGCTGGCCGGTGAGACTGATGAACCTCCACCCCGCGACTCCGATGGCCGCAAAGAGAATTCCACCGAGCAAAACCTCGCCCCTCTCGAGTCCCGGGAAGATCCACGGAAATGCGACGATCCCAATGAGCCCACACCAGATGGCGTACCAGCGGGCCCGGCGCGGCGGCAAAGCGAGGACCCCGATGAGGGCCAACAGCGTGAGGACAGGGAGGACGGCGGCGTGGGAGACGCGGCTGGGTGTCGACGCCAGGACGAGGGTGATCCCTGATCCCAACACCAAGATGAGCAGAGGCGCAGGGCGGGAGCGAAGGTATTGGACGAGCCCCGCCATCCCGACGAGCAATGCGCAGATACCGACGGGGACCACGTCTGGCGATGCGGAGAGCAACCCCACGACGATGATCCCAGCGCCGGCCAAACCACCGATCCACATCGACATTCGGACCAGCGCCTCGGCGACCTGGGAGCGCGCCGCACCGAGGTGATCCAACGTTTGATTCTTGGACACTTTTTCCTCAAGGGAGCGTGACCACCAACAATCGGCAGATCGGGGCTCGCTCTTTACACCCGGACCCCACCGTCAGAGATCCGAGAACGGGTTCTCCGGGCCCCGGTAGTCGGTTGGGACCACCGCTTCGGACGCCCTGGTCGCCCAGGCGGGGAAGGGAAACTCGAGCACCAGCGGCACCGGAAGCTCGGGCTGGCTGAGGATCATGGTCCCCGGCTTGACGATCGTGGCCCGCTGCCGATGCGGTCCGGGTAGGAATCCGTACTCCTCCCTGGCCGCCTCCGCGGAGTCAAGACGCCCGACGACCCGGATCGAGCTGTTGGCGATTATCCGGCGCTCGACTTCTGATGCGGTCTGCTGGGCTCCGATCAGGATCACCCCCAGGGAGCGTCCCCGCTCGGCGATGTCCAACAGGACATCTTTGATCGGGCTCGACCCTTCCCTGGGTGCGTATTTGTTGAGCTCGTCGAGCACCACCATCAACAACTCGTCACTCTGCCCGGTGCGCTCCTTGTCTTCGAACGCCCTCTTCAGCGTGACACCCACCACGAAACGTTTGGCCCGATCGTTGAGATTGTGCAGGTCGACCACCGTGACCTGATCCTGGAGGCTGATCCGGTGACGATCCGGGTCGTCCACGTCGGATCGGATGAGACGACCGAGATGGCGAACCGCCGCCTGGAGACGTCTCACGAAGGCATTTATCGTTCCCGTCCCCATGGCGGGACCGGCCCACCGATGCCGGTGCTCCTCGCTCTGCACCCTCTCGGTGATCAGATCGGCGAGCTCACGGAAGGTGCGCACCTTGACACCGTCGATCACCGCCGCCCCAGTGTCGGTGGCCTCGGCCTGCCGAAGCTGGGCCATGACGTTGTAGACCACAGTCGTGTATTGGGCGCGGTCGTCCTCCGCATCGGCGAACAGGAAAGGAGCCAGGTCCTCGGTGCAGAACTCGTGGATGCTCCAGAAGAACGAGGTGACGTCGGACCGGGAGGCAACATCGGCGGTGGCCCTGGAGTCGTCCAGCCGGGGTGGTGCGAATAGACCCACGGAGTGAAACGGTGTGCTGGGGAGACCAAGGTCGGTATAACGGGAACGTTGCTCTTCGTCGAGACGGTTGTTGACCCGATCGAGATGCATCAGGTCTTCACCCTTGACATTGAACACGAGCGCCTTGGTGTTCACCGCCGCGTTCCCGAGCACGCCCGAACCGAAGAGCGAATGGAGCAGGAAGGTCGCGTAGCTGGTCTTGGTTGCCACACCAGAGATGCCGGAGATGTTGATGTGCGCCCCTCGCTCTCCGTTGATGAATTCGAAGTTGACCCATACCGGCTCACCGGTGCGGGCCAGGCCAACCGGGACCTTTCGCTCCATGCGGTCGAAGAAGAGCGCCCGATCGCGCTCCTCACCCTGGGCGATTCGCACTTCCTGGCCGGGTCGGGGTGGGACGAAGACCTCGGGCTCGAATCGAGTTGCGGTGATCTGTGCGGCTTCGGTGACCTCCGCCGGCAGGATGCCATCCTCGATGAGGAACACATCGGAATCGAACCGGGCGCCTTCGTGGCGGGCGACGATCTGTGCCACCGTGCCGTACATGCGGACCATCTCACCGGTGGGGAGAACCCTCTCCAGTGCCACGACGTCGTCGAGTTGGAGGAACTCGCCCTCGCTCACGCCGACCCAGAACTCCAGCGGCGTGGCGTCCCTCGTTCCCAGAACTCGCCCAACCGAATCTGTCATGGGCGTCGAGAGTAGACCGAGCCTGTGACAGTTCCCGCTTTAGCAGCCGAGCGGTTCACATGAGCCTTGTAGTCTTTCCCTTCAAAGAAGAGGACCTCTCGGTCGTTTCGACCAATCTTGCCACTGCAGCCCGACATGAGCGGGTGGACGAGGTGTGGGCGGTTGCGGCTGGCGAGGACGCGGCGATGGCGAGCGTGACGCAGAACGCCACCCCGATCGCATCTACAGCGGCCACCGCGATTTCCGTCTTCCCACAGGAGCGTCTCGGGGTCCATCGCCCGGGCAAAGGTGACGCGATGAACACCGCGATCGCGCGGGCGGCTGAGCGTGGCTTCGACCGGGTGCACTTCTATGACGCCGACATAACAAACTTCGACGAGACGTGGATCGACGGGGCAGAGCACGCCGCTGACCGGGGCTTTGACGTGGTCCGGCATCGATTCCCCCGTGCGGCCACCGACGCCATGATCACCTGGATGGTGACCCGCCCGGGGCTGGCGATGCTCTTCCCCGGGACTCTGCTCCCTCGTTTCGGCCAACCTCTGGGTGGGGAGCTTCTGATGACAGGAGAGGTTGTCGAGACTCTCGCCCGCAACCCTTTCGTGCTGGCGCGCTCCGATTGGGGCATTGATACCGTCCTCACCCACGCCACGTCGACCCTGGGCGTGGGTGTCTATGAGCACAACGCACCCGATGGGAAACGACATGCCCTCTACGGGGCGCTAACCGACATCAAGGAGATGGTGCTCGAATGTCTGGATGCAGTCGCTTCCCTTCGCGGTCGTCGCCATCCTGAAGGTGTGTTCGACTCCGATCCGGCTGCACCGGTGCCCGAAGATCTGAAGGAGACCGTCGCCTACGATTTGGTCGCCACCCGGGCAGCAGTCGCCGATCCACCCGATCCCGGGGAGAACGCAGTTCTCCAACTCGTTGGTGTCGTCGAGCCGGTCGAAATGGACGCGGAACGATGGCAGGAAATTTTCCCGGCTCTCCTCGAAGGTTTTCGGCTCGACGACCAAGCCTGGCGCTCGGCCGCCTTCCGTCTCTGGGTGGAACGGGTTGTCCATTACACGACCCACCAGGTCCCCCTCGGGTACGACGCCGCCATCGGCTATCTGGAAAAGACGATCAACGACTTCGAGGTCCTGGCCTCGCACCACTAGCCGGCTGCGATCGCAGAAAGGGCAAACAGCGTCAGGGTAAGCCCGGCGATCTGACGTTTTGCCAGGTGCTCGGAGTTGATTAGCCGCGCCATGAGCACCGTCACCGCGGGATAGAAGGAGGCGGCGATGCTCACCCGCCCCAAGGAGCCGGCGCGGAGGGCAAGGAGGAGGGCGACGTTGCCCGACACATCGAGCAGACCATTGCCGGCAATGATTAGAACCGGCGACGACCGAAAGGACGAGACCGACCACACCCCGATCGCAGACAGGGCGGCCACCACGACCATCGCGGCCACCCGTGCCGGGATGAGTGCCAGCAAGCCGGATCCTTCCGAAGTCATGTTGATCAGGATCGTGTACGCCCCAAACCCGAGACCGGCGGCAAGCCCGTACCAGACACCGCCCATCGGCAGCTCACCGGGATCGGCCACCCAGGAGCAGAGAACGATGGCCGGCACGGCCACCGCAACGCCAACCCACTCGAGCCCGCTCAGCCTCTCCCCGGTGACAACCCCGACAACGAGGGGGAACACACCGCTGAGAGCCGCCGCCGCCGGCGCCACCGCGGCCGCATAGCCTTTACCCAACCCGGCAAACAGGGTAACGAGGCCGAGTGCGCCGGCGGATCCGGCGGCGGCACCGAGCACCAGGTCGGCCGTCTCGGCAGTCCCGCCGAGAGCAAGGGCAGAAACCGTAATTAGTGGAACCGAGAAGACTCCGGCCCACAACACCACGGTGGCGGCGGTGACCCGCTTGGCTCCTTCACCACCGAGGAAGTCACCGACTCCGTAGAGAAGGGAGCTCACCCCTCCGAGGAAGACACCCATTTAGCGCTCAGACCCTATCCCGCGACTCCGTCGACTCCCATCGTCATCAGAGCGTTGCGTATCGCCTCGGCCTGCTCCTCGAGATGGTCCCTGTCCACCGAGGCGGCGGCGTTGGCGAAATCGAGGTCATGGATCCCGTCGATCGGCACCACGTGGATGTGCAGATGGGGAACCTCGAGGCCGGCGATCATCAAACCCACCTTGGCCGGATTGTGAACCTTCTGGATCGCCCGACCGATCGTCTGGGACACTTCCATGAGGTCGTCGCGCAGATCGGAGGGACAGTCCAGCCAATGGTCGATCTCAGCCCTGGGCACGACGAGGACGTGGCCGTCCCGAAGCGGATTGATCGACATGAAGGCGACGCAGAAGTCGTTCCTCCACACGAACGTCCCCGGGATCTCTCCTTCGATGATCTTGGTGAAAATGGTGGACATCGCCCCCGAGGTTATCCGGTGGCGGAGCGGTCACCCGCGATTGGGAACCACTTGAAGCAACGCTTCGGTGGTGGTCACGTGCATCTCACCCCGACCATCGACCCCGAACCCGGAGACCCTGCCGGCTCCCCCGACCTGGTCGGTCCAATCCATGCCCTCCACCACTTCACCGTCCTGGTACAAGAAGCTGCGGAGGTACCCCCCGCAGTAATCACTGTAGAAGTAATGCCCATCGAGCTCGGGGATGTCCTCCCCCCGATAGACCACACCCCCGGTGATGGAGCAAGACCCGGCGTCGCCATGCTCAACTTCGACGACGGGAAGGGTGAGCCCCGAAGTGTCACAATCCGATGTGCTGAAGCAGTGGAGGCCTTCGGTGATGGGCCATCCATAGTTGATGCCCTCGTCGAGCCGGGCCACATTGACCTCTTCGTAGGTGTTCTGACCAACATCGGCGACATAGATGAGATCGCCGTCGAGCCAGAAGCGCCATGGGTTGCGCAGTCCGTATTGCCAGAGGATCGGGTCCGCTTCGTCATCGACCGATAGCCGGACCAGGCCGCCCAGCAAGGTGTCGGTGTTCTGTCCGTTGCCAAACTGATCTCCGCCCCCGCCCCCGTCCCCCAGACCAAGAAACAAGCTTCCGTCGTGAAAGGCGATCATCCCGCCGTTGTGGTTGCCCGCCGGCTGATCGATGGTGAATAGGACCCGTTCGGACTCAGGGTCGAGCTCTGTCGGAGAAGAGAATGTGAACTCGGAGACCACGGTGTCACCGTTGTTGTCGGAGTAGTGGGCGAACAATCGTTCGGTCTCCTCAGGGTGGAGGGCGATGGACAAAAAGCCCTGCTCCCCGTCGTTGCGCACCCGGTCACTGACGTCGAGGACGGGATCCTCGGAGACCCTTGACCCGTCATAGGCAAACACCTGCCCGTCCTTGAGGGCGATGTAGGACAGCTCACTGCCGGGAAGAGCCGTCATCTCGACCGGGAAGGCGAGCGACGCCACCTCCTCGTAAGCCAACGACTGCAATTCCGGCAGTGTGGTAGTTGGAGTCAGAGGTTGGGTCGTAGTCGTCGACGGTTCGGCCGTGAAGGTGGTCGTGGTCGACGGCAGGATCGACGACGTGGTCGACTCGGCAGTCTGAGGAGTCGGTGATGGTTCTTGAACGGAACTACTGCAGGCGGTGGCTATCAGGACTCCGGTCACCAGGGCTCTCCGCATCGCACCCAGGGTATGGCATCGAGAACGCGTAATGTCGCGGACGATGGACGAGAACGAGATTCACGACGTAGAGAACGACCTCGAGCCACTACCACGTGAGCCCGAGACTGACCAGCGTGAAGGGGTTCCCTGGGGCGCGATCCTTCTTCTCATCTGGGCCGTCCTGCTCATTATCTTCTCGGTGCAGAACGCACGGGATACAACGGTCGAATTTCTCGCGTGGTCGTGGTCAATGCCCGTCGCCCTCCTGGTCATGGTCACGGCCCTGGCCACCCTGGTGCTGACCGGTATCGGCTCCGCGTACTACAGGAGGAGACGTCGCCAGCGTCGTGAGACCAAGAGGGTCTTCCGATCCGAGGACTGAAGGTCGCAGCGGCGGCCATGCTGCTGGCCGCCTGCACCCCGACCACTCAACCGGAGCCAACGACCATTGCCGCGGCTCGGCCGATTGACGGCGTGGTGGTCTCGATCATCGACGGCGACACGATCCGGGTGATCACCGGGGGCGGCGAGATAACCGTGCGTCTGGCCGCCATCAACACCCCCGATCAGGGTGAATGTCAGCATGAGGAGGCCAGGGCGTGGCTCGACGCGATGGCGGACGGCGCCGACGTGTCCTTGGAGGTCGTCGGCATCGACCAATTCGACCGGACCCTGGCCCACGTTTTCGTCGACAACAACCACATCAACCGCGAGTTGGTCTCGATCGGCATGGCTGTGGTATCCAACCCGAACGAGGACAACCCTTACCGCGCGGCCCTCCTCGAGGCCGAGCACGACGCCTTCGGCTCCCGTCGGGGGCTATGGGCATCAGACGCCTGCGATTCGACCGGTCTCCTTCCCGACGTTGTGATCGACGCCGAAGCCTCGGTGCCTGACCCACCCGGACCGGACGACGCACGACTCAGCGATGAGTACGTGACGATCGTCAACCGTGGTGGCGAGATCGTGGACCTTGGCGGATGGACCCTGCGGGACACCTCAAGCCGTCATCGCTACACATTCCCCCAGAGTGCTTTTCTGGGTCCAGGGGACGAAGTCCAGGTGAACAGTGAAGCGGCGGGGTGGGATCCCGGAGACAACCCAGTCTGGAACAACGACGGTGACATGGCACTCTTGCTCGACGAGTCGGGCAGGGTGATCAGTCGTTGGAGATACTGATCCCGGCCACCTTTCAAGTCATCTACTCTGGGCCGGTCACCGAAAGGAAGCCGATGGGATTCAAAGAGACCCTGCAGAAGTGGTTCGGAACGGCGAAAGAGACCGCCAGCGAGCTTTCTGAGAAAGCACAACCACACGTCGAGAAAGCGGTGCAGGCGACAAAGGATGCCGCCGAGAAGGCACAGCCCCACGTCGAGAAGGCGATGGAGAAGGCCAAAGAGACCGCCAGCGACCTCGCCGAGAAAGCTCAACCGCACCTGGAAAGAGCGAAAGAGAAGATGTCGGAGATGACCACGGGAGCCAAAGAAGGGGCGGAGGAGGTCACGGAGGCCACCGGGGAGGGGCTGGGTCAACAGGTCGACGCCGCCAAGGAGGCGGCCGACAAAGCCCAGGCAGCCACCGAAGAGGCAATAGACGTCGCCAAAGAAGCTGCCGAGAACGCCGTCGATGCAGTCTCAGACGCCACCGAAGAAGACAGCAGCTGACCCGATGAGCCGGGTTTCGCACCGTCTCGGCCGACTGCCTGGATCGGCAACGCTGGCAATCAACAACCGCGCCCGCGACATGCGCGCCGAAGGTCGGGACGTGATCTCCTTCGGCGCCGGGGAGCCCGACTTCCCGACACCCGAGCACATCGTGGCCGCAGCCCGGCGGGCCGCCGACGACCCGGTGAATCACCACTACTCGGCGAACCTGGGACTGCTCCCATTGCGTGAGGGGATCGTCGACTACACCAAAACCCACTCCGGGGTGGATGTCGACCTGTCCCAGATCATGGTCACAAATGGTGCCAAACAGGCCATATTCCAGACCTTCGCCGCGTTGTTGGACCCCGGCGATGAGGTCCTCCTCCCCGCCCCACATTGGGTGACTTACCCGGCCGGAATCGAGCTCGCCGGCGGTGTCCCCGTATCGCTGCCCACCCGGGCCGAGGATGGCTTCAAAGTCAGCGTCGCCGACCTGGACAAGCATCTCACACCGAACACCAAGCTGCTCGTCTTCGTCTCCCCGTCCAATCCCACCGGTGCCGTTTATACCGCCGCTGAGGCTCGGGCCATCGGAGAGTGGGCCGGGGAACGCGACATTTGGGTGTTGGCCGACGAGATCTATCAACGACTGGTCTACGGCTCCGACGATGTCGCACCGTCCGTCGCCGGGGTGACTCCGGGTCTGGAGAAGATCGTCCTGATCAACGGTGTCGCCAAGAGCTTCGCCATGACCGGCTGGAGGGTGGGCTGGATGATCGGTCCCGCCGACGTCGTGGCCGCGGCCGCGAGATATCAGTCGCACGCCACCGGAAACGTAAACAACGTCGCTCAGGTCGCCGCCTTGGAAGCGATCGGCGGACCTCAGGACACGGTGGTCGCCATGCGAGAGGCATTCGACAAACGGCGGCAAACGATGCTTTCGATCCTGGCCGAGGCACCGGGCGTCGACTGTGTTGAGCCTGCCGGCGCCTTCTATGTCTTCCCGAGCGTCGGCGGAATCCTCAACGAGACCTATCCCAGCTCGGAAGTCCTGGCCGAAGGTCTGCTGGAGGAGGCGGGAGTCGCGGTGGTTCCCGGCGCCTCCTTTGGAGCGACCGGGTTCATCCGTCTCTCCTATGCGTTATCCGACGCCGACCTGGAGCGGGGTGTCTCCCGAATGGTCAGCATGTTCGAAAGGCTCTGACGCGGGTTTACACTCGCCCGCAATGCAGGCAGGTTCTACGGCCCGGGCGATGATGCTGGTCGAGCCCAGACACTTCTCGATGACGACCGTTTCCACCGACGGTGGAGAGCTCGGAGGGTGGTTGGCCGTGGAAGCCACCGGGGTGTCAGGGTCCGACGTCCAGGTCTGGAAGGGCGAGGCCCGGGACGTCATCTACCCGCTGGTGCCCGGAAACGAGGTAGTTGGCAGGATCGCGGTACAAGGCCCAAATGTCCCCTACCCGGTGGGCACCAGGGTCGTGGTCGAGCCGCGGATCAGGTGTGGACGTTGTCATCGCTGTCAGAACAACCTGGCGACCTGTGTCAGCCGCAAGCCCTCGAACTCCTACGGCATGATCGCGTCGGTAGAACCTCCCGGTCTCTGGGGTGGGCTTGCCGAGTTGCTCTATCTCGACCCCAACGCCCACCTGCACCCTGTGACGGACGACGTGCCGTCGGAGGTTGCCACTTACGTACACCCTCTCGCCTCGGGACATACCTGGGCAGTGGAGCTTCCTTCCCTCAAGCCAGGTGAGGACGTGCTGATCCTGGGGCCCGGCCCAAGGGGTCTGGCCTGTCTCATTGCAGCGAAGGCAGCCGGTGCGGGATGGGTGGGCATCGCCGGTCTCAGTCACGACCGGGACCGTCTCGAGCTTGCGAAACGACTGGGCGCTGACACCATGATCGACGTTGAGGCCAACGACGTGGTCGCCGAGTTGGCCGACAACCTTGGACGCCGACCGGATGTCGTGATCGATGTCACCTCCGACGATCCGGAAGCGGTTTTCACCTCCCTCGATCTGGTGCGCAGTGGCGGTCGTGTGATCCTGGCGTCCACCAAGGGAAACCGCGCCTTCCATTTCCTCTCCGACGTGATCGTCGCCAAACAGCTCACCGTCCGTGGTGCGATGGGAGCCACCACCGTTGGCTACCAGTGGGCGACGAATCAGCTGGAGACCGATCCGAGGATCGACGACCTGGTCTCGCACCAGTTCCCCCTGTCGGAGGCGCCACGCGCCCTCCAGGCAGCCGCCGGGCTGCTCGGGCGCGAAGAGCTCATGTCGGTCGCGGTGACGTTCTGATCGTGTGAGCGGGGGTGGGCCCACCGGCACGGGCCGCCTCGCCACCGTCTCCTGGGTCACCTACGACCTGGCCAACACCATTTTCGCCCTCGGCGTCGTCGGGTTCTATTTCTCCGATTGGTTGGTATCGGAAGGCCATCCGGACAGCTATCTCGCCGCTGTCCAGGTGACCGCTGCTGCGGTGGTCATCTTCCTCGCTCCCTGGGCAGGCGCCAGATCCGACGTGCTGGGTAAGAGAGTGCCAACCCTGGTGACCACGACGGTCCTCGCTGTAGTGGCGACCTTCTTTCTCGCCATCGGCCCGGTCTGGCTGACCCTTCTGATGCTTTGGGCGGCCGTGGTTGCGGTGAATACGGGTTCCGTCGTCTACGACGCACTGCTGGTCGACGTGAGCACCGAGGCAAACCGGGGTCACGTCTCGGGCATCGGCGTGGGCGTGGGCTATCTCGGCTCGGTAGTCGGACTTCTGCTTGGATCCATGGCCCTCGACGTGCTCGACTGGGGCCACGAGGGTGCGTTCCGACTCATTGCGGCCGGATTCCTATTGTTTGCGATCCCCGCCTTCGTATTCATCGACGAGCGCCCCGGGGTCGCCGCCGCGCCGTTGCCCACGGTGCGGGGCATGGCCACCCGGCTGCTCCGTTCATGGTCCATGGCACGGAAATACGACGGCGTAGTCCGCTTTCTGGTGGGCCGCTTTCTCTACACCGACGCCATCAACACACTGATCGGCGGGTTTCTGGCGATTTTCGTGATCGACGAACTCGGGTTGGACCGGAACTTCTTCATGGCTCTCTTGGGTGTGGCCATCGTCGCCGCCATCGTGGGTGGCATAGGCTCCGGGCCGCTGATCGGGCGTTTCGGCCCGATGCGGGTGCTGAGGTTCGTCCTGATCATGTGGATCGCGGCCATCGCTGCCGGAGTCACCGCCGCCGTCACCGGAGTCACCGACGTGGCCTGGGTCATCGGACCGGTGGGTGGGCTGGCCCTCGGGGCCACCTGGTCCTCCGATCGGGTGGTGATGGTCAGGGTCTCACCCCCGCGTTATCTCGGAGAATTCTACGGCCTCTATGCCACGGTGGGACGGTTCGCAACCATCGTCGGGCCAGTCGTCTGGGCGGTCATCGTCGACGCCGCCGGCCTCCCTCGCAGCTTCGCCATGGCCGCCCTCGGAGTTTTTGTCGCAGCGGGCTGGCTGATCCTGGGCAAAGTCGACGACAGTGTCCGTGACTGGACGGCCGAGGACCTAACTTTCCTCAGGTAGTGGGACCCGTATACGGGTCCCACCGCCTCGAGAAAGGATGGGTCTGTCCGCCTCGAGTTTTTCTCGAGGCGGACAGACCCATATCCGGGTCGTACTACCTGAGGAAAGCCGAGCCGCGATCAGTGAAACCCGGGACGTCCCCCTGACATGAGGTGCTGCTCGACCGCGTATGGGATCGGTAGGTCACGGACCTCGTTGGGCCCGCGCACCAGACGACGACCGATCTCAGCAAACCATGTGTCGTTTGCGAAAGCCCATGGCCAGGCGCGGATGCCAACTCTGGCACCGACGATCGCCCCGACGACGGCACCGAGCCGGCTTCCCCCGATGCTGGTTGCCTCCGAGATAGGCACGTGGTGGCGATGCGCTACCGGGGCAGCAAGCAGGACACCGGCGAGAACCGCCTGAATCGGGTCATCCCGGTCCCCACCCACCGCGGCAAGGGCCTCAACTCCAGAAGTCAGCCCCACAGAAGGGATCAACGCCCGCACCTCCGACGACAGATCGCGGACCCGCTCCGCCCCGTCGAGACCGCTCTTGAGATCGTCTCCACTCAGCTCCAGGGTCTCCGCAACTCCAGCGATCAGATCCAGTCCAGACTGGGCGAAACATGATGCGGCAACCGCTGCGGAGGTGATGACCCCGGCGGCCACGGTCGGTGCTTGGGTGTGGAAGAGACGCCCCATTTCGATGGCACGGGTCACCAGCTCCTCCGGGTCCCGGCGGAAAGCGACCCCGAGAACCGGGGCCCGCGCCGCAGCATCCAAGGAAGGCTCGCGGCCAGCGACGGGCTCTCCGGAACGGGCCCGGTCGAGCCAGGCGCGGAACTCGGCGCTCTCGGCGCGAAGCACCGGCTCCTCCTCATGGAGACCGTCCATCTCGAGGAAACCGGCGACGATGGCTTCGAGATCGAGGGCGCGATCGGTGATCAGCTCGTAGGCGACGATCGTGGCCTGCTCGGTGATGGCCGAATAGCCCAACTCCCACGCCCCGCCGGCGGTGTCGCCGGCGGCGAGTCCCAGCATGAACCCGTCGCCCTCGCCGGCAACCACCGTGTAAAGGGACTCGGACGAGCTCTCTTCGCCAGGCGGGTCGACTAACTCGGGCATTGGATTTGGCAGCGTAGTTAGTGATTTCGGTTCGGCTGATAACTAGCTTCCGCCGCGATGCAACGAGTGGTCGTAATCGCCAATCCGGTG
>Ga0299907_10000516_pt1 | contig 18990 bp, 16 predicted proteins | sample RVTome_16_FD_198680 | JGI IMG/M metagenome (GOLD analysis project Ga0299907, IMG submission 198680) | Soil microbial communities from uranium-contaminated site in the Upper Colorado River Basin, Wyoming, United States - RVT152D67 (version 2) ...
TTCTGCTCGTCGCCCAGCTGGCGAGCGGCCTGCTCACCCTGCGCTCCGGCGTGCCGGCCACGGCTCCGCTCTTCTGGCTGCATGGCCTGCTCGGCGGCGCGCTGCTGGTGGCCGCAGCCGAGAAGCTGCGCCGCAGCGTCGGTCCGGCGATCCGGCATCGCCGGTGGCGACGCCTCGCGCTCGGGGCGGCGCTCACCTTCCTCGTCGCCGCAGCCCTGGCCGGTGGCTTCGCCTGGGTTGCAAGCGGCCGGATCTGGTCGATCGGCCCGTGGACGATCCTCACGCTCCACGTCTGGGCCGCGCTGGCGATCATCCCGATCGCTGCCGCCCACCTGGTTCCGCGGCGCTGGCGACTGCTCCGGGCGCCCGCCGGCGGGCCGCGCATGAGCCGCCGGACGTTGCTGGGCACCGCGGCCATCGGCGCCCTTGGCGCGGTTGCCTGGGGCGCGGCTAACCTCAGCGACCTCCTCCGCGGCGGCGGGCGGCGCTTCACCGGCTCGCGGCCGCTGCCCGACGGCGGCATCCCGCCGCCGACGACCTTCTACGGCGAGGGGGTGCCAGCGGTCGACGCCGGCGCGTGGCGCCTGCGCGTCACCGGGCGGGTGGCCACGCCGCTCAGCCTCGACCTGGCCGCGCTGGCGGACCTCGGAACGGTGGAGCGCAGCGCGACGCTTGACTGCACCTCGGGCTGGGTGATGACCACCGACTGGCGCGGCGTGCCGCTCCGCGCCCTGCTCGAGGCGGCCGGGGCCTCGGACGGGCCGTTCGTCAAGGTCAGGTCGGTCACCGGCTGGATGGTCGCGCTGGAGCGTGCCGACCTCGACGGCGCGCTGCTGGCCACGCACGTCGCCGGTCGCCCACTGCCCGCGGCCAACGGCGCGCCGTGCCGGCTCGTCGCGCCGCGCCGACGCGGGCTCGACTGGATCAAGTGGGTCGAGAGCGTGGAGGTGGCCTGAGCGGCTCAGCCGGCGGCGATCGGTTCGAAGCGGGCGGTGAAGTGCCGCAACGCCGCGGGCTGCTCGACGATGCGCATGCCGCGAATCTGCTCGGCGCGCTCGGCCACCCAGCGGATGACCTCGATGACGTAGTCGATGTGCGACTGGGTGTACACGCGCCGCGGGATGGCGAGGCGCACGAGCTCCATCGGCGCCGGCGACTCGGTGCCGTCGGGGTGCTGGCCGAACATGACCGTGCCGATCTCGCAGCCGCGGATGCCGCCCTCGCGGTACAGCGCGCAGGCCAGCGCCTGGCCCGGATACTCCAGTGGCGGCACGTGTGGCAGGAGCGCGGCCGCGTCGAGGTAGACCGCGTGCCCGCCGATGGGCCGCACGACCGGCACGCCGGCCTCGACCAGCGCCTCGCCGAGGTAGGCCGTGGATCGGACCCGGTAGCGCAGGTAGTCGTCCTGGACCACCTCGCGCAGGCCGGCCGCCATCGCCTCGAGGTCGCGTCCGGCCAGTCCGCCGTACGTCGGGAAGCCCTCGGTCAGGATGAGCATGTTGCGGCACGCCTCGGCCCAGCGGTCGTCGTTGAGGGCCAGCCAGCCGCCGATGTTCGCGAGCGCGTCCTTCTTGCCCGACATCGTCATGCCGTCGGCCAGGGCGGCCATCTCGCGCACGATGTCGGGCACCGATCGCTCGGCGTAGCCCTCCTCGCGCTGCTTGATGAACCAGGCGTTCTCGGCGAAGCGACATGCGTCGAGGAAGAGCGGCAGGTCGTATCGGTCGCACACCTCGCGCACGGCGCGCAGGTTGGCCATGCTCACCGGCTGGCCACCGCCGGAGTTGTTCGTGACCGTCACGAACACGACCGGCACGGTTTCGGCCCCGCGCTCGCGGACGAGGGCGTCGAGCGCATCGGTGTCCATGTTGCCCTTGAACGGATGGATGACCGATGGCGAGCGCCCCTCGGCGATGACGAGGTCGACCGCCTCGGCGCGGGTGAACTCGATGTTCGCGCGGGTGGTGTCGAAGTGGGTGTTCGACGGGATCACCTTGCCCGGGCCGCCGATGACGCTGAACAGGATCTTCTCGGCGGCCCTGCCCTGGTGGGTCGGGATGACATGCCGGAACGGGAAGAGCGTGGTGACGGCATCGAGGAAACGGAACCACGACGGAGACCCGGCGTACGACTCGTCGCCACGCTGGATGCCCGCCCACTGCTCGGCGCTCATGGCGCCCGTGCCGGAGTCGGTGAGCAGGTCGATGAGCACATCGGCGGCGTGGAGGTTGAAGAGGTTGAACCCGGCCTCCCGCAGGTGATCGCCGCGCTCCGCGACGGTCGTCATCCGGATCGGCTCGACGCTCTTGATCCGGAATGGCTCGATGATCGTGCGCCAGCGGTCCATGCGAAGCCGATGGTAGCCCCTGCCTCCGGCGCAGCGCGCGCTGGCGCGCGCCGAGCAACCCACTGCATGATGGGCGCGTGATCGGCCGATTCCTGGCGATCTGTGGCTGGCTGGCGCTCCAGGTGCGCCGTCCGTTCCGCGCGCGCCGCCTCTCCGGCCCGCGGCGCGCGGCCCCGGTCATCCTCGGCGTCCTGCTCCTCGCCGCCGCCACCGCGCCGGTCGTGGTGCCGCTGCTCGACCCGCAGCCGGAGGACGTGACCGTTCAGGCGATCGACGACGAAGCGGTCGTGGAGCCGACCGGCTGGGTCCGCATCCGCGGACGGGTCGTCCCGCTCACCGAGTCGCCGACCGATCGGCCGGGGAACTACGCGTTGCTCGTCGACGGGACGGACACGCTCGATGCGATCGTGGTGCGCGCGAACCGCGCACCCAAGGCCGCGGAGTCGACCTTCGTCACCGGCCACGTGACCGAGGCGATCGCGATCGTCACCGAGGAGCTGCCGATCGAGGCCACCGTGTTCGGGACGCCCCCGCAGATCGTGGTGGATCGGATCGTCGAGCTCGACGCGACGTCGAAGCCGGTGCGCGTCATCCCGTGGTGGCTGTCCATCCCGCCGCTCACCCTCGCCGTGCTGCTGCTCATCGGCGCGCGCGCGGGCTACCCGCTCTTCCGCCCGAGCAAGGAGATCGACGTGCTGTCCGTGCCGCTCGGGCCAGGCGAGCGGCTGCCGGCGGCATGGGGCGGGCGCATCGGGCCGGACGAGCGCGACCTGGCCGACCCGGGCGGCGCGCTGCTCGTCGTGCGAGCCGGACCGAAGGGCAACCTCCTCACCGCGCAGCCCCTGCCCGACGACGACGGCCCGGCGCCGCCACCGGTGACGATCGGCGGTGGCTGGACGAACGGCCGCACCGGCCACGTCTACGCCCTGTCGGAGACGGTCCCGGCGCTGCACGTCCGCTCCGAGCTGGTCGACGCGATCTTCCTGTTCGCCCGCACCGGCGAGCGCGACCGGGTCGCCGCGCTCGTGGCCGTGGAGCGCGGCTGAGGCACAGCAAGGACCGCCGATCCTTCCGGATCGGCGGTCCCGAGAGGCGATCGGTCAGCCGGTGGCGCTGTCGCCGGACGCGCTGTCGTCACCGGTTCCGGGATCGGCCGGCGCAGGGGCCGGGGCCGCGCCGCCGGTGTCGTCACCGGTATCGGTGCCCGGGTCGGCGGCCGGGGCCGCTCCACCGGTGTCATCACCGGTATCGGCGGTGTCATCGGCGGTGGCTGCCTCCGGTGCCTCGTCGCCGGTGTCGTCGCCCGTGCCGGCAACGTCGCCGGCGGTATCGACGCCGTCGTCGTCGGTGTCATCCGCTCCGTCGGTCGGGGCGGCCTGGCCATCGCCGGTGTCGTCGAGCGGGTCGTCGTCGTCGTCAAGCACTTCGACCTGGAAGGCGTCCTGGTCGTCCTCGCGGCGAGCGGGCTCGTCGTCGCGATCGGCGAGGACGGCGGTGGCGCCACCGAGGACGAGCATCAGGGCCAGCGCCATCACGATGAAGTGGCGCGGGCTGAGCTGGTCGAGAAAGGTTCGCATCGGTGTCTCCTGTTTCGTGTGGCCACGATGTGGCCTCACATTTCGGCTGAGTCGATGCGTTCAGGCTCGCGGTCGGTCATGAGAGGTGCGTGAGCGACGCGTGAGAGGGCAGTGAGAAGCCCGTGAGAAGGCTCTCACGGCCATGCCCTGCCAAGGTTCCGGAGCGCTCCGCCGGTTGGCTCGCGGCCCCGACCTAGGCCAGCTGCATGGCCACGATCGTGACGACGTAGCCGATGAGGAGCAGGCCACCGACAACGAGGTTGAGGTTCACGTTCGTGCCCATCACCGCCATCAGCGTGTACGGGCTGTCGTAGTGGACCTTGAGCCCGTGGTACACGCGGAAGACCAGCGGGACGGCCGCCAGGGCGATGAGCGTCGGCCACGGCAGCAGGCCGCCGATCACGCCGGCCGCGATGATCGCGAAGGCCGCCATGCCACCGACCAGGTAGGCGGTGCGCACGACGTTCGGCGAGAGGCGGACGGGCAGGGTGCGCTTGCCGGCCTGCGCGTCGCCGCCGCGATCGGGGATCTCGTTCACGAACAGGATGAGCGAGATGAGGATGCCGGGCACCAGCGACAGGACCACCGGCTCCCAGGCCAGCCTCCCGGTCTGGACGACGTATGCGCCGAGCAGCATGACCGGGCCGAAGCCGAGCGCCACTGCCAGCTCGCCGAGCCCGCGATACACGAGCTTCAACGGCGGAGCCGTGTAGGCCAGGCCGAGCGCGATGCCGGCCACCCCGATCCACAGCAGCAAGATCGAGCCTGTGACGGCCACCAGCACGAGACCGATGGCCGCCGCGGCGGCATACAGGCCCGCCGCCAGGAGGACGAGCCCGCGGACGGACACGAGGTCGTAGACCGCGACCCGCGAGCCGCCCGAGAACTGGGTCGGGTTCGGGTTGGCGTCATCCGCGCCGGACAGCGTGTCGAAGACGTCGTTCGTGACATTGATGGCGAGGTGCGCGAACGAGCCGCCGATGACGGTCAACAGCGCCGTCCACCAGGTGAAGGCGCCGTGGCTGGCGCCCACGGCGATGCCGAGCAGCACCGGCACCGCGGTCGCCGACAGGAAGGGCAGGCGCGTGGTGCGCAGCGCGAGCCAGAACGGGTCGAGCCGTGGTCGGATCGTGCGTCCCTTCTCCTTCGACAGCGCGGCGAGGTAGCGGCGCGATTGCGGCACGGAGCGCTCCGAGTACTCGAAGAACGGCATCTCGGTCTCGTCCCAGCCCCAGGCGCGGGCGGCGGTGAAGCGGCTGCCGTCGGTGACCCGGCCCCACAGCTGGAGGTAGCGGCGCTCGTCGTAGCCGAAGCCCGGCTGGGGATGGATGTGGCTGCCGGTGACGCTCACCTCACGGTCGGCTGGGATCGGCATCCCGGCCGGCGCGGCGAGGCGCACCGAGCCGGCGTCCCCATCGGTCTCGAGGGAGGTCGCGACGCTGACCGGGTAGCCGTCGTCGCCGACCCAGCTCACCACGACGTGCGGGTAGGCGGCCAGGCGCTCGAGGTCGACCGCCGTGGCGGCGTGGGCCGATCCGGTTCCGGATCGGGTGGCGGTGGCGGTCATCAGGCGGCCTCCGTGGCCGGCACGCGGGTCTCGACCGGCGGCTGGTCGGTGCGGCCTCCGGCCCAGTACAGGCAGCGCACCGGCGTGACCTCGATGACCGCGCGCTCGAAGAAGAGCGGCAGCGCGACGCGGGCCTTGAGGAAATCGTCGATCGCCGGCTCCTTGCGCCGCCAGAGGTCAAGGATGAGGCGCTCCCAGTCGGAGTGCGGGTCGTCCTCGATGAGGTGGGCGGTGCCGATGATCGTGGCCCGGTCGGGGTTGCCCTTTGTCGCGACCGGATCCGTGATGGCCAGTGCAACTCGCGGGTCACGCTTGATGTGTTCGAGCTTCTTGCTGAACAGGGTCGACGAGTGGAGATACACGCGACCGGAGTGGTAGAGCGGAATGAGCGGATGGGTGATCGGCCGCCCGTTGCGACCTACGACCGTCAGCTCGCCGACGAGCGCGGCGTCGAGGAGCTGCTCGACCGGCGCCGGAAGCCATCCCATGGGGGGATCTCCCTGTCTGCAATAACGTGTTACCGCAGTATAGCCCATTTCAAGGCGGGAGATCGCGACCGGCACGGCCCATGCACATGCCGGCCGCATGACCATCATGCCGCCGCCCGACGACGAGACTCCCCCACCCGTGCCAGAGACCGATCCCACGCCGGTGCCGATCGACACGCCAGACGAGCCGGAGCAGCGCGCCCCCGGCGCCGATCAGCCGCCGTATGGCGCGCCGCGCGACGAGCCCGATCCGGGCGCCTGAGGCTCAGCCGGCGGCCGCGGGGGCGAGCTCGAGGCGTCCGGCGCGCAGCGGCAGCGTGACGCGCATGATCGTGCCGCCGCCGAAATGCGGCTCGGCCACGATGTGGCCGCCGTGGCCCTCGACGATGGCGGCCGCGATCGACAGCCCCAACCCACTGCCGCGCGCCGACCGCTCGCGTGCCGTGCCCTCGATGCGGTAGAAGCGCTCGAAGACGCGCGACAGCTGCTCGGGCGGAATCCCCGGCCCCCGGTCGCGCACCTCCATCACGAGCCGGTCGTCGGCGATCTCGGCCGCCAGCTCGATGATCCCGCCCGGCGGCCCGTATTTCGCGGCGTTGTCGACGAGCACGAGCAGGGCCTGGTCGATGCGGACCGGGTCGGCGCGGATCGTGCCGGCCGCCCTGACCTGGGGCTCCAGGACCGCACCCCGCTCGCGGGCGAGCACCTCGGCGCGGCCGGCCAGCGCCCTGAGCGCCTCCGCCACGTCGACGTCCCGCAGGTCGAGCGGAACGCTCGAGGCGTCGGAGCGGGCAAGGAACAGGAGGTCGTCGACCAGGCGCGACATGCGGGCCGCCTCGTCCACGATCTCGCCGAGGATCTCGGCGTGCGCGCACGAGGCGTCCATGGCCATGCCGACCTCGGCGTTGCCGCGCAGCACGGTGAGCGGCGTTCGCAGCTCGTGCGAGGCGTCGGCGATGAAGTCGGTCTTCGCGCGCGACGCTTCGGCCATCGAGGCCAGGGCCGCCTGCTCGACCGCCACGAGCCGGCGCTGGTCCTGCACCAGGCGCAGCACGGCGATGCCGAGGAAGGCACCCATGGCGCCGAGGCCGATGATCACGCCCACCAGGATCAGCGTCCCGGTGGCGCTCGCCTCGTCGATGGCGGCGAAGGCACCCTGGGCACGCACCTCGCCGGCCCGGTCGACCAACTGCGCGATGCCCTGCATGTCGTCGATCGGGACGAGCAGGTCCTCGGCAATGCCGCGAAAGGCGTCCGGGTCCTCGGGCTCGGCCGCGAGGGCTGCCGTGAAGTCATCGTGGTAGGTCACGGCCAGCGCGCGCAGCGCGCTGATGTCGGGCAGGTCCTGGGCGTCCGGCTGCCGCTCGACGGCGGACTCGACGGCGTCGATCTCGTCGAGCAGGACCTCGTAGCGGCCCTCCCACAGGTCGACGCGGGCCACCTCCGGCGCATTGAGCAACAGGTCGCGGTGGAAGTGGCGCACCTCGAGGACCGCCACTCGCAGGTCGTCGCCGCGGTCCTCGAGCTCGACATCGAAGTTGATGGCGCGCTCGACGGTGCGATGGATGTTGTCGTTGATGACGATGCCGACCAGGCCGATGACCGCGATGGCGATGAGCAGCCCGACGACGGCCACCACCGCGGTGCGCCACGAGCGATCGGGGCGGGTGGCGGCCGTCATCGGTCCCGCCCGCGGCTACACTGCCGGCCATGCGCATCCTGGCCATCGAGGATGAGCCGGCCATCCTCCGCATGCTCGAGCGCGGCCTGTCCGCGGCCGGGCACCATGTCATCACCGCCGAGACGGGCGTCGACGGCGCGATCCTGGCGGAGGACGACGCGGTCGAGCTCGTGCTCCTCGACATCAGCCTCCCGGAGCTCGACGGCTACGCCGTCCTTGCCCGCATCCGGGCCCGCCGCCCGGACCTGCCGGTGGTGATGCTCACCGCCCGCGACGACCTCAGCAACAAGGTCCGCGCGCTTGACCGCGGTGCGGACGACTACGTGACGAAGCCGTTCGCGTTCGAGGAGCTGTTGGCCCGCATCCGGGCGCTCGAGCGCCGCGCGGACCAGGTCACCGCCACCGACCTCGTCATCGGCGACGTGCGGCTCGACCTGCTGGGCCGGCGCGCCTGGCGCGCCGATCGGCTCATCGAGCTGTCGAACCGCGAGTACGTCCTGCTCGAGTATCTCATGCGCCACGAAGAGCAGGCGCTGTCGCGCACGCAGATCCTGTACGCGGTGTGGGAGTACGACGCCGATCCGACGTCGAACGTGGTGGACGTCTACATCCGCTACCTGCGGCGCAAGCTCGGCGAGCCGTCGCCGATCGACACCGTGCGCGGGGTCGGCTACCGCTACGAAGCGCCCTGAGGGTCCCCGCTCAGTCATCCCCGTCGGAGTCGTCGTCATCGTCGCCGTCATCGTCGTCGTCGTCATTGTCGTCGTCATTGTCGTCCGGCGGGCCGGCCGGCCGCACGGTCGGAGGCGTCGACGGGTCGGCCGCGATCCGCCTGGCGATCTCGATGATGACGGCGACGAGGCCATCCGAGGGCTCGATGACGAGCAACGCCTCCATGCCCCCGTTCACGAGCACGTAGCTCCAAGCCCCGTCGTTGTAATCGACGTCGGCCAGCTGCCAGCCGTCCTCGGCTGCCACGTTCTGGTAGAAGGCGCGGACCTCCTCCACCGTCGTGGCAGCCAGGTAGCGCACCGCGACGCGGTGGAGCCGCTCGTCGCGGCTCCCGTGGTAGGCGACCCGCACCGCGCCCGGGTAGCGCGGCATGCTGTGGAGGTCGGCGCCCGGCACATCCGCGTCGGGCAGGACGGCCATCTCGGGCTCCGCGGTCGCGGTGGGGGCACCGATGTTCGGCTCGCCGGCGCCCGGTAACGCACCGCGGACCGCCACCCCGCCGGCGACGACGAGGATGAGCACCACAATCATGGCAGCGCGGGGAAGGTTGATGGATGGCACGCCCAAAGGCTGGGCGCGGTCGATGAGGCTCGCGTGAGGCGCGGGTGAGAACGCTCTCATCGTTCGTCGTTTCATGAGAACCTTCTCACGTTCGCCTCACCGGCCTTTCATCGACCAACCATAAGGTGATCCCTCGGTGACTGCCGGCGTACCGTGGAGGCCCCTCCGGCATCGGCGGTCACCACTTTCATCTCCCATGAGCCCGATGACCACGCCGCCCGTGCCGAACCCGACCGGGGCGGAACCCGACCGGGCGGCTCGCGCGTCTGACCGCTTATGACCCGTCTGCCCCGATCGCTCCCCTCGCTCGTCATCGTCACCCTCCTGCTCGCCGCCTGCGCGGCCGAGACCGGCGAGTCGCCCGACCCCAGCCGTCCCACACGGACCGAACCCCCACTCGAAACCATCGCGCCGTCCGACGAGCCGGTCATCGGGGAGGTGCCGGCCGAGATCATGGACGCGCTCCTGGCGGATGCCGCCGACCGGACCGGGCTGGACGCCGTGGCGATCGAGGTCGTGCAGGCCGAGTCGGTGACCTGGAACGACGGCTCGCTGGGCTGCCCGGAACCGGGCATGTTCTACACGCAGGCCCTGGTCGACGGCTACCACGTCATCCTCGAGGCCGATGGCGAGGAGCTCGACTACCGGGTCTCGGCCGGGGGTGGCTTCCGCCTCTGCGAGGAGGCCCGGCCCGGCGGCTGAGTGATTCGCGGCTACCTCGCCGCGATCAGGGCGACGATGAGCCGCGCCACCACCAGTGCGGACGTCGCGGTGTCGTCGAGCGCCGGCACGTACTCGGTGAACGCCGCGCCCGCCAGCCGCGGACCGATCCCCGCCAGCAGGTCGGTCGCCTCGAGGTAGGTCAGCCCGCCCGGCGACGGGGCCGAGACGGCGGGCAGCACCGACGGGTCCAGGCCGTCGCAGTCGAAGGCCACGAAGATCGATGCGTCCGGCGGCAGCGCGGCGAGCACGCCGCCCACGCCGCCCTCGCGGATTTCGCGCGCCGTGACGAGCAGGTTGCCGGCCGCGAGCGAGTCCTCCACGTCGGCGGCCCGCGCCGAACCGACGCCGCGCAGCCCGACGTGGACGATGCGCTCGACGTGGCCCATCTCCGACGCGCGGCGCATCGGCGACGAGTAGCCGTCGCGCACGCCGTCCACGACGTCGCGGTAGTCGAGGTGGGCGTCGACCTGGAGCACGGTCAGCGGCCCACGGCCCTCGTAGGCACGCAGGATCGGGATCGGGACCGAGTCGTCGCCGCCGATGCAGACCGGGATCGCGCCGCGCCCGAGGATCGCCGCGACCGCCTCGGTCGTGCGGGCCGCGTTGCCCGGACCGTCGGTCACGTCACCGGGGACGTCGCCGGCATCCACCAGTCGCGGCGGACGGTCGAGCGCCAGCATGGGGCCGTCGAGGTCGAAGTCCCAGTTGCCGCGGAAGCGGGCGAGGCGCGCCGCCCGCGACCGGACGGCCGCCGGCGCGAGGGCGCAGCCGGCCGTCGAGCCGGGCCGCGGGTACGGCCAGCCGTGGGGCACGCCGAGGATGGCGACGTCGGCATCGATCCGGGACGGATCGGTCTCGACCGGGACGCCGAGGAAGCCGGATTCCGGCACGCTCGTCAGCACGCCGCGCAGCCTAGCAGTCGGGGCGGGTGGCTCAGGTGGCCGTCGCCGACGCGCAGGCGCGGCAGCGCCCCACCAGCGTCACGTGCCCGATCTCGATCTCGAAGCCGTCACCGGCCCGGATCGCCTCGGCGATGTCCGCCGCGCGCCGCTCCCCGATCTCCCAGGTCGCGCCGCACTCGGCGCAGTGGAGGTGGCCGTGCTCGCCGCCGGGCAGGACGTGGAACTCCTCGTGACCATCGGCTCCGTGGCCATGGCGGACCAGGCCGAGCTGCTCGAGCACGTCGAGGGTGCGGTACACCGTCGACGGGATCGTGGTGGGGTCGCGCGCCCTGCATCGCTCCACCAGCCCCGCGGCCGTCACGTGGCCATCGGTCTCGGCCAGGACCTCGATGACGGTGCGGCGCTGGGACGTCCAGCGCAGTCCGCGTTCGCGCAGCCGCTGGCCGACCGTGTCCCAGGGGGCCGAGAGTGTCCGGGTGGCGCTCATCGGCGGTAGTGTATGCTGGCCGCCGCTAATTGCAATGCGTTGCAATAACACCAACGGAGATCATGTGAACCAGCTCCTCGCCCTGGCCGGCTTCGGGTTCCTGCTCGGCATGCGTCACGCCACCGATGCCGACCATGTGATCGCGGTCACCACGATCCTCAACCGCAGCCGGCGGTTCGCGCACATGACCCTCATCGGTGCGCTGTGGGGGCTCGGCCACACCGTGACCGTCGTGCTGGTCGGGGTGCTCATCATCGTCTTCAACGTCGTCATCCCGCCGCCCGTCGGCCTGGGGATGGAGTTCGCGGTGGCGCTGATGCTCATCGCGCTCGGGATCCTCAACCTGACCGGCGGGCTGCGCCGCATCACCGAGCGACTGACGCCGCCGGCACCGATGCACGGGCATCCGCACGCCCACGTCCACGCCCACGACGCGGCCGACACCGAGCACCCGCACAGCCACGCGCACCTGCACGGCCACGGGGCCGATTCGGACCTCGACCTCATCGGCACGTTCGGCTGGTACCAGCTGCTGCGGCCGGTGGTCGTCGGGCTCGTCCACGGCCTGGCCGGCTCGGCCGCCGTCGCACTGCTCGTGCTGGCCACGATCCAGGACACCGGCAGCGCGCTCGTGTACCTGCTGATCTTCTGCGTGGGCGTCGCGGCCGGCATGGCGGTGCTGACCACCGTCATCGGCCTGCCGTTCTGGGTGGCCCGGGCGCGATCGGCGCAGATCAACCGGCTGCTGATGATCGCGTCGGGCCTGCTGTCGCTGGGCTTCGGCCTGTACCTGGCCTACCAGATCGGCTTCGTGGACGGCCTGTTCACCGGCGACTTCCAGTGGGAGCCCGCGTAGAGCCGGTCGTCCCGGAGACGTGAAGAGGGGCCCGCCTGGCGGCGGGCCCCTCCGTTGTGGACGGGTCTGGTCGAGCGGATCGGCGTCAGTCGCCGAGCGCTCGATGCAGGAAGGCAGCCATCTGGCCTCTCGTCACGTTCGCATTCGGGCAGTACGTGGTGGTGGTGCACCCGAAGGTGATCTCCGCCTCGCGGACCCGGTTGATCGAGTCCTCGAACGTCGTGCCGTCATCGTCGGTGAAGTAGTCATCGGTCGCGTCCGGAAGGGGCAGGGCGCGATCGAGGAAGGCGGCCATCTGGCCTCTCGTCACGTTCGCGTTCGGGCAGTACGTGGTGGCGGTGCACCCGAAGGTGATCCCCGCCTCGCGGACCCGGTTGATCGAGTCCTCGTGCGTGCTGCCGTTGTCATCGGTGAAGTAGTCATCGGTCGCGTCCGGCAGATCCAGCGCGCGATCGAGGAAACTGGCCATCTGGCCTCTCGTCACCGGGTCGTTCGGGCAGAAGAGCGGCGGATCGGTGGAGCAGCCACCGGTGATGCCGTTCTCGAAGAGCCAGACGATGTGGTCCGCGAACGGGTGGCCGAGGATGTCGTCGAACGGCAGGTCCGAGGTGACGCGAAGCACGAGGGCCTCGTTCTCCTGGGGCGAGCCGGTCTTGAACACCGCCGGCGTCTCGTTCACGAGGGAGCCGTCGGTGAAGAGCAGCAGCCCGGTCTCACTGGGGTTGGTGCCATCGACACCGAAGTCGAGGACGTCCAGCTGGGCTGAGCCGCCGGCCGGCACTTCGCCGAAGCCGAAGCTGTCACCCATGACCGGGAAGAAGCGCTCGCCCAGCGGGGCGAACTCGATATCCAGGATCTGGTCCGTGACCCGACCCAGGAAATAGGTGTCCACTGCGAGGAGGTCGGCGGTCAGCGGCGTGAAGAAGTCGTCGCCGGTGAGGCCGATGTCCTGGGCGCAGATGAACAGGACCGTGTTGCCGCTGTTCGTCGCGTGGTCCGTGAAGAACAGCGGGGTCGCAACGTTCGTGCCTGCCACCTGCACCCAGCTGACGTTCGCGCCATTGCTGAGGTTCAGGGCCAGGTCGGCGTTGAAGATGATGAAGTCAGCCTCGCCGTCCTGGTCGGTGTCGATCTGCCACTCGAACGACGATGGTGCGTTCGCGTGGGTCTGGCGCTCCCAGGTGTTCACGGCCAGGAGCAGGAGGAAGGTGGGTTCCTCGACGAGGCAGACCGAGCCGGGAACCGGGATGGTCTGGACGCCCGCGTAGCGGAGGTCGATCGTCGGAAGGTTGGCTCCCTCGTCGCCTGTCGGGAGCTGAGAGCTCTCCCCGACCAGCGAGTAGCCTTCGATGGCCGTCGGGCCAACGCCGGCGTTGTTGAGGGTGGTCACGCCTGACGGGATGCCGTCGGTCTCGCCGGTGATCTCCACCGTCGAGTCCGCGGCCGTCGTGTCGCCGGAGAGGCGAGGCAGGACGTGCCAGGGCAGGTGGAGCGGATCGACCGCTTCGTTGTCGAGCTCGATGAAGCCGTCGTACTCGAGGAGGTTGAACGGAGCCGGGTTGGCGCCGCCGCTGCCCGAGTTCGCGGTCCAGTCGCGGAGTGCCGTGCCGTCGATCGTCACGGTGACGTCGAAGGTCGCGGTCCCCGGCGTGGTCGTCGCCGCCGGCACGAGCACCGACGCCGGCGTCGAAACGTCCACCGCGCCGTTCGTCTCGTCGTTCGCGAAGCGGAGCGACGAGGTGATGTCGAGCGTCTGCGGGGTGGCGCTGTAGTTCGCCACGGTGACTGACTTGGTCAGCACCGTCTCGGCATCTGTGGCATCGACAAAGCCGAAGGACAGGGCCGCCGTCGGCGAATCGCTGTCCCAGGCGGCAAGGTCGCCACCACCGACCGACCGATCCACCCGGACCTCACCGGCGCCGATGCGCTGGATGGCGGTCAGGGGGGCGCTGATCGGAGCATCCGGTGCCCCGTTGAAGATCTCCGTCTCGGCGTAGTTCATGAGCAGGGCCTTGATCTCGGCCGGCGAGCGGTCGGAGAAGGCCTCGATCAGGAGCGCGGCTGAGCCGGTGACCATCGGTGCCGCGCCGGACGTCCCGCCGAACGGCGTGGTGCCGTCAACGGTTCCGACTTCGGCCGAGACCGATGCGCCCGGCGCGCCGATCTCCGGCTTGATGATGTTCGTCAGCATGGTCGGGCCTCGCGACGAGGAGCCGACGATGGTGCCGATCAGCGGCAGGCCGGATTCAGGGTCGAGCGTCACGGTTGTCGGCCCGGCGGTGATCGACGTACGCATCGCGTTCGCCGTGGCCAGGCTGACCATGAAGCCCGGAATCGAGGAGCAGAGGTCGTCCGGGCAGGCGCCGAGGCCTCCCTCGAACGGCGCGCTGGAGTCGATCACGCCGATGACGCCGGCCTCGGCGCCGCCGCCAGCGACATTCGCGATCTTCAGGCTGAAGTCACAGGCGCCTCGGTTGACGAGGACCACCTTGCCGGTCAGCGTGCCGGCTGTGAATGCGGCGCAACCATTCAGGTTGCCGCCGACGCCGTCGCCGTACTGGAGCGGGGCGCTGTCGATGAGCCCGTGGTCCTCGAGCGGCTCCGACCATGGCTGGAAGACCGCCGGGTACTGGCCCGCCTGGGCCGAGGGTGGATCGATCTCGAGCAGCGGAAGCGTTGCGCTCGGGACGCCGGTCTGCGCCACGGAGAGGGCGCTCGGTGTCGCCGCCGGCGTGCCGGTGACGTACGGCTTGTCGGAGCTGTTGCCCGCCGAGGCGACGGTCAGCACACCGACTTCGGCAGCCGTCTCGACGGCCAGCGAGAGGTCATCGTCGAAGGCCTGCCCGTAGGGGGAGCCCAGTGACATGTTGATGAGGTCGACGTGGTCGTCGGTGACGCCGTCCGCGTTCGGGTCGAGCGCGTAGTCCATGCCCAGCAGCAGCGCGGTGCCGCTGCAGGAGGTGGACACGGCCGAGCAGACCTTCACCGCGTGAATCTCTGCGCCAGGGGCCACACCGGCGATGCCGGCGATGATGTCGGCGACGTGGGTGCCGTGGCCGCCCTCGCAGTCGACGTCGGGAGCCCCGAGGTCGGGATTGATGTCCTTGCCGCCACAGTCGATCGGGTCGGCGTCGGGGCGCACGCCACCGCCGTCGGGCCAGGCCTCGCCAACGAAGTCGAAGCCGCCGACGATGTTCGTGTGGAGGTCGATGGCCGCCCAGTCGGGCTGGTCCTTGTTGGCCTGGTCGCCCGTGTCGATGCCGTAGGCCTGGTCATAGGTCTCGACCGTGGCGTAGTCGCCGAAGGCGGCGTGGGTGTAATCGATGCCGGTGTCGAGGACGGCGACGGTGACGCCAGTGCCATCGAACTCGCTGTGGACCGCGGTGGCGCCGATGTAGGGCACCGTCTCGGACAGGTCGAGCGAATAGTCGATGACCGGCGAGATCGAGATGACCGCCGGATTCGCGGCCAGCGCGTTGAGCTGGGAGGCGTCGACCTCGAGCACGACGGCGTTGATCGCGACCTCGGTGCGGGCCAGGACGGTGCCGTCCGTGGCGTTGAGGAAGCTGTCCTGCTGCGCCTTCACGTCGCGCAGCGCGCTCCGCTGGGCAGCGGCGTTGGCGCCGGTCGCGGCGACCTCGCCGACCGACTCTTCACTGAGCCGGACCACGACCTGCCGGGTGCCGCGCGCTGAGAGCAGCGAGGCGGCCAGGCGGGATGGTCGCGTGACTTCTACGGCGGCGGCAGCGTCGCCAGAAACACGTTGGCGATCGATTCCCGCCGGGACGGGTCGATCGCCACTTATCTCGGGGTCGGCGGCGAATACCGCCGTTCCTCCGAACAGGGTCATGAGCATGACCAATACGAGAGAGATGGCCGGGATTCTGCGCACGTGGTTCCCTCCAATGCGCACAGTACGGCTCGGGAGTCTGATGCCCGAGGGGTCTGTGGGACCCGGACATCCTAGACCTTCATCGCCTCGGCGTCCAAGCCTTGATCGCGCCACTCGTTAGCACGCACAATGAGCGACTCCGCTTTGCGAGAGCACGCCCGGAATTGCCCTCCCCGACCGAATCGCCCCCCGCGTCGCGGCAGCCGCCGAGGTGGCTCATCACCCTCGTACTGCCGCTCGTCGGTCTCGCGCTCCTCGTGGCGCAACCGAGCCTCGACGTCGAGTGGCGGCACCAGCCGAGCCACTTCTGGCTGGTCCTGTTCGTCGCCGCGCTGAACGTGGCCCTGGCCTACTTCACGAACGAGGCGGCCGTCCGGCGAGGCGACGCCCGGCTCATCCTCGTCTCGCTGGCGTTCGGTGCCAGCGCCGGGTTCCTGGGCCTTCACGCCCTCGCCACGCCTGGAGTGCTGCTGCCGGGCTCGAACCTCGGCTTCGTGATCGCCACGCCGGTCGGGCTGACCGTCGCCGCGGTCCTGTGCGCCGCGGCCGCGCTGCCGCTGGGAGGCCCGCGTGGAGCGATCGTGGTGCGCCACGCCCGAGCCCTGCGCCTCGGTCTGGCCGTCGTCCTGGTGCTCTGGGGCGCGATGTCGCTGCTGGGCGTCATGTCCGCGCCGATGCTGGCGGAGGTCGCGGCCCCGCTGCGCGCTTCGGCCTTCGCGGCGGTTGCGCTGTACGTCTTCGCCGCGTGGCGCATGCTGCGCCTCCACCTCGCCCGCGGCCGGCCGCTGCTGCTTGCCTTCGTTGTCGCCCTGGTCCTGCTGGCCGAGGCCATGGTCGCCATCGTGCTGAGCCGCGACTGGCATCTGTCGTGGTGGGAGTGGCACGTCCTCATGGCGGCCGCGTTCGCGACGGTGGCCTGGGGCGCCCGAATCGAGTACCGGCGCGAAGGTTCGCTTACCGGCGCCTTCGGCGGGCTCTACCTGTCGAGCACGCTCGAGCGACTGGACCGATGGCATGGCGAAGCCCTGGCTGACCTCGCCGCCGCCCGGGCCAGCGGCGCATCGAGCCGGCCGGTGCTTGCGCGCCTGCGCCTCGACGGCGCGAGCAGCGAGGAGATCGACCTGCTCGAACGGGCCAGCTCGGAGCTCCAGCGCGTGGACGACCTGTTCCGGCCGTATCTGCCGCAGCAGTTCGCGGCGCGCGCCCGCAGCGATCCCGGGCAGGCCCGCCTGGGAAGCGGGGAGGAGCGCGAGGTGACGGTCCTCTTCGCCGACCTGTCCGGCTTCACTTCGTACAGCGAACGCCACGCACCGACGGAGGTGGTCGAGCTGCTGAACGCGATCTGGACCGCGGCCGTACCGATCGTGACGGCCGACGACGGCCTCATCGAGAGCTTCGCCGGCGACGGTCTGCTGGTCATCTTCAACGCCCTCGGCGACCAGCCCGACCATCCCCTGCGCGCGGCGCGCACCGCCCTCCGCCTGCGCGACGCGGTCGAGGCGCTCGGCGCGAGCCTGCCGGAGCCACGGCCCCGATTTCACATCGGGCTCAACACCGGGCCGGCCTTCGTCGGAAGCGTCGGCGCCGCGGGACGGCGCACGTTCAGCGCCATCGGCGACACGACGAACCTCGGGTCGCGCCTGCTCGGCGTGGCCGGACCCGGCGAGATCGTCGCGGGCGAGGGCACCTGGGCGCGCCTCGCCGGCGCACGCGGCGAGGCGCTGGAGCCGCTTCGGCTCAAGGGCAAGCGCGACCCGGTCAGCGCCTGGCGCGTCGACGGCCTGGCGGCCTGACCCTCACACGAAGCGGAGCTCGTCGGCCTCCGGCTCGTCCAGGGAGCGGGCACAGGTCGGGCACCACAGGCGTGCCTCGAGCGGCGTGCCGCACAGCCCGTGGCGCATCGGCTCGGCCTGGGCGGAGCCGCGGGAGCCCCAGTCGGCCAGCAGGCGCAGGACGCCGGCGAGCTCCAGGCCCTCATCGGTGAGGGCATAGGTGAAACGCGGCGGGCGTTCGGAGTACGGCGTGGCGCGCACGATCCGCTCGCCCTCGAGGCGCTTGAGCCGCTCCGACAGGATGTTCGGGGCGATGCCCGACACCTGCTCTGACAGCTCGCCGAAGCGGCGCGGGCCGTCGAGCAGGGCCTCGATCAGCAGCAGGCTCCATCGGTCTCCAACCCGCTCGAGGGCGGCAGCGAGGGGCGTCTGGGCGGCCACGCCGGCATGGTAGGGCATCGGTCTTGACACCCGGTGTGAAAGGAGTAACTTGCGCATTGCAAGTCACATCCTACCAACTGGAGACCACGAACATGACCTCCCTGGCAGACCTGGGCCGGGAAATCGGCGGCATCGCGGAGACGGTCGGACCGTCGGTGGTCGGCATCGGCAACCGATGGCGCGGCGGCTCGGGCGTGGTGATCGGCGAGAACCGCATCCTGACCAACGCCCACAACCTTCACGGCGACGAGGTGACGATCACCTTTGCAGATGGCCGCACGGCCGATGCGAGGGCCATCGGCGTCGACGCCGATGGCGACCTGGCGGTCCTCGAGGCCCCGACGGAAGGCACGACGGCTCTGGCGCTCGGGACCGATGCGCCCGGCGTGGGAACGCCGGTCGTGGCGCTCGGCAACCCGAACGGTCACGGGCCGCGCGTCACCTTCGGCTTCGTGAGCGGCACCGGCCGGTCGTTCCGTGGCCCCCGCGGCCGGCGGGTGGCCGGGGCGGTCGAGCACACCGCGCCGCTCATGCCCGGCAGCTCCGGCGGCCCGGTGGTCGACCTGACGGGCAACCTGCTCGGCATCAACACGAACCGGCTCGGCAACGGCTTCTACCTGGCCATCGCCGCCGATGCCGCCCTGCGCGATCGCGTCGGCGCGCTGGGGCGCGGCGAGTCGCCGATGCGGCGCCGGCTGGGCGTCGGCCTTGCCCCGTCCCATGTCGCGCGGCAGCTCCGGAAGGCGGTCGGCCTGCCCGAGCGGGACGGCCTGCTCGTGCGCGAGGTGGAGGACGACTCCCCCGCCGCGAAGGCCGGCATCGCCGAGGGCGACCTGCTCGTGGCGGTCGGCGGGACGCCGATCGCCAGCGCGGACGACCTGTTCGAGGCGCTCGCCGGCGACGGAGCGCTCGAGATCACGCTCGTCCGCGGCACCGAGGAGCGGACGGTAACGGTGGCGGCGTG
>Ga0299907_10000517_pt1 | contig 18963 bp, 15 predicted proteins | sample RVTome_16_FD_198680 | JGI IMG/M metagenome (GOLD analysis project Ga0299907, IMG submission 198680) | Soil microbial communities from uranium-contaminated site in the Upper Colorado River Basin, Wyoming, United States - RVT152D67 (version 2) ...
GATCCGTAGGAAGCTGGACCTTGTCCTCTCCTTCTCGGTGCCCATGGACGGCTTCAGCGCCGGGCACCTGGACGACCTCCGTGACCGCGGGGCCGACCTGATCCTGCTCGACGTGGAGTCGGACCCCGAGCTGGGGTGCCGGCTGGCGGAGAAGATCGCCGACGCCGGTGCGGCGCGGCGGATCATCGGGATCGGCCCCATGCAGCCTCCCGAGTTCCTCCTCCGGGCGATGCAGTCGGGAATTGCCGAGTACCTGACCAAGCCCCTCCAGAAGGGCGACCTCCTGGCGGCCGTCGAGCGGGCGCGCCGGAGCCTGGCCGTCCAGCCCGCCCAAGCCAAGCAGGTCGGCCGTCTGTACGTCTTCTTCAGCCCCAAGGGTGGGGGCGGGGCGACGACGATCGCCACCAACCTCGCCATCCAGCTCCACCGGCTGACGGGGGAGCGAACCGTCCTCGTCGACCTGAACCTGGAGCTCGGCGAGGTGGCGGGGTTCCTGGGCCTCGACCCGCGGTACGATTTCGTGGATCTGGCGCGGAACCTCCACCGGATCGACACCGGTCTCCTGGCGAGCTACGTGACCCGACACGAGTCCGGGGTCGACGTCCTGGCGGCGCCCTATCGCCCCCAGATGGCGGACTCCCTGCCCGACGAGCAGGTCGTCCAGGTGCTGCGCCTTCTCCGCCAGCACTACGACTACGTGATCGTGGACAGCCCAAAGGCGCTCACCTCGCGCACCGTCCGGAGCCTCGAATCCGCCGACGGCGTGTTCGTCGTGGCCCAGACCAACGTGCCCACGGTCCAGAACATCCAGCGCGCCCAGGCCCTCCTCGAGCGCCTGGCCGGGAACGGGAAGGCGATCCGGCTGATCGTCAACCGCCACGAGCCCGACGGGGTGATCTCGCTGCGGGACCTCGAGAACTCGGTCGAGATGAAGGTCTACTGGACCATCCCCAACGACTACGCGTCGGTGGCCTACTCGATGAATTCCGGGAAGCCGCTCGCGATGACCGCCGGATCGGCGAGCGCCCGCGAGCTGGAGGGGTTGGCCGCCAGGATCGCCGGGCTCCCGGCGGAGGAGGCCGACCGCCGGGCGACACGCCTCGGATCCCTCCTCGGGCGCATCAAGGACCGGATGGGCACGGCGTCCCATTCGGGAGACGTCCATCTCATCCGTCCCACGCCGGCTGAAGGAAAGGGCCTATGAGCGAGCCCGAAGATCGCTACGCCGTCCCCCTGTTCGACCATCAGCCGGCCGTGGACACGATCGCGATGCCGGAAGGCGCCGGAGACACGACCCAGATCCGCGCCCGTATCCACCGCCAGCTCCTCGAGCGGCTGAACCTCACCAACCTGGAGACGTACGGGCGGGAACAAGTCGTATCCGAGGTGCGGAAGGTCGTCCAGGAGATGCTCGCGCGGGAGTCAATGCCGCTCAACTTCGAGGAGCGGGAGTCGCTGGTGGAGCAGGTGCTCCACGAGATCTTCGGCCTGGGACCCCTCGAGCCCCTGCTGCGGGACCCGTCGGTATCGGACATCCTGGTCAACACGGGCCGGCAGGTGTTCGTCGAGCGGAACGGCCGTCTCGAGCGTACCGGCATCCGGTTCAAGGACGACAAGCACCTGATGCAGGTGATCGACCGGATCGTGGCCGCCGTAGGCCGCCGGATCGACGACTCGAGCCCGATGGTCGACGCCCGCCTGGCGGACGGCTCGCGCGTCAACGCGATCATCCCGCCGCTGGCGATCGACGGCCCGCACGTCTCGATCCGTAAGTTCAAGAAAGACGTGCTCTCGGCCGAGGACCTGCTCCGCTACGAGACCCTGACGCCGCCCATACGGGACCTCCTCCAAGGAGTGGTCCAGGCGCGGCTGAACGTCCTGATCTCGGGCGGAACCGGCGCCGGGAAGACGACCCTCCTCAACATGCTGTCGTCGTCCATCCCCGGGAACGAGCGGATCGTCACGATCGAGGACTCGGCCGAGCTCCAGCTCCGCCAGCCGCACGTGGTCCGCTTGGAGACACGCCCCCCGAACGTCGAAGGCGCGGGTCAGGTCACCGCGCGGCAGCTCGTGATCAACGCGCTCCGGATGCGGCCGGACCGGATCATCGTCGGCGAGGTCCGCGGCTCCGAGGCGGTCGACATGCTGCAGGCCATGAACACGGGTCACGACGGCTCCTTGACGACGCTCCACGCCAACAGCCCGCGGGACGCCCTGGCGCGTCTCGAGACGATGGTCTCGATGGCCAACCTGAACCTGCCCGAGAAGGCGATGCGCCAGCAGATTGCTGCCGCGCTTCAGGTGGTCATCCAAATCGCGCGCCTGTCGGACGGCCGGCGGCGGATCGTGTCGGTCTCCGAGATCGTGGGAATGGAAGGCGACGTGATCACGATGCAGGAGATCTTCCAGTTCGAGCGTCAGGGTGTGGACGAGAAGGGCGAGGTCCTGGGCCAGTTCAAGGCGACCGGCATCCGGCCGCGGTTCACCGAGCGGCTCCTGATGGCCGGGATCGAGCTCCCGACCGCGCTGTTCTCGAACGTCGCCACGATCGCGGGAGGGAGGCGATGAGCTTCCTGATGAGCACCACCTGGGGTGCGGCTATCCTGGCCTTCGTGGCCATGGCTTTCGGCATCCTGGCCTTGACCACCTTCTACGAATGGTGGCTGGACCGCCGCCGGCAGAAGGAGATCCGCAGCCGGATCGGCACCGAGGACGTCATGGCCCGGACCTTAGACGACCTCATCCGGAAAGCCGATTCCAGGGTTCCGGAGTGGCTGGAGCCCCTGATGGGCCGCCTCCCGCACCTCAGGGACCTCCAGTACCTCCTCGACCAGACCGACCTCAAATGGAACGTAGGGTCCTTCATCCTCCTGACCGTGGGCGCCACGGTGGCGTTCGGAACCACCGCGCTCTTCCTGACCAACTACCCGCTGGTAGCCCTGGGCGCGTCGGTTCTGGGCGGCACGCTGCCGTACCTCTTCGTCCGCCGGAAGCGCACCAAGCGCCAAAACGCCTTCCTGGAGTCCTTCTCCGAGGGGATCGAGCTTCTGTCCCGGGCGCTCCGGGCCGGCCACGCGTTCTCGATCGGCCTCCAGATGGTGGCCGACGAGGCCAACGAGCCCGTCGCGACCGAGTTCCGGACGGTGTTCGAGGAGCACAAGTTCGGGCTGCCTCTGGACGAGACCCTGTACGGCCTGATCGACCGGATGGACATCCCCGACGTCCACATCTTCGTGACCGCCGTCCTCATCCAGCGCGAGGTAGGTGGGAACCTGGCCGAGGTCCTGGACACGCTGGCCGAGACGATCCGCGAGCGGTTCACGATCCAGCGCCAGATTCGAGTCCATACGGCCCAGGGGAGGATGACCGGCTACGTGCTCGTGGCGCTCCCCATCGTCATGGTGTTCCTGGTCACCGCCTTGAACGGGGAGTACCTGGCCATCCTGTGGGAGGAGCCGATCGGACGCCTGCTGGTTGCGGTCGCCGCGATTTTCCAGGTCGTCGGCTTCTTCGTCATCCGGCGCATCGTTCACATCGAGGTGTGAGCCCATGCCGTACCTGATCGCCGCCCTCATCATGACCTCCGTGATGCTGGTCGTCTTCGTGGCCGCCGTGATGGTCCCCGCCCGCAGCCGCGCGATCCACGAGCGGCTGACCGCGCTCGAGCTCGAGCGGGACCGGCACCTCCCGCGCCGCATCCGGCGGACGCGCGAGAAGCGTCAACAGATCGAGACCCTCATGAAGGTCTTGGGGGAGAGGATCGCCAAGAATCGGCAGGACACGAGCGAGACGTGGCTCCTCCTGACCCGGGCCGGCTTCCGCCAGCCGAACGCGGTGGCACTCTACTATACGGTCCGGCTCCTCATGGTCGCCGGCCTGTCCGGCGGGGCGTTCATGCTGACCTCGATCCGGGGGATGAGCCTCACGGCGATCCTGTTCATTAGCGGCATGGCGGCCCTGGTCGCGTGGCTCGTTCCGCTGTACGTGTTGCGCAGGCGGACGCGCAAGCGGTCCCGCGCCATTCAGCTCTCGCTTCCCGACATGCTGGACATGATGGTCGTCTGCGTGGAGGCCGGCCTCGGCCTCAACCAGGCCATGCAGCGGGTCGCCGAGGAGCTGGGGACCATGAGCCCGGAGCTCAGCGAAGAGCTTCAGCTCACCAACCTCGAGATCCAGACGGGCATGCCCCGCGAGGAGGCCCTCCGGAACCTCGCCGATCGGAGCGGGAGCACGGATCTCAAGTCGCTCGTCGGCATGCTGGTCCAGACCGATCGGTTCGGAACGTCGATCGCGCGCGCGCTCCGGGTCCACTCCAAGACGCTCCGCACGAAGCGGCGGCAGAGGGCCGAGGAGCAGGCGGCCAAGACAACGATCAAGCTCATCTTTCCGCTCGTCCTGTTCATCTTTCCGGCCCTCATGGTCGTCATCCTGGTCCCGGCGGTTCTCCACATCATCCGGAGCTTGGGGGGTCTCACGTGAGCGTCCTCGATTCGGCCTTGGCCGCGGACCGAATGGGCCCGACTATCCGGACGGAGGCCCCCCCCGTCCCGACGTCGATTCGGGATACCGGGCTCACGCCCGAGAGCGTGATCGCGCTCGCCCTCAAGGTCCTCTACGTGCAGGGTGCGCTGTCCGGCCGGAAGCTGTCCGACCGGCTACGGCTGCCGTTCGAGATCGTGGACGACATTCTGCTGGACCTCCAGCAGCGGCACTTCGCGGAGGTAGGCGGCGTCCGGGGCCATGGCCGCGGATCGTACGTCTTCGATTTGACATCGGCGGGGCGCGCCCGGGCCCAGGAGGCCATGGACGGGAACGTCTACGTCGGCCCCGCCCCGGTCACGATGGAGACCTACAGCGAGTGGGTGAAGCGGCAGTCGGTGCTCGGCATGGCGATCGAGCCCGAGGAGATCCAAGCCTGCCTCTCCCACCTGATCCTTCCCGATCAGGTTCTGCGTCAGCTTGGCCCGGCCGTCAACTCGGGGCGCTCGCTCTTCCTCTACGGCCACGCCGGGAACGGGAAGACGGAGGCCGCGACCTCGATCGCGCGCATGCTGAAGGGGCGGATCTACCTGCCCTTCGCCGTCGAGGTGGAGGGGCGGGTCATCGTCCTCAGGGACGCCGTCCATCACGAGCTCTCGGCGGGCGAAGCCGGGGACGCGGCCGAGGATGAAAACAGTGCCAGCTTCCTGTCGCCGATGCCGGGCTTCGACCAGCGGTTCGCGTACGTGGACCGCCCGGTCGTCTTCACCGGCGGCGAGCTCACGCTGGACCAGCTCGATCTCAAGTACGACGCCCAGGCCAAGTTCTACCGGGCGCCCGTCCAGATGAAGGCGAACGGCGGCGTCCTCATCATCGACGACTTGGGCCGTCAGATGGTGCGGGTCGACGAGCTCCTCAACCGGTGGATGGTCCCACTCGAGCGCCGGGTGGACTACCTGACCTTACACACGGGGCATTCCTTCCAGGTCCCCTTCGACTGCCTGCTCGTGTTCTCGACGAACCTGGAGCCGTCCGAGCTCGTGGACGAGGCGTTCCTGAGGAGGATCCACTACAAGATCCACATGGACAACCCGACCCGCGAGGAGTACGAGGAGATCTTCCGCCGGGCCTGCGAGGCGCGCGGGATCGCGTACGATCGGACAGCCGTGGACCGGATCTTCCGGGACTATTACGACGGCCGGCACATCCCGCCGCGCGGCTGCCATCCGCGCGACATCGTCCTCCACGTCTGCGACCTGGCGCGCTACGAGCGCCGCGAGCCGAGCCTCGACGAGCGGTCCCTCGACGACTCCTGCCGGGCCTACTTCCTGGACGAGGGGTAGGCGCGCGATGAGGCTCGACGCCCGTCTGTTAGCCGCATGCTACTTCCCCATCCACGGAGGTGAACCATGAGTCCTGACAGACGGTTAGGACTCGACGAGCACGGGGTCACCATGGTTATGGTGGCCCTCATCATGGTCGCTCTCTTGGGTGTGACGGCCCTCGCCATCGACATCGGTATGCTCCTGACGGCCCGGACCGAGGCCCAGCGCACGGCCGATGCGGCGGCGCACGCGGGCGCCGTCGAATGGCTCATGACGGACGGCGACGAAGGCGCCTCGCGCTCGAGCGCGCAGCAGGTGGCTTCGATCAACCCCATCATCGCGGAGCCCCCCGACGTCGCGGATGAGGATGTGGAGTTCCTGACGGCCCCGGACAGGGTCCGCGTGACCGTCTGGAGGGCGGCGGAGCGCGGCAATGCGGTCCCCACCTTCTTCGCCAGGGTCCTTGGTTTCAACGAGGTGGACGTGAATGCCGTGGCCGCGGCCGGTATCGCGAATTCCTGTGGAGGGGGGTGCCCCCTGCCGTTGGCCCTGATCGACGAGTGGATCGACGTCGACAACGACGACATATGGGATGAGGGCACCGACCAGTACATCCCGTATCCGGAGCCGGGCTATACCGGCTATAGCGACGAGGACGCCGGGCTCCAGATCGAGATCAAGGACGTCAGTCAGGATGGAGGAGGGCCGCCTCAGTGCGCGGACACGGACACGTACGAGGCGTGCAAGGCGTTCGGCGACCCGAGCTGGGACTGCTGGTGGCGAGAGGCGCTTCCAAGCGAGGGAGGGGGCGGGGGCGTCGACGAGCTCAGCCCCCGGATTCGCAGCTGCGTCATCGAAGGGATGGAGATCGATGACCCGATCTGGTCGGCTTCCGGCGCCGGCAACAAGCAGGAGCTCGTCGACGACTTCAAGTGGCTCGTGGATAACGAGCCTGATGTGGCGTGGGACGAAGGCGACCAGTGCCCCAAGCGGGATGGCGATGACACGTGTCTTTTGAGCTGTTTGCGGTGCCGATCCGTCCCCCTGGTCGACCCGAGGTCGATCGTCCCGGACGGCGGGGCGAACACGCGGGCCACGATCTCCAACTGGACTGGAGTCTTCGTGGAGAAGGTCTCCTGCTCCCCAACACAACCCCATGGAGCGGAACCGCGCGGACGCTGGAACGTCTACGTCCGGTTGATGAAGGCCATAGGGACCGGGAACTGTGGCCGTCCCGACTCGATGCTCCGGTCGGTCCAGATGATGGAGTGACGATCGCGGAGAGACGCTACGACACAGCTGTGTAGCGGCCCGGGGACCGGTCGCGCATACGCGTCACCCTGCCGTCCATCCGTCATGGTCTTCCTCTTTGCCAGCTGCATGTTCGCGAGCGCGCTGCTCCTGTTTTGGGTGCAGCCGATGTTCACGAAGGCGGTGCTCCCGCTCCTTGGGGGGACCCCGGCGGTGTGGAACACGGCGCTGGTGTTCTTCCAGGCCGCTCTACTGATCGGCTATCTGTACGCGCACCTCTCGTCGCGATGGCTCGGTGATCGCCGACAGCCGCTTCTCCACGTCGCTGTCCTCGCCTCGGCGGCGCTCGTCCTGCCGATCGGCATCCCGGAGGGGTGGCGGCCACCGATGGAGGAAGCCCCGGTAGCGTGGCTTCTGGGACTTCTCGCGATCACTCTGGGGCCGCCTTTCGTCGCGTTGGCGGCGACGGCCCCCCTTCTCCAGCGCTGGTTCGCGACCACTGGGCACCCCGAAGCCCACGATCCCTACTTTCTCTATGCGACCAGCAACCTCGGCAGCATGGTCGCGCTGATTGGATACCCGGTCGTCCTGGAGCCGCTCATGGGTCTCGGTTCCCAACAGCGGCTATGGTCGGCCGGGTTTCTGGTGGTAGCTCTCCTGATCGGCGCCGTGGCCTGGGTCGCGCGAAGAAGAGGGGAGATCCGCCCGGTGGCGAAAACCCGGATCCTCGAGCTGGCTCCGGGGGGATGGACCCGTGTGCGGTGGGCCCTTCTGGCCTTCGCCCCGTCCAGCCTGCTGCTGGGCGTGACGACCTACATCACGACCGACCTGGCGGCGGTGCCGCTCCTCTGGGTGCTGCCGCTGACGCTATATCTCCTCACCTTCGTAATCGTCTTCTCCCGCCGTCCGGCGATCCCCCATGTCTGGATGATCCGGGCGATGCCCTATGCGGCGATCGTTTTGGCAGGTCTCCTGTGCGTCGGGGTCTACGGCCACCTGCCGATTCCATTCCTCCTCGTCCATTTGGCGGCCTTCTTCGTGCTGGCGATGGTGTGCCACGGCGAGCTAGCGCGCAGCAGGCCCGACCGGGCCTACCTGACCGAATTCTACCTCTGGCTCTCCCTGGGCGGCGTTCTGGGCGGTGCGTTCAACGCGCTCATCGCACCGGTCATCTTCGACACCGTGACCGAATACCCGCTGGCACTCGTGTTGGCCGTCGCGCTGGCCCCCCTCGCGGCAGGACAGGAGCGGCGCCTGATCTGGGGAGATCTTGTGTGGCCGGTGGGGCTCGTGCTCCTCTCCGTGGCCCTTCTTCTCGTCACGGACACGCACGCCAACCGGCCACCGGTCATCCTCGTCGGATTTCTGACCGCCGGCTCTCTCGCGATCTTCGCCTTCCGGAGGCGCCCCTTGCGGCTGGGACTCGGCATCGGTGCGTTGCTTCTGTCGTTCATGGGTCTCTTGAAGGACGAGACGGTCCTGGCTCAGGAGCGGAGCTTTTTCGGTGTGAGCACGGTACTGTCCGAGGAGGCGGGTCGCTTCCATGTATTCCGCCATGGCAGCACGGTGCACGGAGCGCAGAGTATGGAACACCCCGGACGACCGCAGCCGATTTCGTACTACGTGGAGGAGGGGCCGGTGGGGGACGTGTTCCGTCGACTCGCCAGCCCCGAGGGGATCGGGAGGGTGGCGGGGATCGGCCTCGGAACCGGCTCTATCGCCTGCTACCGCAAAGACGGAGAGGACTGGACGTTCTACGAGATAGACCCGGTGGTGGAAGGGTTGGCCCGTGACCCCTCATACTTCACCTTCCTATCTCGATGCGCCCCGGACGCCCAGGTCGTATTCGGCGACGCGCGCCTGTCCCTCGCGAGAGAGCGCGACGGGACCTTCGACCTGATCATCGTCGACGTATTCACGTCCGACGCGATCCCGGTCCACATGATGACGCGCGAGGCTTTCCGGATGTACCTCGACAAGCTGGCGCCCGATGGCATCGTTCTCATGAACATCAGCAACTCCTTCCTGCGGCTACGGCCTGTCGTGGCAGCCACGGCGGCCGACTTGGGGGTCGCCGGACGAGTCCGCCGGTTCACGGTGGCAGAAGCGAGTCAAACCGGGCTTGGTTACCGCTTTCCATCCGAATGGGTGGTCCTGGCCCGGGAGTCTCACCGTCTCTCCGCGCTGGACGGAGCGCAGGGGTGGGAGCTGCTCGGTGATACGGAAGCCAATCCGTGGACCGACGATCACTCGAACATCGTGCGGGTCCTGCGGTGGAGCTTCCGTTAGGCGAACTCCTCTTCCCTGGAGCCCGCCCTTCGGCGTTGACGCCCCCCGGAGCTCCGGCTACTTTCGATCCGCCCCAGGCTCGCAGGGCCCGACCCTACCAACCCCGTCAGGACCGGAAGGTAGCAGCGGTACGTAGACGGCCGGGCGGCTGCGCACTCCTGGGGCATCTCACAGGGGCGTCATAACGATCCTGAATCCCCTCGCCGCCGGAGCCGCCGTCCGAGAAATGCCCCACCAACCGCTCGCGCTGAAGTACCGCCCCGGGACGTTCGGGGACGTCATCAGCCAGGAGCATGTCACCCGAACCCTGCGCAACGCGCTGGACCAGAACCGGGTCGCTCACGCGGTCCTGTTCGCCGGACCGCGGGGGAGCGGGAAGACGACCACGGCGCGGATCCTGGCCAAGGCCTTGAACTGCGAAGCCGGCGTCTCGGGCGAGCCATGCGGCGAGTGCGAGAACTGCCGCACGATCGCGGCCGGCCGCTCGTTGGACGTGATCGAGATCGACGCCGCCTCCAACCGGGGGATCGACGACATCAAGGAGCTCCGCGAGACGGTCAAGTACGCCCCCGCCCAGGGGCGCTACAAGGTCTACATCGTGGACGAGGTCCATCAGCTCTCGAAGGATGCCTTCAACGCCTTCCTGAAGACCCTCGAGGAGCCGCCGCGAAACGTGGTCTTCGTGCTGGCGACGACGGAGCCCCACAAGATCCTGCCCACGATCCTGTCCCGCTGCCAGCGGTTCGACTTCCGGCCGATCCCGCTCAAGGCGATCCGCGAGCGGCTGGCCTGGATCGCCGAGCGGGAGGGGATCCAACTGGGCGAGCAGGCGGCCTGGGCAATCGCGAAGAAGGCCGACGGGAGCCTGCGCGACGCGCTGTCCCTGCTCGACCAGGTGGTGGCGTTCGGCGGGGACGACGTCGACCTCGAGGCCCTGCGCGGGCTGATCGGGATGCCGGACGAGGAGCGGTACCTCGAGCTGACCGGTCTCCTGGCGGACGGGAACGCCGGTGGGGCGCTCGCCTTCGCCCGCGATCTGCGCGCCTCAGGCTACGACCTGGAGGAATTCTATGCCGGGTTTCTCGAGCATCTCAGGAACTGCCTGCTGGCGGCCGTGGGGGGCGAGGAGCTCTTGGAGGAAGTCCCCGAGCGGCTCCGCGAAGCCTACCGCGAGGCGGCCGCCCGGTTCGGGGTGGAGGATCTCCTCAGGATGCTGACCCTGGCCACCGACGAGGAGGAGACCTTCCGGCGTTCGAGCCAGCAGGCCCTGGTCCTCGAGGTGCTGCTGGTCAGGCTCGCCCTGCTCGACCGGGCGGTGGACGTCGAGGCGGCGCTGGCCGCCCTGAGCGGGGGGGGCGGCCGATCGGCTCCCGCCGGACGGGGCACCGACCGGCGCTCGGCGAGCCGGTCCGTGCGGTCGGCCGGGGAGGCCCCCGAGTCCGGAAACGCCCTGGCGGCCGCGACGGGCCCTTCCCCGCCCATCACGCTGGAGGCCCTCCTGGACGCGTGGGACGAGGTCGTCGAGGCGGTCCACCGCTCGCGGCCCACGGTGGCCGCTCTCTTGCGGGGAGCCAGGCCGGCGGTCTGCTCGACGGTGGAGGTCGTCCTGGCGGTCCCGCCGGAGGCCGAGTTCAGGATGGAGCAGCTCCACCAGCGGGGGACGCTGGACCCGCTGGCCGCCGTCCTGAATCAAAGGTGGCGCTTCGCGGGTAAGATCCGCGTGACCGGCTCGACGTCCGAGGACACTGGGACGGCGCAGGCCCGCAGCCGTCCCAACGGCCGCGAGCTGGCCGAGCGTGAAATGCAGGCCCGGCTCGATGGCGATCCCCTGCTGCAGCGGGTGGTGGACCTGTTCGACGCGCGCGTGGTGCGCGTCCAGGGATCCAGCCCGGCGCAGCCCTGATGGATGGGAAAGGAGCGCGACGGCGAATCGATGAACAATCTGGGTAACCTTCTCAAGCAGGCTCAGAAGTTCCAGAGCCAGGTGTCGCAGATCCAGGCCGAGCTGGCCGAGCAGCGGGTCGAGGTTTCGGCCGGGGGCGGGATGGTGACGGCGGTCGTGAACGGGCGTCAGGAACTTCTCGCCGTCCGCATCGATCCGCAGGTCGTGGACCCGGCGGACGTCGAGATGCTGGAGGACCTGGTCGTGGCGGCGGTGTCCGAGGCCATGACGCGGGCCAGCGAGATGGCCGCGGAGAGGATGCGGAAGCTGACGGGCGGACTCGAGCTGCCGGGAATCGTCTAGACGTTGTGGCGGACGCGGTCGAGCAGCTCATCGAGGAGCTCTCCCGGCTCCCGGGGATCGGCCGCAAGACGGCCAGCCGGCTCACCTTCTACCTGCTCAAGCAGCCGCGCGACTCGGCCTACCGGCTCTCCGAAGCCATCCAGCGGGTCAAGGACCGGATCGTCTTCTGCGAGACCTGCGGAAACATCGCCGAAGGTCCCCAATGCGCGTTCTGCCGCGATCCCCGGCGGGACGACTCGATCGTCTGCGTGGTCGAAGAGCCTAGCGACATCCATGTCATCGAGAAGAGCGGCACGTTCCGCGGCCGCTATCACGTCCTGCACGGCCGGCTCTCCCCGCTGGACGGCGTGGGACCGGAGGGACTCACCGTCGAGCGTCTCCTCGACCGAGTTCGCGAGGGCGCCGTCCGGGAGGTGATCCTAGCCACCAACCCGGACGTGGAGGGAGAGGCCACCGCGCTCTACGTTCGCCGAGCCCTCGAGCCGTCGGGGGTCCGGGTGACCCGGATCGCGCGCGGTGTGCCGATGGGGGGGAGCCTCGAGTTCATGGATGAGTTGACGGTGGGGGAAGCCCTGACCGCCCGCCGCGATATATAGGGCGCTGAACACTCCGAACAAGATCACGATCGGCCGGATCGCGGTAACGCCAGTCATCGCCGCCCTCATCTATCAGGACGGGCTGTTCGAGCGGTGGCTCGCCTTCTTCGTCTTCTCGGCGGCGGCCGTCAGCGACGTCGTCGACGGGCGCCTGGCGCGCGACAAGGGCGAGATCACCCGGTTCGGCCAGCTCCTGGACCCGATCGCCGACAAGCTCCTCGTGCTGGTCACCTTCATCCCGTTGTACGGGATCGGGCTCCTCCCGCTGTGGCTGGTCCTGCTCGTGCTGGGGCGCGAGGTCGTGATCACGGTCTTCCGCCGCATGGCGCTGGCCCGCGGCGAGGTGATCCCGGCCAGTGGCTGGGGGAAGAGCAAGGCGCTCGTCCAGAACTGGTTCGTCGGCTCGCTCCTCGTGCTTCGCATCAACCTGGCGTATCGCCCAGACGGGACGGGCGGTCCCTGGTTCGAGCACTGGCAGGGCTACACGCGGGAGGTGGTCGGCGTGTCGTTCTGGTTCGTGGTCGTCCTCACCGTGCTGTCGCTCCTGGACTACCTGGTCAAGCACCGGGACGTGCTCTCGGACGCGGGAGCGTGACCGCCGCGCGATGGATCGCCACCGTCGGCCCGGTCGGCCACTGGCCGTGGGGTCCGGGCACCCTCGCCTCGGCCCTGGTGGCGGCCCTCTGGTGGCGGATGCCGGCTCCCGGCTGGGCCTGGCTCGCGGGACTCGTGGCGGTCATCGCCGTCGGGCTGGTCACGGCCGGCCGGGCCGAGGTCGAGCTCGGAAGGGACGACGGCCGGATCGTGATCGACGAGGTGGCGGGGATGGGCCTCGCCTCGATCGCCGTTCCCCACACCCTCGTCGGCGCCGGGATCGCTTTCGCGCTCTTCCGCGTCCTCGACATCTGGAAGCCGCCGCCGATCGGCCGCGCGCAGGACCTGCCGGGCGGCTGGGGTGTCATGGCCGACGACCTGGCCGCCGGTGCGGCCGCGGCGGTCCTGGCGGGCCTCGGCCTCGCGCTGTGAGCTTGAGCGTGCCCCGGGCGGCCCCCGCCGAGGCCGAGATCGTGGCCGTCGGCAACGAGCTCCTGCTCGGCGAAACCGTGGACACCAACAGCGCCTGGGTGGCCCGGCGGCTCTCCGAGATCGGGGTTCGCGTGGTCCGGACGACCCACGTCGGCGACGACGCCGGGCGATTGGGGACGGTCCTCCTGGAGGCCCGCGGCCGCTCGCGCTGGGTGATCGTGACGGGCGGGCTCGGTCCCACCCGGGACGACCTGACACGGCCGGTCCTGGCGTCTGTCCTGGGCCGGGAGCTCAGGCTCGATCCCGGCCTCCTGGCCGAGGTCGAGGAGCGGTTCCGCCGCTTCGGCTATGATCGGATGCCGGCCGCCAACCGGAGCCAGGCCGAGGTGCCGGAGGGCGCGCGGACGATCCCCAACCCGGAAGGGACGGCGCCCGGGATCGTGATCGAGGATGCGGGAACGACCTTCTTCGCGCTGCCCGGGGTCCCGGTCGAGATGAAGGCGCTGCTCGAGGCCGGGGTCCTGCCGGCGATCGCGGCCGACCTGGGTCACGGGGCGCCGGTCGTCCGGTCGCGGGTCGTAAGGACGGCCGGGATCGGCGAGTCCGCCCTGGCCGAGCGGATCGACGACCTGGTCGAGAAGGCGGGCCCGATCGAGGTCGCCTTCCTTCCCGACCTGGGGCAGGTCGACGTCCGGCTCACGCTGACCGGGCTGCCGGCCGGCCAGGCCGATCTTCGGCTCGGCGCGCTGGCGGCGTCGATCCGGGACCGCGTGGCCGACTGGTGCTTCGGGGAGGACGAGGTCACGCTGGCCACCGCCCTGGGCGACGCCCTCCGGGCCCGAGGCTGGTCGCTGGCGGTGGCCGAGTCGTGCACGGCCGGTGAGCTGGCCGCGGAGATCACCGCCGTGCCCGGATCGAGCGACTACTTCGTCGGCGGGATCGTGGCGTACGCCAACCAGATCAAGGAGCGGATCCTGGGCGTCCCGGCCGATGTCCTCGCGACCCACGGCGCGGTGAGCGAGGCCACCTGCCGCGCCATGCTGGCGGGGGTCCGGTCGCGGCTGGGCGCCGACGTGGGGGCCGCGATCACCGGGGTCGCCGGCCCGGGAGGAGGGAGTCCCGGAAAGCCGGTCGGTCTCGTCTTCTGCGGGGTCGCGACCCCGGAAGGCGAGTGGGTCCGGAAGGTCGACTACCCCGGCTCCCGGGCCACCGTCCGCCGGCGGGCCACGATCACGACGCTGTCACTCCTCCTGCGTAAGGTGCGCTCGGGCCCGTCCCTGGCGGGGCCGTCGTGATCCTGCGGGCCCAGGAGTGCTGGCTCCGGGGCGCCGACGGCGCGCTGGTCCACTTCGAGACCCGGCAGGCGCCGGAGGGCCGGGGGGTATGCGTCATCGTCCACGGCATGGGGGAGCATCTCGGGAAGTACGGCGAGTGGACCGGTTGCGTCCTCCGGCGGGGGTACCACGTCAGCGGGCACGACCAGCGCGGCCACGGCCGGACGCCGGGCCGGCGCGGGGACTTCGACTTCGAGGCCCTGGTCGACGACCTCGCGCGGTGCGTGGGTGTCAGCGCGGATCTCTACCCGGGGATCCCCGTGTTCGTACTCGCCCACAGCCTGGGCGGTCTGGTCGCGCTCGCCTACGCGGGCCGGGGCCCCCACCCCACCCTCGCCGGCATGGCGCTCTCGGCGCCGCTCCTGGCGTTCGCCGAGCGCATCCCGCCGTGGGTCGAGTGGGGCGTCCGGACGCTGGGAAGGGTGGCGCCCGGGATCCCCGTCCCGAGACGGTCCGATCCGGCCCGGCTGACCAGAGACCCGGAGCGGCTCGCCGCCATGCGGGAGGACGAGTTCCGTCACCGCCGGATCACGCCGCGGGCCATGCTCGGGATCTGGACGGCCATGAAGGAGGTCCGGATCACGCCGGAGAAGGTGGATGTGCCGCTCCTCTTCCTGGTGGGCCGCGCCGACCGGGTGGTGAGCGGCGCGGACGCGCTGGCGTATGCGAGCTTCGTCGCTTCCCAGGACGTCTCCGTGGAGCAGTTCCCGGGCGCCTACCACGAGATCCTGAACGATCTCGGAAGGAAGACCGTGTACGAGACGATCTGCCGCTGGTTCGACGACCGATGCGAGCCTTCGTAGCCCTCCCCTGTCCGCCGCGCCTCAGGGCCGCCCTGGGACAGGCGCTGGAGGCATGGCGCGGGGCGGGGACGTCCGTACGCTGGTCGCGGCCGGAGGGGGTCCACCTGACCCTCCGGTTCCTCGGCGACGACGCCGATCGGGATCGGCTGGAGGAGCTGGGCGGGCGGCTCGGCCGGGCGGCGGCCGCCACGCCACCGCTGACCCTCCGGCCCGGGCCGACCGGTGCCTTCCCCGGATGGGGCCGGGCGCGGATCCTGTGGCTCGGGCTCGAGGACCGGGGCGGACTCGTCCCGCTCGCGGCGGCCGTGGAGGAGGCGGCCAGGCGGGCCGGCTTTCCGGCCGAGGAGCGGCCGTTCACCCCTCACCTCACGCTCGGCCGGGCGAAGGGCGCCAGGGTCCCGGTCCCGATCGTGGAGGCGGTCCGGGGCTGGCGGCCGGATACCGGGGAGGAGACGGTGGAGGAGATCGTTCTCTACAGGAGCGAGCTCGGCCCGGCGGGCCCCCGTCACGAGCCCCTCGCCCGGCACTCGCTGTCGGGAGGGCCGTCGTGAGCGTCCGGCTCCTCCACGTGGCGGACGTCCACTTGGGGGCCCCGCTCGGCAACTTCGGGGGTTACGCGGCGCGTCGGCGTGAGGACCTGGAGGGGGCGTTCCGGCGCGCGGTCGACGCCGCGTTGGACGAGCGCGTCCACGCGGTCCTCCTGGCCGGAGACCTGTTCGACACCCATCGACCGGAGCCGCGGGTCGTCGAGCTCGCGCGCCGCGAGCTGGCGCGCCTCAGGGAAGCGGGAATCCCGGTCCTGGCCGTCCCCGGGACCCACGACTCGCTGCTCCTGCCGGACTGCGTCTACCGCCTGGAGGGCCTGCCCATCGACCGTCTCTTCGACGGGCCGTCCTTCGACGGCCCGGAGCGAGTCGACGCAGAGGGGACCCCCGTCTGGGTCTACGGGATCGCCGCCGACCCCCGGCGGCAAGGCGGGTGGGAGAGCCTGGCCCGCGCTTCCGAGGCGGGGCTCCACGTGGCGCTCGCCCACGCCGCCTGCCGCGACCGGCCCGACTGGACGATCGCGCCTGAGGACCTACCCTTCGACACGGCCGACCTGCCCGGCCTGGGAATGGACTACGTAGCTCTCGGACATTACCACAACGGGCGCGTCTTCGAGGCCCCGGATGGCCGCGTCCTGGCCGCCTACCCGGGCTCGGTCGAGGGTCGCGACTGGACCGAGACGGGCCCCCGTTGGGCGCTCCTGGTCGAGTGGGCCGACGGTGCCCGCGGCCCGACCCTGCGGCCGATCCCCGTCCACTCGCGGATGCTCGAGTCGGGCGAGCTGGACGTCAGCGGGGCGGCCAGCGAGGACGAGGTGGGGGAACGGATCCGGGCCCGCTTCCCGCGCGAGAGCCTGTGGCGGATCGTGCTGCTCGGCGAGCCCGAGGCGCCGCTCCGGCCCGATTCGATCGCGGCCGACCTCGAGGCTCATTACGGATACCTCCAGGTGATCGACGAGACCACCGTCGTGACCAGCCGTCGCGTGGCCGAGCTCTGCGAGGAGCGGACCGTCCGCGGCGAGTTCTTCCGCCGGCTCGTGGCCGAGCGGGACCAGGCAACCGACGATCGCGACCGGCGGGTGGCTGACCGGGCGCTCAAGCTGGGCATGCGGGTCCTCGGATGAGCCCGGGTCCGCCGCTCAGGCTGGTCCACCTCAGCCTCGAGGGGTACGGGCGGCTGCGGGACTTCGCGTTCGAGCCTGAGCCCCGCCCGGGCACGGTGGTCCTGGCCCCCAACGAGGCCGGGAAGTCGACGCTCGTCTCCAGCATCCAGCGCGGGCTATTCGGGTTCGGCGCCAAGTCCCGCGAGGACGCCCGTCGGCCTTGGGAGTCGGGCCCGTTCCGGGTGACCCTGACATGGGAGCTCGGGAGCGACACCGTCTGTACGATCGAGCGCGACTTCGACACCCAGGCCGTCCAGGTCGAGTGGCGGCGCCGCGAGAATGGCGGCCGGACCGCTCTGGAGAGCCGGTGGCAGGGGGTCCCCAACCCGCGCGGCCGGTCGGTCGAGCTGGACGCGTACCGGATGGAGCTCAAGCGTCTGCTGGGCTTCTCGTCGCCGCGGATCTTCCGCCAGACCGCGCTGGTCGGCTCGGGATCGGCGCGCGTCAGGCCGCTCGAGACGGAGCTCCTGAGGCTCCTCTCGGGTGGCGAGCGGGCGGACTTCCGGGCCGGGCTCGAGGCGCTCGAGGCCGCCTGGTACGAGATCACGCAGGTCGATCTCGAGGATCCTTCCCGGCGCGCCAAGCACAAGCCGCGCCGGATCGAGGAGCTCGAGATCCGGCGGCGGGAGCTGGCCCGCCGACGCGAGGAATCGGTCGCCCGGGCGAGGAGCCGCCGCGAGGCCGAGGAGGCCCTCTCCCGTGCGCGGTCCGAGCTGGGTCGAGTCGAGCGCGAGCTCGAGGAGCGGGGACGATCCCGGGCGGCGATCGAGCGGCTCAGGGCGACGCGCTCGGAGATCGCCGCGGCGGAGGAGCGGCTCGCCGACCTGGACGCTCGGATCGGTGGGTTCCAGGAGTGGGAGGAGACGTTTCGCGCCCGGGAGCTCGAGCTCCGCCCGCTCGCGGCCTATCTCCAGAAGCCTTTCGACTACGGCGAGGGCCTGGCGGAGGTGGCGCGGCTGGACGGGGAGATCCGGGAGCTCCGAAGCCGTCCCGTCCGGCCGCCGGCGAAGGAGCGACGCTCCGAGGATCACCGCGGCGTCGTCGTTGCGCTGAGCGGGGCCGCGTGGATCGCGGGTGGCCTGGCCGCCGGGCTTCTGGGGGCTCCGATCTACGTCTCGGCTGGTGTGGCGGCCGTGGGTCTGGCGCTCCTCCTCGCGGCCGGCGGGATCGTACTCCACGCGCGTCGTCGGCTTCCCTCTGATGCCGATCCCCAGCGGGTCGAGGAGATCGCGGCCGTCGAGCGGCGACGCGAGGAGCTCGCCGCCCGGATCGGTGTGCCGGCCGGGGAGAGCGTGGCCGGTGAGCGGGAGCGGTTCCGCCAGGCCCAGAGCCTCCGCGACCGTCTGGACGGTATGAAGGAGGCGCACGGCGCGCTGGGTGACCGAGCCGCGCTGGAGAGCGGCCGGCGGGAGCTCAAGGAAGGGCGCCTGGACGTCCTGCGCCTGGAGGAGCGCCGTCTCCTCGACGAGCACCCCTACCTGGCGGGAGACCCGGACTACGAGCGGCGATTCCTGGACGAGACCCGTACCGCCGAGCGGCAGCGGGGCGAGCTCGCGAGGGAGGCGCTCGAGGCCGAGCGACGGCTCGCGACCCTGCCCGCGCCCGCCGACGATCCGGGGCCGCTCGACGAGGAGCTGGCCGCGATCGACCGGGAACGCATGGAAGCGGAGCTCGAGAGGGACGCCGTCCGGCTTGCCCACGGTACCCTCCTCGGGTGCAAGGACGAGTTCATCAGCGTCGCCTCGGCCCGGCTCGCGGAGGTCGTCTCGGAGGTGTTCGCCGATCTGACCGGCGGCCGCTACAGGGCGGTGCGGATCGACCCCGCCACGCTCGAGCTCTCGGTGGACGGCCCGGAGCGGCTGGACGTGACGGCCGGCGACCTGAGCCGAGGGACTCGGGACCAGCTC
>Ga0299907_10000519_pt1 | contig 18935 bp, 19 predicted proteins | sample RVTome_16_FD_198680 | JGI IMG/M metagenome (GOLD analysis project Ga0299907, IMG submission 198680) | Soil microbial communities from uranium-contaminated site in the Upper Colorado River Basin, Wyoming, United States - RVT152D67 (version 2) ...
GCGCATCGAGGCGCGCGAAGCGCCCGCGGGGCGAGGCGGAACGACGCGCCGTAGCCGTAGCTACGGCAAGGAGTTCCAACGACGCACCCACGGGATGCAGCGCGCGCCGAATGCCCCGACGACACTTTTGTGCCGGTACACTAGCCGGGACCGGGGGCGTCGTCTCCTAGTATCTCCGCGTGGTCGGCGAGCTGGACCGACCCCTTCACGCCGCGCACGGTCACGTGATCGCCGATGATGGAATCGTGCAGCTCGGCGGACTCGATGGACGAGCGCTCGCCGATGATCGCATCCCGCACGACGGCGCCCCGGATCGTGGTGCCGGCCCCGACGGTCACGTTCGGCCCGACCTGGGCGCTGCGCAGGACCGCGCCCTCCTCGATGCGCACGGGCTCGGTGATATGCACGTCGTATCCGCCCCGCGGCCCGAGGGCCCGCCCGGTCTCGAGGAGATGGCGGTTCGTCTCCAGGAGCGTCTCGGGCTTGCCGCAGTCGTACCACCCCTCGACTTCCTCCACCCGCAGCCGCGCTCCGTGGTCGATCATGTACTGGAACGCGTCGGTCAGGTAGTACTCGCCCCCCTGGCTGGTGGCGCGGCCGATCGTCGCGTCGATCCCCCGGAAGAGCAGTTCGTGGTCGCGGATGTAGTACAGGCCGATGTTGGCCAGGCGGGAGATGGGATCCTTGGGCTTTTCGACGATGCGCGTCATGTAGCCGCCGCCGTCGGTAACGATCACTCCGAAACGCTGAAAGTCATCCACTTCCTTCGCCCACAGGATTCCGGCATCGCCCTCCGGAAGCCGTCCGATCGCCCCGAGGTCGGCGTCGAACAGGGTGTCGACGAAGATGACCAGGAGTTCCCCGTCCACGTAGGGCTGCGCGAGCTTCACCGCTCCGGCGGTGCCGTCCTGGATCGCCTGTTCGACGAAGTGGGCCGTGAAGGCGGGGTACTCAGAGCGCACGTACGACTCGATCTTCTCCTTGAGATAGCCGGTGATGAAGACGATCTCCGACACCCCGAGCTCGACCAGGTCGTCCAGGATGTAGCTCATGACCGGGCGCCCACCGACCCGCAGGAGGGGCTTCGGGGTAACGTGCGTATGCGGCCGGAGGCGTGTGCCCTTGCCGGCGAGCGGAATCACAACCTTCACGGTCGCTCCTTCTCGTGGGTGCTCTGTGATGGCGTTCCGGTGGAGTCGCTGCCGGGCGGTCCGGCCGGGCTGCCCGCAAGGGCCGCGCCGCGCGATGGGCTGGCGCGCCGGGACCGGGAAGGAAAGGTTTGCGGGAACGCTCGCGCAACTCGCACTACGGTTGAAGATGCCCGACCCCAGACGCATTGCCCGAATCGCGACGTCGTTGGCGCTGGCCTCGGCGGCGGGAGGTAGCTCGATGCAGGCGCACGCACAGGCAGTGGAGGTGGACGGCCGCGGCGACCGGACCGTGACGGTATCGGCCAGCGGCAGCGTGGACGCGGCCCCCGACCAGGCCATCCTCACACTGGCCGTGGAGACGGTCGGAGCCACGGCCGAGGAAGCGCTGGCCGAAAACGCCCGCCGCGCGGACGCGCTCATCCGCACGCTCACCGAGGCCGGCATCCCGCGCGAGGACATCGGCACCGCGTCGTTCGGGCTGAGCCCCGAGTACGCGCGGCCCGAGCGTGGAGAGCCCCAGGAAGAACCGCGCATCGTCGGATACCGCGCCCACAACATGCTTCGGGTGGTGGTCGATGACCTGGCTCGGGCGGGCGAGATCATCGACGCCGCGGCCGCGGCCGGCGGCAACCGGATCGGCGGGCCCAGCTTCCAGATCGCGGACCCGGCGCCCCTGCGCCTGCGGGCGCTCGAGAGCGCCGTCGCCAAGGCGCGGGCCGAAGCCGAGGTGCTCGCCGCCGCGCTGGGAATGACGCTCGGGGACCCGGTGACGGTGGACACGTCCCCGGTCGACGGGCCGTATCCGATGCCCGTCGCCTTCGCGGTGGCGAGGGAGGCGGACGTTGCCACGCCGATCGAACCCGGCACGATGTCCGTCAGCGCCAGCGTCCGCGTCACGTGGGGGCTGATCGCCCGGTGACGGGCTCCACCGGGCCGGGAGGCGTGCTCTCGGGCAATTCCGCATCGACGGCCCCCGGGCACGAGGACGCGCGCCTGCGGGGGCGCACCTATTCGGTGCCGTTCGACATGGTCTGGCGGGCCGTACTGCGCATCGTCAAGCGGCGCCAGCGCTGGGAGTTCACCGCGGCCGACGACGCCAGCGGAACCATCAGCGTGGAGATGAGGTCCCGGGTCATCGGCATGCCGGCGGAGCTGACCGTCCGCATCGCGTTGGACCGGAACGCGCAGACGAGGGTCGACGCCCGGGCGGTATCGAAGGCCGCGAAAACCGACTTCGGCATGAACGCCCGCCGGATAGCCGCCCTGCTGCGCGAGCTGGATGACGAGCTCGGCGTCGGCGCGGCGCGCTAGCCGGTTCAGGGGCCGCGCGTGACGCCGACGACACTTTTGCGCCGGTACTCTAGGTCCCGCCGAGGGGCAGCGGGTGGTCGACCGGCCTCGGCTCCAGGCTCTCCCCCTCCGACCTCGCCACGAACGACGCCGCCGTCAGGTCGCCCGTGACGTTGACTGCGGTCCGCAGCATGTCCAGGATGCGGTCCACGCCGAGGATGAGCGCGATGCCCGCCGCGGTCTGCGCCTGCATCCCGACCGACTGCAGCACCATGATCAGCATGATGATGCCCGCGCTCGGGACGCCCGCGGTGCCGATGCTCGCGAGCGTGGCGGTCAGCACGATCGTGAGCTGCGCGCCGACGTCGAGCGGCACGGCGTAGATCTGCGCGATGAACATCACCGCGACCGCCTGGTAGAGCGCGGTTCCATCCATGTTGATGGTGGCGCCGAGCGGCAGCACGAAGCTGCTGACCTCGTTGGATATCCCCAGGTTCTCCTCGGCGGTCTCCATCGTGAGCGGCAGGGTGGCGTTCGAGCTCGACGTCGAGAACGCCACGAGCGGCACCTCGGCGATCCGCTTGAAGAACGTCGCCGGGTTCAGTTTCACCAGAAATCGCAGCACCAGGCCGTAGGTCCCGAGGGCGTGCAGGAGGAGGCCTCCCACCACGGTCACCGCGTACAGGAGCAGGGACCGCAGCAGGTCCAGGCCGAACTGGGCGACCACCGACGCGATGAGCGCGAAGACCGCATACGGGGCCAGCCGCATCACCCAGTCGATGACGACCAGGACCGCGTCGTTCACGCCGTGGAAGAAGCCCAGGACGGACTCCCTGCGGTCGGGATGGATGACGCTGATGGCCGCCCCGAAGATGATCGTCACCACGATCAGGGGCAGCATGTCGCCGTCCGCGGCGGCCGAGACAGGGTTGGACGGCACCATGTTCACGAGGACGTCCACGAGGTTGGGCTTGCTGGCGGCCAGCTCCACCCGCCCGGCGGCCTCCTCCGCGAAGCTCGCGGCCAGGCTGTCGCGCGTCCCGGCGTCGATCCGGGAGCCCGGCCGCACGAGCTGCGACAGCACGAGCCCGATCGTCACGGCGACCGCCGTGGTGCTCAGGTAGAAAGCGATCGTCTTGCCGCCGATGCGCCCCAGCTTGCGGATGTCCCCCAGCGACGCGGTGCCGATGAGCAGGCTCGCCACCACGAGCGGGATCACGATCATCGTGATCAGCCGGATGAAGATCGTCCCGACGGGCTCGACCCCCTCGAGAAGGGCCTGCAACCAGCCGAGATCGGCGACGTTCGCGACGAGGCCGACCACCACGCCCAGCACGAGACCGATGAGGATCTTGTTGTAGAGGGCCATGCGCGCTCCGTTCGGGTTCGTGGGCGGCGGGAAGTGTGAGCGGCCCCGGGGGGCGCCGCAAGCGCGCGCACGGGCCGCGGGCCGCTCCCGGCGAAGCGCACAGCGGGCTGGTACGGCCCGTGCTAATTTGCGCGCCGATGCGAAACCGACGCGGATCCGAGCCGACGCAGGTGAGCCGGCGTGAACGCTCCTCCCGCCCGAGGCGGCGACCCGCCGCGCTCCGCATCGGCGGCGGACTGCTCGCGCTCCTGTGCGCCGCGGCGGCGCCGGGGTGCGCCGGCGACGAGACGGCCGACGACCCGTCCGGCACGGGAGCCGGCTCCGGGACCGACCGCGGCAGGCCCGCCGACGGACTCTACGACCGCGAACTGGCGTTCCTGGCCGTCGAGGGCCGCCGCGCGCTGCTGTTCACCTCGCGGGCGGACATTCAGGGGGGCGCCGGTCGCGTCCACGCGAGCGCCTGGGCCGACATCGGGGGAGGGTGGGAAGAGCTCGTGGACGAGACGCGGGTGTTCGCGGAGCTGCGCGACCCGTGGCGCATCTTCCCGCTCGGGCCGACGCGCCTGGTCGTGGACGAGGAGGGCTCGCTGGCGGAGATCTCCGTGCCGGGCCCGCGTGGCGCGTTCCTGCTCCGGCCCACGTCGCCCCCCATGGACATGCCCCGGTCGGGCGCGCGCATCTCGGTGCGGGAGGCTTCGCTGTCGACGCCGGACGATTCCATCCGCGGCCTGCTCGTGGACGCCATGGTCGCGTTCCCCGCGGCCGACTCCGCGGGCTCGGCGCTCCACGGCGTCTTCACCGCCGTCGGCGGGCCCATCGTCGTGATCACCGGTGGAGAGAACGGGGGATCGCTACTCGTGGCCGACATGGGCGGCGAGGAACTGCTGGAAACGGAGGTGCGCATAGAGGCCGGGGACAGGGCGAACGAGTGGAGAGTGGTATCGGCGGACACGAGCGTCGTCGGCACCCTGAGGGCCTCGGCCGACGGGGGCCCTGCGGCGGGCGTCCGCCCGATCGCGGTGGAGGGCCGCATCGCGCTGGCGGGCACGCTCCATCCCCTGGCGGGCGTGCTGCTCGTCCCGGTCCCCTGACGGCCTCCTTGCCGCGCCGCGCCGGCTGATGGCGCAAGAGGTGAGGGTTTTCGCGTAATGGACTGGCTCCAGGCGCTCGCGACGATCGTGTTCGGGGCGGTGGCCGGCGGTGTCACCAACTCGGTCGCCATCTGGATGCTCTTCCACCCCTATGAACCGCCGGTCGTCGGAGGCCGGCGTCTGAGTCTCCTGCAGGGCGCGATCCCCAAGAACAAGGCCCGGCTGGCGCACCGGATCGGGGCGACGGTCGGCGACAAGCTGCTGACCTCCGAGGACCTCGCGCGGACCGTCGGCGAGCCCGCCTTCCGTGCTGCGTTCGACGATCGGCTGCGCGCCTTCCTGGGATCGCTGCTGGACCGCGAGCGGGCGTCGCTGAGGGACGAGCTGCCGCCCGCACTCGCCGAGCCGCTGGAGGCGCTTCTGGCCGAGGCCGTCGAAGGGCTGGTGCAACGGCTCGACGACTACCTGGACGGCGACGAGTTCCGGCGGCGCGCCGAGGGCTGGACCTCGCGGCTGACCGAGGAACTGGCCGATCAGGAGATCGGGACTCTGATCACGCCGGAGCGGGAGGAGGCCATCGCCACGGCGGTGGGCGACTGGCTCGCGGAGGCGGTCGAAGGCGAGGGGTTCGAGCGCGCGGTTCGCGACTACCTGGACGCGGTCAGCGAGCGCCTCCTCACCCCGGGTAGAACCTTCGAGGAGCTGCTTCCCGTGGGGCTGGTCGCGGCCTTCGAGCGGGGCGTCGCCAGCTACCTGCCGCTCGCGCTGGAGCGCCTGGCGGGGATGCTCGAGGATCCCGAGGCGCGCGAGCGGATCGAGGCGATCGTGCACGAGATCCTCGACCGCTTCATGCGGGACCTGCGCTTCCACCAGCGGCTGGTGGCGGCGCTCGTCATCACGCCGGAGACGATCGACAAGGTGCTGCGCGCCGTGGAGGAGGAAGGCGCCGACAAGGTCGCCGAGGCGCTCGACGACCCCGCGATGCGCGACGCCATGGCCAGGAGCGTGAACGAGGCGGTCGTGGACTTCCTGCGCCGGCCGGCGGTGAGCGTGCTCGGGCGGCCGGGCGACGAGAGCGTCGAGAGCGCCAAGAAGACCATAGCCGGCTGGATCCTCAAGGGCGCGCGCGAAGAGCAGACCCGGACGTTCCTTGTCGGCAAGCTCCGCACCGGCCTGGGGATCGCCGAGCACCGGACCTGGGGCGACCTGTTCCGCCGACTGCCCCCGGAGCGCATGGCGGAGTTGCTCGTAGGAGTGGCCCGCTCCGACGAGGCGGGCAGGATCTACCGAGAGGCGTTCGGGAAGCTCGGGCAGGCGATCCTGGAAAGGCGCATCGGCCGGCCCGCGGACATGCTGCCCGAAGACGCGCCCGACCGCATCGAGGCCGCGATCGCGGACCCGCTCTGGGGCTGGCTGCAGGGACAGGTGCCGGACCTGGCGCAGCGCATCGACATCTCCGGCAAGGTGGAGCGGAAGATCCTGGACTACCCCACGGCGAAGGTCGAAGAGCTGATCCGCGGCGTCACCCAGAGGGAGCTCCGGCTGATCGTGCGGCTGGGTTACTTGCTGGGCGCGGTGATCGGGTCGGCGCTGATCGGCGTGAACACGCTGCTGGGCTAGCGCGCCGGCGCTCCCCTACGCCCCCGTCGCCGCCTCCAGCTCGCGCCGTATCTCCCGGGGAATCACCTTCGACCGGCCCGCGTCGTAATCGTACAGCACCTGGTCGGTCGATCCCTCGACCAGCAGACGGCCGCCGGGGCCGCGCAGCTCGTACTCGATGGAGAAGCTGCTGTTGCCGATCCTCGCCACGCGCAACCCGACCTTCGCCGAGAGCGGAAACCGCACCCGCTCCAGAAAGCGTACGCGGACGCCCGCGATGACGTAGTCGATGGACTCCAGGTCGTCGCGACCGGTGATGCGCCTCCAGAACGCCGCGCGTGCTTCCTCGAAGTAGATGAGCGGCAGCGAATGGTGCGCGTGGCCCATCGGGTCGAGATCGCGGAAGCGGACGGAGACCGGGTACTCGAACGGGAACGCACGGGCGGGGGCTTCCGCCGCCCGATCGGACGCGGGGGGTTCCGTCACGGGCGACCGCTAGTGGGCTTCCGCGCCGCCTCGCCGGCGGGCGGCGAGACCCGCCTCAACGCCGGGACGGCGGCGGCCGCAGCCAGTCCAGGAAGCGATGCTTCGCCACGCGCCGGCGCGGAAAGTTGTCGCCGACGACGCGGTCCTTCCGCCCGTCGACGCCGGGGTGCCCGAGGCCCACCCAGACTCCGAAGCCGAGCGCGGCGATCGCGCCGAGTACGTACCAGAGCATGGCGGGAGTGTAAGAGGACTCCGATGCCGGGCCAACCCGGCCGCGGCGGGTGTGACGCGGTTCCACCACCGCCTGAACGCGGCTCGCTCGCCTTCTTCAGCGACCGGCTAGCGCTCGATCGCGCCGATCGCCCGGACGGCCGCGCGCAGTCCGTAGGCGGTTACGGCGGCCGACAGCAGCGCCGCTCCTCCCAGACCCGCCACGACGGGGAGCATCTCCGCCGCCCCGATCTCCAGCCCGCGCCGGCCGGCGCGCAGGAACGCCAGCACGGGGAAGGCCTCGAGCACGACCACGGCCGTGAGGTACGCGACCGCCAGCATCATGAAGAGGAATCCGCCGTATCCCGTCGAGATCTCGGCCGCGTTCGCGGTCTCGAAGCGTGGGTGCAGCGCGCCGATCCCGAGCGCGAGCGCGCACACGGCCAGCGTGACGGCGACCATCGTCGCCACGCCCAGCGCCATCATGAACGGGCCTACGCGCAGGATCAGGTTGGTGACGACCGTGAGCCCCACCGCCAGGACGAGCAGCGGCGCGCTGCCGGACACGTACTTCGTCCACACGAGCTTGCGCAGGTCCAGCGGCGCCGACTTGAGGAGCCACAGGTGCCGGCCCTCGAGGCTCACCGCGGGGAACAGGAAGCGCGCGGCGATGGCGGCGAGCACGAACCCCGCGACCCCCAAGTTCACGAACGCGACCGCGTTGGTCAGCGTGAAACTCACGCGCTCGCCGGTGAACAGCGGCAACGCGCGGATGTTGTAGACGTATACCACCACCAGCACCGCGAGCAGCGCGAGTTGCGACCACTGCGTGGTGTCCCGGACGAACGTGAGCCCGTCCTTTCTGACGAGGGCGCGCACGGACGGAGAGAGCGCGCGCAGCGGTCCCGCGTCCCAGCCGGTCCCGCCCGGGCGCCCCGCGTGCTCCCGCAGGCGTGCGCCTTCCTGCGCGCGCGAGAACCCCTCCCCGTACAGCCGCCCGTGCAGCCAAGCGCCCATCACGAAGAAGGCGGCGGCCGTGCCAACCAGGAGCGCGAAGGGAAACCAGTCCGGTCGCTGCGCGACGGTCGCCAGGATCGCCGATGCGGTCCATTCGCTGGGCAGCCAGGCCGCGCTCGGGGTCTCGAGCGCGGACACGAAGGCGACCAGGTTGCCGAATCCCTCCGGGCTCGCGAGCCGTTCCGGGCGCACGAGTCGCAGCGCGACGATCACGCCGACGATCCCGAAGATCGCGATGAGCGCCAGCAGGTCCCGGGCGCGCCGGGCGGGGAAGACGTTCACCAGCAGCAGCGTCACGGCGGCGCCGATCACCGCCGGGATCGTGAAGAACGCGACCAGCGCCGCGACCGCGACCGCCGGGAAGAGAGGCCCCGCGCCGTAGGCGACCGCGTAGGAGGCCAGGATGGGGACGAGCATCAGCGCCACCATCCACGAGGACTGCAGCGCGGTCTCGATCAGCCGCGCGGCGTATACCTGGAACCCGTCCACCGGAGCAGCCTGGATCAGCTCGAGGTCGTCGGCGAGGAAGAACGTCGACAGCGCCGCGATTACGTTGGACAGCAGCAGGATCCCGAGAAAGGCCAGCAGGACCAGCCCCAGCAGCTTGGCGGCGAGGGCGTCGCCGATGCCCTCCGTCGCGCGGAAGTAGCTCACCATGCGGTGCACGACCCAGAAGACGGCCAGGAAGAACACCGCCCCGACGGCCGCGAAGGCGGCCCCGCGTCCCTTCCCCCCGGCCGCCCCGAATCGTTGCGTCTGGGCGCGCCAGCGCGGGCCGAGGAGGAGCGCGAGACCGGCGGACGCCGGACGCGACGCGCGCGCGCTCATGCCGGTCCCGACGGCCCCTGGCCGCCGCGCGCGAGCGGGCGCGCCGCCGGCCCTACGCATCTCCGCCCACGCCGGCGAGCCCGTCCCCGGAGTCCCGGAGCGCGCTCACCAGGTCCGCCACGTCGGTGCCGCCGGTGAGCCGCAGGAACACCTCCTCGAGTCCGGCCGAGCCGGCCGAGGAAGCCGCTCGCAGTTCCGCCATCGAGCCCACGGCGCGCACGCGGCCGCCTTCGAGGATGGCGATCCTGTCGCACAGCGCCTCGGCGACCTCGAGCGTGTGCGTGGACATGAACACCGTGCCGCCCTGCCGGGCGAACGCCCGCAGCAGATCCTTGATGAGGCGCGCGCCCTTGGGATCCAGCCCGACCATCGGCTCATCCACCACGATCAGGTCCGGCGAATGGACCAGCGCCGAGCTGATCAGCAGCTTCTGGCGCATGCCGTGGCTGTAGCTCTCCACCAGCGTGTCCGCCCACCGGGTCAGCCCGAAGAGCTCCAGCAGCTCCGCCGATCGGCCGTCGATCCTCTCTCCCTCGACGCCCCAGAGCCCGGCCACGAAGTGGAGGAACTCGGCGCCGGTGAGCTTGTCGTAGAGGAAGGGCCGGTCGGGTATGTAGCCGATGTGCCGCTTCGCTTGCATCGGCTCGCGCACCACGTCCCTGCCGTGCACGAGGACGCGGCCTTCGGTGGGCCGCAGGGAGCCCACGAGCATGCGGATGCTGGTGGTCTTGCCGGCGCCGTTCGGCCCCAGGAACCCGAACAGCTCGCCCCTGCCCACGTCCAGGTCGATGCCGTCGACGGCGGTGAAGGCGCCGTAGCGCTTCGTGAGACCTTCGAAGCGTACCGCCGGTCCGGCCCCGGCCGCGCGCGGCACGATCACGACACGACCTCCAGGCGCAGCCGGCCGATCAGGCGCAGGAGCTCGACCTGACGCGCGAGGCCTCCGACCAGGAAGCGGAGGTGGCCGGCGTCGGCCGGGAACTGTCCCAGCGTGGGATCGACGGCGACCCAGCGGTCGTCGAGCCAGACCTCGGGCCAGGCGTGGTAGTAGAAGCGGTCGCCCACGTGGACCAGCCCGACCGCCGTTCGCGCGGGCAATCCGAGCGCGCGCGCCAGCGCCACGTACAGCACCGTGTGCTCGTTGCAGTCGCCCTCGCGCGCCTCCAGGACCTGCAGCGCGCTCGGAACGCTCAGCGTCACGTCCTTGTCCAGCGCCCCGTATACCCAGTCGTTGAGCGCGCGCGCGACCGCGACCGGGTCCGTCTCCGCCCCCACGATCGCGCGCGCGGCGCTTCGGATGCGCGGGTGGTCCGACTGGATGAGCGGGGTGGCCGCCAGCGCGTCCCGAAGCGGCTCCGGATCGTCATGCGCGCTCCACGGGAGCGTCCAGCCCGCCGAGCGTGGCAGGCGCTCGGCCCGCACCCGCAGCGTGTCGCCGTCGAGCGCCTGGCGCCCGCCCGCGAGGTCGAATCCCTCCAGCTCAACGTCCAGCAGCCGCACCGACAGGCGCTCAAGCGCGCGCGCTTCGGAGAGGACGCCGGTGGCGATGGCGGTGCTCTCGATGATCGAACCGTAGCCGGCGGCTCGGGTGGGGTCCGCGGCCGCCCTTTCCCATTCCGAGCGCGCCAGCTCGAACGCGGTCCGCTCCATGCTGAAGCCCAGCGGACTCTCCGCGGATACCAGGCGCCCCTCGGCGTCGATCCGGCTGGTGACGCGGATGCCGGCGAACTCCTCCACGACGGTCCACGTGGGCACGGTGTCGTAGGTCTGGACCGTCCAGTCCGAGCCGCCCGGTCCCGGCGTGACGCTGTCCGCCACGAACACCGTGTCCCGCGCGGTGACGACCAGGCGGACCGCGCGCGTCTCGAGCACCGACGGGTCGAACACGCGCGCCTCGATCTCCGCCCCCACATCCAGCCGGCCCGAGGCGGCGAGGCGCAGCGTGAGCGCCGAGGGCAGGAGAACGTCGGCCGGCAGGTCGTGGCTGCGCGCGTCCGGCCCATCGCCGATGCGCATCGACAGGACCCCGTCGGGCCCGGCTTCGCCGCGCGCGCTGAACCGACCGATTTCGGAATCGAGCGTGAACGAGAAGGCGCGCACTCCCAGGGCCTCGTCGAGCGTGAGCCGGGTGCGCACCGTCGCCCGGTGGAGGCTGTCCAGCGCGGGCACGTCGAGCGTCATGAAGTCGTCGTACACGAAGCCGTCCGGCAGCGTGTCCAGCCGGGAGCTGGCCATGCCGATCGCCCCACCGTCGGCGCGGATCGTGTAGAAGTACGAACCCGGACCGAGCGAGGCCGCGGAGGCGGCCAGCAGGTCGCCCGGCGCGCGGAACGCCTGCCGGCGGACCTGCCAGCCGACCAGCGCCAGCCACACCACGACCACGGCGCCGCCGAGCAACCGCCGGCGACTCACGCGAGCCACCCGGCGCCTTCGCGCGTTCCCATGCGTCTGCCTCCCCTCCCCGCATCCCCAGCCGGCGCCGGCATCGTCCAGCCTGGCCCCGGCGTACGAAAAGCGCGCTTCAGTCCGCTCCGAACGTCTCCTTCACTTCCGGAGGCCGGACTTCGGCGATGACGTCCGCCTCGGTGTCGTACAGCGCCTCCATCGTGGCTCCGTAACGCTCGACCACGACGCGGCGCTTCACCTTCAAGGTGGGCGTCAGCTCCCCCGCCTCTATCGAGAACGGGCGCTCGAGCAGGCCTACCTTCTTGGGCGTCTCGTAGCGCGCGAGCTTGTCGAAGCAGCCGAACACTTCGTCGCGGATCTTGCTCTGGACGGCCGGGTCCTCGATCAACTCGCGATGCGTGGCGGCGCGAACGCCGCTCGCCGCCGCCCACGGCTCGAGCGCGTCGTAGTCGGGGACCACGAGCAGGACCGTGTAGGGCATCCGATCCCCCACCAGCACCGCTTCCTGGACGAACCTGTTCGCCTTCACGGACTGCTCGATCGGCGCCGGGGCGATGTTCTTCCCGCCCGCGGTGACCAGCAGCTCCTTCTTCCGGTCGGTGATCTTCAGGAAGCCCTCGGCGTCGATCTCGCCCACGTCCCCCGTATGGAACCAGCCGTCCCGGAGCGCCGCCTCGGTGGCCTCGGGAAGGTCGTAGTACCCCTTCATCACCTGCGGCCCGCGGACCAGGATCTCGCCGTCCTCGGCGATGCGGATCTCGGTTCCGGGGATCGGCTTGCCCACCGTCCCGAGGCGCAGGTTGTCGGGCGTGTTCACGTTGGTCACGGGGGAGGTCTCGGTCAGGCCGTAGCCTTCCAGGATCAGCACGCCCGCCGCGTAGAAGAAGCGCGCGATGTCCTCGCTCAACGGCGCGCCGCCGGAGACGAAGAACTCCAGCTCCCCTCCGGTCCGTTCCCGCAGCTTCGAGAACACCAGGCGGTCCGCCACGGCGTGCTGCAGGCGTACCGGCAGGGGTGGAGTCCGCCCCTCCAGGGTGTCGTCGGCCCAGCGTTCCCCCACGCCCACGGCCCAGTCCACCAGCTTTCCGCGCGCGCCGGAGGCGGCCATCACGCGAGCGTGGATCTTTTCGTAGAGGCGCGGCACTGACGCGACGATGTGCGGCCGGATCTGCAGCAGGTTGGCCGGCACGGCGTCGATCGATTCCGCGTACGCGATGGTGACTCCGGCGCGGAAGAGCGCGTAGTCGAGCATGCGCTCGAAGATGTGGGACAGCGGCAGCAGGCTGAGCGCGCTGCGCGACCTGTGCAGCGGCAGCGCGATGAGGGACGCCTCGACGTCGTAGAAGAGGTTGCCGTGGGTCAGCATCACGCCCTTGGGCCTGCCGGTGGTCCCCGACGTGTAGAGGATCGTCAGCAGGTCCGCGGGTCCGGAGGACAGGGCCAGCTCCTCGAAGTCCGCGCCCGAGTCGCCGTTGGAACGCTCGTCGGCGCCCCGACGCACGACGTCCCGCATCGTGATCAGGAAGTCGTCGCCTTCGTCGGCGACCGCGTCGTCATCGAACACGACGACCCGCTCCAGGGCCGGCAGCCTCTCCCTCAGCGACATCACCTTTGCGAGCTGCTCCGCGTTGGAGACGAAGGCGAAGCGGACGCCGCTGTTTTCGAGCAGGTAGTGGATCTGGTTGGCGGGCAGGGTGGCGTAGACGGGCACCGACACGCCTCGGCGGCACACGGTCGCGTAGTCGGCGAGCGCCCAGTCGAGCCGGTTCTCCGACAGGATCGCCAGCTTGTCCCCGGGCCGCTGACCCAGCGCATCGAGACCCGCCGCCAGATCGCGTACGCGCTCCAGGAGGTCGGCGCGCGAGATGCCGCGCCAGGCGCCGTTCTCCTTGAAGCGGAACGCCTCGCGCTCGGGCCACTCGGCGCACCCTTCGAGGAACAGCTGCGCGACCGTGCCCTCCGGGACGTCGTACGGCGTGGCCGCGTAGGTGCCGTCCCGGACGATCGTCTCCGGCGGCGGCGCGCTCACGATTCGGCCCCGTTCACGAGGCGTCGACGTCGAAGCGGATCTCGATGTCCTCGCGCAGGGAGTGCAGTACGCTGCAGTACTTCTCGTGCGACAGCGCGACCGCGCGCACGAGCTTGTCCCGGTCGGCGGGCCCGATCCCCCTGGCCCGGTACGCGATGTGGATCGCGGTATACCGCCGCGGCGGATCGGGGGCACGGGTCGCGGTGATTCCGACCGTCAGGCCGTCCAGGGCGACGCGCATCTTGGAGAGGATGTCGACGACGTCGGCGCCGGTGCAGCCGGCGAGGGAATGCAGGAGCAACTGCATGGGGGACGGACCCGTCACCCCGTCTCCGTCCACCACCACCGCGGGTGCGTCCCCGGCCCCGGAGACGAAACGGAGAAGCGCGCCGCGCCATTCGGCGCGTACGCCGGCGTCCGCGCGCATGGAGGCCGGCGTCGGCGGCTTCGAAGGGCCCGCTCCCGACGCCGGTTCCTGGGCGCCGGGGGCGGACCGACTCACGGGCTCGGCCAGGCTTCCGCCCGGTCCGACCGCGGAGGCTCCTGCTGCGACGCGGTCCGGTCGTGACCGCTAGCCCGGGCGGCGGGACCGGAATCGTCCCGTCCGGCGCCGTCGGCGTCCGCGACGGCCCCCTCGGCGGGCTGCGGCTCTCCGCGGATGGAAGCGAGGGTGGAGCGGGCGTGCTGCACGTGCCGCGCGGCATCCGGGCCATCGGGGGGCGTCTGGAGGAAGACCTCGAGCAGCTCGGCGGCTTCGTCCTCCCGGCCGGCGCGTAGCAGCAGAAAGGCGAGACCGTAGCGCGCCGCCGCCGCGGAAGGGTCCTTCCGGAGCACCGTGCGATACGTCCTGATGGCCTCGTCGGTCATGCCGATGTGGCTGTACGCGACGGCGATCTGCTGGAGGGTGGCGGCGTCGTCCGGATTCTCGCGCAGGGCGAGCCGAAGCGAGGTCAGGGCTTCATGATGCTGGCCGGATCGGAGAAGGGAGACTCCCTCCTCGTAATAGTCGATCCTCCCGCCCGCATCCCGTGAAAACAACTTGCCGAAGAGCGACATTGGCTAACTCGGAGAGCCCCCCACCAACCGCACGATCACCGCCCACAAGATAGACGCGCGCATCCGGAGGCGCAACGCGCACGCTTGCAGCCGTTTGCGGGCCGTCCAGCCGTGGCCATCGGACCCGGGCGGATCGCCCGGGCCGGCCTGGCCGCGCGGCCCTCGCGGACCGCGCGCGAGCCGGACATCACGCGAGCTGGTACAGGCGCGGCGGGTCGGCCGTGCCGAGGCGCTCCGCGACCACGACGGCGGCCTCGTCGGCCAGGACCCGGCAGCCCAGCCGCTCGAGCTCCCGCGCCGTGTCCTCACGCGCGGCGGTGACGACCACGCGGCTTCCCGGCGCCACGACTCGCACCGCCTCGCGGAGGGTGACGTGCGATTTCGTGGCGAGCGCGACGCCGGCCACGCGTCGATCGGCGATGGGGAGGTCCTGGCGCGTCAGCAAGCGGCTTTCGCGCTCGGATCCCCCTCCCCCGTCCTCGCCCCGCGCCGCGGCGTCCACGGTCACGATCTCCAGGCCAGGCAACAGGCGCGCGAGCTCGCCGGCATGGCGCGCTTCGGGAGCCACCAGCACGACCACGCCCCGGGCGTCCGCCAGCCCCAGCAGCGCGCCGAGGCGCAGCGCGGCATCGGTCGGCCCCGCACGGGGGGGATCGGCGTCCGCGCTGGGCGTTCCGGCCCGCGGGGCATCGGATCCTGGAGGCTCCGCGCGGGCGTCGGAGGCCCCCCCCGGCGCGAGCTCGTCCCCCCCCTCTGTGTCCGGGCGGACGCCCTCCCGGCCCGGCCCGGCCACGCCCTCCGCGGGCGTGCGCAGGTCCGCGACCCCGCCGCGGACGGGGTAGCGGGCGCCGCACCCGGAGCACCCCAGCGAGCCCTCGATCGCGCGGCTCCCCCGGGCGACCTCCGACAGCAGCACGAGCCCCTCGCCACAGGAGGCGCAGCGGAGGATTTCCGTGAGCGCGACGTGCATTCCTAGCCTCTGAATCCGGCGATCTGGCGGGGCGTCACCGCCGGCGCCGCTCCCGCCGACGATGCGCCGACGCGGCTCGCTCCCCTTCTTCAGCGACCCGCTAGGCGGAGCGCGCGATCGGCAGGTAGGGGATGCGAACGTGCGCGGGCCTGCCCAGCAGCCAGGATACGGCCTCGGCGACGTCCGCGGGAGCGAGCATCGCGTCTCTGTCCGGAACGTCGCCGCCGCCGACGCCGTCCCACAGCGGCGTGGCGGTGGCGGCCGGCTCGACCAGCGTGCACTCCACGCCGGTGTCCGCGGTCTCGAGCGCGAGCACCTCGAACAGCCCCCGCAGCCCGTATTTGCTCGCCGCGTACGCGGCGTTTCCCCGAAACGCCCGGCGGCCCGCGACGGACCCCATGAGCACCATTCTCCCGCGCCCGGCCGCCAGCATCCCGGGCAGGAACGCGCGTATCACGAGGAAGCTGCCGAGGAGGTTGGTCTCGAGCATCGCCCGGAAATCCCTCGGCGAAGTCTCGGCGAAGGGGGCAAGCGAGAAGTTGCCCGCGCAGTGCACCACGTAATCCGGAGCCGCGGCGCCCAGGGCCACGCCGAAGCGATCGGCCAACGCCGCGACGGCGTCGGGGTCGGTGACGTCGGCGGACAGCGGGACGGCCCCCGTCGTGCGCGCCACCGTGTCCAGGCCGGCGGCCCCGCGCGCGACGACGGCGAGCCGGTCGCCGGCCCCGGCCAGGGCTTCCGCGACCGCGCGCCCGATCCCGCTGGAAGCCCCCGTGACGATGCCCGTCCGGCCGCTCACCCCACGATGCCGTTGATCGTACAGAGCCGCAGGAACTCCTCGCGGGTCTTGGGATCCTCCAGGAAGACGCCGCGCACGGCGCTCGTCACGGTCTTGGAGTTCTGCTTCTGGACGCCGCGCATCATCATGCAGAGGTGGTAGGCCTCGATCACGACGCCGACGCCGAGCGGATCCAGGATGTCCCAGACGGCTTGCGCCACCTGCTCGGTCATTCGCTCCTGCACCTGCAGCCGCCTGGCGTACACGTCCACGATACGCGGGACCTTCGACAGGCCGAGGATCCGGCGGTCCGGAATGTAGGCGACGTGCGCCCGCCCGAAGAACGGCAGCATGTGGTGCTCGCACATGCTGTACATCTCGATGTCCTTCACCACGACCATGTTGTGGTGCTCCTCGGTGAAGACGCCGTCGCCCACGGCGTCCTCCACGGTCTGCCCGTATCCCTGCGTGAGGAATTCCCATGCGCGCTCGACGCGGTCCGGCGTGCGGACCAGCCCTTCCCGGTCGGGATCCTCTCCGAGCCGGAGCAGCATCGCCCGAACGAGCTCCGCGATAGTCGCTTCGCCGAGGGCGCTCATTCCAGGCCCTCCCCGGTGAACTCCACGTAGTTGCGGGGGGTCTCCCACAGGACCAGGCGCTCCAGCGTCACGCCATCGGGCAGCGCGCCCGCGAGCCGCCTCCAGATCGCCACGACGAGGTTCTCCGTGGTGGGGTTCAAGTCGCCGAGCCACGGCACGTCCACGTTCAGATTGCGGTGGTCGAGCTCGGCCGCCACGCGCTCCTCGGCGAGCTGTTTCAGGTCCTTGAGGTCCATGACGAAACCCAGGTCTGGATCGACCGAGCCCGCCACCGTGACGTCCAGCTCGTAGTTGTGCCCGTGCCAGTTGGTGCGGGCGCACTCACCGAAGGTCCGGAGGTTGCGCTCCTGGCTCCAGTCCTCTCGTCCCAGGCGGTGCGCGGCGGAGAAGTGGACGCGGCGCGTCACGCGCACACGGGCCATCGAGATCCTCCGGTCCATGGGGAAAAAGCGCCGGCCCGCCGCGAGGGCGGGCCGGCTAGGGAGACGCGCCGCAGGGCGTTTTTGAAGCCCCGGGTTACAACGTGTGGTGACCTCCCCGAACGCTTCCGCCTTCCCCGAAGGGCATGGCTTCCTGCCCGGGAGAGGGGTCCCGGCTTCTGTAGTGTCGGCTCAAAAATGAACCCTCCGACACGCTCCCCTGGCGGCATCGCGGCGGCCGCCCGGGGCGCACCCCGGAGAACGTCGCGATGCCATGGGATGATGGTAGGCAAGGCGGCGCCGCAGGTCAACGGCGCTCCGGCCCCGCCCTTCGTCATGGCCGGAGGTCGCGGGGCGAGTGGTAGAGGGCGAAGATCGTCGCCCGGTCGGCCTCGGTCGGAAGGTCCGGGACCAGCTCACCCCCGAACATCAGGTCGCCTGGGTTCGGCGAGTGCCGGAATAGCCCCAGGGCGTGACCGAGCTCGTGGGTGACGAGACGGCGCAGCAGCGTCTGGTCATCGACGATGGAAGCGGAGATGGTCACCAGGAAGAACACGTCGCTCTGCCCTCCGCCGGAAACCGGAAACCGGACGAAGTCCTCGTTGTCCGCCGTCAGGCAGAACGTGGTCAGCCCGAGGCCTCCGCCCGATGGCAGGCACTCGGCCGTCTGCACCGGGAACGGTCCGTCGGCCCACGCCAGGACCACATCGGCGGCCGCCACCGAGGTGGCCCGCCGGATCGTGAATTCTCCGAACGGCGCGGCGGTCGCCCACGCGGCGGTCGCCGCGTCGAAGGCGTCCGCGAGGGCGGCCGCCCGTCCGGCCGGCTCTTCCGAAACGAATACGCGCACCTGCGCGCCGGGCCCCCAGTGGAAGACGAGATCGGGTCCCGGGAGCGAGAAGTCATAGCCTCCCGAGCGCTCCGGGACCGTCGGCGAATCGCACGCGCCGGCCGCGCTCACCGCGACCAGGAGGGCGAGCGAGAGACCGCGCCGGGCCGTGCCGGCCTTCACGGCGCCCCTCCCAGCGGGAGCGCCGCGCCCGCCTGGACCAGACCCCTCCAAACGACCCCGCGCCGCCCGCCGGCCTCGCGCAAGGCGAGGAACGAGAAGCGGTGCGCCTGGGCGTTCGCCTCGGCGAACAGGAGGAAGCGGCCCACGGAGGTGTGGGCGCCCAGGCCGACGGTCACGTAGGGGTGTATCTGCGCGTCGTCTCGAAGAAAGCCGCCGGCGCGGTCGCCGGTGTACCGGATGAAGCCCAACCCGCCCCGGCCGTAGAGGCCGGACGTAGCGCGCACGCGCAGCAGGACCGCGCCGTGCACGATCCCGAGCTCATCGACGGTCCACTCGGCCAACCCGTCGTCTCCACCCAGGTCCACGCCGCTCCAGCCGAGCTCCACCTCGAGGTCCATGCGCTCGCGCAGGGAGACCCAGGCCGAGACCCCCGCCGTGGGCCCGACGTCGGGGGACGCCGTGACGACGCTCGCGCCGGGCGCGACGGAGTCCTCCACTAGGGGCGACGACACCGCGACGCCGACCCGCACCGCGACGTGGTACGTGCGCTCGACGGGGCCCGGCGTGCCGGCGGCCTGTGCCCACGCGGGCGCCGCGACCAGCGACAACGCCGCCAGGAGGCCCG
>Ga0299907_10000521_pt1 | contig 18895 bp, 18 predicted proteins | sample RVTome_16_FD_198680 | JGI IMG/M metagenome (GOLD analysis project Ga0299907, IMG submission 198680) | Soil microbial communities from uranium-contaminated site in the Upper Colorado River Basin, Wyoming, United States - RVT152D67 (version 2) ...
GGCGACGTTGAGACCGCGTTCGGCTGGCACCCGCTCGGCCCGGTGGTGTTCGTGGCATGTCTAATCGTGCCGATCGTGGCGGTCGCCTCGTGGATCCGCGATCGACGGTTCGAGCGGCTCGCACGGGTTGCGTCTTCGAAGACGCTGTGGATCGGGGCGGCTGGTTTGGTTGCGATCGCGTGGGCGCGCCAGCTCGCGGTGCTCGGCTAGGACACCTTCGCGGGTTCGACGATCGTCTCGGCCAGCTGGTCGAGGCTCTGCACCAACGACTCGGGTGTCGGCGCGAAGGCCATGACGATGAGCTGATCGATGCCGGTGTCCGCGTAGCGCTTCGCCTTCTCGGGATCCTGGCCGAGCAGATACGGACAGATGCTCACGTAGACGTCGTCACGTTGCCGGCCGCGCTCGCCGAGGAAACGCTCGAGCGCCGACATCCGCTCCGGAATGGCGTCCGGGTCCACCGAGAAGCCGTACCAACCCTGTCCGATGTCGGCTACGCGCCGCAGAGCGGCGTCGCTCTCTCCGCCGAAGTGGATCGGCGGATGCGGCTGCTGGACGGGCTTCGGATACTGCCGGCATGCGGGGAGGTCGTAGAACTCCCCGTGGAACTCCGAGATCGGATCGCACCACAACCTGCGCATCACCTCGAGGTACTCACGGCAGCGATCCGCCCGGCGCGGGAACGAGGCATCGACGGCCTGGAACTCTTCGGCGAGCCACCCGATTCCAACACCGAAGTCCAGCCGCCCCTGCGACAACCAGTCGACGGCGGCGGCTTCTTTGGCGGTGTACACGGGATTGCGTTGCGGAACCAGGCAGATCCCGGTTCCCAGCCGGATCGTGCTCGTGTGCGACGCGAGGAACGCAAGCGACGTGAACGGCTCGAAGATCCCGTTCTCTCCGCCAGCCGGGATCTTTCCGTCCACGGCGTATGGATACCGAGAAGCGTAGTCGTCGAAGAGGACGACGTGTTCGGCGGCCCAGATCGAGTGGAAGCCACGCTCTTCAGCCGCCGACCCGAGGGTGGCCAGATACTCCGGCGTAGCCCACGGGTTGGCGAGTGGGGCGAACAGGCCGACATCCATCGGCAGGCATCGTAATTGCCCGCCGGTCCCGGCTGCCCTAGTCCGGCATCCTTCGAGCGCCGCCGGGATGGTCGTGCCGGCGGTAGAACCAGTCGTCGCCGTCGCGGCTATCGACGCCGAAGCGCACCGCCACGATCTCGAACACCGCCAGCGCCATCAATGCGATCAAGAGTCCGACGACCATGGCCACCACCCCTTTAATTCAGTGATGAACCCGGCCCTCGGGACGACTATTCCCGCTGGTCAGTGGCTATTTCGGCCGCTCGCCGTAGTCCTCGAATGGTGCGTCCCGGCGCCGGATGGTCTCACGGAAGCCGAGCTTGGCGAAATCCTCCACCCACCTGTACGCCTCCTCGGTGTGGCGGGTGATCCCGTCGAGGAACGTCCCGAGGATCTGGGTCGTGCGCAGGCCCATGTTCTCGACGGCCTGGTTGATGAGGAGCTTGTTGAGCGCAAGCTGATTGGCGGGGATGTGCTGGAAGCGAGCGGCGAAGCGCAACGTCTCCTCCGACAACCTGTCTTCGGGGAAGACCTTCGATACGAGCCCGATGCGCAGCGCCGTGTCCGCGTCGATCGCGTCTCCGCTGAGAAGGAACTGCTTCGCGTGCTCCAACCCGACGCGGTACACCCAGAGCATCGTCGTCGGCGTCCCGAAGATCCGGGACGGCGGGTACCCGATGTGCGCCTCGGCCCCCATGAAGATGAGGTCGCAACACAGCAGCAGGTCCGTACCACCGCCCAGCGCCCATCCGCGCACCTCGCCGATGACCGGCTTCGGGCACTCCCAGATCTTCATGAAACGCCGGACGTTGTGCGACATCATCTGGTAGTCACGGACGGGATCCCACGCCCCCTCGCGGTGCTCGACGCGAGGCCCGTCGTACGGAAAGCTGCGGAAGCCGGGGTCGCGCTCGTTGAAATCGAGGTCGTAGCCGGCGGTGAACGCTGCACCCGCTCCCCGGACGACCACCGACCGCGCCGTTGCCGAGCGGGCCGCCCGGTCGATGCTCTGCGCGAGGCCCTCGATCACGTCTTCGTTGAGCGTGTTCAACTTCTCGGGACGGTTGAGCGTGACGATCGCGACGCTGTCCTGCTCTTCGTAGAGGACGACGTCAGCCACTTATCTGCCCTTCCATTCCGGCGGGCGCTTCTGCGCGAACGCCAACGGGCCTTCGACGAAGTCCGCGCTGCGGAACAGGTCCCCCACCGCCGGGTACTGACCGTTGTTAGCGGCTTCCTGGAGCGAGGCGATGTCGAGACTGCGCATCGCGGCCTGCTTGCTCGCCCGCACCGACATCGGCGAGCACTCGAGGATCTGCTCGGCCCACTCGCGAGCGCGCTTCATCAGCTCGCCGTGCGCAACGACGTCGGTGACGAACCCGATCTCCTTGCCTTCGGCTGCCGCGACACGGCGTCCCGTGAGGATCATCCCCATGGCGTGCTTGAGCGGGATCATCCGCGGCAAGCGCTGCAATCCTCCGGCGAGGGCGGCGAGACCGACGCGTGGCTCCGGAAGCGCGAACACCGCTTGGTCGGACGCCACGATGATGTCGCAGGCGAGCGCGATCTCGAACCCGCCCCCCATGGCCACGCCGTTGACGGCGGCGATCACCGGCTTGTCGAGGTCGAAGCGCGACGTCAGTCCGGCGAAGCCGGTGGCCGGCATCCCGCTCATGTCACCGCCCGAGGCTTGGTGCTTGAGGTCGTTGCCCGCCGAGAATGCTCGGTCCCCCGCGCCGGTGATGATGCCCACCCACAACTCCGTGTCGCTCTGGAAGTCGTCCCAAAGCCCGGCAAGCTCGCGGTTGGCGGCCGGGTGAAGCGCGTTCATCACCTCGGGCCGGTTGATCGTCACGGTTAACACGTGTCCGTCCCGCTCGGCCTCACTGAACTCACCCATCGCCGTCTCCTTGCGTGAGGACTTCTTCCGGCTCTGCTTCCGGCTCTGCCTCCTGCTGGGCCCGGGCGATGACCGCCTCGATGATCGCCTGCGCGTCCTGCGCGAGCGTTCGTCGCGCCCGCAGCATGATGAGCGTCCCGATGACGACCTGCGGCGCGACGATGTAGAAGGCCGCCTGCAGGGATGTCCAGTCCGATATCAGCCCGACGAGGGGCGGGGCCAGGGCTTGACCGAACACGGCCGACGTGAGCGCGAAGGCCGACGCGCTCACGCCGCGGGAGGCGGCGGGAACGACGTCCATCATCGACGCGCGGATACCGGGCGCTGCGCTCGCGCCCACGGCTATCCCGATCAGCTGCAGCGCGATCCGCGGCGCAACAGGCACGCTGAACGAGACGAGGAAGAGTCCGAGGCTCGCGAGGATCGCCACGGCCACCGCCGTGATGCGCGACGCCGGACCGCGGCCGTAGACGCGGTCGGCGATCCAGCCGCCGGCGAACGTCCCGAGCAGCCCACCGACGACGAAGATCCCGGCCGTCGTCGAGGTCGACTCCGTCACGGTCATCCCCGAGTAGCGCTGGTGATACACGGCCAGCCAGAAGCCGATCCCCGTGACGGTGAACAGCAGCGTCGCCACCCCGACGAGGAGGTAGCGCATGGTCGGGATACGGAAGATCATCCGCATCTCCTGCCACAGGTCGCGCCGCGCCTTCGCCAGGAAGTCGCGTATCGAGAGCGTTCCGCCGCGGAACTTCGCGTGCTCCACGACGTGTTCGAGCGCGACACCGTCCGCCTCGCCGCGGTGCGGCTCGCGCAAGCGGAAGACGAAGAACGCGACCACGCTGCCCGGCACGCCGACCAACAGGAACGCCCATCGCCAACCCAGCTGCTCGGCGACGAACCCACCGAGCGCCACACCCGCCCCGAGACCGACGAACGTCGCGACTTGCTGAACGGCGAAGATCCGCCCGCGTTGGCGCGCCGGGTAGTAATCGGCGAGCAGCGCTGTCGAGCTCGGATCGTCGACGGCCTGCCCGATGCCGAGGAGCGCGCGCGCGACGAACAAGTTGACGTAGTTCACTGAAGCGGCGGAGATGGCCGAGATCGCGCTCCAGCTCAGGAGCGTGAACCCGATGGCCCGCGTCCGGCGATAGCGGTCGGCGACGAACCCCGACGGGATCGCCGCCAACGAGTGGACGAAGACGAAGGCGAACCCCAGCAGGCCCAGCTCGAAGTCGGAGAGCGCCCATTCCTCTTTCAGGAAGGGAAGCACGGCGCGAAGGATGCTCGTGTCGATCTGGTCGACGAGGTTGACCAGACCCAGAACGACCAGCGGGCCCATCGCGAAACGCGCCGCCCGCTGTGTCGTCGCCGGTTCCCCGCTCACGCCGTCGAGAGTCTACGAGCGCGCCGCGGCTTGCCGCCTACTCGGTCTCCTCGAGCGACGTGCAGAAGGGGCCCGCCGGCGGCTGATGGAGCGTGTCGACGCCTATCGAGGGCTGTGCCGTCGCTTCGGCCGTGTCGACGAACACGATGCCGGCGTCGTCGATCTCGATCGGGAAGCGCCACAAACCTGCGGGAGCCGGTCCGAGCATCTTCTCGCCGGCCCGGTTGTACTTCGACGCGTGGCAGGGACACTCGAACCACTGCGACTGCTCACAGAAGGGAACACGACAACCGAGATGGGCGCACTTCTGGTAGATCGCCATGATGCCTTCCTTGGCGACACCCGCCTGCACATACCGGTTGTCGGGATCCGAGGTGTCGTAGGCCACCAGATAGAAGCGTCCTTCCGAGTTGTAGTACGGCACGCGATCGGCATTGATCTTCGAGACGACGTCTCGGAGCTTGCCGACGCGCACCTTCTTGCCGAAGCCCGGCAGGACGTTGGGCCAGACGAAGCCGACGGTGCCACCGCCGAAGGCGACGCCGAACACACTCAAGGCCCCGAGGAGCGCCCGATTGAGGAACGTGCGACGCGCGACGCCCCCAGATCCGTTGGTCGGTGGGACGGTCCTGATACGACGGCGTCCGAGGAAGAGGACGGCCACCCCGGCGACCGCGAGCACCAGCCCCAGGACCTCGACCACCTGGAGCAGCACCGCGGTCACCTCCCTGGTGGATGACTCACGGTCAGTGTGACTGACCGTGAGTCAGCAGTCAAGGTCTAGCCGGGAAACCAAGGGGGACGCCATGAAGATCGGGATCATGTTCTCCAACGTCGTGCTGTTCGGCACGCGCGACGGAGCACGCGCGCTCGCCGAAGCGGCTGAGGAATCGGGGATCGAGTCGCTGTGGACGGTCGAGCACGTCGTCGTGCCCGAGGGGTACGACAGTCCGTATCCGTACTCGCGGTCGGGCAAGATGCCGGGGGGCGAGACATCGCCGATCCCCGACCCGCTCGCATGGATCGCGTACGTCGCCGCGCTCACGCAGACCGTGCGGCTGGCGACCGGCGTGCTCATCCTTCCCCAGCGCAACCCCGTCATCCTCGCCAAGGAATGCGCGACGATCGACGTCCTCTCCGGCGGACGACTCACCCTCGGCGTCGGCATCGGTTGGCTCGCCGAAGAGTTCGATGCGATCGGCGTGCCCTTCGACGAGCGCGTTGACCGGACCGAGGAGCACGTGTCCGCACTACGTGCGCTCTGGTCGCAGGACGAGACCTTCGACGGCAAGTTCACATCGTTCTCGCAAGCGCGCTCCAATCCCAAGCCCGTGCAGGAGGGTGGGGTCCCCATCGTCGTGGGTGGTCACACGAAAGCCGCCGCCCGGCGAGCCGGGCGCATCGGTGACGGCTTCTTCCCGGCCAGGCCCGACAACCTCGAAGAGCTGATCGCCGAATGCCGGGCCGCAGCGCAGGAGGCCGGACGAGACCCCGACGCTATCGAGATCACCTCGGGTGGGCTCCCGGATCTCGACTTCGCCAAACGACTGGAGGATCTCGGCGTGCACCGGCTGGTCGTCCCGCCGCCGTCGTTTGATCCCAACGACATCAAACGCGCGCTCGGTGAGCTCTCCGGCAATCTCGTCGCGAAGGTCGGCTAACTCAGCCGCCGGCTGAGCTCCTTCGGCGAGAGAGCCCCGACGCTCAGCGGGTCGGACGGATCCAGCTGCAGGAGGAACTCGCGGCACCGTCGTGCCTCCACGCCTTCGCCGATGGCGGCGGCCGCCCGCATCAGGCCGTACAGCGAGAGCAGGAACCCGTGGTTGCCCTCGTGCTCCCAGTGCACCTCACGATCCGGACGCCACCCGGCCGAGCGCAGCAGGTCGAGGCCGCGGTGATAACCCACGCGGCCGTAGGCGTATGCGCCGACGTCGTCGCCGGATGCGTACGCGCTCTCGCTCAGACGTCCCCAGCCTTCGAGGCACAACGGATCGGCGCGCACGATCTCCTGCAACGCGGCCAAACCGTCGGCCGCGTCGAGCGCGTCGCGCAGCTCGGATGACGGCGCGGACAACACGACGGACTCACTCATGCTCTAGGAGCCTACCGGCCGGACGACGAGCGTCTCGTGCTCCGCCGTGACACCGATCTCGACGTCATCGCGTCCTTCGAGGATCGTCTGCGCGACGAACACACGGACGCCGTCCTGCTCGACGACAACATCGGTGGGCTCGGGTTCGGAGGCAAAGCGCGGACGGATCGCTCCCCCGGCCGGTCGCAGCCTGACCCCGACCTCGGACGCATCGGCCCCCGCCAGCTCGAGCGAGCGGCGGATCACACCGAGGGCCTCCGGGGTGATCCGGACGGTCAAGCGTGTCTAACCGACGGTGACGGGTCGGCCCTGCGGGAGCAGCTCGATGATGGTGTTGCCCGGCGCCAGTCGGATCACCTGGCCGGACTCGTCCACGAACTTCCACGGGTCGGCGTCGGAGGCGCGCTCCCACGTCCCGCGGAACGCCTTCCCGCCCCGGAACAGGACCAGCGAGCCGGCACCCGTCGTCTTGATGTCGAACGTCCGGAAGCCGGCCTTGTCGATCGAGTATCCGGCGCTGATCTCCACGGACGGCACGACGACGTTGCGGTACTTCAGGGGAACGTCGCCCTCGGCCATTTGCGGCGAGCCGCCGATGTTGCGTCCGTACACCCCGCTCACCGTGTCGTAGGCGTAATGGATCTCCGAGCCGTTGCCCGCGAAGGAGAGCCGCACGTTGTCGGCGGCTTCCTGGCTGCCGGCACCGGGATCCTCCGAGGACTTGAGGAACGAGAAGTGCACCTTCGGCAGCGCCCCCGTGCGACCCGACCACAGTTCGGTCGTCGAGGTGTAGAGGTTGTAGGGCGAGCGGCGGTTGGAGTCGCGGTGGTAGGCGCTCGATGCGCGGTTGATGCCGACGTCGGTGAAGCCCGACGCCGACTGCAGAACCCTGATCGTGGACGGTGCGCCACCGGAGTAGCCGAACAACGGGTTCAGCGGAACCAGCAGTGTCGGGTCGACCTTGCGCGCGCTGCGGACAGGGCCGACGCGCCCGGGATCGTTGGTCGAGAAGATCGCCATGAACCTCGTCGCGCCTCCCTCGACGATCTCCTCGTAGGTGAGGTCGGCCTTGTCCAAGCCCGCCTGCGGGCGCTCGGGCGCCGCGTTGCCGATCTTGACCGCGAGCGCGGGACGGTTCTGCCAGGGCTGCGACCCCGTGGACTCCACGCCCGTGAGCGGATGGACGATCTTTTCCTGCACGCGCGGCCGCAACGGCGCGTCCTCGTTGCTCTTCGCGCGGCTGCACCCGGCCGCGGCGAGCGCGAGCACGACGACGCACAACAGGAGACGCCGGGATGTGGAGTGCATTCGGCCGTGAACCCTATCCGACCTCTGGGACTTCGTCCACTGTTTCACGCGTGGTCTCTTTTGGCCTTCTGGGACGGCTGTAACCAGCTTCAGCTGCCGGTGGAGCCGAGTCCAGCATCTCCGCGATCCGAAGGCGAAAGCTCGTCACGTTCGACCACTTCGGCGCTCGAGACGGGCATGAGCAGCAGCTGCGCCACACGCTCACCGCGTTCGATCACGATCGGATCCTTCGGATCGAGATTCACGATGATCAGCTTCAATTCGCCCCGGTAGCCCGAATCGATGACGCCGGGGGCGTTGACCGTCGACAGTCCGACGCGCGCGGCGAGGCCGGACCGCGGCGCCGTGAGCCCGACGAACCCGGCCGGGACGGCCACGGCGATCCCCGTGCCGATGACCGTGCGCTCCCCGGGTGAGAGCTCCACGGATTCGGCGGCGTGAAGGTCGAGCCCGGCGTCGCCTGCGTGCTGATACCGCGGCAACGGCAGATCGGGGTCGAGCCGTTTCACCTCGAGCCGTGGCGACTCCATCGCGCCCGAAACTACCCGGTGGGTGCGACCTCGAGGGCGGCTTCCGGCTCGGCCCCCGCGCGCTCGCGGCGCTCGGAGATCACGAAGGCTGCGGCGAGCACCGAAAACGCGCCGAATACCGCGCCGACGAAATGTGCGCGCGCGAAGGCCGGACCCGCGTGGGAGCCGCCGTAGACGGCCGTCAGCACGGCGATGCCGAAAGATGCCCCGATCTGATGGAGCATCCGGTTGGAGGCCGACGCGATGCCCACATCCTTTTCGTCCACGGCGTTGGTGAGTGATGCCGTGAGCGACGGGCGTGCGACGCCGTTACCGACGCCTTGGAGCACGAGACCGACGATGGTGAACTCGAGCGAAGCGTTGAGCGCGCTGAACGCGAAGGACACCATCGCCGCGGTCATCATCGCAGTGCCGATGAGCGCGTTCGTCCGCTCACCGATCCGCATGGCGAGGCGCGCACCGAGCGGCGACGACAGGCTGAAGGTGAGGGGCCGCAGGAGCATGATCAGCGCGGTCTGGGACAGCGTGTACCCCAGCACGAACCGCGTCAGCAGCGGCGAGAGCACGAACCCGCCCATGTACGCACCGCCCATGAACAGACCGCACAGCTGTGAAGCCGTGAAGTTGCGCCGGCGGAAGTAGTGCAACGGCAGGAGCGGAGCCGCCGCCGCACGCTCGACCCGGTAGAACCACACCAGACCGATGGGAGCGAGCACGGCGCAGGCGAGCAGGGCCGGGTGCTCCCATCCCCAATCGGGTCCCTGGCTCAGCAGGACGAGCAGCGCGCCCGCCCCGAGCGTCAACGCCGCCGACCCCGCCACGTCGAAGCGGACGGGCTCGTGCTTGCGCACTTCCTTGAGGACGAGGGTCGCCGCGATCAGCACGATGAACCCGAGCACGGCCTGGATGAGGAAGAGCGGACGCCAGCCGACCCAGTCGATGAGCGGCCCACCGATCACCAAGCCAACGGACGGGCCGCCCGCGGCCACGAGCGACCACCAGCCGAGGGCCTTCACCCGTTCGCTGGTCGGGTAGACGTTGATCACGAGCGCCATGGACGTCGGCTGCGTCGCCGCGCCGATCACGAGAGCAAGCGTGCGGAACCCGATCAGCGAGCCCGGGTTCCAAGACGCCGCCGTGAGCAACGCCGCGACCGTCGCGCCGGCGAACCCGAGGATGAACACGCGGCGTTGCCCGTAGAGGTCGCCCATCTTGCCGAGGATCGGCAGCGCCACCGCCGAGGCGAGCATGGGGGCCGAGATCACCCACGCGAGGACCGTTTCCGTCGTACCGAGGTCCTGTGCGATGTCGCCGAGCGAGACGACGAGGATCGTGACGGGAAACGTCGTCGCGAACATGCCCGTGAGGGCCGTGACGAGAACCCACCGGCGATAGTGGGGGCCGCTCTCGAGGCGCGAACGGAGACCTGAGAGCAGTCCGGACATGTACTTGAGGGTACAGAGTTGGACGGGTCACGGGCATCGCCGCGGCAACCGGGCGCGCGGGCCGCGCTGCCCATAACGCGGAGGTTTGTCGGCTTGGGTCGTGGTCCCCGTTTGCCGATGTTCGGAGATCCCAGTCGGGATTGGATCCTTACGATGTCGACATGACGAAGGTCGGACGAAGACCCACGAGACGAATTCTCATCGGCATCGCGATCGCAATCTTGGTTGTGCTTGGGATCGGACTTGCCATCTGGCTCACCCTTGGCTGCCCACCTTCTTCCTCAGGCTGCTAGCCGATGCCGGGTCGTGGGCTCTGTCCCCAGTTCGGCCTTCGCGTAGGTGTCAATCGCGCGGGCGGGGCAGCCGTGGCCCCCGTCCGGAGGGCGTCGGCGAGGGCGCGCAGCTGCGAATCCGGTCACCCGTCCAGCGGCACGCGACGCTGCGCGCCCGATGCTCGCCCGCAGGACGGGGGTCCGGCTGGGCCCCCGCCCGCGACGCTAGGCGCTAGCTGCACCCCGACGTCGAACCGCAAGACTCGCAGGCGAAGCAGCTTCCGGCCGGGCGCATCCTCGTTCCGCAGTTCGAGCAGAAGGGCGCGTCGAGCGCAGGAACGAGGTCGGCCGTCGAGCCGGTCGACGTCGGCGCTTCGGGCTTCGGCTCGTCGACCCTCTCGATGATGTTCACGCCGTTGGTCCCGCCGTTCAGTGAATCTTCGCGTTCGGCCACCGATCGGATCCCCAGTGCGAGCCGCTTCTCGTCCGGCAGAAAGTCGAGGGCCAGGCGCCGGAAGATGTAGTCCATCAGCGACTTCGCGAAGCGGATGTCCGGGTCGTCGGTGATGCCGTGCGGCTCGAAGGTGTCGTTCACGAACTTCTCGACGAACGTCTCGAGCGGGCAGCCGTGCTGGAGGCCGATCGAAACCGACAGAGCGAAGGCGCCCATCACGCCGGCCAGCGTCGAGCCCTGCTTGGCGACCTTGATGAAGATCTCACCGGGCTGACCCGTATCCGGATACAGACCGACGTGGATGTAGCCTTCCGTGTCCGCGACGCGGAACGAGTACGTGCGGGAGTCGCGGATGCGCGGCATGCGGCGTCGGGGCGTCAGCGCCGGCGTCTCGCCGACGAGCTGATCGGACTTCTTCTGATCGGCCGACAGCGGCTGGTCGGCCTTGCAGTTGTCGCGGTACATCGCGACGGCCTTGAGCCCAAGGCGCCAGCCCTCGACGAAGATCTCCTCCATGTCCTCGACGCTCGCGGCCTCGGGGACGTTCACGGTCTTGGAGATCGCGCCGGAGAGGAACGGCTGCGCGGCGGCCATCATCTTCAGATGACCCATGTGGCCGATGAGGTTGTCGGTGGTGAACGAGCACGCGAACACGTCGTAGTGCTCGGGCCGCAGCGCCGGCGCGTTCACGACGGAGTTGTTCTCGTCGATGAACGCCACGATCGCCTCGACCTGCTCCTCGTTGTAGCCCAGCCGGCGCAGCGCCCGCGGCACGGTCTGGTTGACGATCTGCATCGTCCCGCCGCCGACCATCTTCTTGACCTTCTTGAGGGCCAGGTCGGGCTCGATGCCCGTCGTGTCGCAATCCATCATGAAGCCGATGGTTCCGGTGGGAGCCAGCACCGACACCTGTGAGTTCTCGACGCCGAACTGCTCGGCGAGCATGAGCGTCTCGGCCCACACGGCGTTGGCGCGGTCGGCCACTCGCCCGAGCTCGTCGTCGGCGGCGGCCGGCCGCCCGGCCCCCACGACCTCGTCACGAAACACGCCGATGCGCTTGTCGAGCTTGGCGTCCTCGGACGTCGGCGCGTCGATGATGGCGCGCGAGAAGGCGGCGTGCTTGCGCAAGACGCGCAACGTCGCGTCGCGGTTCTCGGGGTGCACGAAGCCGGGCAGCTCGTCGGTGCCCGGGAACGGCCCGACGATCTCGGCGAACCGGGCCGATGCGCGGTAGGCAGCACCCTGCATGAGCGAAGTGATCGAGGCCGCCCAAGCGCGTCCGGCCTCGGAGTCGTAGGCGACGCCGAGGGCCATGAGCAGGGCGCCGAGGTTGGCGTAACCGATGCCGAGCTGGCGGAAGCCGCGCGCGTTCCGGCCGATCTTCTCGGTCGGGTAATCGGCGGCCACACACAGGATCGCCTGGCCGAGCAGCACGATCTCGACGGCGTGCTCGAAGGCCTCGACGTCGAAGGTGCTGTCGTCGCGTAGGAACTTCAAGAGGTTGATCGAGGCCAGGTTGCACGGTGAGTTGTCGAGGTGCATGTACTCCGAGCACGGGTTGGACGCCGTGATCGGCCCGGCCGCCGGAGCGGTGTGCCAGTCGTTGATCGTCGAGTGGTACTGCATGCCCGGATCGGCGCACTCCCAGGCGGCTTGCGCGATCTGGCCCATGATGTCGCGCGCCTGGTAGGTGCGGGCGACGTCGCCGGTCGTCACGGCGCGCAGATGCCACTCGCGGTCTTCGGAGTAGGCGGCCATGTACTCATCGGTGACGCGCACCGAGTTGTTCGCGTTCTGGTACTGGATCGAGTACGCATCGACGCCGGAATCCACGGCCATGTCGAATCCGGCCGCCTTCAGCGCACGAGCCTTGCGCTCCTCGGTCGCCTTGCACCACACGAAGCCGGGCGATCCGTCGCGGAGCTCGAGGAGGTCCGGGTGGTCGACGTTGAAGACGACCATCTTCGCGGCTCGCCTCGTCGCCCCGCCCGACTTGATGGTGCCGGCGGAGGCATCGGCGCCGCGCATGAACGTGACGGGTCCGGACGAGTGGCCGCCGACGGAGATCTGCTCGTAGGAGGACCTGAGGTTGGAGACGTTGAGGCCGGATCCCGAGCCGCCTTGGAAGATGAACATCTCGTCGCGGTACCAGTCCGAGATCGACTCGATCGAGTCGTCGACGTGGAGGATGAAACACGCACTCGCTTGTTGTGCCCGGCCCGTTACACCGATGTTGAACCACACGGGCGAGTTGAACGACGCCTTCTGCGTGACGAGGATGTGCTTGAGCTCGGCCACGAACGACTCGCGGTCCTCGCCGGTGTTGAAGCGGCCCTGCTCTTCACCCCATCCCGCGATCGAGTCGACGACGCGGTCGATGATCTGACGAACCGACCACTCGCGGCTGGGCGTGTTGAGCTTTCCGCGGAAGTACTTCTCGGCGACGATGTTGGTCGCGTTCTGCGTCCAGGCCTTCGGGAACTCGACGTCGTCCTGCTCGAAGGAGACCTTGCCCTGCCACGACACGATCGACGCCTTCCGGTGCTCCCAATGGATCTCGTCGTAGGGATGGACGCCGACGGTCGTGAAACGGCGCGGGATGCTCAGCCCGGTGCGCGTAGCGGTAGTCGTCCGCCCGGATTTCCTGCCGTTCCCACGACGCTCGCCGTTCCCGTTGCCGTTCCCACGCCCCTGCCCATTCGCCATCGACTTCTCTCCTCCCACACTCACCGGACGGCGAACCTATCCCTGCCCGCCGACACCCTTGCCCGTCGATTCCAGCTCCTGGATCACGCGCTCGAACTCCGCCACGTCGGAGAACTCCCGGTAGACCGAGGCGAAGCGCACGTAGGCCACCTCGTCGATCTCCCCGAGGCGCGCCAGCACCTCGCCGCCGATCTCGGCCGAGCTGACCTCGGCCCCCCGGCTGCGCGCGGCCTCCTCGACCTCGTCGCAGATCCGCAGAAGGTCCTCGTCTGTGACGGGACGGTTCGCGCACGCCTTGCCGATACCGGAGATGACCTTCGCCCTGTCGAAGGGCTCACGGGCCCCGTCCCGCTTGACCACGACCATGGGGACGCTCCCCATCCGCTCGAAGGTCGTGAAGCGCTGGGAACACTGCGTGCACTCCCGGCGCCGGCGTACGGCAGCACCACCGTCTGCGTCTCGTGAATCGACGACACGGGTGTCAGCGTCGCGGCAATACGGGCAGCGCATTTCCCCCCCAAATCTAGCCCACAACCCCAATATGTTGGGGTTCGTCTCCGGTGCATAAACCATATCTTGTATGTCAAGGAAGTAATTACACGCCTGTGACCTGCACAGATGCAGCGAAGACGCAGCTAGGAGTGGGCCGGGCAGCTCGAAGAAGCCGGCAGACCGCTCAGATCCCCCTCGTTGGGGATCCAGATCGAGCTGCCCGTCCGCAGCGCTCCGGCCAGGTGGTTGTGCTCGACGATCCGATGGACGGTCTCGCGGCGGTCCCCCGCGGGGTTGCGGCCGGCCAGGGTCCAGAGCGTGTCGCCGGGGCGGACGGAGATACAGCGCCAGGCTTGGGCGTGTGGTCTCGTGGCGGCAGCACCGGCCGCCCCAGCGATCGCTCCGATGGTCAAGATCAGGACGAAGACGAGAAGCCGGCCGAGCGGGGTGAGCTTCGTTCTATTGCTCGGGCTGTTCATTCCCGTCTCCTCCTGATACGAACACCTGTTCGAGTATACGAACTTCTGTTCTGACGTCAAGATAGAGCCGGGCGCCGACAAAAGAGTCGCTAGGGGCCCGGCTTGCGGGCGAGGGTGGCGACGCGATCCCGGAAGTCGGGCGTGACCAGCCGGTCCCCCAGCTTTCCCACGGCCGTGCGGGCGACACGCGCGACCGACGAGCTGTAGCCCACGAGGCGACCCACGTAGTAATCGATCGAGAAGGTCTTGGGGTGCGTGGTCGTCTCGACGATCTCGAACCCGGCGTCGGTCATCAGGCGGCCGAGGGTGCGCGACGAGAACAGGTAGAGGTGCCCGGGCAGGACCGACCACCACCACCGCCGCAAGGTCCGTGCGACGAGGCTGTCCACGTCGGGGGTCGCGCAGAACACGAGGCCGCCCGGGGCCATGAGCTCGTGCAGACGGCGCATGAGCGCGAGCGGATCGTGGACGTGCTCAATGACGTCGGCCAGCGTTGCCGCGTCCACCGATCCGGCCGGGACGTCGAGCTCGTCGAGCGTGACCTGCTGGACGTTCAGGCCTCGCGCCCTCGCCTCCTCCACCGCCCAGGACGAAAGCTCGATCCCCATGGCCTCCCAGCCGCGCCGGGACGCCTCCTCGACGAGCAGGCCCGGCCCACACCCGATGTCCAGGAAGCGGCCCGGTGGACGACGCTGCCGTTCGATGCGCTCGAGCGTCAGGCGAAAGGTCGCTCGCAGGCCCGCTTCCTCGGCGAGATAGTCGGGGTCCTCGGCGTCGGAATACGGGGCGGAGGCGGGCGGATCCTGACGCACGAGGCCGCACCCGACACACCGCACGAGGGGGCCGGCTCGTCCGTAGAGTGCCTCGGTCGGCCGCCCCGTCGGAGCGGCGCTGCGCGGCCGAAACCGCGAGAAGACGCGCCGGGTCCCGGCCTCGCCGCACAAGGGGCACGCGGTTGTCACATGATCCTCACGAATCGTCAGAAATGTCCGGATCGTTCGTATATACGAGAGAAGGAACCGGTTCTTATCTGTCGAAGCCAACGGGGTCCAATCAGGCATGAATCGCGTCGTCGTGATAGGTGGCGGCATCTCGGGGAGCGTCACTGCCCTTCGGCTTGCTCGAGCGGGGCGCGAGGTGGTCCTGCTCGAACGGGCTCCGAATCTCGGCGGCCTCGTCGTCAGCTTCTCAGTGGGCGGCACACCGCTCGAATGCTTCTACCACCACGTCTTCCCCAACGAGCGGGAGATCCTGCGACTGATCAACGAGCTTGGTCTCGGCCCCCGATTCCAATGGTTCCCGAGCACGGTGGGCGTGCTGACCAACGATCGCATCTGGCCGTTCACCTCAGCGCTCGACCTCCTGCGCTTCGAGCCGCTGCCGCTGTGGGATCGCGTCCGCATGGGTCTGGGCTCGGTCCGGATGACGGGAGCGGACTGGCGTCGCTTCGACCGCATCCAAGCGCGGGAATGGCTTCGCGTCGCCACGGGCGACCGGGCGATCGAGACGATCTGGGATCCGATGCTGCGCTTCAAGTTCGGCACCGCGGGTGCGAACGTCCCGGCGTCGTGGATGGCTGCCCGTTTCCGCCAGCGCGCGAGCGCCCGGACGCTGCGCGGCGAACGACTCGGCTACCTGCGCGGCGGCTTCCGACAGCTCTTCGACGCGCTCGGGGCCGAGCTCGAGCGTCTCGGCGCGTCCGTACGCACGGGGACCGGCGTCGAGCGTATCGAGGTCCGAGAGGGAGGCATCGCCGGCGTCGTGCTCGACGACGGGACGGAGCTCGAGACGAATGCCGTCGTGTACGCCGGCCAGCTGCCCAACCTCGCCGGGCTCCTTCCGGCCGAAGCGATAGATCCGCGCATGCCCGGGCTCGTCGGGCGGCTGGGTGCCACCTGCATCGTCCTCGAGCTGACGCGATCGATCAGCGACACGTACTGGACGAACGTCTGCGTGGACGACGTCCCGTTCGGTGCGCTCATCGAGCACACGAACCTCGTGCCGGCCGACGATTACGACGGACGTCACATCGCCTACCTCGGCCGGTACTTCACGCCGGACGACCCGTTGGCCAAGGCCGACCTCGGCAAGACGGCCAAGGCATGGATCAAGGCGCTGGCCAAGCATCTGCCGAACTTCTCACGCGACGACGTCATCGACGTGCATCCCTTCCGCACTCCCTATGCCGCGCCGCTGATCTCACTCGGCTACCGCCGTCGGTTGATCCCGGTGCGCAGCCACATCGACGGCCTCTTCGTCGCGACGACCGCGCAGATATACCCCGAGGATCGCGGCATGAACGAAGGCGTGCGCCTCGCCGACGAGGCGGCCGACATGGTGCTCGACTGGACACCGAGAGCGGTCGGTCGACGTCGGATCGCCGTCGCGTCATGACGCCCTTCGCCTCGGCGGCATATCTGGTGGGGGTCGTGGTCTGCATAACCCTGGCTGCGGCCGCCGTCTCCAGATGGGCACACGCGGACGCACTCGACCGGGCCCTCGTCACTGTTCTGTCCGGCATAGTGATCCCGATCGGCGTCGCCCTCGTCTTGGGCATGGCCGGACTGCTATCACCCGCACCGTTCCTGGTGACGGTCGTCGCGATCGGGGTCGTGTCGGCGGTCTGGCTCGTGCGCCGCGAGTCACCGCACAAGCGGGCGCCGGCCGCATGGTCGATCAGCGGAATGGTCGCCGTGATCGTCGGAGCGATCCTCGGGTTCCTCGCTCTCGTGCCGACGCTCGCCGGCCGGCTCAGCCAGCACGTGGAAACCGGGAACTACCACATCACCAACCTCGTGACGTGGGTCCGCAACCATTCGATCTGGGAGCTCCCGTTCCAGAACACGGGTTTCTTCACGGCCACCCATCCCGGCAACGGTGAGCTCATCGGCGCGCCGATGCTCCTGGCCACCGGGGGCGATCAGCTCGCCTACATCGGCAACATCGTAGTGGCGGCGTTGTGTGTGATCGCGTGCGCCACCATCGTCCGCGAGCTCGACGGACGGCCCGATCTCGGCGCGCTGGCCGCGCTCGCCCTCGTCGGTGCACCTCTCGTGTTCGCGACGCAGGGACACAGCCTCGCCACGGATCTGCCGGCGACGGCAGGTGTGTTGGCCGGGGTCGCGGCCCTGCTCCGCGCCCGAAGAACCCGCGACGTGCGCTGGGTCGTTCTGGCCGGCTTCGCCCTCGGCCTCGCGCTCGGGAGCAAGTACACGGTTCTGCTCGTGGTCCCCGTCGTGGTTGCGGCGGGAGTCCTCGCGCTCAAGCCTCGGCGCGCGGCGTTGTGGCTCGCGCCCGGGCTCGTCTTGCTGGCCGCTCCGTGGTTCCTGCGCAACCTTCTGGCCACCGGGAATCCGATCTTTCCGCAGGCGGTGAGGATCGGCGGCATCGAGCTGTTCCCCGGCGCCCAGAGCCCGTTGCTCGGATTGAAGACGACGATGCTGGATCACATGATCGCCGGCAACACCGGCGTCCTCAGTCTGTGGGGCCGAGTGTCGGCCGAGCTCTTCGGCCCGGCCGCCCTTCTCGTGGTGGTCGGCATCACGGTGGCGTGGTTCAAGACGCCACATAGCCGCGAGCGCATCGCCGTCGCGGCGATCGGAGCCGTCGCTGCGATCGTGTACTTGATCACGCCGTACACGGGCGGCGGTCCGGAGGGCCTGCCGTTCCTCCTCGGCTCGAACATCCGGTACACGATCACGGCCGCGTTCGTCGGCGTGGCGCTCGGGGCCCTCGTGATGCCGCCGCGGCTGGTTGTTCTGGTCGCTGCGGCCGCGTTCGGCTACGAGGGCTGGCGCATGGCCCGCGGCTACGGCTTCCGCAACGATCTCAATCTCGGACCGGCCCTCGGTGCCATTGTCGTGGTCGTACTCGCCGGCTTGGCATGCGCGGCCCTCGTTGCGCTCGGTCGGCGCCGGCTCGCGTACGGGCCCATCACCGTCGCAACGAGCGGCATGGCATCGCTGGTGCTCGTCGGTGTCGCGTTGGGCCAGATCAACGGCGCGGTCGTGCCGGCACGACTGGAGCACGTGCTGTCCAAGACCGGACGCGACAACGTGATGGTTCTGGGCGTGGACGACATGCGGAGCGTGCTCGGTTCCGGTCTGCGCGCCGGTGTCCAGACCGTCTCGGCCGGCGGACGCGCGGGCGAGCGCCCACCGTCCAGTCGCGAGGAGCTCGACGCGGCCGTCCGATCGGCGAACGCCGACGTCATCGTCGTGCGTGACGGCACACCGGGAGTGCCGACGGGATGGACGCCCCCGGCCGGTTGGCAGCGGACCGCATCGACGCGTACGGGAGATGTCTATGTGCGCGAGCCGGAGACTCCGCCGGCGCCTTCGACCCCGCCTGCACCGGAGGAACCGCAGCCCTCCGCTCCACCCGAGCCGACGGTGCCGCCGGCCCCGGTCCCGTAGATCTGTCCCCACGTCGGCGCATACTCACGGCTCCAGTCGCAAAGGAGTCGCTACGCTCCATCCTGCGCGGGCCCGCATCGGCGCTCTCTCCGTGTGCGTTGTCGTCCTGGGCAACGCGTTCTCCCTGGCCGTGGCGGAAGACGAGATCCCTGTGCCGCGTCAGGGGGCCGAGCACACCGTCCCGCTGTACGGCGATCTGGTGCGCATCTTCGACGCACCGCCCGATCCGTTCGCTCCCGGCCACCGCGGTGTCGACGTCGGCGCTCCCACGGGAACGCCGGTGCGTGCCTCGGCCACAGGCGTGGTTAGCTTTGCCGGGTCGGTAGCCGG
>Ga0299907_10000522_pt1 | contig 18893 bp, 16 predicted proteins | sample RVTome_16_FD_198680 | JGI IMG/M metagenome (GOLD analysis project Ga0299907, IMG submission 198680) | Soil microbial communities from uranium-contaminated site in the Upper Colorado River Basin, Wyoming, United States - RVT152D67 (version 2) ...
CCTGGTGAAGACCACCGGCGACGGGGTACTGGCCACCTTCGGCTCCGCCGTCGACGCCCTGGCCGCGGCGGTGGCCGCCCAGCAGGCCACCGAGGCCCACGCCCGCGCCGGCGCCGTACCACTCGAGCTCCGCGTGGGCCTGGCCCTGGGCGAGGTCGCGGCCGAGGAAGGCGACGTGTTCGGCACCCCGGTGGTGGAGGCCGCTCGGCTGGTGGCCGTGGCCCGCCCGGGTCAGATCCTGTGCTCGGCCATGGTCTCGATGGTGGCCGGCTCCCGGGCGAAGGTGGAACTCACCGATCTCGGCACCATGGAGCTGAAGGGCCTGCCCGGACCGCTGGCCGTCCAGGAGGTGGCCTGGGCGCCGGCGCCCGTCACCGCCGTGCCGATCCCTCCATTGCTCACCGATCGGGGTCGGGTCTTCGTGGGCCGGGACCACGAGCTGGAACGGTTGCGGAGCCTGTGGAAGGAGACGGTGGCCGGGGAACGCCGGGTGGCGCTCCTCGGCGGCGAGCCGGGTGTCGGCAAGACCCGCCTGGCCGCCGAGCTGGCCGAGGAGGTCCACGGCCAAGGGGCGATGATTCTTGCCGGGCGCTGCGACGAGGACCTCGGTGTCCCCTACCAACCCTTCGTGGAGGCGCTGCGCCACTACCTGGCCCATGTCGCCCGGCCCTGCCTCGGCCGCCACGGCGGCGAGCTGGCCCGTCTCGTCCCCGATCTCGCCGCGGTAGCCCCCGGCCTCCCTGAGCCGCTCCGCTCCGACCCGGAAACCGAGCGCTACCGCCTCTTCGACGCCCTCTCCTCCTGGCTGGCCGACGCTTCCGCGGAAAGGCCGGTGCTCCTCATCCTCGACGATCTCCAGTGGGCGGCCAAGCCCACGCTCCTCCTCTTGCGCCATGTGCTGCGTTCGGCCGACCCGGCCCGCCTGCTGGTGGTGGGGACCTACCGGGACACGGATATCGGCCGGGGCCATCCCCTCACCGAACTGCTGGCCGATCTGCGCCGGGGCGGCGGCGCCGAGCGTGTTCCGGTGACCGGCCTCGACGCCCCCGGGGTGGCCGCCTTCCTGGAGGCGGCCGCCGGCCACGGCCTCGACGAAGAGGGCGAGGACCTGGCCCGGGCGGTATGGACGGAGACGGAGGGCAACCCGTTCTTCGTGGCCGAAGTGCTGCGCCACCTGTCCGAATCAGGCGTCGTGGAACGCCGGGGGGGTCGTTGGGAAGTGGCGGCCGGCACCCTGGAGGAGCTTGGCATCCCCGAAGGCGTACGGGACGTCGTGGGGCGGCGCCTGTCCCGGCTCTCCGAGGCGGCCAACCGGGTCCTCACGGTGGCGGCCGTGGTCGGCCTCGAGTTCGAACCGGCCGTGGTGGCGCCGGCCGGTGGCCTGGCCGAGGACGACGTCCTCGCCGCGCTCGAGGAAGCAGTGGGGGCCCGGCTGGTGGTCGAAGTGCCGGCAGGCACGGCGCCGCGGAACCGCTTCTCCCACGCCCTGGTGCGGGCCACCCTCTACGACGAGCTGAGCGCCGGGCGCCGGGTCGCCCTGCACCGGAAGGTGGCGGAGGCCATCGAGGCGGTGTACGCCCGCCGCCTCGACGACCATCTCCCCGCCCTCGCCCACCACTGGGCCCGGGCGTCGGCGCCGGCGGCCGAGGCGGCCCAGGCCGTTCACTACGCCACCCGGGCCGGCGACCAGGCGCTGGCTCTGCTCGCCCACGACGAGGCGGCCTCCTACTACGCCTCGGCCCTGGAGTTGCTCGACGCCTCGGCCGCGCCCGCCGAAGCACCCGAACGTCTGGAACTGATGATCGCCCTGGGGGAGGCCCAGCGCCGGGCCGGCGACGCCTCCTACCGGGACACCCTGCTCCGGGCCGCCCGGCTGGCCGAGGCCCGGGGGGACACCACCGCCCTCGCCCGGGCCGCGCTGGCCAACAACCGCGACGCCATCTACTCCGCCATGGGTGTCGTCGACACCGAGCGGGTAGCCGTCCTCGAATCGGCCTTGCGCGGCGTCACCCCGGAGGACAGCCCCACCCGGGCCCGCCTGCTGGCCATCCTGGCCATCGAGCTGTTCTGGAGCGATGACCTGGACCGGCGCATCGACCTCTCCGACCAGGCCGCCGCCATGGCCCGGCGCCTCGACGACCCATCCACACTGACCCTCGTCCTCACCGCCCGCTGCGCCGCCATCATGGGGCCGGGCACGAGGCAGGAACGTCTGGCCACCACCGAGGAGCTCCTGGCTGCGGCCGGCCGCCTGGGCGACCCGGCGGCGACCAGCATGGCGTGGGCGGTGCGGGCCCGGACCGTGCTCGAGACCGGAAATCTCACCGAGGCCGAACAGGCGACCTCCGTTTCGCTGGAACTGGCCGCCGATGCGGGTCAGCCCGCCTTGCTCTTCTGGCCGACCTGGATCAGCGCCGGCATCGCCCTGGGGGCAGGCCGCATGGAAGAGGCGGAAGTCAAGACAGCCGCCATCCTGGACGTGGGCGCCCGGGCCGGCCATCCCGACACGCGGCCCTTCCACTCCATGGCCGAGTTCCAGCTGCGCTTCGAGCAGGGCCGCCTCGCCGAGGTCGAAGATTCGTTCGCCGTCCTGGCCCGGGACCTACCGAGGCTGAGTGTGACCCTGCCCCTCCTCGCCCTCCTGTATTGCGAGTTGGGCCGGGAGCACGAGGCCCGTCCGATCCTGGAGGCGGCGACGGCTGCGGGCATCTCGAACATCCCGGTGGATACCAGCATGTTGCGGACCGTCACCACCCTGAGCGTGGTGGCCACGCGCCTGGGGGACAAACGGGCCGCCGCCGACTGCGCTGAGGCCCTGAACCCCTACGCCGACCACTTCGTGGTGATGGCCGGAGTGCCCACCGGTGCCGTCCACCACTACCTCGGCCTCCTGGCCGCCAGCCTCGATCGCCTCGACGAGGCCGACGCCCGGTTCGCCGCCGCGGTCGATGCCCACGAACGGGCGGGCATGCCCCGCTGGCTGGCGCGCAGCCGGCTGGAGTGGGCCCGCACGCTGGCCAACCGCCGCGGCCCCGGCGACGCCGACCGCGCCCGGGTGCTCCTCGGCCGGGTCGCCGAGCATGCCTACGAGCTCGGTATGGCCCACCTGGACCGGCAGGCGGCCGCCCTCCTCTCCGAGGTCGCCCCGTGATGATGGCTCTTCGCCTGGCGGCTCATCGGGGTGCGGCCGGGGGCCCCTGCCCCAGCCGCCATTCCCTGCTGGCGCAGGTCCTGTGACGACCAGCGTCGCCACCCCAGTCCTCGAGGTGCGGGAACTGACCCGGCGCTTCGGTGGGGTGACCGCCGTCGACAACGTGTCCTTCGCCGTGGAGGCGGGGGAGATCTTCGGGCTCATCGGGCCCAACGGGGCAGGGAAGACGACGCTGTTCAACGTGGTGACCGGGATTACCAAGCCGACGGCGGGGCGGTTCCTCCACGATGGCGAGGATGTGACCGGGACCCGGCCCCACCAGGTGGCCCGGCGGGGGATCGCCCGCACGTTCCAGAACATCCGGCTCTTCCCCAACCTCTCGGCGCTGGAGAACGTGATGATCGGCCGGCACATCCACACCCGCAGCGGGCTGCTCACCGGTGTCCTCGGCCTGCCGCCGGGGCCGGCCGAGGAGCGAGCGGTGCGGGAGCGGGCCCGGGAGCTGCTGGGGCTCATGGGCCTGTCCAAGCGGGCCGGGGTGAAGGCCCGCAACCTCCCCTACGGCGACCAGCGTCGCCTGGAAATCGCCCGGGCCCTGGCCCTGGAGCCCAAGGTGCTGCTCCTGGATGAGCCGGCGGCGGGGATGAACCCGCAGGAGAAGTCGTCGCTGTCCGACTTCATCCGCGGGCTGCGGACCGACTTCGACCTGACCGTGCTCCTCATCGAGCACCACGTGCCCCTGGTCATGGGGCTGTGCGACCGCATCGCGGTGCTGGACTTCGGCCGGCTCATCGCCCTGGGCGACCCCGAGGTGGTCCGCGCCGACCCGGCCGTGGTCGAGGCCTACCTGGGGGAAGAGGAGTGACCGGAGAGACGTGCGGAGCACGGCTCGGCGGCTGGGGCAGGGGCCCCCGGCCGCACCGCGATGAGCCGCCAGGCGAAGAGCCATGAGCACGGCCCAGCCCCTCCTGGAGGTCTCCGACCTCTCCGTGCGCTACGGCGGCATCAGCGCGCTGGAGCACGTCGATCTCACGGTGAACGCCGGCGAGGTGGTCACCCTCATCGGGGCCAACGGGGCGGGCAAGACCACGCTGCTGCGGGCCGTCAGCCGCCTGGTCGAACCCCACACCGGCTCCATCCACTTCGACGGCACCGACCTGCGCAAGGTGGGGGCACCCAAGGCGGTGTCGCTCGGGATCGGCCACTCCCCCGAAGGGCGGCGGGTGCTGGCCCGCCAGAGCGTGCGGGACAACCTGCTCCTGGGGGCGTGGACCCGGCGCGACGACGGCGCCATCGCCGCCGACCTGAAGGCCCAGCTGGAACGGTTCCCGCGCCTGGCCGAGCGCATCGACCAGCCCGCCGGCACCCTCTCGGGCGGCGAGCAGCAGATGCTGGCCATCGCCCGGGCGCTCATGAGCCGGCCCCGCCTCCTGCTGCTCGACGAACCCAGCCTCGGTCTCGCCCCCCGCCTGGTGCGGGACATCTTCGCCATCGTGGGCGAGCTCCACGACGCCGGGGTCACCATCCTCCTCGTCGAGCAGAACGCCACCCTGGCCCTCCAGCGGGCCGACCGGGGCTACGTCCTGGAGGCGGGCCAGATGACCGTCTCCGGCCCCGCCTCGGAGCTGGTGGCGGACGAGCGCGTCCGGCGCGCCTACCTCGGTTGACGGCCGCCTCCCGGTCGACGGGCGCCCCGCACCTCACCGGCCTGGCCGCCACCCTCTCCGCCGGCATGGTGATGTCGACCTTCGTGGGCTACGCCTTCGGGGCGCTGGGCCCGTTCATCATCGACGACCTGGACCTGTCCCGGACCGCCCTCGGCTCCCTCACCACGGTGATGTACTTCGTGGGCTCGATCCTCTCGCCGGTCCTCGGCCCGCTGGTGGACCGCTTCGGGGGCCGGCGCAGCCTCCTGGCCCTGTTCGCGGTGGGATCGGCGGGCACCGTGGTGGCGTCCGCCACCCCCGGCTACGCCGGCCTGGTGGCGGGGGCGGCGCTGGCCGGGGTGGCCGTGGCGCTGGGCAACATCGCCACCAACCAGCTCATCGCCCGCCACGTGGACCCCACCCGCCAGGGAGTCGTCACGGGCGTGAAGCAGTCCGGGGTGCAGGTCGGCGCCTTCCTGGCCGGTGCCGCCCTCCCCGCCCTGGCCGAGGCGTGGGGATGGCGCTGGGCCCTGGCCACCAGCGTCCTCATCGCCGCCGCCGGCGTCGCCGGGACGCTCCTCACCGTCCCTCACCATCCGGGCCGCTTCGAGATGCCCCGCGACCCGGCTGACACCGGTGCGGGCCCGCTGGGCCCGGCCGTCAACCGGCTCACCGCCTACTCCACCCTGATGGGTCTCGGCGTCGGAGCCGCCGCCGCCTACCTGCCCCTCTACGCCGTGGAGGAGCTGGGGACGGGCCGGCGGGCCGCCGGCCTGGCCGCCGCGCTCATGGGCCTGGTCGGGGTCGTCGCCCGGGTGCTGTGGGGCCGGCGCCACGACCGCACCGCCACGCCCGTCACCCGCACCCTCCTCGTCCTGGCCGCCGCCTCCGTCGTCGCCGCCGGGCTGGTGTGGGCAGCGGAGGCGGCCGGGGTGGCCCTCCTGTGGGCCGGCGCCGCCGCCTTCGGCGCCACCGCGGTGGCCTGGAACGCCCTGGGCATGCTGGCCATCGTGCGCGACGTGGACTCGGCCCGGGCGGGACGGGCCTCGGGCCGGGTGCTGCTCGGCTTCTTCGCCGGCTACCTGGCCGGCCCCGTCTCCTTCGGCGCCGTGGTCGACGCCACCGACACCTACGCCCTGGGCTGGGCCGGCGTCACCGCCGCCTTCCTGGCCGCCACCGCCGTCGGCTGGCGCTGGCGGTCCGCCTCCCCCGCGGCCGACCTCTCGACCTGAGCCCCTCCGTCAGCGGCGCAGGAGGGCCAGGAAGACGGCGGAGGGCAGCACCTGGGCGCCGAGGGCCTCGGCCCGGTTGCGCACCCAGGCATCGGAGGAGACGACCAGGACGGGTACCTCCGGCGGCCGGGCCGCCACCTCGTCCACCACCACCTCGTCGGCCTCCTGGCCCGCGGCGGAGAACACCATCCGCAGGCCGGGTCGCCGGGGCGGGCGGACCCCGGCCACGTTGGCGCCGTCGAAGACGAGGGTCACCCCCACCCGGGTCCGGAGCTGGAACTCGGCCAGGGCGCCGAACAGCCGCTCGCGCTGCTCGGACACCGGCGCGTCGGGCCACGCCAGCATGGACACGTTGTAGCCGTCCACCACCACCGCCAGCCCCGGGGTACGGACCATGGCCTCCGCCGCCTCGGGGGTGTCCGCCATCATCCCCGGGGGGATTCGCACCGGGGCCCGTTTGCGCCGGTCCGGTCGGGGCGGGGGTGGCCCGGCGGCGGTACGCCCGGTGGTGGCGTCGCTCGGGGGCGCCCCGCTGATGCTCTCCGGGCCGAGCAGCTGACCCAGCCGGCCGGCGAGCCGGGCGGCCCCTTCGATGGCGTCGGCCAGGCGGCCCGTGGCTTCGGCCGCTTCGGCCATGACGGCCGGATCAGGGCCGGGCGGCGACGGCGGGGGCGGCTCGGCCGCCCCGGCCGCCTCCGCCACCAGTTGGGCCTCGTTCCGGGCCCGCTGCTCGGCGGCCGCCCGGCGGGCCTCGGCCTTGGCCTGCGCCTCGGCCTCCCCCCTCCGGCGGACGGCCTCGGCCAGATCCCCCTCCAGCTCCTCCACCCGGGCCTGGGCCTCGGCCAGCTCGGCCACGACCTGCTCCGTCCCGGCCCGCCGGGTCCGGCGGGCCTCCTTCAGCTGCGTCTCCAGCGTCCCGGCCTGCGCCTCCGCCGCCGTCCGGGCCACCTCGGCCCGGCGCTTGGCCTCCTCCAGGGTGGCCACCCGTTCCTCCAGGGACCGCATCTGGTCGGCCACGCCGTCGTGGGCCCGTCCCGCCTCGAAGGTGGCCACGGCCAGCCCCAGAGCGAACTCCCACCCGGGGGGACGGACGCTGTAGAGGGCGGCGACGAGTCCGGGAAGGTTCCCGTCGGCCGCGGCCCGGCCCACCCGGGCGGCGGCTTCGCCGGGTTCCCAGCCCTCGAGGGCGGCGGCCGCCTCCGGGCTGCGGGCGTAGGCGTCGGACACCGCCGCCGACACCTGCTCGTCGGTGTCCAGCAGCCGGCGCAGCTGCACCCGGGCCGCGGGCGTGGCCAGGCCCCGGCGGTCGAAAGTGGCCAGGCGCCGGGCGGCGGGGGGCACGTCGGCGGGGGCCAGCGCCCGCAGCACATCGCCCGCCAGCTCCAGGAGCGGCGCCAGGAGACCCTCGGGAAGGTCGCCGGCCGCCGGCTCGGCCTCGTCGCTCCCGACGTCACGTGGCGGACGGGGCACCGGATCGCTCACGGGACCTGCGCCAGCAGGGACCGGCGGCTGGGGCAGGGGCCCCCGGCCGCACCGCGCTGAGCCGCCAGGCGAAGAGCCATGATCACGGAGCCTCGTTGCGCCTTCCTCCGGCCGGATTCGTACACTGAGGCGTCCGAGGCCCCTCGGACCACGCGCCCGGGGTGCCGGGTGTCCCCGCCGTGGAGGGATCGCATGCAGGCACGATACGACGAGCTCACGCTGGAGACCCAAGGCGACGGCGACATCCTGGACCTCACGTCCTACGCCCAGAAGGCCATCGCCAACCACGGACTCCGCGACGGCCTGTGCACCGTGTTCGTGGCCCACTCCACCTGCGGCATGACCACCATCGAGTGTGAGCCGGGCTGCAACGCCGACATCAACACCGTGCTGGAGCGGGTCGCCCCCCAGGACGACACCTGGCAGCACAACGAGCGCAACTCGGACACCAATGGCCACAGCCACGCCCGGGCCGCGCTGATCGGGCCGTCCGTCACCCTGCCCTTCAGCAACGCTGAGCTGCAGGTTGGCACCTGGCAGCGGGTCGTCATGATCGACTTCGACGACCGGCCCCGCAGCCGCAAGGTGGTCATCCAGCTGCTGGGCGCCTGACCCACCCGGTCTCGGCCCTCCCCCCCGACCCGGTCAGTCCGGGACGGGCATCTCCACGATGGAGGCTCCGCTGGCCGCGCACCAGCGGCACGTCACCCGCTCCACCTCCCGCGCCAGAACCTCCTCGTCCTCCACCTGGAGATCGCCACCCACGCTGTAGTGCCAGAAGGCGCGGGTCCGGGTGGTGGCCACCACATCGAAGCGGGTCAGGTTCCCGCAAGCGTCGCATCGGTACCGGGTCGGCATCTACGCCGCCCGTCGGCCCAGGCTGGTGGCCACCGCCTTCAGATCGGCAGGTGGGAAAGGCTGGCGGAGGTTCCCGAACTCGATGAGGGCCACGACCCGGCCTTTGCGGACGAAGACGAAGTCGGCGATGTAGGGCACCTTCTCCTCGGAGGAAGGCTCGTCCTCGACGTCGTCGGCCGGAAGCTGCACCTCGAAGCGGAACCCGGTCGTCTGGTCGCCGAAGCCGGCGACGTCCAGGGGCGACATGGTTCCCCGCACGTCCTCGGACAGTCTGGGGTTGCGGGCCAGTCGGGCGTTGATGAGCCCTTCGAAGCAGCCCCGGGCGCCGGGCGTGGCCAGGGTGGCCAGCACCTTCTCGGCCGAGGCGGGGGTGTCGAGGACGGCCGAGGAGGACGACACCGTGCCCGTCCCCGAGCGTCCGTACTCGCCGGAGCGCGCCTTGGCCCGCACCGCGGCGGTGAGCGTGGCGGCATCGGGTCCCAGGCAGCGCTCGAAGGGACCGTCGGCCTCCGCCGGCCCCGTGGGGGCGGGGCGCACCAACGTGAACCCGGCGGGCAGGTCGCTGCCGGTGAGCACGAAGCGGCGGGCCAAGGCGTCGTCCGCCTCCTTGGAGGGCGGGGCCGTGGTGGTCGTCGGGGCGGGCGCCGTCGTGGTGGTGGAGGCGGCGGCACCCGCGCCGGTGGCGGCGGTGGTGGTGGGCGGCCCGACCGTCGTGGAGGTGACCGGCGCGCCGGCCCCGGGCGTCCCGGTTCCGGCGCCCGTCGACACCGCCAGCGTCTCCCGGCCGGCCACCCGGCGCTCCGCCTCTTCGGCCGGGCCGCGGCCCCAGGTGAGGCCCACGGCGGCCACCACGAGGCAGAGCGCTCCCACGAGCCGGTCCGGGGGGATCACACGTCGGAGGGTAACCCCGGCACGACGCTTCCCGGCGTCATTCGGGGCCCCTCGACCCGGGTTGGATGTCTCACCCCGTCGTTACCGTCCCCTCATGTTGAGCTTGTACTCCGGGGACACCCCGGACCCCGGGCTGATCTCCGGGGACACCCCGCTGTCCGAGGTCAGCTTCGCCGTGATCGACCTCGAGACCACCGGGATGGCGCCCGGGCAGAGCCGGATCATCGAGGTGGCGGCCGCCCGGTTCCGGGGCGGGGAGTGCCTCGGCACGTTCCAGACCCTGGTCAACCCCGGCTGCCAGGTGCCGCCGTTCATCACCGTGCTGACCGGGATCACCGAGTCGGTTCTGGTGCCCGCCCCGTCGATCGAGGCGGTGCTGCCCGCCCTGCTCGAGTTCCTGGGCGACGCCGTGCTGGTGGGCCACAACCTCCGCTTCGACACCTCCTTCCTCGACGCCGCCCTCCGCGCCACTGACCGCCGGCCCCTGCACCAACCCCGGGTCGACACCCTGGCCCTGGCCCGGCGCCTACTGGGTGACGAGGTCCCCGACCGGCGCCTGGGCACGCTGGCCCGGTTCTTCCGCACCGACACCATGCCCACCCACCGCGCCCTCGACGACGTCCTGGCCACCGCCGGCGTCCTCCACGGGCTGCTGGAACGGGCGGCCACCTTCGGGGTCCTCGCCCTCGACGACCTCCTCACCTTCCCGTCGGCGCCGCTGGCCCTGGCCAAGCTGCCCCTGGCCGCCCACCTGCCCCGCCGCCCCGGGGTGTACCTGTTCGCCGACGCCGGCGGCCGGGTCCTCCACGTGGGCCGGGCCGGCGACCTGCGGGCCCGGGTCCGCTCCTACTTCGCCCCCGGGGACCGCCGCCACCGCCGGCTGCTGCGGGAGACGGCCCGCATCGACCATCTCGTCTGCACCCACCCGCTGGAGGCGGCGGTCGTCCAGGCGCGCCTCGTCCACGCCCACCGGCCGCCCTATGGGCTTCACGTAGGCCGGGCCCGGCCCTCCCCGGCCTACGTGAAATTCACCGCCGAGCGTCGGCCGCGGCTCCTGGTCGTGCACCAGCGCCGGGCCGACGGCGCCCTCTATCTCGGGCCGCTGCCCTCGACCCGGGCCGCCCGACTGGTGAGGGAAGCGATCCGGAGCACAGGTTCGCCGGAGCTGCTGCCGCGGGCCGTCGCCGGCGAGCCCGGCCTTCTCGTGGGGCCGCTGTCCGGCCGCATGCACAGCCTGGCCGCGGCCTGCCGGTACGCGGAAGCCGTCGTGGCCCGGAAGCACTACCAGGCCCTGGCGGGAGCACTCCGCCGCCAGTGCCTCATCGACACCGTCCGGGCCGCCGGCCGGGTGGTGGTCGAGTCCGGCGGCGTCGTGCTGGTGATCGAGGAGGGCCGGCTCGTGACCCCGGACCTCCCCGGCCCGGTCGGCGCCACCCCGGTCCCCGCTCCGCGGCTGGCGGTCGAGGCCGGCGAGGTGCTGATCGTCGCCCGCTGGCTGGAACAGGAGGGCTCCGCCGGCCGGGTCCGCCTGGTGCACAGCGACGGACCCCTGGACGCGCTGTGGCCTCCCACCGCCGCCGCGGCCTGAGGGGCCCGAGGGGTTACGCCAGGCCGTCGATCACGGCGGCCAGGTCGGTGTCGTTGGCGGTCACGCCACCCTCGGAGTGGGTGGAGAGCGCCACCAGCACCCGGTTGTAGTGGATCTCCAGGTCAGGATGGTGGTTGGCCGACTCGGCCGGGCCGACCATCCGTTCCACGAACCCGACCGCCTCGGGGAATCCCTTGAATTTGAACTCCTTGGTGATCTGCCCATCGCCCCGGGCCCAGCCGGGAAGCTTGTCCAGGGCGCTGTCGATCTCGGCATCTGAAAGGGTCGCCATGGGGGCATTCTTCCACTCGTGGCGGCCCTACACTTCCCGGCGGTGACGAGCCTGTGACCGACCCGATGGCCGAGGCCACCCGCCGGCGGGAGGCGGGGGAGGATGTCGTGCTGGCCACCGCCGTGCGCACCGACGGCGCCCCGCCGTGCCGGCCGGGCCAGAAGCTCCTCCTGGGTCGGGACGGTCCGCTGGCGGGGACGCTGGGCTGCTCCGAGTTCGACGCCCAGGCGGTGGCTTCCGCCGCCGACCTGCTGGCCGCCGGGCAACCCACCCTGGCCACCTACACCCATGAGGCCGGTTCCGTGGACGTCTACCTGGAGCCCCTCGCACCCCGTCCCCTGCTCGTCGTCCTGTCGGCCACGCCCGTCGCCCTCCACCTGCTGCGGGGCGCGGCCGAGCTCGGCTACGCCACCGTCCTGGTCGAGGACCGCGCCGGGCGGGTCACACCCGACCACGTCGCCGCCGCCGGCCGGGTCGAAGCCACGCTGGAGGCGGTGGGCGCCGGGCCGACCACCGACGTGGTGGCCACCGACCACGACGACCCCAGCCTGGCCGGGCATCTTGGCATCCTGCTCCGCTCCCCGGCCCGCTTCGTGGGGATGATGGGCAGCGCCCGCCACACCGCCGCCCACATCGACTCGCTCCGGGCCCAGGGCCTGGGCGACGAGCTGGACCGGTTGCGGACCCCCGTCGGCCTCGACCTCGGCGGCCGCACGCCGGCCGAGATCGCCGTCTCGATCCTCGCCGGCCTGGTGGCGGCCCGCACCGGCCACCCCGGCGGCTGGCTCGACCGCAAGCCCTGACCGGCACCACCAACCGGCGTGGCTCAACGCCGCATACCGACGCTGAACAAAGCCAGTTCGCGGAGCAACCCACTTACGCACCAACCGGCGTGGCTCAAGCCCGCATACAGGGCCTGAACAGAGCCGGTTCCGGGAGCACCCGACTTACGCTCGAACCGGCGTGGCCCAACCCCGCATATAGGGGCTGAGCAGCGCCGGTTGCAGGAAGGTGTCTCTGCGACCACAGCCGGGCCACGCTTCAGACGGCGCGCCGGGCCCCCTCGCCCTTCCTTGGCTGCGGGTTTTCGGGCCCGGCCTCCCGCCGCCGGGATTTGGCTTTCGCCTTCCGCTCCCGCCGCCCGGCGAGCCACTCCAGCACGAGGTGGGCGGCGCCCGCGGCCAGGACGGCCCACAGCGGGAGCAGCACGAGGAGGACGGCGTAGCGCCGCACCCCCTCGCCGGCGAAGGTGTCGAGGACGGTGTCGACGTCGAGGAGACCGACCACCCGGAGCAGGGCGGCCGAAGCCAGGAAGCCGACGATCAGGGCCAGCACCCACACCGATACCCGGAGGGCGGCCGGCACCCTGATGGCGGGGCTGGGAAGAACGGCCGCCCCGGGCGGCGGGACCGGCCCGGGGCGGCCACCCTGAGGGGCCCGGGACGGCGCCGCGGCGGGATGGGCACGGGTCGCCTCACCGTCCCGGGCCGGAGGAGGCGGGGCCACCGACTCGGGGACGGAGAGGAGCCGGTTGCAGCCCTGGCAGCGGAACTGGCCCTGGCCGGCGACCTCGGCCAGCGGGTGGACGTGCCCGCAGGAGGGGCATTGGAGCCCGGTGGTGGTCATGCGCCGCTGAGCGCCACCAGCCGCTCCAGAGCCGCGGCGGCCCGGCCTTCGGCCAGGGAGGCCTGAGCCGCCTCGATACCCTCGGCGAACCCGGCGGCCACTCCGGCCACCACCAGGGCCGCGGCGGCGTTGAGGACGACGATGTCGCGGGCCGGTCCTTTGGCCCCCGAGAGCACGTCGGTGGCCACCTCGGCGTTCCGGCCCGGGCCCCCACCCCGCAGATCGCCCGCCGTGGCCCGGGGGATGCCGAGCAGGGCGGGATCGAGCACGAAGGTTCGGACCTCGCCGCCGCTGAGCTCCCAGACCGACGAGGTCGTGGTGGTGGTCAGCTCGTCGAGGCCATCGTGGCCGTGGAACACCAGGGCGTGCTCGCAGCCGAGCTCGCCCAGGGCGGCGATGACCTTCTCCGCCATGGCCGGGTCGGACACGCCCAGTGACTGACGGCGGGCGCCGGCCGGGTTGGCCAGGGGCCCGAGAAAGTTGAACGTGGTGGGGACGCCCAGCTCCCGGCGGGTGGGACCGGCGTGGCGCAGCGCCGGGTGGTAGCGGGGGGCGAAGCAGAACCCGATGCCGGACTCTTCGATGCAGCGGGCCACCGCCGCGGGCCCCGGGTCGAGCGTGACCCCCAGTTCCTCGAGCAGGTCGGCCGAGCCACATTCCGACGACGCCGAGCGGTTCCCGTGTTTGGCCACCTTGGCCCCCGCCCCGGCGGCCACGAAGGCGGCCACGGTGGACACGTTGATGGAGCCGGAACGGTCGCCGCCCGTTCCGCAGGTGTCCACCAGCGGCGCGACGGACACCTCGACCCGCTCGGCGAAGGCGAGCATGGTGCGGGCCAGGGCGGCGATCTCCGCCGCCGTCTCCCCCTTGGCCCGGAGGGCGACGACGAAGCCGGCGATCTGCGCCGGGGTGGCAGAACCTTCCAGGATGGCCGACATGGCCGCCTCGGCCTCGTGGGCTTCCAGGTCCTGGCGGGCCAGCAGCCGGGCCAGCACCGGCGGCCAGGCGAAGGTGGCAGGTTCGGTCACGCCGGCGAGGTTACCGCCGGTGACCGGCCGTTCCGCTGACGGGGCGGGGCTTCTAGGCCGACCGGCGGCGCTGGCGGAGCACCCGCCGGCGCTCCCGCTCGGTGAGCCCGCCCCAGACCCCGTGCTTCTCCCGGGTGGAGAGGGCGAACTCCAGGCACGGCTTCCGGACAGGACAGCCGGAGCAGATCTCCTTGGCTTCCGCGGCGAGGGCGTCGTCGTCGGACGGAGGGTAGAAGACCATCGGATCGCTGCCCCGGCAGCTCCCCTTCGCCCGCCACGCCAGGGCCTTCGGGAGCTTCATGTGGTCCAGCGTCCGTTCCAAAAGCGCCTGCATAACCAACATCTCCCCGCGATCGGCCCTAGAAACCCTTCGTCGCCACCTATTCCCCCCGACCGGCCACGCTATGCCGGGAATCTGCCGCTCCGCCGAATCGGGGCAGCCGGACCCCTAGGATCGGACCCCGTGAGGTTCTCGGGCCCGGAACGGCAGGCGAACCTGGGGCGCCTGGCCTCCGAGCCCTTCGACGTGCTGGTCATCGGCGGGGGAATCACCGGGGCGGGCGTCGCCCTCGACGCCGCCAGCCGGGGATTGCGCACCGCGCTGGTGGAGCGGGGCGATTTCGCCGCCGGCACCTCGTCGCGCTCGTCCAAGCTGGTCCACGGCGGCCTGCGGTACCTCAACCAGCGGGAGTTCCGCCTCGTCTACGAGGCGCTGGCCGAGCGCCAGCGCCTCCTGCGTCTCGCCCCCCACCTGGTGCGGCCCCTGCCCTTCCTCATCCCGATCTTCGCCAGCGGCACCGCCGGCAAGGCCGGGGCCCGGGCCTACGCCCGGGCCATCGGGGCCGCCCTGTGGATGTACGACGCCACCGGCGGCGCCCGGATCGGCAAGCTCCACCGGCGCCTGTCCCGGGCCGAGACCCTCGAACGCATGCCCGACCTCGACGGCGAGCGCCTGGCCGCCGGGTTCCTCTACTACGACGCCCGGGTGGACGACGCCCGCCTCACCCTGAGCGTGGTCAAGACCGCGGCCGGCCACGGTGCGGTGGTGGCCAACTACGTGGAGGCCACCGGGCTGCGCCACGCGGACGACAAGGTCGTGGGGGCGGGACTCACCGATCGGCTGGGCGGAGCCGCCGTCGAGGTCGACGCCAGGACCGTGATCAATGCCGCCGGGGTGTGGGCCGACGAGTTGCGGGCCCTGGACGAGGGCCGCAACCCCCGTTCCCTCCGCCCGGCCAAGGGGGTGCACCTCACCCTGCCCGCCGGCCGGCCCCGACTGGACGTGGCCGCCGTCCTGCCCGTCCCCGGCGACCGGCGCTCGGTGTTCGTGATCCCGTGGGGGGAGCGGGTCTACGTGGGCACCACCGACACGGACTACGACGGCCCCCTCGACGACCCGGTGTGCACCGCCGCCGACGTGGACTACCTGCTGGGCGCCCTCAACGCCTGGATGCGCCACCCGGTCGACCGGTCCGAGGTGCTCGGCACCTGGGCCGGGCTGCGACCCCTGGTGGGGGCCACCCCCGGGGCGGGGGGTGTCCCCGGCAAGAGAGCCGCCCGTCGCACGGCCGACCTCTCCCGCCGCCACTCCGTGCGGGTCAGCCCCTCGGGCCTGGTGTCGATCGTGGGCGGCAAGCTCACCACCTACCGGAAGATGGCGGCCGACGCCGTCGACGAGGCGCTCGACGTGCGCCGGGCCGCCGGGGACCGACCGGCGGTGGGCCGGTCCCGAACGGCGTCGGTCCCCCTCTTCGGGGCCGAGGGCTACGAGGAGGTGACCGGCCCGGGCGGGGCCGAGCGCCTCGGCATCGCCGCCGACGTGCTCGAGCACCTCGCCGGCCGCCACGGGGGTCAGACCCGGACGGTGACGGCCATGATGGTGGACCGGCCCGCCCTGGCCGAACCGCTGGTGCCCGGCCTGCCCTACCTGGCCGCCGAGGCGGTCTACGCCGTCCGTTACGAGATGGCCCTCACCCTGGAGGACGTCCTGTCCCGCCGCACCCGGGCCCTGCTGCTGGACGCCGCCGCCGCCGTGGCCGCCGCCCCGGCGGTGGCCGACCTGATGGCGGGTGAGCTCGGCTGGAGCCCGGAGGAGACCGCCGCTCAGGTCACGGCTTTCACCAACCTGGCCGAGCGTCAGCGCCGGGCCGCCGACCCCGCCGAGACGGCCGTGGAGGCGCGGGTCCTCGCCCCCACCGAGGACAACGGGTGACAGGACCGCGTCGGGGAGAAGGCCCCGTCCCACTCCCCGCCGGCCCACTCGACACCCGCCTCGGCCTCCCCCCGGCGCCCGTCCCCGACACCTTCCTGGAGGCGGTGACGACCGAGCTGGGCCCGGCGGCGGTGGCCGTCGAAGACGGCGTGCTCGACGCCGCCGGGCGGGACTGGTGGCCCCTGGCCGCGGTGTGGGCCACCCGGGGGCTCATCCCCGCCCGGCCGGCGGCGGTGCTCCGGCCCGCCGACGCCGACGGGGTGGCCGCCTGCGTGCGCCTGGCCGGCGAGCACCGGGTGCCGCTCACCCCCGCCGCAGGGCGCTCGGGCGTCTGCGGCGGGGCCGTGCCCGTCGCCGGCGGCGTGGTGATGGACCTCACCGGCCCCGGCCTGAGCGGGGTCGTCGACGTCGACGAGGTCTCGCTCCTGGCCCGGGTGCGGCCCGGCACCTTCGGTGACGACCTGGAGTCCGCGCTCGCCAACGGGGGCGTGACCCTCGGCCACTGGCCCCAGTCGATGGACATCTCCACTGTCGGCGGGTGGCTGGCCTGCCGGAGCGCCGGGCAGTACTCCACGCGCTACGGGAAGATCGAGGACATGGTGGCGGGCCTCTCCGTGGTCGACGGGCAGGCCCGGGCGCTGCGCACCGGCGGCCACGGCCCCCGGGCCGCCGTCGGGCCCGATCTGACCGCCCTGTTCGTGGGCAGCGAGGGAACGCTGGGGATCATCACCGAGGCCGTCCTCCGGGTCCGGCCCCGCCCCGCCGGTTCGGGCTGGGCCGCCTACACCTTCGCCTCCTTCGCCGACGGTCTGGACGCGGTCCGGCGGGTGCTGCGCCGGGGCGCCACCCCGTGCGTGGTCCGTCTCCACGACGACACCGAGTCCCGGCGCTCCTTCTCCGTCGATGCCGCCGTGCTCCTCGTCCTGGACGAGGCCGATCCCGCCGCCGTGGACTGGACCCTGGCCGTGGTGGACGAGGAATGCCGGCGCACCCCGGGGGCGGCGGCGACCGACCGGCGCCTGGTCGGGCAGTGGCTGGAGCACCGCAACGACGTCTCCGCCCTGGGGGTGGTCATCGGAGCCGGCCTGGTGGCCGACACCGTGGAGGTGGCCGCCCCCTGGGCCGCGCTGCCGGGCCTGTACCGGGCGGTGGTGGACGGGATCTCGGCCGTGCCCGGCACGCTGGCCGCCTCCGGTCACTGCTCGCACGCCTACCCGGACGGCGGCTGCCTGTACTTCACCTTCGCCGGCGCCCCCGGCGACGACCCGCCGGCCAAGGACGGCTACTACCGCGCCGTCCTGCAGGCCGCCATGTCCGCCACGCTGGCCGCCAGCGGGGCCATCTCCCACCACCACGGCGTGGGTCTGGTGCGGGGCGAGTGGATGCCCGCCGCCCTGGGCGAGGAGGCGTTCGCCGTGCTGGGCGCCCTCAAATCCGTGCTTGACCCCCACGGCGTGCTCAACCCGGGCAAGCTGGGGCTGCCGTCGCCGTTTCTACCGCCGGGGTGGTCGTGGACGTGAGCCGTGGGCCCGGGAGTGTCCCCAGGATGAGAATGCCGGCCGGGATCGAGCTGGACATCCGCGCCATCGGGCGCGGCGCGCTGCTGGGCCTGGCCGTGATCGCCCCCGCCAGCCTGGCCGACCTCGCCCTGTCGTCGGTGAAGGACCTGGACGAGGGCTGGCTGGTCTTCGGCCTCTTCGCCGCCATCCTGGCCGCCTTCTTCCTGGCCGGCTACCGCGCCGCCGCCACCGCCGACGGCTCCCCCTACACCCACGGGGCCTTGGCCGGCCTGGCCGCCTTCGCCCTGTGGCTCCCGCTGCGGATCGCCACCCGGGCCCTGGTCGGCGAGCAGCTCCTCGGCCGGGCGGGCGACGAGACCCTCAAGATCGTCGAGGCGCTGGTCACCTCGGCCCTGTTCGCCATGTCCTTCGGGATCCTGGGCGGGTTCCTGGCCGCCGTCCGCAGCCGGCGCCGGTGAGGGCGTGAGCCGGCAGGCGGCCGTGCTGGCCGTCGATGCCGGCACCAGCGGGGTGCGGGCCGCCGTCGTCACCGCCGGCGGCGAGGTGGCCACCTCGGTCTACCGCCAGGTGCTGCCCACCACGCCCCTGCCCAACTTCGTCGAGTTCCACCCCGCCGAGATGGCCGCCGCCGCCCTGGAGGTGGCACTCGACGCCCTCGGCCGCTGGGACGCGCCGGTGGCGGGCGTGGGGCTCACCAACCAGCGGGCGTCGACCATCTGCTGGGAACGGGCGACGGGCACCCCCGTCGGTCCGGGCGTGGGGTGGCAGGACCTGCGCACCGTCGGCACCTGCCTCGCCCTCCAGGCCCAGGGGCTGCGCATCGCCCCCAACGCCTCGGCCACCAAGCTGGCCTTCCTGCTCGACCTGGCCGACCCTGACCGGAGCCGGGCCGAGGCCGGCGAGCTGGCCTTCGGGACGGTCGACACCTGGCTGGCCTGGACCCTGTCGGGCGGGACGGTGCACGCCACCGACCCGGGCAACGCCGGCGTGACGGGAATGGTGGCGCTCAACCCTTTGGGTTGGGACCCGGTTGTGCTCGAGGCGCTGCGCATCCCGTCCGCCGTGCTGCCGCCCATCGTCGACTCGTCGGGGATCTGCGGCGAGGCTCTCGCCCTCCCCGGGGCGCCGCCCATCGCCGGCCTGGCCGGCGACCAGCAGGCCTCCCTCCTCGGCCAGGGCTGCGTCCGGGCCGGTGAGGCCAAGCTGACGCTGGGAACGGGCGGCATGCTGGACATCTGCACCGGGACCCGGGGGCCCCGGTGGGCGGGGCGGGGCCCGGCGGGGACGATCCCCATCGCCGCCTGGCGCCGCTCCGGGATCATGACCTGGGGCGCCGAGGCGATCGCCATCACCGCGGGAACGGCGGT
>Ga0299907_10000523_pt1 | contig 18887 bp, 18 predicted proteins | sample RVTome_16_FD_198680 | JGI IMG/M metagenome (GOLD analysis project Ga0299907, IMG submission 198680) | Soil microbial communities from uranium-contaminated site in the Upper Colorado River Basin, Wyoming, United States - RVT152D67 (version 2) ...
CCAACGCGACGAGGGCCGTCAGCGCGATCACTGCGGCCACGAAGACCGTCAGGAAGTTGGCTCCTGCCCATGTGATCACCAGCCAGCCGATGCCGACGGCCACCCCGACCAGCGCAGTGGCCGCCAGGAGCACGATGATCGCCCAGGCCATCCCGGTGGCTGTCCGCCGCAGAGCGAGGCCGCTCGCCTCGCCTGTGGACGAACGCTCACCCGACCAGTCATCGGCGACGATCCGTGCTGCGGCCAGATGTATGTAGACGGTCGCCGGGACCTGCAGCAGCAACCAGATGCCGGCTGTCCACACGAGCGGGCGCAACGCTGCTGCAATCTCATCTGGTGGGATCACATCCAGGTCTGAGGTGAGTAGGTCGGCCAATTCGCCGGCGGAGCCGGTGACCCAGAAGGCGATCAGAACGGCGAGCCCGATCGGGACCTGGACCAGCAGGGAGGTCGCCACCAGCGTCTTCCAGTTCCGACCAGTCGTGCGAAACCAGCTGTTGAGCAATTCGCCGAAGGGCTGTGGCGCAACCTGCATCGGGGAGACGCTAACGGTTGGCTGGGCTGGCGGGGTCGATGTCGCGGTAGGAGTGATCAGCCTCATATGCTGGCTTGACCGTGGAACTCACCGACCCCTCCTCGTTCGCATCCGAGCAACGCAAGCGGCTCGACGAGGCTCGGTTGTTCCTCGACCTGGAGGGCAAACATGCTGAGCTCGACGAACTGCGGCAACAGGCTTCATCGGCGGACCTCTGGGACGATCCCGATCGCGCCCGGGTGGTGAGTCAACGTCTCTCCCGGTACGAGGGGCTGTTCGAGCGTGTCGCAGGTCTGGAGCAAACGATCGAGGATGCCGAGGTGTTCCTCGAGCTCTCTGACGAGGCCGGAGACGACGAGTCGCGCCAGGAGGCGATCTCTTTGCTGAGCAAGGCCTCCACCGAGCTCGACGAGCTCGAGCTCGAGTCTCTCTTCTTCGACGAATACGACGAAGCCGATGCCATTCTCAGCGTCCATGCCGGTGCCGGGGGAGTCGACGCTCAGGACTGGGCAGAGATGATGGCTCGCATGTACCAGCGATTCCTCACCGATCAAGGATTCGTAGTGAAGGTCGAGGAGGTGACAGAAGGCGAAGAGGCAGGGATCAAGTCGGCGACCATGACGGTCAAAGGCGATCGAGCCTACGGGACCCTCGAGTCCGAGCGTGGTGTGCACAGACTGGTCCGAATCAGCCCTTTCGACGCCAACTCACGTCGGCACACCAGCTTTGCGGGAGTGGATGTCGTCCCCGACCTCGGAGAGGATGCCGACGTCGAGATCAACGAAGACGATATCCGCATCGACACCTATCGCTCCCAGGGTGCCGGGGGACAGCACGTCAACACCACCGACTCGGCCGTTCGGATAACCCATCTCCCCACCGGTGTCGTCGTCCAATGCCAGAACGAGCGCAGCCAGCTCCAGAACAAGGCGCGCGCGATGGCGATGCTCAAGGCTCGCCTCGCCGAGCGCGCCCGTCTGGAACGGGCAGAGCATCTCGACGAGATTCGTGGCGAGAAGGGTGAAGCCGCCTGGGGCCGCCAGGTGAGGAGCTATGTCCTCCAGCCCTATCAGATGGCCAAAGACCTGCGCACCGACTACGAGGTCGGAAACGTTCAAGGGGTGCTCGACGGCGACCTCAGAGGCTTTGTCGAGGCCTACCTCCGCTGGCGGCGGTCGGCGCACGAGTCTGCGGAGAATTCCAGCTAAACCGGAGAATCCAGGTACCGTCACGACGGTTCCCAGCCTGCGACCAGCAGGTTGCGAGACATCCCCCCGATCCCCATGATCCGACTCGATAACGTCACGAAGGTCTACGAGGGCGGCACGGTCGCCGCCAACGATGTGTCCCTCGACATCCAAAAAGGCGAGTTCGTGTTTCTCGTCGGTGCTTCGGGCTCGGGCAAATCCACACTGATCCGGCTCATGCTGCGCGACGAGCCGGTGACCCGCGGCAAGATCTGGGTCGCAGGCAAGGACATCACCACGCTCCCCAGGTGGAAGATCCCCTATCTCCGCCGTTCAGTCGGGACGGTGTTCCAGGACTACAAGCTCCTTCCCAACAAGACCGTTCGCGAGAACGTCGCTTTCGCCCTGGAGGTGCTGGGCCGGCCCTCTTCGGTCATCGCTCCCCAGGTGGACCAGGTCCTCGAACTGGTGGGTCTCGCCGACAAGGCACAGCGCTACCCCAGGCAACTCTCCGGTGGGGAGCAGCAAAGAGTCTCGGTGGCTCGGTCGTTCGTCAACCGCCCCCCGATCATGCTCTGCGACGAGCCGACCGGGAACCTCGACCCGAAGACGTCTGTCGGGATCATGAAGCTGCTGGACCGGATCAACCGCACCGGCACCACGATCGTCATGGCCACCCATGATCACGCCATCGTCGACGCCATGAAACGACGTGTGGTGGCACTGGAAGGAGGCCGCATGGTCCGCGACGACGAGACCGGCGGCTACGAGGCGCCTCCGACATGAGCAGGATTCTCTTCCTCCTTCGCGAGGCGATGATCTCGCTGCGACGCAACGTGCTGATCGTTGCCGGGGCGATTCTCGCGGTCTTCATCTCGTTATCCCTGGCACTGGGGGCGCTCGTCGTCAACGAAATACTGCGTCTCAACACCATCGCTTGGCAGGAGGGTGTCCATGTCATCGCCTTCCTCAACGACGAGGGCGAGAGCGGAGTGCCCCAGGGGGCGCACACCGATCTCCTGGCGGAGATCGAGACCTGGGAGCAGGTCGAGGGTGCCAGCTATTGGGACAAGACCATGGCTTGGGCCGAGTATCAGGAGATCTTCGCTGGACAGGAAGAGCTCCTGGCGATCGATCCGACGATCCTGCCGGCCTCCATCCGGATCGAGCTCACCGACATCGAGTTGCACAGCTCGGTCCGGTTCCTCCTCGAACAACGCACCGGCACGGTGCGACAGGTGGCTACCGCCGCCGAGTCGATAGAGCAACTACAGAGTCTCTCCAGCGTGCTCAATGTCCTCGGACTGGGCATGGCGATCGTCCTCGGCGTCGCTGCAGTGGTCCTGATAGCCAACACCATCCGCCTCGCCATCTACGCACGGCGCGACGAGGTCTCGATCATGAAACTCGTCGGCGCCTCCAACTGGTTCATCCGCGTGCCGTTTCTCTTGGAAGGGATGATCGAAGGCCTCGTCGGCGCAGCTCTCGCCGTGTTCGCCGTGTGGCTGGGGGCGACCAACCTGGCTCGTGCTGGGGAGAGCTTCGCCCTGTTCCGGCTGGACGTGAGCCAGCAGTTCTTCTTCAGGTGGGGCTTGCTCTTCCTCTTCTTCGGGGCGGCGGCCGGGGTCCTCGGGTCCATGCTCGGCTTGAGCAAGTACCTGCGTGACGCCGACGGCACCGGCCCCGACGTTCCCACGGGCTTCTGAGCCCATGAGCTCGGAAGAGCCGGGTCGGGTGAGGGTCGTCGCCACCAACCGCAATGCCCGGCGCAACTACACGGTCCTCGACACCTACGAGGCCGGCCTCGCACTGGTCGGTTCGGAGGTCAAGTCGCTTCGGGACGGGAAGATGGAGTTGAAAGACTCCTACGGCGACATCCGGGCCGGTGAGGCGTTCCTGGTGGGGGCCCATATCGCTCCCTACGACTATTCGAGAGAGGGCGGCCATGAGCCCGAGCGGATGCGCAAGCTCCTGCTCCATCGTCGTGAGATCGACAAGATCTCGGGAGCTCTCGCCGAGAAGGGCCTCACCCTCGTCCCCCTTCGTGTCTACTTCAAGGACGGACGTGCCAAGGTCGAGCTCGGCCTGGCCCGAGGCAAGACCACGGTGGACAAGCGCCAATCCCTCCGCGACCGAGAGCACCAGAGGGAGATGGACCGGGCGGCGCGCCACCGTTCCTGATGCAGGGCGACCGGCACACGGTCCTCACGAACGTTGCAGCAGTTTAGAGGGCATTCGGGCAGTGAGACCTGCCCGTATAGAATGGAAGTCTCCCAAATGGGGGTGAAACGGTTTCGACGTTGAGTGTTGAGGCGTTGGAAGCGAGCCGGGGTCTCCGGGGCCCCGTCAATAAACCGGAAACAACAATAAGTGCCGAAGACAACTTCGCACTGGCTGCCTAATTAAGTAGCCCGTCCTCCTGGTTGGTTTCCGCCCGACCAGGTCAGGGCGCCGTAATGCGGGATGCGTCATCCGGGATTCCGGGACCGGATGGCTAAGACCAACTTCGGATAGGCGCAGGGAAACTCGTCGTCAGAGTTCCTGTGTCCGAAGCTCGCTGACGACTGCGCTCGGAGATGCCAGCGCCAACGGCTCAGCGGACCGGGGTTCGACTCCCCGCACCTCCACGAAAATGCCGCCCTTCCGATCACGAAGTCGGGAGGGCGGCTCCATATCCGCCCCACCCGGGGCCTCCCCGGGTGGGCGTAGACGCCCTGGTCCCCTAATTTTACCGGTTGGCAATCCCATGAACTACGCGCCACCCCCGACCGAAGAACAGCTCGAACGCGTCAGCCGCGCGATCGGCGCCGATTCTCTCGTGCACGAGCGCCGAATCGACGGAGGGCTCAGTTGCACCATGGACCTGCTCAAAGACGCAGGAACACGGTTGGTTCTCCGCCGGTACGGCCAGTGGGGCAACGACTCGATGATCGACCCTGCCGTGCAAGAGGCAAGGGCCCTCGAACTGCTGCAAAGGGCGAACGTGCCGGCGCCGGCCCCGATCTGGATCGACTCCGATGGCGTGTTCTCGGAGAAGGCAATCGTGATCTCATACGTCGACGGAGCTCCGGACCTGACGCCGGCCAATCCCTTCGAGTGGGCGGAGAGCTTGGCCTCTGTGCTCAATCGAATCCACGGCGTCCGTCTGGAAGGTGACGATGTTGCTCTCTTCCCACCCGGCGCCGGCGAGGACATCGCCAAGATCCAGGACAACCCTGAGATCGTCCTCGATCACCCGCTCGGCGAGGCTCTGCTGCGACGGAGGGTGATGCTCGGCAGCCACAACATCGAGTCTGAGCAGGTTTTCAGTCATACCGACTACTGGCCGGGGAACACCCTTTGGCGGGATGGCTCGTTGGTCGCCGTCGTCGATTGGGAGGAGCCCGCTGTCGGCGATCGAGAGATGGATGTCGCGTATTGCTCGCTCGACATCCGCTACCTCGGCATGGACCGGGTCGCCGATCATTTCGTCAGCAGCTACCGGGAGATGAGCGGGGATCCGCTGCCAGACCTGACCCATTGGGAAGCCGTGGCACTGTGCCGGCCGATGCCCGACATCGCCCAGTGGGTGCCGGCGTGGGCGGGGATGGGTAGGGACATCCCGGTGGACCAGGCCCGAGCCCGGTACACAGAAGTGCTCGAAGGCTTCCTCGAACGGACCGGCTGAGCCGGTTACCGTTCTCTCGCCGTGCCCAACTATCCGGAGCGTGTCACCGTCACCGAATCGTCGTCCCGGGATGGGCTGCAATCCCTCGGGGCGTTCGTGGACACGCATGCCAAGGCGGCGTTGATCGACGATCTGGCGAAAACCGGCCTCACCAGCTTCGACGCTGTGTCCTTCGTCAGTCCCCGGTGGGTTCCCCAGATGGCCGACGGGGCCGAAGTGATACGGGCAGTGGCCAGCCGAGATCTTCGGCTGATCGGCCTTGTCCCGAACATGGAGGGGCTGGAACGGGCCGTTGCCTGTGGTCTCGGGGACATCGCAGTCCTCACCGCAGCCTCCGAAGCATTCTGTGAGCGAAACCTGAACGCATCGGTCGACGAGTCGATGCATCGGATCAGGCGCATCATCTTCGAGAGCCCGGAGACGATCCGGTTCAGGGCCTACGTGTCGACAGCCACCCACTGCCCGTTCGAGGGCGAGCAAGACCCGGACTGGGTCGCCCACCTGGTGGAGACTCTCGTGGAGTGGGGAGTCGAGGAGATCTTCCTCGGCGAGACCATAGGGGTGGGTACCCCCGCCCACGTCGAGCGTCTCTTGTCCGAAGTTCTCGAGGTCAGTCCGGTCGAGCGTTTGGGGGTCCACTTCCATGACACCTATGGACAGGCGTTGGCCAACACCGTCGTCGCCCTCCAACACGGCGTCGCCAAGATGGACTCGTCGGCCGGCGGGCTGGGTGGGTGCCCCTATGCGCCCGGGGCGTCAGGCAACGTGGCCACGGAGGACCTCATATGGATGCTCGAAGGTCTCGGAATCGGACACGGTGTGGACGCTCGCCGGGTCGCTGAAGTCGCTCATAGGTTCTGCACCGACCACGACCTCGTCTACAACAGCCGAGCCGGAACGGCCCTGTTGGCCGGAGGGGAGGAAGAGTGAGATCGATCTATGTCGACGAGGACCTCGAGGCCATCCGCGGTCAGGTCCGGGAATGGGTCGAGAACGAGGTCGTGCCCAACGTCGAGACGTGGGAGGCAGAGGGGGCCGTCCCTCGCCAGCTCCTGGACGAGATGGGGGAGCTCGGCTTCTTCGGTCTCCGCATCCCAGAGGAACACGGTGGCATAGGTCTCGGCCATCTCGCCTCCGTGGTCTTCGCCGAGGAGCTCGGCAGGAGCACGTCGGGCGGTTTCGCGATCACTGTCCTGGTGCACACGGACCTGGCTACCCCGTATGTGACCAATTTCGGCACGAACGAGCAGAAGGCTCTTTGGCTCCCCAAATTCGCCACCGGCGAGCTGATCACTGCGATCGGCGTGACCGAGCCCGATGCGGGGTCCGACGTTGCCGCGATGAGGACGACCGCTCGCCGTGATGGCGAGGGATGGAGACTCAACGGCTCGAAGATGTTCATCACGAACGGGGCCATAGCCGACATCGTCTTCATCGCGGCGAGAACCGACCGCGATGCCAAGGGCTCACGGGGGATCTCCATCTTCGTGGTGGAGCGGGGCGCCGAGGGGTTCGCTGCGAGCCGTGCTCTCGAAAAGATGGGCTGGCACTCGTCCAACACGGCCGAGCTGGTTCTCGACGATGTCTGGGTCCCCGAAGGCCACATGATCGGGGAGGAGAACCGGGGGTTCTACTACATCATGGGCAACTTCCAGAATGAGCGGCTCGCCATCATGGGCCAGGCGATTGGCGAGGCGCAGAAGGCCCTGGAGCTCACAGTCGACTACGTGAAGAACCGCGTTGCCTTCGATGCACCCCTATGGGACAAGCAGGGCATACGGCAGCGTGTCGCCATGCGTCAGGCCGAGATCGACGCCGCTCGGGAGCTGACTTATCACGCCGCTTGGCTCACCGATCAGGGCGAAGACACGGTGCGCCAGGTGTCGGAGGTCAAAGCCCTCGTTGGAGAGCTCGTCAACCGGGTCCTCTACGACTGCGTCCAGTTCCACGGGGGGATGGGCTACATCGCCGAGACCGCTGTCGAACGTCTCTACCGTGACGTTCGAATCCATTCCATCGGTGGAGGCGCAACAGAGGTGATGTTGGAGGAAGTCGCCAAACGGCTCTAGCCCGCCCGTCGCGCCGCCGCTTCGATCTCCTCCGGCTCGAGTTGATGCCACGAGAGCTCCATCCCGGACCACAGGCTCTTCGAGATCGGATAGAACACGATCGGGATGATCACATTGGCTAGTGCGGTGACGACGAGGACCATCCCCCAAGGGACGTCGGGGTAGGTGAGCAGCACCATGCCTCCGAACACGACGAGGAAGGTGGCAAAGATCACCGTGGTGTTGATGATCACAGCGCCGACCCAATAGCCCGGTTCCCGCTCGAATTCGAGACCGCAGCCGGGACAGCTCTTCTTCATTCGGAACCAGGTCTCGAATGCTGGTGTGCCACAGCGGGGACAGCGCCTCGTCAGCCCGCGCCGGAGCAACTCGCCCCTGGTCGCCGAAGGATCCCGATTCACGAGTCGAGGGTATCGTCACCACGTGATCCGAGAGGAAGCCGCCCGTCTCCGCAACGAGTACGAGTCGATCGGGCTCGACGCCCCCGAAATGGCGGAAGATCCAATCACCGAGTTCCAGGAGTGGTTCGCCGGCGCTCTCGCGGCCCAGCTCCACGAGCCCAATGCATTCGTGCTGGCAACGGTCGACGCTGACGGCATGCCGTCTGCCCGTGCTGTTCTGATGAAGGATCTCTCGGCTGACGGGATCGTCTTCTATACGGGGATGTCCAGCCGCAAGAGCGAGGCGATGCGTTCTCATCCGGTCGCCGCCGCCACCTTCGTCTGGACACCCCTCCATCGGCAGGTGCGCTTCGAAGGCGACGTGGCGCAGGTGAGTGACGAGGAGGCGGACGCCTACTTCGCCTCTCGCCCCCGCGGTGCGCAGGTTGCGGCGCACGCCTCCCGGCAGAGCAGCCTCGTCGCCGACCGTGACGAGCTGGACCGACGCTTCACGGATCTCTCCTCCGAGCTCGGTGATCAGGTGCCGAGACCGGAGCATTGGGGGGGATGGCGGCTCACACCACGGGTCGTCGAGTTCTGGCAGGGCCGGCCCAACCGATTCCATGATCGAATCCGGTACCGCCGGGACGGGTCGGCATGGGTCAAAGAGAGACTGGCCCCATGAGGGTGTGGGTGGTGGGCTCCTCGGGCACCTTTCCGGCCCCCGGTCGCCCGGCTTCCGGCTACGTGATCGAGCAGGGGGCCACCCGGGTCTGGTGCGACGCCGGTCCCGGCACGTTCATGTCGCTGCCCGTGGAGAGTGATCTGATCGACGCGGTCGTGATCTCCCATCAGCACCCCGACCACTGCTCCGATCTCATGGCGGCGTTTCACGCCTGGACCTATCGCCCGGACCCCCGCGCCCCTGTCCCGCTTTATGCGCCACAGATCGTTTGGGACAAGCTGACCGGGTTTCTCGACCAGGAGCCGTCGTGTTTCGAATTCGTCCCGGTGTGGACCGGTGACGAGGCCCGTGTAGGCGATCTCATGATTTCGTTCGTCGAGATGGATCATTCTGTGCCGACCGTCGGCTCGCGATGGGAGGGCGACCGTCGCACTCTCTTCTATACCGGTGACACCGGTCCCGCCGGCGATTGGCCGGAGCTTGCCTCTGAGGTGGATGTCATGTTGTCGGAGGCCTCTTACCAGGAGGCGACGAAGAACGCCGACTACCCCCACCACCTGAGCGCCGCCGAGGCCGGAGAGATCGCGAGGCGAGTGGGGGCAGGGCAACTGGTCCTCACCCACATCCCGCCCTACCTCGACGCGTCGGTTTCGGTGTCCGAGGCTGAGGCGGTGTTCGACAGGCCGGTGAGACTCGCAGTCCCCGGGACTGCTTTCGACGTCTGAGCGATCACCCATATAGCGTGAGCGACATGACCGACCGCCCCCATGATCAACTCCGCCCCGTGAGCGTCGAGCTCGGTTTCACGGAGTCGACTCCCGGCTCGGTCCTGATCTCGATGGGGAAGACGAGGGTGTTGTGCACGGCCTCGATCGAGGACGAGGTCCCTCGGTGGATGCGTGACTCCAGGAAGGGTTGGGTGACCGCCGAATACTCGATGTTGCCCGGTTCCTCACCGGAACGGGTGCGCCGCGATCACGTGTCCGGGGGACGCGCCATGGAGATCTCCCGACTCATCGGGCGGGCTCTACGCGCGGCGGTGAATCTCCGAGCCATGGGCGAGAGCATGGTGCGCGTCGACTGCGATGTGATCGAGGCCGATGGTGGGACCAGGACCGCAGCGATAACCGGAGCATGGATCGCCCTCCATCAAGCCTTCACCGATGCCGTGGAGCGCGAGCTGATGCCGGCCAATCCGATCATCGACGAGATAGCTGCCGTGTCTGTGGGAATCGTCGAAGGGGAGAAGGTCCTCGATCTCGACTACGCCAAGGACGTCAACGCCGAAGTGGATCTGAATGTCGTGTTGAGCGGCAGAGGCCTGCTGGTCGAAGTGCAGGGGACTGCCGAAGGCGGCCCCTTCTCGAGACAGGATCTCGACGAGCTCCTCGATCTGGCAACGGTCGGCATCGAGGAGCTGCACGACATGCAACGGAGGGCGGTCGCCAGTTGATCCCGCGGCTGGTGGTGGCTTCGAAGAACCCGGACAAGATCTCCGAGATCGAGGCGATCCTCGACGAGTCCAAACTGACCGGCGAGGTCGTTCGCGGCCTGGAGTGGCCCGACGTCGCTGAGACCGGGGAGACGCTCGAGGAGAATGCACTGCTCAAGGCCCATGCTGTCGTGGCGGCCACCGGTCTCCCTGTGATCGCCGATGACACCGGTCTCGAAGTCCATGCCCTCGATGGGGCGCCAGGCGTGCACACAGCCCGTTTCGCAGGTGACGGCGCCAGGTACGAGGACAACGTGGCCAAGTTGGTGGAGGTCATGGCCGGCCAGGATGACCGCAGAGCGACCTTCAGGACGGTTGTGGCATTGGTATTCCCCGACGGGGTTGAGGTCATCGCCGAAGGCCGTCTCGACGGAGTGATCGGCACGGAACCTCGAGGTTCCGATGGTTTTGGGTACGACCCGGTCTTCATCGTCGACGGCGACCGCTCCCTTGCCGAACTGGGCACCGATGAGAAGAACCAGGTTTCCCACCGCGCCCGGGCCATCAGGGCTCTGGTCGACTCCGTGAGCCAGTGAAGCCGAGGGTCGTCATCGTCGGGTCGGGGTTCGCCGGCCTCAATGCAGCGAAGGCGTTGCGCAAGGCGGACGTCGAAATCACGATCATCGATCGCCGCAACTTCCATCTCTTCCAGCCTCTTCTCTATCAGGTGGCCATGGCCGCCTTGAACCCGTCCGACATCGCCTTTCCGATCAGGTCGGTGTTCAAGAACCAGGCGAATGTCGTGCGGGTGTTGCTCGGAGAGGTGAGCGCCGTCGACCTCGATGCCCGGAAACTCGAGATCGGCGAGGACCAGGTCGAGTACGACCACCTCATCGTGGCCACCGGGGCCACCCACTCCTACTTCGGTCACGACGAGTGGGAGCCGGTCGCTCCCGGGTTGAAGACCATCGAGGACGCGTTGACGATGCGTGCCCGCGTGCTAGGTGCCTTCGAGCGGGCTGAGACAGACCCAGATGACGCGGTGCGCTTGCTCACTTTCGTAGTCGTCGGCGGTGGGCCGACTGGAGTCGAGCTGGCCGGTGCCCTCGAGGAGATCGCGGTGCATGCTCTGGGTAAGGAGTTCAATGTCGTCGACCCCTCCACCGCGCGAGTGATCCTGGTCGAGGGGACCGATCGCGTCCTCCCTCCGTATCCACCGTCGTTGTCCGAGTCGGCGAAACGTCAACTCGAGGAATTGGGAGTTGAGGTTCTGACCGGCGCACTCGTGTCGGACATCGACGATCGGGGAGTGACCCTCGCCTCCGGTGAGCGCATCGAAGCTGGAACGGTGCTCTGGGCGGCTGGGGTGGAGGCCTCCCCACTGGGGAGGATGCTCGGTGAAGTCGATCGTGCGGGCCGGGTCATCGTCGAGAGAGACCTCTCCGTGCCGGGGCACCCCGAAGTCTTCGTGGCAGGTGATCTGGCCGCTGTCGAAGGGGTGCCAGGCGTGGCCCCCGCAGCCATGCAGATGGGTCGTCACGCCGGAGGGGTCATCGCCACCGGGGAACGAAAGCCGTTCCGCTACCGGGACAAGGGCTCACTGGCCACAATTGGGCGGGCTCGGGCTGTGGCCGACATCAGGGGGGTCAGGTTCGGTGGGTTCCTCGCGTGGTCCGCATGGCTGGCCATCCACATCTTCTACCTGATCGGGTTCAGGAACCGGTTCTTCGTTCTCGCCGGCTGGGCCTGGCACTACCTGACCTTCCGGCGGGGTGCCAGGATCATCACCGGATTGCCCGGAGCCGACCCTGACCATGGAGCCCGGCCCGATCCTGACGGCTGAGGCACGCACGGAAGGTTCTCGTCACCCCCTGGCCATATGGTCGCGACCACGCGCTCTCGATCGACAGAGAGGGGTGCATCGTGTGCGATCTGTGTTCAGATCTGAGCCTGCTGGACTGCGAGGATTGCGGAATTCCTGCGTGGTCGCAGTTCGAAGAGGGGAGGGTGGTCCACGAGGATTTCTACGTCCACGACGAGCTATGGGACTCGGTCTGTCCGATGACGGGGTTGTTGAGTGGATGGTCCGTGGAACGAAGTTCAGGGAGGGCCGGTTCGTCATGTGCATCGGGTGTTTCGAGACCCGCCTCGGCCGGCCCCTGAGGCGCGCGGATTTCACCACGCCTCCCCACGATCTTTTCGGCACACCGCCATCGAGTCGATTCCTGGCCCGCTGGGGGAGTGGCGCTGGCGAGGATTGGAACCCCCACGGGGAGTTGTCCACGGGGACCTGAACCGACCTTCCACGTCCCAAACCGGCTACCAAGTAGTCAGGGAATATCGGAGGGATGGTTTCCAGGTGTGGTGGCCCGCCCAATCCGACACCAGGGACCTGACGGATTTCTCGAGTGGCAAGTGACAACTCGCTCCGGTGGGCCGACTCCTGAAGAGGCAGGAGTCGGCCCACGAGAGCGGCCCCCCATGGGTCCCGATCAGAGGACGGCCTCCAGGTAGAGCCTCCCCGTATCGGTCGCTCGTAAGTACCCAGGCGTCCTCGGTATCCAAACGCCTCCAAGGTCTTCAGAGCGACGGAATGTTCCACAGCCACCCTTGCGGGACCGGCAGGACATCGTTGTGCGGGCGAGAGGACTTGAACCTCCACGGGAGTTACCCCACAGGGACCTAAACCCTGCGCGTCTGCCAATTCCGCCACACCCGCGTGGTGGGAAGCGATCCCGCAATGAGAGTCTGATCCGCGGGAAGTCGTGGGCCGCGCGGGACTCGAACCCGCAACCGTTTGATTAAGAGTCAACTGCGCTGCCAGTTGCGCCAGCGGCCCGGGCAAATATTAACGACTGGGTTCGCTCTTCATGAAGTCGATCCAGGCCATGGTTCGGTGGTAATCGTCGGTGCTGCACCGTTTGGTCAGGATGCAGACGCCGTGGGGAAGATGGTTCTTGCGGTGCCCTGTGCCTTCCGGCTTGACGAACGACTTCGTGAAGTTGCTGAGATCGACGCTCAGCTCACCGGACCACCAGAGTCGGGCTTGCATCTCGTTGTTGTTGGCATGGACATTGAGCTTTGCGCGCCAACCGGTATCCGGTGGGAGAAATTGGATCGACCAAGCCATGAAGGTTCGAAGCAGGGCTGGATCCGAATTTGCCATGCTCAGCTGTCGTGTCGCCTTGGAGCCTTCGCCCCAATACAGAGCAACTCCAGTCGTCCAGCGTGGATCGGCCACCAAGTGTTCGGCCTAGAGTGCGGCCTTAGCTCTTATCAGTTCGATCTCACGATGCCTCTTCGCCTGTGTGTTCCGTGGGATCCCGGGTTCCTGTGCACGTCGCTCTCTGATCGCATCGATCTGCTCCATCGTCAGATCCACGTCGCGGCACCACGTGGCCAGCGTCGACTTCTTAACGGGGATCAGGTCCATGATCTCCCGTAGGACAGTCCGAGTCGGCGCAGGTCCTTGCCCAACTCGGCCCGCTCCCACCGTGACATCGACTTGTAAGCCCTCACCCGCTCGAGGACGGCGACCTCGAGTTCCATGAGACCAAACGTAGGAATCGTCTGTGACAAGAAAGGGTTGGGAAGTACCCTGACCCCGAATCGGGCTGTGGCGCAGCTTGGTAGCGCGCGTGCTTTGGGAGCACGAGGTCGTCGGTTCAAGTCCGACCAGCCCGACCAGACATTTACAATGAAGACTGATCGCGGGTGTAGCTCAATGGTAGAGCTCCAGCCTTCCAAGCTGGTGGTGAGGGTTCGATTCCCTTCACCCGCTCGAACGGGTCGCCCCTCAGGGTGAGCCCCTGTAGCTCAATTGGATAGAGCGGCGGACTTCTAATCCGCAGGTTGGGGGTTCGAGTCCTCCCGGGGGCGCTGCTTCCGAAAGGGGAGCGATCCGTTCACTGCATGGTGGCCGTAGCTCAGCCTGGTAGAGCACCTGGTTGTGGTCCAGGATGTCGCGGGTTCAAGTCCCGTCGGTCACCCCGAAACGGGCCGTCTGGCGAGTGCCAGACGGCCCGTACCATGTGATGACATCGAAAACAGGAAGTCAATGACCACGACCGTCACCGAGACCAGCGCCTTCGAGAGAGTCGTCAGGTTCCAACTCACCGACGAGCAGATCAACGAGGCCAAAAAGGGCGCGGCGCGCAAGCTCGCCCAGGAAGTCAAGATCCATGGCTTCAGGCCGGGCAAGGCTCCTGTACCGATCGTCGAAGCCACCGTTGGCAAGGACCGTGTTCGCCAGGAGGCCATCGAAGACTTGCTCAATCCCGTTCTCAGCGAGGTGCTCACCACCGAGGAGATCGAGCCTGCGATCAATCCCGAGTTGGAGTCCGTGGACGACATCGACGGGGGAGTCGAGGTCGAGGTGAAGGTCACGCTCTGGCCAACCGTCGAGCTTCCCAACTACAAGGGTCGCAACATCGAGGTCACCAGTCCTGCGGTCACCGACGAAGACCTCGCCGAGCAGACCAAGCGCATGCTCGAGCAGTTCGCCACGGTCGAAGAGGTCGATCGCCCCGCAGCGGAGGGTGACTTCATCTCCCTCGACCTCGAGGCGACCGAAGACGGCGAGCTCGTCGAGGAGGCAAAGGCCAAAGACATCCTCTACGAGGTGGGATCGGGGCTCCTGATCGAGGGAATCGACGAGCATCTCACCGGTGCGTCGGCAGGAGACGAGATCGAGTTCCATGGGGTCCTTCCGGAAGGCTTCGGAGACCGCGCCGGACAGCAGGTGGACTTCAGGATCTCGGTCCATGAGGTCAAGGAGCGGATCCTCCCCGAGCTGGACGACGAATGGGTGGACGAGAACACCGAGTTCGAAACCGTTGACGAGTTGATGGAAGTTCTCCGTGACCGTCTCGCCGACGCCAAGCTCCGCTCCGTGTCCCGGGAGTACTCAGAGAAGGCGATGAGCACCCTCCGCGATCAACTGGAGATCGAGATCCCCGAAGGTCTGGTGCGCGCAGAGATGGATCGCCATCTCCATGACTTTCTGCATCGGCTGGAAGGGGCCGAGCTCGATCTGGAGGACTACTTCAGCGCCTCCGGCCAGAGCCAGGAGGCCTTCCTCGCCGATCTGCGAGAGCAGGCCCAGTTGTCATTGCGTAATCGCCTGATCCTCGACGCGGTAATCGAAGAGGAGAACATCGAGGTGAGCGACGAGGACATGTCGGGAGCGCTCCAGTCGCTAGCCGCCCGATCCGAGGACCCGGCCGGCTATCTCCGCGCCTTTCAGGAAAGCGGCCGGGGGTTGGCGCTGGCCAGTGATATTCTCAGAAACAGAGCGCTGGACGCGATCCTTTCAAATGCCAACCCGGTCGACGAGGATGGCAACACGCTGGATTTGAGTTTGAAGGTCAACGAAGTCGAGGCCGAGATCGTCGACGATGAAGACGTCGCTGCGGCCGAGGAGGAAGAGGAATGAATCCGAACAACTATGTAGTCCCCACGGTCTTCGAGCAGACCAGCCGTGGTGAGCGCTACTTCGACATCTACAGCCGGCTGCTCAAGGACCGGATCATCTTCCTGGGGACGCCGATCGACGACACGATCGCCAACCTGATCATGGCGCAGATGCTCCATCTCGAGTCCGACGACCCGGACAAGGACATCTTCCTCTACATCAACTCCCCGGGTGGCTCGATCACCTCGCTCTTCGCCATCTACGACACGATGCAGTACATCAAGCCGGATGTGAACACGGTGTGCATGGGGATGGCGGCGTCGGCAGCGGCGGTGATCCTCGCCGGGGGCGCACACGGCAAGAGGTTTGCCCTGCCCCACGCCAGAGTCATGCTGCATCAACCCCACGGTGGTGCCCAGGGTCAGGCCTCGGACATCGAGATTCAGGCGAAGCTCATCGTGCAGATGCGCGAGCAGCTCAACCAGATCCTCGCCGATCACAGCGGCCAGCCTCTGGAGAAGATCACCCTCGACACCGAGCGCGACTACTGGATGATGGCCGACGATGCCAAGACCTACGGAGTAATCGACGGAGTTCTCACGCGACGGGAGCTCGCCGCGGTAGCCTCAACATCCGACTGAGCGGAGGTTCGTTTTCAGATGGCACGACTGGGCGACGGTGGAGAGCTGTTGAAGTGCAGCTTCTGTGGCAAGTCTCAGAAGCAGGTCAAGAAGCTCATCGCCGGGCCCGGCGTCTATATCTGCGACGAATGCATCGAGCTGTGCAACGAGATCATCGAAGAGGAGTTCTCGACCACCGAGGAGATCTCGTTCACGGAGCTACCCAAGCCGTCTGAGATCAAGTCCTATCTAGACGACTATGTCGTTGGCCAGGAAGAGGCCAAGAAGAAGCTATCCGTCGCCGTCTACAACCACTACAAGCGGATTCGCTCCGGTGACATCCAACGCGATGTCGAGCTGCAGAAGTCGAACATCATGCTCATCGGGCCGACCGGGAGTGGGAAGACACTTCTGGCCCAGACGTTGGCTCGTCAGCTCAATGTCCCCTTCGCCATCGCCGACGCCACCAGTCTCACCGAGGCCGGCTACGTCGGAGAGGATGTGGAGAACATCCTCCTCAAGCTTCTCCAGGCCGCCGACTACGACGTGAACCGAGCCCAGCAGGGCATCATCTACATCGATGAGATCGACAAGGTCTCCCGCAAGGCGGAGAACCCGTCGATCACCCGAGACGTTTCCGGGGAGGGAGTGCAACAGGCACTACTCAAGATTCTCGAAGGCACAGTCGCCTCGGTGCCTCCTCAGGGCGGGCGCAAGCACCCCCATCAGGAGTTCATCCAACTCGACACGACCAACGTCCTGTTCATCTGTGGCGGCGCCTTCGGGGGTCTCGAAGACATCATCGCCCATCGCATCGGGAAGCGAGGAGTGGGCTTCGGCGCCGAGCTCAAGTCGAAGAACGACGGACGTCCAACCGAGTTGATGTCTGATGTCCTCCCCGAGGACTTGATGAAGTACGGTCTGATCCCGGAGTTCATCGGTCGTCTCCCTGTGACCGCGACCGTCAACGACCTCGACAAAGAGGCCCTGGTTGAGATCCTCACCGAGCCCAAGAACGCGCTGACGAAGCAGTACGCCCGGATGTTCGAGATGGATGAGGTCGAGCTGGTCTTCACTCCCGACTCGTTGGAGGCCATCGCCGAGCAGGCTCTGAAGCGCTCGACCGGTGCCCGTGGCCTCCGTGCGATCATGGAGGAGGTACTCCTCAACACGATGTACGACCTGCCAGGCAGGGACGACATCGAGCGGGTGATGATCGATCGCGACGTGGTCGAGAAGAAGGTCAATCCAACCCTGGTGCCGAACACCGAAGTGGCCGAGCCCACGGAGCGCTCTGCCTAGAGCGCGATTAATTGGGTCATTTGACCCAGCGCATTTCCCCACGTCCGGGCAGTCATCTCACTACCTTGAGCCGCGTCGAGAAGTTGATTGACAAAGTCGACGACGCGACAACACTATGTGGGCACTGACCACGGGGCGTGGTCAGACCCAAGTAGGGGAAATAGGGAGGCATCGAAGCCAGTTCTGTAATGCGGTCACCTCGATCTGGCTGAGCTAATGGTGAGACCGACCTATCCCAGATAGAAAGTCGAAGGGATAGGGTCAAAATGAAGAGGCTGTACAGGCCGTTGGGCGCGGGCGCCCTCGAACGGGGTGGGGAACGATGAGTTTCGCCACGCTCGTTCGCAACAAGAACTCAGAGCGCTTGATCGCGCTCATGTCAGCAGTCGCCGTACTGCTTGCGATGATGGCCATTTACGCACCACCTGCGTTGGCTCACCATCCAGAATTGGAAGCCAACCAGACATGTATCGATAGAGAGGTCGCGGTCCAATACACCTCGACCTCGTGGCTGACCACCGGAGCATCCGGGTCGGCCCACTCCGACATCCGCATCCAGGCGCGCCCGTCGGGCGGCACGTGGGTCGAAGTCGGCAGTGGCGCCTACACGGCAGCCAACGGATATAGCTTCGACGGGACGTTCGATGGGGCCGATCTCGGCGGTCAGGCCTTCTGGGACGAGACGATCGAGATCCGGGCTTTCGCCAACGGTCCGTGGGAGAACGGTGCCGACGGGAATCAATACAGCAGCACGGTTCAGGTCAATGTGACTCAGGATTGCTTCAATCCGTCGTGTCCTGCCCAGTATCTCGAGTACAAGGTCGAGCCGGTCAGCTCTGGCACTTTTGGTCCAAACGATGAGTTCACCATCACGGTGGGCTCGACCGCGGACGGCCAGGTCTTCGACTGGACGAGCACGCTGCCTGTCTTCCAGGTCATCGTCAAGGGTGGGCCGGGTGCCAACGTCTACGACTACAGCGGGGCATTCGGCGGTAGCGGTCTCCATGCTCCGGTCAATCCGAGCAACGGCGACTTCTACGGTCTGAGTCACATCTCGTTCTGCTATCAGCAGAGCCAAGACGATCCGGTCGAAGTATCAGTGACACCGGGCGTGTGCGCTGTGACCCAGGGCCAGCCCGGCGCAGCCGTCGAGGTGACGATCGACCCTGACAGCGGAGCGACGGTCTCGTTCACGAATGGAACGACGACGATCGATGTCACCACGAGTGGACCCGTGGTGCTCGGTCCTGGCTCATGGAGTTGGACGGCCACCGCGGCCGACGGATTCCAGTTGAGCGGCCCAGCGTCTGGTCAGTTCACGATCGACGACTGTGATGCCACCGTGAGCGTCGACGCCTCCGGCGTCTGCGCGGTGGACAACTCCGGCGCGGCGGTTGGCTCGGTCGAGATCGTGATCGACCCGGCTTCCGGTGGGCTGGTCACGGTCTACTCAGACGCAGCTATGACCCAGGAGGTGCTCAACACCGACACGACAGGGACTTTCGACCTGGCGCCTGGTACGTACTATTGGTCCGCCGATGCCGCCAACGGGTTCGACATCGACGGGGCGACATCGGGCCAGTTCACCATCGACCCA